>Ga0272441_10000899_pt1 | contig 65057 bp, 33 predicted proteins | sample SSMProp6N_FD_193582 | JGI IMG/M metagenome (GOLD analysis project Ga0272441, IMG submission 193582) | Marine sediment archaeal communities from Little Sippewissett salt marsh, Falmouth, MA, United States - SSM-Prop-6N | ecosystem: Environmental > Aquatic > Marine > Wetlands > Sediment ... | reverse complement strand
CGCTTGAGCAGGTGGACGTCGGTGAGCTTGTCGGGATCGACGGACACGTGCTGGTCGGAGAGGCTCTCCAGGATGCTGCGGCGGGTGCGCTCCAGCGCGGCCGCGACGGGATTGACGGGGAAGCCGTTGAGGAAGTCCAGCAGCTTGTCTGTGATGAAGTCCACGGCCTCGACGAGGAAATGCCCGGAGCCCATGGCGGGGTCGAGCACCTTGCAGTCGAAGAGCGCCTCCACGAGGTCGGCGTGCTCGGCGTAGGTCTTCTGGGCGGCGAGGTCGCGCGGATCGGCGCCGTCGGGCAGCAGGCCGGGGTTGCTGCGGAAGTTGCCCAGGTAGCGGCGGAAGGTCTTCTCCGCCTTGCGGAGTTCGGGGCGGAGGGCTTCGAGCTTGTCGGCCAGCACCGGGCCGACGGTGTTTTCGACGATGTACTCGACGATGTGGTCGGGCGTGTAGTAGCTGCCGGAGGCGCGTCGCTCGGACTTGTCGTTGGCCAGGTAGACCTCGCCGCGGTGAACGGCGACCTCGGCCCGCTTCCGCTTGGCCTTGGACAGCGGGATGACCTTCTCCCTGCCCTTCTGCTTGACGGTGGTGAGGTCCTCGGCGGCGATCTTGAGGCGGAACTCCAGCAGGCCCTCGTAGATGCTGCCAAGCTGGCGGACGCCGAGGGACTTGTAGTCGATGAAGACCATGGCGAAGGTCTTCTCGTCGGGGTCGCGGGCGAGGTGGTCGATGGCCTGGGCGAGGAACAGGTCGGGCACCTTGTGGCCCGCCAGGAAACGGGCGATGCGGGCCTCGCGCGACTCGTCGCCGGCCGCCGGGCGGGTGAGGAACAGCCCACCGTTGTAGGTGGGCACGTTCAGGGCCGGGTCGCCGCCGTCCATCGCGGCGCAGAGGGCCGCCAGGCGGTCGTAGAGCTTGGTCTGGTCCCTGTGGAAGGCGGCGGCGAGCTTGTCGTCTGCAGCCTCCTCCGCCACGCCGGCGGCGTCGGCGACCTCCTTGCTGACCTTGCGGAGGCTGGCGGCGAAGTAAGGACTCTCGCGGATGGGCAGCAGGTCGCGGCTCTCGGCGTAGAGCAGGAACAGCAGCCGGTACAGCAGCGTGAGGCAGCCCTCGCGGATGGCCTCCAGTTCCTCTTCGGTGGGCGGGGTGGTGATGCCGAGGCGGCCCTTGCGGTCGGCCAGGAAGCCCATCGCCAGGTGCGGGACGATGTGCTCGAAAACGCGCTTCTTCAGCCGCTGCTCGACCTGCTTGGCATACTCCCGACTGCCGGCGGCGACCGTGTCCAGCCAGCAGCGGAGGTCGGGGGCGGCTTCCGGCTTCGCCAAGGCTACGCCGGACAGGTCGGCGGCCGGGAGCGGGGCGAACGCGGCCGGGCGGAAGAACAGCCACCAGTAGCGGAACGCCTCAGCCGGGTCGGTCTCGCTGGCGTCCGCCACGGCCTCGGTCAGGTCCACCTCGTAGAAATTCGTGCTGCGGGAGTGTGCCCGCCGGCTGTAGAGCCGCCACAGCCGGCCATTGGTGACGACGACCCACTCCGCGTCGCCGCGCTCCAGGACGGATACAACGTGGGCGCCGGGGTTCTCGTCGGGCGTCTGCTGGTCGGCGGGGTCGGGTCCATCCAGCCAGCGGTCCCACTGATAGACCAAGGCGGCGGTGAGCGGCCTGCCCTTGGCGTCCTGGAGCACGTAGTCGGGCGTGGGGCCGGCGTCGCGGGCGCCCTTGCCGTCGGCGTGGCGGAAGCCCAGGGCGTCGAAGAGCGGTTCGAGGAGCTGCTGGCGGGTGGCGGCCTCGTCCTTGCCGCGGAGGCGTTCGCGGGCGTCGGCCATGATCTGCCGCACGGCGGCAAAGGCTTCGTTGGGGCTCTCGGCCCAGGCGGGCGACTCGCGCAGGCGGGTGTTGAGGTAGTGGTCGGCGAACAGGGCTCGGTTTTGATAGTGCTCGCCCGTGTAGACGGCCGCCTCGAAGACACTGCGGAGCTTGTCGAACTGGTCGAGGCCATCCTGTTGGGTGAAGGTCAGCCGGCGGAGGACGCGAAGGTCAAGCCGGCCGGGCGCACGCCTCCCCCGTAGTAAGTAAGGACATCTCGGGGGCCCAAATGGGTAACGAATCCGCGCGGTTTCCCCATTTTTTTCCGGTCGGCCGGCGGGGGGACTACTCCGGGGGGGCATCGGTGGCGTGGACCTGGCTTTCGAGGTGCTCGATGAGGCGTGCGAAGGCCTGGCGATTGCCGGGGCTCAGCGAGGAGAGCACCTGGTGGGCGCGGAGCATGCGGCGGCGGGCGTCCTCGTCGGTGGGGCGGGCGTCCAGCGGGGCCATGCGGGCGGGCAGGGGGCGGCAGTCGGTCGCGACGTGACGGAGGACGTGCTGCATGCCGAGTTCCTCCAGCAGGTGGCGGACCGTCGGCAGCATGCCCTGGACGTGCAGCGGCGCGCCGACCTGTTCGGCCCGGTCGGCCAGTTCCTGGAGCGTGCCCAGGAACGTGCTGTCGAGGTACTCGCAGAGCGACAGGTCCAGCGTGAGGGGCTCGGCGCAATCGAGCACGGCCCGGCAGGCTTCGTGGAAGGCGGCGCAGTGCACCCACGTGCCGCGCCCCGAGACACTGATGTAGGTGGTGTCGTCCTCCCGGCCGATCCTCGCCTCCGCCCCGGCCGGCAGGGAAGGCGCCTCGCTCCCCGTTCGGGCCGGCTGGCCGTTGTCGATCGACGAGGCCGTCGCGCCCGCCGTCAGCAGCAGGGCGGTCACGTCGTCCTGCGGGCCCTGCTCTCCGCGGCGTGCGGCGGCCAGGTCGAGCAGCTCGTGGAGGACCTCCCACCCGTCGCCCTCGATCGCCTCGATGGCCTCGGCGATGCGGTCGTCGGGCGGGCCCTCGCCGCCGGCCGCGTCGTGCAGCCCGTCGGTGTAGAGCAGCACCCGGTCGCCCACGCGCAGGTCGATCGTCTTCTGCCCGAACGTCGCCTCGCCGGACAGCCCCAGCGCCGGGCCGGTATGGTAGACGCGCTCCGCCTCGCCCTCGGCCCGGAGGATCAGCAGGGGCGGATGCCCCGCCGACGCGATCGTCAACCGTCGCGTCCGCAGGTCCAGCAGGCCGTAGGCGGCCGTGAGAAACAGGCTCGGGGCGCGGCACTCGTGGCGAACGTGGGCGTTGATGCGGTCCAGCACGGTCGCCGGCGCGACCGGCGTGTGCGTTCGTCCGTCGGTCATGCCGATGCGGTGCTTGAACAGGACCGCGAGCATCGCCGCGCTGACGCCGTGCCCCGCGGCGTCGGCGACGTACAGCACGGCGAACCGCTCGTCGATGGGGACCACGTCGTAGACGTCGCCTCCGACGAGGCGGCTGGGGCGGTAGACGGCGTCGATCGCGAAGCCCGCGAGGTCCGGCGGGTCGGTCGGCAGCAGGGCGCGCTGGATTCGCTCGGCCCGGTGGAGGTCCTCGTCGATCGTCTCCTGCTGGCGGGTCAGCAGGCGGCAGGCCTCTTCGAGCTCCTCGACCTGCTCGGACAGCCGCCGGTTGCGCTCCTCGACGTCCCGCACCAGCGCCGCACGCTCGGCGGCCAGGCGACGACGCTCCAGGGCGTTCCGCGCGGTGACCACCAGGGCCTCCGTCGAGACCAGGGGCTTGGTGATGAAGTCGAACGCCCCGAGCCGCACCGCCTTCGCCGCGTCGTCGAACGTGCCCTGGCCCGAGAGGATCACCCACGCGGCGTCCACGCCGGCCTCCCGGCCCCACTGCATCAGCCCCAGGCCGTCCAGCCGCGGCATGGCGAGGTCCACGATCGCCAGGTCGACGGCCTCGGCCGCCAACACCTGCTGCGCCTCGACGCCGTCGCGGGCGGTCCGCACCCGGTAGTCCCCGGCCTGCCGGAACACGCCCGCGATCAGCTTGCGAATGGCTTCGTCGTCGTCCACCACCAGGATATGCGGCGCGTCGGGGGGGACGGGTTCCTTGTCGGTCTGGGATGGTTCCACGTGGGTCACCTTTCGCGACGGTCCAACCGGCGGGCGCGAGCGATACGCCCCCGACCCGGGCGTTCCTTCACATCCTATCCGCCGATTGGCCCGCGCGACAAGGCGGTTGCGGCGATTCGAGACAATCCCCGCCCCGCCCACCGTGCCGCTACGACCCCCGCTTCAGCGCCGCCGCCAGGATCAGCACGTCGTCCCCCGACGCCCGCGCGTACACCACCCGCCGACCGCAGACCTGCTGTGCGAACGCCGACGGCACCAGCGTGACCCATTTCCCCGCCCGGGCGGGATCGCACAGGATGACGTCGTCGCCGGCCGGCCGGTCCGCCCCGCCCCCGACGGGCGCGTGGCTGCTGATCAATTGCCGCATCGGCGCGCAGGCCGGGCCCCGGTTCAGGACAAACCCCTCCGCGCAGGCTCCCACGGCCAGGGCGTCCCGCGCGAGGAGCTTCTCTCCCCGCCCGGTGAGGTCCGTTACCTTCACCTCCCGCCGCCAGATGCGGTCGACCTCGACCACGTCGCCGAAGCAGACGCCCCGGGAGTTCGCCGCCCAGACCGGCGCCTGCGCGTCCAGCCAGCCGGGAATCTCCCGCGACAGCCCCACGCGCAGCACGACCTTCCGCGACTGGATGCGGAAGACCACCACGTCCGGGCCTTGCAGCGGCCGGCCCTTCTCCCGCGGGTACGTCTCCACCCACGCCAGGTGCGTGCCGTCCGGCGACGGCGCGAGGTGGTAGATGTCCGCCCCCGTGCCGCGGTAGGCCGTGAAGCCCCGCCTCTCCCCCGCCGGCCAGCCCGTCACGCCGCAGGTCTTGTGGCCCTCCGTGTCGCTGAACGCCGTCCAGAGCACGTCCCCGCGCGGCGAGTAGCTCAGCGACGTGCAGCCGGGCGCGTCTCGAACGCCGACGTGCCGGCAGAGCTTGTACTGGGGGTTGGGCAGGTCCCAGCACATATGCCACGGCCGCATGCGCCGCCCGAAGACACCCTCCGCCCAGCCGTCCTCGTCCCGGGCGGGCTCCTGGCAGAACAGGACGCGCTGCCCGTCGGCCCGCCAGGCGCGTCCCGCGAAGCTCATGCCGCAGTAGAACGCCGGGATCGGCTCGTCCCAGACGGCCGACTGGTCCGACCGCGGCTGCCCCACCTGCCGGACGTGCAGCTTTGCCTTGCCCGGCCCGTGGGCGCGGATGTACAGCATTCGCTCGCCGTCGGGGCTCAGCCGAACCACGGCCCGGGTCAGGCCGACGGGCGGCAGCTCGGTTTTCGGCAGCTTCAGCAGCTCGACGGGCTCGCCGACCGTGACGGCCGGCCGGGCCTCGGCCGCCGGCGGGGAGGCGGCAAGCAGCACGGGAATCAACAGGACTGCGGACATGGAAGGCACCTTTGGCGCTGAGTGGATCGCATCTTGCGGTGTTAGACGCGCCGGGGGCGGGCGGGGTTCCGCGTCATTCGGGCGCGGCGGGGCGGGGCGGGGCAACTCGCCGGGCGGAACGCCTTGGCCGTCCGCAAGCTGCGGTTCGAGCGCGTCGGCGCGGTCCTTCCTCGCGGGCCGGTCAGCCGGGCCCGTGGCGGGTGGGGGTCAGCTCGACCTCCTCGGCCGGGGCGGCGGGGTCGAGGCCGACGGCGACGCCCTCGGCGACCAGCCGCTCCCAGTGGCGGGCGTTGAAGACGCACCCCGGGTCGCCGGCGTGGAGCTGGCCGAAGTAGGCGTCGGCGCGGGCCCGGCAGCCGCCGCAGTAGTTGGCGAACGCGCAGACCTCGCAATGGTGCAGGCGCCGGCTGCGGTCGTTGAGGATCTCCCAGAAGACGCTCTCGCGGAAGATGTCGGCCACCGGGGCCTCTCGCACGTTGCCCATCACGCGGTGGGGCAGGTAGACGCACGGCGTGACGTTGCCGTTGGGCTCGATGCAGACGTACGTTCGCCCCGCCCCGCAGCCGCCGAGGTACTTGGCGACGACGCGGGCCTTGGCGCCCGAGCCGCTGCCGGCGTGGGAGCACGCGGCCCGGCCGGTATCGACGGGCGAGCCGGCCAGGCACACCCGCCCGAGCTGCGGGGCGGTGGAGATCACGCCGATCCCGCCCTCCTGCATCTTGCGGTTCAGCAGGCCCAGCAGCTCCTCGCGCTGGGCGGGCGTGATGTCGCCGGAGACCATCTTCAGCCCGCGCCCGACGGGGATGAAGTTGAAGTGCGCGAAGCACCCCGCGCCGAGCTGTTCGGCGAAGCGGATCATGTCCGCCACCTCGTGGACGTTGCCCTGGTGGACGCACATCGCGATGCCCAGCCGCAGGCCCTCGGTGGCCACCACCGTCCGCGCCCCGGCGACGGCCCGCGCCCACATGCCCTTCTGCCCGCGGAAGGCGTCGTGGCGGGCCGGGTCGACCGAGTCGAGGCTGATCTCCACGTACCGCAGGCCGGCGGCGGCGAGGCGGGTGGCGAGCTTCGGCGTCATCGTCGTGCCGTTCGTGGCGATCGTCGTGTGCATGCCCCACTGCCTCGCCCGCTCGAGGCAGGGGACGAGGTCCGGGCAGATCGTCGGCTCGCCGCCGGAGAACGCCAGCATGGGCAGGTGGTTGGCGCCAAACTGGTCGACGAGGGCGAGCTTCTCGTCGAGCGTCAGCTCGTCGGTCAGGGCGCTGTGCTCGCTGTCCTGGTAGCAGTGCTTGCAGGCGAGGTTGCAGCGGTTCGTGAAGTTCCACACCGCGAACAGCGGGAAGACGAACCGCTGCGGGACCGTCAGGCCGAACTCGGCGACGCTCCGCGCGACGATCACCAGCCCGCGGACCGTCGGCACGTGCCCGGCGAGGCGGCGGCGGAACGTCTCGACGTCCGTCTCGCCCCGCATCCGGTCGATGAACGCGTGCAGGGGCCAGTACTTGACGCGCTGGGAGAAGGGCACGGCCGGGTTGCGGTAGCTGGTGATCACGCGCTCCAGCGCGGTGGTCGCCCAGGCCTCGGGGAACCCGCGCTGGGGCCGCTCGGCGGACAGCCGGCGCAGCAACCACCGCATCGGGCGGGTGCGGAGGTAGTCCTCCAGCCGGTGGTGGTAGTCGATCCGCAGCGCCTCGGGCGTGACGCAGTCGACGAGCCCCGCGGCGTCGCGGGCGTACCGGCCGCTGGAGACCGCCCCGTCGCCGGTCCGCTCCGGACGCTTGTCGGCGTCGGCCGAGGGGGGGAACTCGTGAGCGTACTGCTTGCCCAGCCGGGCCGCGGTGGAGTGCTCGGCCGGCGCGGTGTAGGACGGATCGGCCCCGCCGGCCTTGTCGGACGCCACGCGATTCATCGGCCGCTTCCCGGTCCCGGGCGAGCGGGCACCTACTCGCCCCGCGGCGTGCGGACGAGGACAAACACGCCGGGCGCGGCCTTGCCGTAGCCGTTCAGCTCCGCGGTGACGTGCAGGATCTCCTCGACGGGCCAGTCGGGCTCGATCGGCACGCGCAGAACGAAGGAGCGGGTCTGCCCGGCGGGGAGGGTCCAGGAGAGGATGTTCGCGGTGGCCGTGCGCGGATAGACCCGCACCTGCTCGGGCGCGAGCATCGTGTGCCGCATCACGCGGACCAGCACCGGCGCGCCGGTCGGCGAGTGAATCTCGATGGGCTTGTCCGTGGTATTCGTCGCCGTCACCTCGACGCGAAGGTCGTCGCCCGTCTGATAGTTCCGCCCGGGCAGTTCGATCTGCACCTGCAGGCCGCCGTGCTCGGCCACGTTGCGGGCGATGTCCTCGATCCTCGCCTCCTGGGTGCAGCCGGCCGTCCACACCAGGGCCGCCAACACGAGACTCCACATCGCGGTTCTCATCATCTGCCTCTCCATCAGTTCGTTGCTTTCTCGGCTCGGACGCCGGGGGCTTCGACGCCGGCGTCGAGCGTTTTCGCGTAGCGCTGCTCCACCAGTTTGCGGTATTCGGGCCCGCAGTTCCAGGTGCAAAACGGAAAGACCCCGCCCGGCGTGGAGTACAGGATCACGCACCGCTTGACCCGCTCGACGTCGAAGTTGTAGCGGTCCTGGAAGTGCATCCCCGCGCAGAGCAGGGTCTTGTACGTGTGCTTCTCGCCCTCGCCCCGGCCGGCCTTCTTGTCCACCAGGCCCTGGAGCGACCGGACGAACTTCCCAGCCGTCAGGCCGGGCGGCGCGCCTTCCGGGCGGAAGTGCCGCCGGAACATCCGCAGCACGCGGAGGCGGTCCCACCAGCCGGCGCGCCCGCGCCGGCGGACGTCCCGGGCGATGCGGTTCATGTCGGTGAACATCCCCTCGACGTCGATGACGCGGGGGAAGGGCACGGCCTGGCCGTCGGGCGAGACGAAGAAGTACGTCCCGAACGCGCAGTCCGGGTGGCAGGTGGGGATGATCTTGGGCTTGCCCGTCATCGCCGGGAGGATCTGGCTGAGCGGGGCGACGATGCTCAGCGGGTACATGTCGCGCAGGGCGCTGGCGCCGGAGGCGTCGGCGATGTCGTGCGCGAGGTGCCCCAGCGTGTACCGCTGGGCGGCGCGGCGGTGCCGGTCGATCCGTCCCGAGAAGGACACCGGCTGGTAGCTGATCGCGCTGACCGTGTCGATGTTCGCGACGGCGAAGCGGAAGACCTCGCCGACCTGGTCGTCGTTGACGCCCCGCACGAGCGTGGGCACGAGGCAGACCTTCAGCCCCAGCGCGCGGCAGTTGTCGATGCACGCGAGCTTCTTCGCCCAGATGCCCGGGTAGTTGCGGGTCTCGCGGTGGGCCGCCTCGCCGACGCCGTCGAACTGGAGGTACAGCGTGTGCACGCCCGCCTCGGCCGCCGCCCGCGCAAAGGCGGGGTCGGCCATCCGAATGCCGTTCGTGGCGATCTGGACGTGGCTGAAGCCCATCGCGCGGGCCTGCGAGACCAGCCGCAGAAAGTCCGGGTGGATCGTCGGCTCGCCCCCGGTGAACTGGATCGCCGTGCAGGGGATCGGGCGGAAGTCCCGCAGGGCCTGCAGGTGGGCGACGTGCTCGTCGAAGCTCGGCTCGCAGACCCGGCCCGTCACGTTGGCGTTGGCGAAGCAGATCGGGCAGCGCATGTTGCAGCGGTTGGTCAGGTCCACCTGCGCCAGCACGGAGCCCGAGAGGTGCTGGCCGCACAGCCCGCAGTCCGACGGGCAGTTCCGCCCGCCGGCGACCTGGGGGCGCTGTTGGCCGGGCGGCTCCTCGAACGTCCACCACGAGGCCTTCGCGTGCAGGCGGACGTCGGAGTTGATGCAGTCACGGACGTACCCGTGCTCCGGGCAGACCTTCTCGACGTACACCGCGCCGTCCTCGACGAAGTGCCTGCCCACGACGATCGCCGCGCACTCGGGGCAGAGGCTCTCGACGGTGCGGGGCAGGCGGCGGACGACGGGGCGGACCCGCGCGCCGGCGAACGTCCGGGCGGCGCTGCCGGGCACGTCGCTGCGAAGGTCTGTCCAGATCGCGTCGTGGTGGACCTGCCGGGCCTCCCCGCACCGCCCGCAGTGGAACGTCAGAACGACCTGCTCGCCCGCGCGGGCGAACGTCGCGGGCGCGACGCGCCGGCACGTGGGGCACGTCGCCCGGGTCGCGAAGGGCAGGCGGGCGTTCCCGGCCGCGAACCGCCGCATGCGGCGCTTGTACGCCGTCAGCGACTCGGCCGCCCCGTCCGCGGGGACGGGGGCGGGCCCGCGCCGCACCGCGGTCGGCCGGGCCGTTTGCGCCTGGGCAACGTGCTCGATCATGGGCTTCCCTGCCTTACTGAAAACACGCCGGATACCGGCGCGGCCGGCGTTTGCGTTTCTGGTACCCGGCCGCGAGCTCCATGAAGATGTCCAGGTCGCGCTCCATGTTGGAGCTGGTCGCGTCGAAGTAGAAGTTGCGGATGGGGATCTCGTCGTGGTCGGCGGCGACCGCGTGGTAGACCGCCTCGGAGACGATCCCGTTCATGCAGCTGAACGGGCTGATGTCGATAATGCCGTCGGCGCCTTTCTCGTAGAGGTAAGCGCTCTTGCCGACCGACAGGACCATCTCGCCCAGCGCCCCGTCGGCGGGAAGGTACGGCCAGCCCGGCTCGAGGACCTCGTGGTAGATGTCGTGGGGCTCCTCGTAGCCGACGAAGTCGTCGGCGAACGGTTCGAGCAGCCGGTGCTCGTCGCGCTTCTGGACGGCGTTCTTGATCACCGCGGCGCCCATCGCCAGCGAGAACGTCTTGCCGTCGCGCCGCAGCAGGGATTTCTGCGACCAGTTGGTGTACCAGACCCACTCGGTGACGTCGCTGATCCAGGCCTCCCCGCCGTGGGCCTCGATCTTTCGCACCGCGTCGTAGTTGCTGAAGGTGTTCAGGCGGCAGAAGATCTCTCCCACCACGCCGATCAGCGGCTTGCCCTTCACGTACCGCGCGGGGACGGCCCGGAAGCCGTCGCGGGCCTCGGTCAGCCTCTCGACCAGCGCCGCCAGCCGCCGCCGACCGGAGAGCCCCGGGTCGGCGACCACCTCCTCGAGCCGCTCGATCCCGCGCTCGAAGGCCGCGTCCGCCGCGCCGGGCTCCGTCTCGTAGGGGCGGGTCCGCAGCAGCATCTTCCGCAGGATGTCGGAGGCGACCAGCCCCCGCCACATCTGGCGCATGAAGTCCGCGCTGTGCTCGGCGATCCCGTCGTAGCTGTCCTTGCTGGTCGGGCTGACGACCGGCACGTCCTCGTAGCCCATCTCGTCGAGCACCTGCCGGAGGTACGGGGCATACTGCCCGAACCGGCAGGGCCCCTCGGCGGTGGGCATGAAGAAGGCCGTGTGGTCGCGGTCGAAGTCCGGCGAGCGGACGATCCGCAGAAAGTCCCCCATCGTGACCTTCTCCGGGTAGCACTCCTCGCCGCTGGTGTACAGCCCGCCGAGCTCCAGCGTCTCGGCGTTGGATTCCGGCGTCGCCTCGGCGTCGATGCCGATCGACCGGAACGCCGCCGCCATCAGCCGCGCGCCGACGTACGTCATGCGCGGAATCCAGAGCTTCCGTCCCGCCAATCCGTTTGAGCCGCTCTGTGAGATCATGTCGGGTATCGAAGCCCCCCGCGGTCGTCTGCCGCTTCCGAGGCCAAACCGTATGCATCGAGGGGCTTGCGGCACGCGCCGAAGCCCCTCACGGACACTCTAGAAACATGCCCGCGGGGTTTCAAGCCGTTTTGCCGAGCCGCCCGCACGTCCCCCGATGCTGCCGGACGGCGGGGGGCACCGTCCGGGACAGCTTGTGCCTGCAGCCGGAAGCACCCACGACCTCGGCCGGACTTCGCCGGGCCGGCCATCGATCGTGCCGGCCGGCCGCCCCGTCCGCGAGTTCGGACGGTTAAACCTCCCGAGTCAGGCCCGGTCGAACGAGGCCGGGAGAACTCCGGCGTGAAAGGACATGCTATGCGGTGTTTCCATAGGTCGATCGTCGTCGTGTTGATTCTGGCCGGGGCGGCTGCGGGGCAGTCGGGGAACATGATCGGGCGGCAGAGCCAGAACGAGGGCATTCTCGTCGTGCCCGCGCCGGGGAAGGTGGTGATCGACGGGCGGCTGGAGGACTGGGACTTCTCGGGGCGGATCTGGGTCTTTGCGGACAAGGCCGTGCGCGGGCGGTACTCCGTCGAGATCGCCGGCATGTGGGACGCCGCCCACCTGTACCTCGCGGCGAGGTGGAAGGACCCCACGCCGATGCACAACACCGTGGACCCGGACTTCAACATCAACGACGGGTGGAAGAGCGACTCGTGGCAGATGCGGATCGTCTCCGACCGCCCGCTGTGGATCACCACGTGGTACTTCACGCCGAAGAAGATGCCCGTCGCGCACGTGGCCTACTGGAAGGACCCCCGCAACTCCCGCGCCGGCCAGGATGTGAGGGTCTACCGCGCCGCGCCCGGTGGGACGGACCTCGGCGGGGGGGTCGAGATGGCCTACCGCAAGGACGCCGACGGCAAGGGCTTCGTCCAGGAGGTCCGGCTGCCCTGGCGCGTCCTCTACAAGCACGTCCCCGAGATCAAGGCGGGGCTCGTCCTGCGGCTGGGCAATGAGCTGCTCTGGGGCGACCCGACGGGCAAGACCTGGCCCGTCCACCGCTACGCGGACAACATGCAGCCGGGGCAGACGTCGCGGGAGTTCTACTGGACGGCCCAGCGGGCCTGGGGCGATGCGAAGCTCGTGGCCCGGGGCAACGTGCCCGTTCGCCGCTACGTCGACGCCGCGAGCCGGCTGCCCGGCACCGTGCCGATCCGCCTGGAGATCCCCAAGGGCGTATCGCGGTTCACCGCCGTGATCGAAGACGCCGCCGGGCGGCGCGTCCGCAACCTCGCGGGCGACTTCGACCCGGAGGACTACCGCGTCGGCGAGAAGGGCGACACGCAAACGGTCGAGGTGCTCTGGGACTGCCTGGACGACAAGGGCAAGCTGGTGGCCGAGGGGACGTACCGCACGCGGGGCCTGACACACCGGGGCCTGGCCGCGGAATACGAGATGTGCTTCTACAACCCGGGCACGCCGCCGTGGCGGGTCCCCGACGGCAGCGGGGCGTGGGGGGCCGACCACGGCGCGCCCCTTCGCGTCGCGCGGGCGGGAAAGCGGATGGTCGTGTCCTGGCCGTTCGCCGAGGGCGGCAGCGGGATTGTCGGCATCGGGGCCGACGGGCGGAAGACGTGGGGCGAGAAGCGCGGCGCGTACGCCCTGGCGGCCGACGAGAAGTACGTCTACGCCGTCGCGTCGGACTGGCACACGAAGGGCAAGGTCTGCCGGCTGGGCGCGAAGGACGGTTCCTATCAGCCGTTCGTGCTCGACGGAAAGCAGCGCCCGTTCGAGCTGTCGCTGGTGGAGCTGGGCATCGAGAAGCTGCCGTCCGGCGAGGACGCCGCCCACAAGCGCATCGTCGCCGGCGGGGACCTTACCCAGGTCGAGGGCTCGGGCACGGTGGCGGCGATGGCGGCCGCCGACGGCAAGCTGCTGCTGGCGGTCACGACGGGCAAGCTCGCCGTACTCGACGCGGGCTCGGCGAAGCTGCGGAAGGTCTGGAAGATCGCGGGCCTGACGGCCCTGGCGGCGGGCACGGGCGATGGGTGCTACGGCATCCGGGACGGCAAGGTGGTCTCGATCGACCTGGCCTCGGGCGCGGTCCGGCCGGCGCGGACGCCGAACCTGGGCAAGCCCGCGGCAATCGCCGTCGACGGCGAGGGCAACCTGCTCGTTGCCGACGTCGGCCCCGACAGCCAGGTGAAGGCCTATTCCCCGGCCGGCAAGTGCGTCTACACCTGCGGGCGCAAGGGCGGCCGGCCTCCCCGCGGGCGGTTCGAGCCCCAGGGCATGCTGCGGATGAGCGCCGTCGCCGCCGACGCCAAGGGCAACGTCTGGGTGGTGGAGCACGGGAACTACCCCCGCCGCGTGAGCGTGTGGGGGCGGGACGGGAAGCTCGTGCGGGACTATATCGGCAACACCGGGTACGCCGGGACGGGCAGCTTCCTGCACGACCAGGACCCCACGCTGGGCTACTGCGGGCCGCTGGAATTCAAGCTGGACAAGGCCGCCCGATCGTGGGAGCTGACGCGGATCCTCTGGGTGCCCGATCCCGAGAAGGGCGAGGGCTTCCCCGTGCCGACCGGCTCGCACATCATGCCCCAGCGGTTCACCAGCAAGGCATCGGGCGGGGCGCGGGAGTACCTCTACACGCACGACCCCCGCGACAGCAGCGGGCAGGTGCTGTACATGGACCGCGGCGGCACGTGGCAGCCGGTGGCGGCGGTCTGCCTCGTCGGCCACGTCTCCGGAAAGCTCGGGCGGGACGGGCGAATCGCCGAGAAGCCCGCCGGCGACTTCGCCGACCTCAACGGCCTGGACGGCGTGTTCTGGCACGACGCGAACAAGGACGGCTGCGTCCAGCGGAGCGAGTGCGAGATCGTGCGAACCGAGCAGCCCGGGGACCTCGCGGGAACGAAGCGAGGCCGCCGGGGCGAGGCGGCCTTGGAGCTGCACAACGGCTGGGGCGGGCGGATCGACACGAAGATGCTGACGATCACCTGCGACGGCCTGACGCGCTACCGCCCGGTGGGCTTCGCCGACGGCGCGCCGATCTACTCGCCCAAGGGCATGCAGCGGTTCGGCCCGGAAGAGCGCGGCGACCTCGTCCCCGTCCCCGAGGAGAATCTCCTGCTGTGCCTCAGCTTCAAGGGCTACGCGTCGGCGACGACGGGCATGCTGGGCATCGACGCCACTACGGGCCGGGTCCGCTGGGCGTACCCCAACCTCTACCCGGGCGTGCACGGCTCGCACAAGGCGCCCATGCCCAAGCCCGGCCTGCTGATCGGACCGCTGCGGATTCTCGGTGTGGCGGACTCCGGCGGCGAGGGCGGGCGCGTGCTCGCCCTGCGCGGCAACCTCGGTCAGGACTTCTTCCTGACGACCGACGGGCTGTTCGTCGGCGCGATGTTCCAGGACGGCCGGCTGCCCGGCGAGTCCCTGCCGAAGACCGAAACCGCCCTGGCGGGCATGCCCATGGAGGCCTTCAGCAACGGCGGCGAGCCGTTCAACGGCTGGTTCGGCACCCAGGCCGACGGCAAGGTCCGCATGACCACCGGCTTCGCCCGGGAGGCCTGCATGGTCCTGGAGGTCAAGGGCCTGGAGACGATCCGCCGCTTCGCCGGCCCCGAGGTGCGACTCACCCGCGACCTGGTCCTCAAGGCCAACGAGGACAACGGTCGGCGGGCCCTGGCGGCGGCGAAGGCGAAGCAGTACACGGTCAAGAAGCTCCCGGCCGCTGCCAAGATCGACGGGGACGCCCGCGAGTGGCGCGACGTGCCGCCGATGGCGATCGGGCGGGTGGCTGGCCGGCCCCGCACGTCCGCCCGGCTCGCGCGGGACGACGAGAACCTCTACGTCCTGTTCGAGGTGACCGACCCCAGCCCGTGGAAGAACGAGGGCAAAGACTTCACCCGCCTGTTCAAGACCGGCGACGCCGTGGACCTCCAACTCGCCACCCGACCCGCGGGCGCCGGCGACAACAAACGCCGTGACCCCGCCGCCGGTGACGTGCGGATCGTCTTCGCGCCGCTGGGCGGCAAGCCCGCCGCCGTGCTGATGCGGCCGGTCGATCCCTCGGCCCCCAAGGCCGCCCGCGTTCGGTACCACTCGCCGGTGATCGACAAGACGTTCGACCGCGTCGAGGTGCTCGCCGCCGCGAAGGTGGCCGTGCGAACGCGGTCCGGCGGCTACGTCGTCGAGGCGGCCGTGCCGCTCAAGGCCCTCGGCCTGCCGACCGGCGGCGGCCTGACGCTCCGCGGCGACGTTGGCGTGATCTCGTCGGACGCCTCGGGCAAGATTAACACAGCCCGGACGTACTGGTCCAACCCGCACACGAACCTCGTCAACGACCTGCCTCACGAGGCCTGGCTGTACCCCAACGCGTGGGGCAGCCTGCGGTTCGAGTAAGGGCCGGTGGGAGACAGCCGGACAACCACAGAGGCTCAGAGAGTCCAGAGAGAATCAACATGCAGAAAGGGAATCGGCTCCTCTCTCTGTGTGCTCTAAGCCTGTGTGGTGATTCCTGCAACCGTACTGTGAGGGTAACACTTCACCCCCATGCAGCAACGGAACGGGATACTCGACGTAAAGCTTTAGTGTTATGATACTTGCGCCCTGGCCTTGCGCGCGGTATGCGCAGGGTATGGACGCGGCGACGGACAAGGAAGTCCAGGCCATTCTCGATGCGGTGCTGAGCGGAACCCTCACCCAGGCGCAGGCCAGACGCCTCGCGGACATCGACGCCGAACTGGTGACCGACTTCTGGGCGGCGTACAACGCGCTGCGCGCCGACGTGGGCGACCGCCAGTGCTGCCTGGCTCACCTGCTTCGGGAACTGGAGAAGGTCGACCAGCGGAACCAGTCCGCCCGGGTGCCAGGCGTTCGCCAAGAAGCTGCGGCGTCTGGTGGGCGACGGGATTCGTCTGCGCCGGCGGGCGGACTTCGACCCGCAGCGGTACGCGTCGCGGACTCTGCGGATCGATCGCCGCCTGGCGGCCTGCCCAAGGCGGAGGAGGCTGAACCGGCGCGGAAGCGACGCGCCCTGACGGAGGACGAAATCACCCGGCTGCTGAAGGCCGCCCAGGAGCGCCCGCTTCGGGATGCGCTGACCATCCGGCGCGGCAGAACAAGGGCAAGCCGTTGGCGAAGGTCAGCGAGTCGCAGCGTCGCCGCCTTCAGCGCGTCGGCCAGTGCCGGGCACTAGTGTACAAGTTCATGATGTTGACCGGCCTCCGCCGCAGCGAAGCGGCGTCGGTAACGGTGGGGGTCCTGTGCCTCGACGAGGACGCGCCCTACGTGCACGTCGAGAGCAAGCACGCCAAGAGCGGCCGGGCCGCCACGTTGCCCCTGCGAGGCGACCTGGCCGACGACCTCCCCAAGCACGTCGCTCGTCTGGCCGAGAGCCACGGCGGGCAAGTCCCGCCCGACGCGCCGCTGTTCGACATCGACTGGAGGAATCTCCTGCGGACGTTCAACCTGGACCTCGCCGCTGCCGGCATCCCCAAGTGCGACGCCCAGGGCCGCACCGTGGACGTCCACGGCCTCCGCCACACCTTTGCCACGCTACTCGCCCGCAACGGCGTCTCGCCGGGCGTAGCCCAGAAGCTGATGCGCCATAGCGACATCCGGCTGACGATGAACACCTACACCCACCTTGGCCTCGCCGATACTGCCGGCGCTGTGGCAACGCTCCCGACGTTCTGATCTCCCACCGTGCGTGACACGCCAAGGCTTGGTGACGCGCAATTCGCATGCCCGATCGCAGGCCCATAGCCCCTCCGAATCCGGTCTTCGGTTGGGTGTGGCGACTGGGCGTTTGCTGGGCCTGGGGCTTCCGGGTGGCGGGATCGGGTTGAGTGGCTGGGAGGCCGAGGACTGCGTTTCGTGGGGCAGACCCAGGCCGTGAAACATGATACGATGGTGAGCATGAATCGAGAATCGCCGCTCGTGATCCTGGTGTTGGCCCATTCGCTCCTGCTTGCGCCTGCCGTTGCGCAGACAGGGGAGCCCGCACCGGCATTCATCATCAGGGACGGAAAGGCCCGTTCCGAGATCGTCATCGCCGCGAAGCCGACGCGTTCGGCGCGGTTGGCGGCGTCGGAACTGCAGACCTATCTGGAGAGGATCACCGGCGCCAAGCTCGCGGTCGTCACGACGCCCAGCGCCGGCGATGCCCTGAAGGTCTACGTCGGCGAGAGCGACGCGGCCCGCCAGGCGGACGTTTCCGCTGAGGGATTGAAGCGTGACGCGTTCCGAATGGTCTCCGGCAACACTTGGCTCGCCCTGATCGGGAACGACAGGGATTTCATGCCGCGCGAGCCGTGGGGACACAGCCGCGGCGACTGGCTGCGGACCAAGCAGGCGCAATGGGAGAAGTTGGCGGGGCATCCCTGGATGAACCCGATCGGCGCCAGTCTCTATAAGGACTATAACAAGAAGCTGGACATCTGGAACCACGATCATCGCGGCTCTCTCAACGCGGTATATGCGTTCCTGCACAGCCTGGGGGTCCGCTGGTACATGCCGGGCGAACTTGGGGAGATCCTGCCAAGACGCAAGGAGATTGCGCTTCCCAAGGTGAACCGAACGGTGACGCCGGCCTTTGAGGTACGTTCGCTCAGCCGGCCGATGATCTGCTCCAACGACGTCGAAGACGCGCTCTGGTATCTGCGTCTGGGCGCGAATGAGCAGTACGGCATCCTCCATCACGGGCAGCGCAACCTTACCGAGCACCCGAAGCAACGCGCCTCACATCCCGAGTACTACGTGCAGTTGGCCAACGGGAAGCGGGACAACAAGAGCAGGACGGCCAACGCCTGCCTTTCCTCGGAAGGGTTTTTCAGAGAGACCGTCGCGTTTGCCAGACTGATGTTCGATCACTACGACCTGCCCGTCGTTTCGGTGATGCCCCACGACGGCTTCACGCACTGTCAATGCGACCGCTGCCGGCACCAAGTCACGTTGGATCGCGGGCCATCCGGGCTGTCGTCTGACTACGTCTGGAGCTTCGTCGTTCGCGTAGCCAACGAGCTCAAGAAGACGCACCCGAACAACAAGGTCTTCTGCGGCGCCTACAGCAGCTATCGCCTGCCACCGCTCACGATCGACAAGCTGCCAGACAACGTGCTTGTCCAGATCACCAACGGCCGGCCGATCCGAGAACTGGACGACGAGATCCACGAGTCGACCGCTGAACTTCGCAAGCAGTGGCGCGCCAAGACACGTAACCCCCTGTCCTTGACGCTGAACTACACGCCGTTCACCAATCGCGGCGCCTATCGGCCGCAGTATTGGCCCCACGTCATCGCCCGGGGCATCGCCGCGAGTCACCGCGACGCGTGGCGCGAAGACGTATGGCTATCCAGCGACAAGGGCGGCCTGCATCATCCGGGCATGGCTCACCTCAACCCCTGGATCATCTCGCGGATGTGGTGGGACCCTAGGCAGGATGTTGATGCGTTGCTTCAGGAGTACTACCGGCTCTTCTACGACCCTGCCGCCGCGGAGATGCAGGCCTTCATCGAGTACTGCGAGGCGGAGTACGCCCGACTTGGCGCCAATGCCGACGTGGCGAGCAGAGCGCTCGCGCTTTTTGACAAGGCCAAGGCCACCGCGTCCCCCAAATCGGTCTATGGGCAACGCATCGCCCTGGTGGACGAGTTCCTGGCGACGCTTCGCCGCCGCGCCAGGCAGATCGGTAAGAGACGCCCGGAGGGGTTGCCGGACTACCGCGTCATCGACATGGCCAAGGACAACTGGCGCGACGCCCGCAACACGCTGAAGATCGACGGCAAGCTCGACGAGACCGTCTGGACGCAGTACCACCACCCCCGGCCGTTGCGGGACCTGCAGACCGGCAAGAAGCCGATCCTTGGTACGCGGTTCATGGCGCGCTGGTGGAAAGACAGTCTCTACTTCGGCATTCGCTGCGAACTCCCCAAGAGCGAGAAGCTGATCATCGGCTCGAAGAAGGACAACGACCCGGCCATCTGGCAAGGCGAACACCTGGAACTCCTGATCGAAACCGACAAGCACTCGTACTACCAGATTGTCTTCAATCCCGCGGGGGCCGTGATCGACCTGGACCGGGCCGTGACCATGACGGGCGGAAAGGCGTATGGATGGTCCTCACAAGCGGAGGTGGCGGCCCACGTGGGCGACGGCTACTGGTCGGTAGAACTCCGTTTGCCGATCACGGCTTCGGACGAAGACCCGCTTCACCAGATCATCGGAACCCGGCCGTTCGCCGCGAAGCAGGCATCGCTGGACTCCGGCAAGGGCACGAGCCTGCTGTGGTATTTCAACCTGTACCGCAAGCGGGCGGGGGCTGAATCCGTCGAGACATCGGCCTTTTCGCCACTGGGGCCGGACGCCAGCTCGTTCCACGTGCCGCTGAAGTTCGCGAGGATCTACGTTCGGTAGGCGGCGCTCGCCCGGGCTCGAACGACGGCGATTCCACCTTCCGCCACGCGGGCGACGACTTGGCCGTCGGGTGAGCGGGCACGGCCGTTGACACAGACCGCACCGGGCCATACAGCTCACGCTGAGAGCCGGTTGATCGTTTGGTCGCCAACGTCTTCTCCTCCGGGCCAACTGTTGGGGTTGCGGCGGGACTGGATGGCGTCGACAGCGGCGACAGAAGCTGCCTTCGAGCGGATCCCATGGCTGGTTCACGTACGGCTGTTGGTGACCAACTCGGTGCTCTCGGGGCGCGCGGGTGCCCACTTGGTGCCGGAGGGCAGTCCACGGGTGGCAGTTCATGTCACCGTTGTCAACGCGTAGCAAGATGGCAGGCGGAACTCGCCCGCCTCGTAACGCTTTGGGGGTGACGGGGTTGGCAAGCAAGGACGCCAGGAGACAGCACATGCCATCTCCTGGCGTCGAAGCGGGCGAGGAGATTCGAACTCCCGACGTCCAGCTTGGGAAGCGGCTTGGGGCTGCGCGTAACGTTTGTACTGGTTAAGTTTTGTGTCTTCAGATTTGTGGCGGTGACCAACTCGGTGCGGTATGGCTGGCAAGCTCTGGCGAGTATAGTCAATCTGCTGGGCGGCATCGTGGGCCTCCGATGTCAGCCCAGAGTATCCGCCAAACGGGTCCGCTTGCCCTTGCCTGCTCGCTGAGTACCAGGTTCTTCCCTCGCAGAAAGGCCATCACGTTCTGTTGCTGCCCGTTGAGCCATCCGGCCAGGGCGACAGCAATGACCTGCCATGTCTGGAGAACCACACGTGGCATTCTACCGTCTCATCCGCCATCACAGCAGGCAAGGCAGCTCCGTTGGGACCCAGAGAGGCTGCTTGTTGTCAAGGGACTTGGGGCGCTATCAGCCTTTGGAGCCGTACCCTACTACGGTTCCCGTACGTGCCAGATCCTGCTGGCCCCCGCGGGCAAGGCCACGCGCTCAGTGAGAGAGAACTTCGGCCAGCCGCCCACGGTGCGGATCGTCGTCTCGACCAGCTTGTCCGTGGGGTTGTGGGCCTCGACGAACCAGACGCCGGGCGCCATCCAGGCCACTTGGAGCGTTACGTCATCGCGGCTGCAGACGACCGGATGGCCGATGAAGACGTCCATGTCGCCCCCGGCCGGGTCGAGCTGCGCGTAGGCCACGCCGTCGCGAACGGGCAGGGCACGGACGTTCGGGTTCGTTCGCTTGCGATCGACGAGCCAGACGGCCCAGTTGTCGTTGAGCCCCTCGATACGAGTTGGCAGAAGGCCCGGCAGATCCGGGCCTCTTAGCGTCGCCTCAAGCGCTCCGTCGACCGGCTGGACGCGCCAGATGAGCCGGTCGCCCAGCACCTTGCCGCGGCGAACCTCGCTGACGAAGCCCTCGGCCCGGTCGCCGGCGAGGCCGTACGCCCGAGCGTAGCCCAGCAGGGCCGGGAGCTTGTTTCGCCCGTCCGCCCCGCCGAAGCCGAGGGTGTAGCGGATCGCCTCGCCGGCGGCGAGCGTCTTGGCCGGGGGCGTGTAGTGGACGTCGAGGCGCCCGTGCTTGTCGACGCGGGCCGTCAACGGTCCGTCGAGCCCCGCGACAACCACGCCGCCGCCGACATGCTCCAGAACGGCGTAGACGCCGCGCTCCATCTTCGCAGCCGCCTCGACGCCGGGCGTGCCGACGCGCCGCCCGCCCCGGTAGAGCGCCCAGCCGGGGGTGGAACAGGACGCCACCCGCAGACCGCCTTCCGGAATGAGGACCTCGCGTTTGAGCTTCAAGTCGCTCTGTTGCCAGCCGCTGCGGAACGTGCCGGGCATCCAATTGCAGGCGGCCAGGCGCATCCAGCCGGCGAGCACGCGGGTCTCGACCAAGCGGTGCCAGCTTCCCCAGGAGTTGCCCCAGCCCAGTTGTGGCTGCTCGTACGTATGGCCGAGGCGGGTCTTGGCGGCGCCCTTCTCGGCGGGGTCGTAGCCCGCGCGGATGTCGGCCTGGCCGATGGCAATCTCCGGGCCGACCAGATATGTTTGGGGCCAGGCGAACAGGTAGTCCAGCTCGCCTTCCAGGCGGGGGCGGAAGTGGAGCGTGGCGGTGGGGAAGCCCATCGGCCTGCCGTCGATCGGTAGCGTGGGCGCGGTCGGAGAGAGGCAGACTGCCGGCGAGGCCTGCATGTGCAGCAGGCCCTTGCTTGGCGTAATGCCCATGTTGCCCTGGAAACTCACCTGGATCCACGTCTGTCCGCCGCGCCGGCCGCGAAGGCGGCAGTTGCCCAACACGTTGCAGCGGTCCGAGCAGAGGAACTCCTCCATGTTCAGGTTGCGGTTCCAGAAGGACATGCCGATCGCCCGCCGCCCGCGAACGTCCTCGACGACCGGGAACAGCCCGAGTTGCCGGCAGTTGGCCAGCACGACCCGGGCCTCGAACTCCTTCCGCCCGCCGCAAAGCCATCGCCGGAACACGCCGCGGTCGCCGTCGTGGATCGTGACCGACTTCAGCCCAACGTCCGACCGCGCGCGAATGCCGACGCGCCACTGCCACAAGTCCGGCCGCCACCGCTGGCCGCGGGGCTCCGTCAGACGGTTGGGCGCCTGCCAGGCCGCGATCTCCGGGCCGTTGGTGATGTACTGCGACCCACTGCCGCTGAACGACCACGCGCCGTGGTGCCACTTGGTCCTCAGCTCTGCCGGGCCGCGGTGAGCGACGACCCGCCAGCCGGTCTTCGCTCGACGGGCCACCTGCGAGGGGTCGGTCATGATCTCGATCGCCAGGGCCGCCTGACACCCGCCGATGCCCTGGAGATACGCATACGTGTCCAGGGCCTCGCCAACCGCCTTGCCGCCTTCGTGGGTGACGATCGGGAAGCTGTTGTAGAGCTTGTAGTCCACCGGCGGGACCTCGTTCTCCCCATGCCGCCAGAAGCCGCTGAGAATGTGCTGGCGCATCAGCTCGTTGACATACTTGAAGTACGCCTTCGTGCGGATCGAGCGCGTCGTCGCCAGCCGGCCGTCGGGCAGGAGCATCTCGGGCTTGGGAAAGGCGACCTCGTCGGCGAACGCGTAGAGGTGGTTTCCCTGGGCGTCTTCGTACGTCAGGCCGGGCACGGCGGAGAAGTCGTCGTCCGACGCGGCGGCGCACTCGGCGACCAGCTTGTCCCACGTGGCCTGGTCCATCTTCAGTGAGTCTTCGAGGAAGACGAGGAACCCCAACCCCGCGGCGCGAGCGGCCTTGGCGTAGTCGGCCACGCTGCCCGCGGCGCCGGACAGCGCGGTTCGCGCCCCGACCAGTCCCGGCGTCTGCCGCTGGTCGGAGAGCTTCCACTCGACGTCCCACTTCTTCTGCGGGCGCGGTGCCCACACCTGCGGACGGGGATCGACGAGCTGCGCCGGCGTCTCTGCGCCCCCGAGACCGGCCGTCAAGGACGGCTCGGCGAGCCAGCGGATCATGTTGGCCGTCAGGCGCAGGTAGTCGCTCTCGCGGCCTCCGGCGCCGGTGGTCAGCATCGACTCGGCCGTGGGGCAGTGTGTCGGCGGGGCGAACAGCCAGCTCCTCCGCACGGCCAGCACTGCCAGCCGGCCCTTGCCCACCGACCGCACAGCGGCGAGCGGCGGGGCCGACTCGATCGGGCGCTTGGGCTTCCACGGCGCGAGCGGCACGTCGTGGCGCTTGCACTCGGTGGAGTGCATGGTCTTCGACCCGCGCGCGATCACGCGCCAGTCGTCGGTCAGGTCGAACGACATCGGCGGCGAGCAGCCCCCCGTGCTGCGCCACATCAGCGTCAGCAGACCCTTGACGCCGTCGGCGAACTCCGGCGCGACGTCGTCCGTGAAAGACAGCCGACACCGCATGATGTCCGTCACGCAGTTGTTGGGGTCGCGGTCGGCGAGGACCTCCCAGCGAGGCCGGGCGCCGAAACCCGCCAGCCACCGGTTCGTGTTCGTCCAGTCGTCGCCGGCGGAGCCCTCCGGGCTGCACGCGAGCACGCCCCCGCGGCGCCGAACGAACGCCTCGGCCGCGGCGCGGTCGGCGGGGACCATCGTGCCGACCACCGCCACGTTGAACTGCCCGTCCGCGAGCTTCGCCGCGAGTTTGCCCTTGGCGCAGACGTCCACCGCTATCCCGAGCTCGGTCAGCGGCTTGACGACATACCTCGAATGCACTCCGCCCACAAACACCACCGCGGTCTTTGCCGTCTTCGCCTCGACCGCCGCGACAGCCACCGCCAGCCACATCAGCCCAGCCATCCACCCGCGAATCATCGCTGTTCCTTTCGCGCTTGATGTTCGAAGCTCTTGGCTCCGTAATGTCACTCGGTCACGCGGACGCGGGAGGCGTGGGTCTCAGGGACCTCCGCGCCGGCGTGCGTCGTTTGTCCGCCGATAGCGTGGACGCCGGGGCGGGCGTTCCTGGGAATCGTAACGCGAAACACGTGCCGGAGGTACCGGTCCGGGGCGAGATCGCAGTCGCTGTGGGCCGGCAGTGATGGGGGGCCGAGCCGTGATGGCCGACTCGGTCGTTGCCGGGGCTCCCGGGTGACCGGTGGGGTTCGGGGTGGTACCATGCGCGTCGCAGCAGGAGGGCGTATTCGTCGATGGCTCGGGCGTCCAGGCGTCGCCGGATGGAGGGCAGGGAGCAGAGATGTCGGACCTGTTGACACATTGGGCGGTGTTTGACGACTGGCGCGGGCCGTCCAGGCCGGTCGGAATGTGTCCGACGCCGACTTCGGGACCGCGCTGGCCGCCGACGCCAACCGCAGCGCCTGCGCCCGGGCCCTGGTGTTGGGGACGACCAGGCTGCGCGACGCGTCCGCCTGGTGGCAGGGACGCGCGGCGGCACCGCCGGACATCCGGCAGTAGCGGACGCTGCGAGTGGACGAAGCGCCCGACAGGGCCAACTGGGGCCTGTTGGTCTCCGCGGCGCCGGCGTCAGAGCCGGGGGAACTCCAGCCCAGCGGCGTGCTCCTGCCTTGTCCTGCGCCCTACTGCCCGCTGCCTTCCTCCCCGGCCTTGGCCGCCAGCAGGTCGCGGGTGGGTTTGACGTCGGGGCTGGTGACGGCGAGGTAGTCGACGTTGACGCCGCGGCCGTTGGTGTTGGTCAAGCGGAGGACGTTCCGGCCGCGGCGGAGCTCGACCAGCAGGGGCTTGCCGCTGACGGGGTTGGGGGCGGTCAGCAGGCGCCAGTCGTCGCTGCCGTTGGCCCAGCCGCCGGTCGACGGGAACACCATTGGGGCGAACGGTTCCTGCACGCGGCCGTTGATCTTCAGCTTGCGCCGGCCCTTATCCAACTGGCTGCAGTAGCAGATCGACAGGTTGTAGAAGCCGTCGGCGGGCGCGTCGTCGGTCCATTCGATCCACTGGCCGATGTTGTCCCAGCGGTAGAAGCACTTGCCGACGGCGGCGCGCTTCTTGTCGGTGACGACCACCTTGCCGCCGCCCTGGGCAGAGAAGTCCTCGCCCTGGACAACGAGAACGGTCCCGGCCGGGACGGGCCGGGCGGCGGCGGCCTTCCGGCGGGCGTCGGTGCGGGCCTGGCAGTCGGCGCGGGCCTTGGCGAGGGCGGCCTCCTGTTCGGCCTGACGCTTGCGGAGCAGGGCCTGGCGGTGCTCGAAGACGCTGGCGGCGCCCTTGGCGGCGATCTCGGCGCGGCTGGCGGGAGCCAACGTCAGCGTGACGGCGCCGCCGTTGGCGCGGACGGCTGCGGGGCCGGTCCGCCGGCCGGCGGGATCGAGCGCGTGGGCTTCGAGATCGGCCAGGCCCGGCCAGGCGAGCGTGATCGTCGCCGGGGCGGGCGAGGGGTTGCCGACGACGATGGCGCCCGTCTCGGCCGTCTCGACGAAGGCCAGGCCGAGCTGCGAGCGTCTGAGCTCGACGGAACCGAGCTTCAGAGCCGTCCCGCCGCCGAGGTACATGGCACGGGGCTTGTCGCCGTCGCGCAGGACCATCGCCTGCCGGGCGTCGGTCTCCAGGCCGGCGGCGCGGTGCGTCCCCGGCCGCCAGGCCGTCAGGCACAGGTCCTGCCCGGCGGCGGTGGCGACCTTCATCAGTGACCAGCCGTCCGCCAGCCCGCCGGACAGTGCCACGGACTTGACGTAACCGTCCTTGGTGTCGGAGATGTCCACGGCGTTGCCGTATACCGTCGAGCCGCCGGCGCGGCGTTCGAGGATCGTCGGGGGCTTTTCCATCCCCAGCAGGCCATTGGCGAACATGACCTCGGTGGGCGTCCCACCGGCGGCGAGGAATCGCGCGGCGTGGCCGTCGCGGCGGATCGTGGCCGACCAGGCGCCCGCCGTCTTCGCGCCGCGGAGGTCGGTCAGCTCGTTGTAGCCGTTCTCCACCGGCCGGGGCAGCTCGATGGGCTTGGCCGCCAGCTCGCTGGCCAGTTCGCCGCGGACGTGCCAGCACAGGTCCATCTTTCGCGGCAGGCGCGTGAAGGCGCCGAACACGTCGGCCATGTATTGCGGCGTCAGGAACAGCGAACGGTCCATCATCACGCCGCTGTAGGCCTCGTTGGTCCGGGCTCGCTGGATCCCGAACGTCTCGGCCGGGCCGTAGACGATCTGCTGAGCCCCGCAGGGCCGCTGCTCGAGCTCGTCGACGCAGAGCGTGTTGTGGGCGAGCGTGGTGTGGTACCACCGCCGGTAGGCGGGCTGCTCGTACCAGACGCTGCCCGGGTCGGGAATCAGTCGGTCGCCGAAGGCATAGAGGTCGACGTTGAGCTTGTCGGGGTGGCCGTGCGAGCGGTTGGGACCGTAGTCCATCAGCAGGCTCGTCGTGCCGGCCGGGTCCGTCAGCCGGAGGATGCCGTACCCGACGCCGAAGAAGTTGACGGACTTCCACTCGACGGGCGCCGTCTTGGCGGCCGGGTCGCGGTCGTAGAGGATCGATACGGGGAACTGCTGGAACTGGGCCGCGAGGCGCATGTTGGCCTGGTTGAGGATCAGCAGGTAGGCCGGGTCGCGGTAGCGGCGGTAGGCGAACTCGTAAAGGAACGACTCCCGGCCGACGATGGACCCGTGGCCGGAGTCGTGGATGGCGGGGGTGGTCAGGTCGGGGTAGGCCATCCGCAAAGGCGAGTCGAACAGGCGTTTCAGGGCGCAGTCGCGGTAGCGGTACATGTCGATGCCGTGATGCCAGAGGACCTCGGCGTCGCAGATCAGGGCTTCGAGGGCCATGAACTGGTATCCCATGGCGCCCTCCGCCCACATGCCGTCGGCGTCGATGGCGCCGGGGCCGAAGTGGCGGTCGAACAGTCCCCCGGTGGGCTTCTCGGCCGTGCCGCGGATGCCGTACATGGCCGTCTGGACGAGCTGGGGGTCATCGGCGGCGTAGCCGGCCATGAGCACGGCGCACGTGCAGATGGCCGACCAGTTGGTTTGGGCCTCCATCACGGCGTGGTTGCCGACGATGTGCCGGCCGGCGGCGCGGATGAGGTCGTCGGCGATGTGCGTGCGCTCGGGGGGCGTGATCGATGGCAGGTCTTGGATGAGGTCGTAGCCGCGGGCGACCTGGATCAGCCAGGTCGCATCGCCGAGGCGCTGGTCGAAGACCTTGGACGGGTCGTGGTTGAAGCCCGGGCGGGCGCCGATGCCGTAGTGGTCGTAGACGTCCGCATAGGCCATCAGCAGGCGCTTGGCGAACTCGGCGTACTTCGCCTCGCCCGAGAGGACGTAGACCGCGCCGAGGTTGGCGATATCGAGCGCGAGCTGGTTGTGGATGGCGCCATAGGTGGTCTTGCCGATGCGCTTGGCGTCGCTGAGGTGCATCCACTTGCCGTCGGGGCCTCGGGCCGGCTGGGGGATGCCCAGCGGTTGGCCGATACGCGTGTCCATCGCCTTCCGCAGCCCCGCGTATTGGGCCTGGAGTTCGGGAGAGGCCTTGAGCATCGCCTTGTAGTGAGCGATGTCCTGGGCGTCCCAGATGGTGCACGGATGGCCCGCGGTCTTCCGCGGCCGGCCGACGACCTCGACCTTTCCCTCGGCCGCGGCGCCGGCGGTCGGGGCGATGGCGTTGGCGTCGACGGGGACGTCGTACTGATCGACGTCCTTCATCATCGCGGCCACGTCCGTGGGCGACAGCACGGCCAGGCGCCGCCAGCCGCCCCAATGCGGACCCTTCTTGCCGTTGGGCAGCGTGCGAATGGGATAGTCTGCCGTTACGAGGATGCCGACGACTTGCCCGGTGACGGTCCTTCCCAGCTCGACGCGGACCGGCTTGCCGGGCGTCTCGGGCAGCTCGGCGTGCTTGACCTTGGTGTTGTCGACGAAGATGTCGATGGCCTTGGGCTGCATCGTGCCGTGGTAGTCCAGGCCGGTGACCTCGACGGCGCGGACCTCGACGGGCATGACCAGCCGGATGTCGACGCGACCGCCCTTGAGCGGTCCGCCGAAGATGGTCCCGCGCCCACGCCGCGACAGGGCGTTGTTCGGCGGCCAGTCCTTGTTGAACGGCGCGCCGCTTCCCTTGGCCGTCGCCCCCAGCTCCAGCAAGGCCGCGTTGTGCAGCCCGTCGGCCGGCTCGGCGGCCACGGTGAGGCCGACGGCGGCGACCAGCGTCACGAGAAGAACGCATCGACGGAGGGTCCGGTGCTCTCGAAGAATCCGCATGATGTCTCCTGTTTACCGGCGGCGTATTCGGCGAGCAGGCCGCGCTGCCTTCCGCCCTTACTTCACCGGCCGGCTCGTCGCTACAGCGATGCCGCGGCGGTCCTTGGCGTTGACTTCGTCGACGTCGGCCTGGGTCTTACGACGACTGGCGCCGTAGAAGTGGTAGAGCACGCCGTCACGGGCGATCACGCCGGGCTTGTGGGCGTACTGATCGTCGATGCTGCCCGGCGGGCCGACGTCGATGAGGATCTCATCGGCCTTGCGCCACGAGAGCAGGTCGTCGCTGAACGCCGCCAGCTCCCGGGCGTGGCCGTGCCACGTACCCAGCAGCCGCCCGTCCACAGGCGTCGCGTCGCCGCGCCCCAGCAGGGCGGTCTCCCGCAGCACGCTGGTGACGGCGGCGTTGAGCTCGGTATCGCTTCCCGGCTCGCCGCGTTCGGTCACGATCCCCTCGCGGTCCCACGCAAGCAGGTCGTCGCTGCTGGCCAGTCCCGTCCGGTAGCCGACCCCGTCGAAGCAGTTGTGCAGCATGCGGTACCGCCCCTCGTACCAGAATAGGTGCGGCGTATCGACGGAATGGCTGTCGGCCTCGCCGCGCCGATAGCTCGGGGCGACCAGCAAGCGGTCAACCTTGTGCGGCGTGCGAATGGCTTCGATGGGGTCTGTCGGCAGCACGGTGACGGTAGCGTCTTCCTCGATACTTGCGGATAGCTTTGCCCGGCTACGCCGCCGGGCGATTGGGGACGCATTATACGGCCTCCTTCCTTCGCTTGCGCGAAGGAGGTCCCCGGCGGTCGCCGCGCTGAGCATGATCCTCGCGACCCGAAGACGGCTCTTTCCGGCGAGGCTACTTCTCGAAAGCGAACTCGACCTCGTTGGCCCAGTGGTCCTGCCATGTTGGTTGGAACGCCATCCGGTTGAGCCGGCTGACGCTGCGGTCCATGGCCAGCTCCATGAGGGGACCGCGGCGGTCGTGGTTGACGCGGAACGAGAACTTCACCGTCTTGCCGGCGTCCAGCCGCTGGCGAACGTGAGGGATCTCCGAGAACGGGATCGCACACTCCGTGATGCGCGCGCCGCCCTCGTACCGGGTGACCAGCCTGGCCCGCTTGACCGGGCCCTCCTTCGGGTGGCGTGGCTGGCGCGGAAAGTAGTGCTTGCGGTACATGTCCGGCAGCGTCAGCCGCCAGACCTCGTGGCCGCCGCCGTACTTCTGAGCGACCTGGTTCAGGGCGTACTCGTAGTCCGTGCAGCGATACCAGGTGAACCCCGGCATGCGGCCGGTCAGGTGCGTCAGCCACAGCGCGTCTTCGTCGCGCCCAATGGCGTTGAAGGCGATCTGGATGTTGTCGAAGCCTCCGCCTGACGGAATAACCGGCCCCGTGCGGTAGCTGAAGCGCCGCACGCCGTCGGGCCAGTGGTGTTCGGTCTGTTGGCCACGCTTCGTGCCGTAGCTGACTTCGGGATAGAAGAACTCGCTGTCGTCGCGAGTTTCGAACCGCAGTGTACCCGGATGGTGCGTGTCGTCGGCGACCTTCGCGGCGAAGTAGAAGTACTCGTCGTCGTAGGCGAGGTAGCCGACGGCGAAGCCGCCAGCCCGGCCCTTCTCGAGCTTCTCGAACGGCAGCCAGACCTGCTCGGTGAAGCTGCGGGTGGCGGCTTCGGCGGTCTCGATCACCTGCGGCCGGACGTCGTGCCAGTCGTCGAGCCGGCCGTCCACGACAACCTTCCGCCTGGCGATGAGGTTCACTCGCATCCGCTCGTAGTGGACGGCCTTGCCGGCCGGGCCGGCGTCGAGGACGACCCGCAGCGGGTAGCGGTTGTCCGCGGCCCTCTTGACGCCGGTCACAACATACGTCAGACGCCGGGTCTCGCCGGCAGTCAACTCCACCTTCCTCGGGCCGGTCAGCGGCACGCCGTCCAGGGAGATATCGATCGATCCGGAGACCGGCCGGTTCAGCACGTTGGTCAGGTCGACCGCCAGCTCCGGCTTCTCGCCGATCGGCCGGAGCATGTCGTGGGCGATGATCTCGACCGGCTGGAGCCCGTTGATCCGCGCCTTGCGGAGGGTCTGCTGCAGTGCCTGGAAGGACCCCTTGCCGCCGTCGGCGCGGAGGAAGAAGCCGCGCACGTCCAGCGGTATTGTTAGTTGGCCGTCGCGGGCCGGGACGCGGTTGCCGTAGAAGTCGAACAGGCGGAAGCGCCCGCCGGCGTCGTCGAGCTGGAGCGTCGCCCCTCGGAGCGGGGGACGCTCAGCAAACGCCTTCTCCAGTGCAGCGGCGTTTGCGTCGGTCCGGAGCATCGCGTCGAGCTTCCCGACCCGGCCGAGGTCGCGGATCGTGTGGAACAGGGAGTGCGTGCACTTGAACAGCGACTGCATGTCGCCGGCCACGACGATCGTGCCGTCACCAGGCCGGTCCTGTTCGCCGGCGAAGACGTAGATCCACGGCAGGCCGTGCTGGAAGAGGATCTCCTGGAAAGGCCGCTCGCCGATAAGGTGCTGCACGGCCGCGACGGACGCGGCCATGGGCATGGCGCGGGGCGGGACCTCCACTTTGACCTGGCCCTCCGGGGTGCGGATCCGGACCGGCCGGCGTTTGCGGAAGTCGCCGTCGTGGATGACGTAGCTCTCCTTGACGCCCATGGCCCGGTCGTAGCCCGCGGCCCGGTTGGTGGCCACGACGGTGCAGAAGACGTCGTCGGAGTTGGCGACCCAGCTCTCGGTGTCCCAGATGAGCACGCGCCCGTTGCCGGCCCGGCGGTCGTGCCAGAGCTTGTACAGCACCGGGGCCCGCAGGCCCATGTAGTGAATGCTCACGAAGTCGAACAGCGGCAACATCTCCTTGGTGCCGTCGCAGAACAGCTTGTCCCACGCGTTGGGGGCCGAGTCGCATCCGCCGACGAGCACTTCGACGCCGGCGTCCTTGCGGGCGCGGAGCACGGCGTTGGCCATGTGGCGGTAGATCGTGCGGTAGCGGGGGATGTCCGCCTGCCACCCCGAGATGCTGGAGCCCTCCCACGGCTCGTTCCACAGGTTGAAGGCGGTCACCGGGCCCTTCGGCCAGCCGTACTTGGTGGCGATCCAGTAGCAGAACTTCTCGAACTCATCGTCGTGTTCCGGCAGCCAGCAGCGATCGGCCTTGCCCTTCTTCATCACCCCGTCGGCGTCGAGGTGCGGCCGGGGCACGCCCATCGGCCAGCCTTCGCCGGCCTGGGACATTTGCACCAGGACGGTGATGTTGTTTTCGTGCATCTCGGTGAACAGCTCATCGAGGTGCTGCTCGTACGGCTTGCGGGCGTCGGAGCCGGGCACCTTGAAGCCGGTGTTGTAGCGGATCGACCGCAGCCCCAGCCGCCGGGCGACCGGGCCGTCGATCGGCTGGAACGACTGCGTGGGGAACTGCACGCGGCGGGACTCCACCGGCACGACCTTCGCGAACGTCGTCAGCAGCCGCCGGCCGTGCTTGCCCAGGTCGATCACCACCGCGCAGCCGCCGAACGGATTGGGCACGGTCGGGGATAGCTCCAGGTTCCGCCATACACCCGTCCCCAACTCGACCTCGATGGGGACCTGCTCGACGGTCTCCAGCACCTTCGCACTCGGCTGCCAGATGCTCTCGGCCCGCTGCATGCCAAAGCGGATCACCTCGACCGTGCCCTTGGTCTGGATCGGCTGCTTGGACGTGTTGGCGATCTGGTACTGCACCGTGAGTTGCTCGCCCGGTCGGACGATGTTGGCCGGGCAGTTCGTTCGGAAGACCTGCACGGTGAAGTCAGCCCGCTTGCTGAGTTTCAGGGCGCCATCGAGATCGATCTTGAAGGACTGTCCCGGACACGTGGCCGTCGCGCAGAGGCCGACGGCCAGCCCAAGGCAGACGAGGCGAAGCAGACGATCGGTCATGTTCAGACTCCTTCCGGATGTCGCTTACTGACAGGCGACGCCACTCCACGTGTAGACGTTGTGCGCCTCGGCGGGAATCGTCTGCCCTTCCGACGCTTGGCCGGTCGTGACGTTCTCGACGCGGGCCGGCCCGGCCAGGAGCAGCTCGAACGCCTCGAACGCCCAAAGCACGTATTCGTCACCGTGGTGGTAGACCACGCCGGACTCGCCGGGCAGGATCGTTCGGTGGTGCATTCGAGCCTCGACGGCATCGAATGTCTTGAGCATCGCGAACTGCCACTCCGTGGGCGCGTTGAGCGGATTCTCCGTGTTGTCGGACCAGCCCAACGCGTCGGTCTTCGGATTCCATCGCAGGGACCACATCATCCGGTAGGCCAGGCCCCGGAAGAAGACGTCGTCGGGGTCGAGCCCGGCCTCGGCGATCCGCTTCGGGTCGAGGCTGCAGAAGCAGTCTGGCCAGAGCGGCAGGCTGTCGGCCCGCTGGGCGCCGCTTCCGCCGGTCCGGCTGATCCCGAACACCCCGCGGTCCTCGGCACAGTACCTGTAGCCGGCTTGCTGCATTTCGACCATCAGCGATAGATGCGCGTGGTACTGCGAGAGGATTGCCGACGGCGGTTCCGGGTCCGGCCGGCCCGCGTCGGGGTCCGTGATCTGGTCGTCCGTCGCGCCGTGCCTGTCGGCCTGCGGGCGGTAGACCCAGTGGAACTTGTCGCTGGAGAGGTTGAAGCTGGAGTCCAGGAAGATGCCGCCGAGGCCGACGTGGTCGTGGGCGTGCTTCCACCGCTTCATCCAGTAGTCCCGCACGGCCTGGCTGCGGAGGTTCATCACGCAGAAGCGAGGGGTGTAGTGGTCCGCCTCAATCGCGCCCGACGGGTTGCGAACGAACGCCTGCGGGTCGGCGGCGAGCGCTTCCATGATCGAGTCTTCCAGCGGGAGGAAGTCGACCCGGCCGGGCGATCCCTGGCGGTGGCTGAACCGCTCGGCCGTGGTGGAAATCGACGTGTTGCCCCACATCTCGACCATCATGCCGCGGTCCCGTGCGGCCTGGCAGAAGTCCGTGAGGTTGTCCTCGCCGACGGACTCGGCCACCTTCAGGTCGACGGTGCAGCACATGTTGCTGAGCCCGTAGGTGTTCATGTCGTTCTGGAAGTGGTTGGGGAGCATCAACGTCCGGCAGCCGGCGTTGGCGAGCTTGGGCAGGCCGTTCTGGCGGTAGTGCACCAGGTCGGCGTTGCCCCATTCCTCCAGGACGCCGTAGGTGGTGATCCGCTCGCGCCGCATGCCGATCTGTTCGTGCAGGCTCTCGTGCACCAGCTCCCGCACCTCGTGGTGGAGGTTCATCAGGTCCACCGCGTCCATCTCGCCGGCGCAGAAGAGCACCTCGACGGGCGACGTGCTGAACCGGTTCGCCAGGTCGCCGCAGTGCTCGTGGAAGTGGGGGATGACGCGCTCGCCGCGGCGCTTGTGGATCAGCGTGCGAATGTGGGCGACCTCCGTTGCCCACGTCACCAGGGCGCCGTGGGCGTGCGAGAGGAACGTGAAGCCCTGCATGCCCGTCTGGAGGGGCATGAACTGGAAGATGTTCGGCTGGGAGATCGTGGGAAGGTACCACTCCGTCGAGTACGCCTCGTCGCCGTCGTCAAACGCGAAGACGCTCGGGCCGTGGCCCTGCGGCAGCCATATCGTGTTGCCCGCCGCCGAACCGCCGATTTCCCACGTCGAGCGGTCCAGCAGCTTGTAGATGGGGATGTCCGGGCTCTCGTAGACGTACCGGTAGCTGAAGCCGTTCAGCGTGAACGCTCCAAGTGTCCGGGCGACCGGGCGGAACTCCAGCGTCAGCCGCGTGCCCTCCGCCGGGGCCGGGGGCATGGACCAGTCGGCCGTGCTGACGCGGTTGCGGACCTCGTGGCACATCCATTCCATCGGCCCGCCCTCGCGCCGGTCGGCCGCGAACGCGACGGCAACGCCGCCGTCGTCCAGCGGCGTGCGGGCCTCGACGCGCAGGTTGCACAGCTCGACGCCCCAGGGGTTGCGGACCTCGACGAACATCGGCCGGTCCCCGCTCCGCAACACGTGTTCGCCGACGCGGACCTCCCTGATCCCCGGCCCGCCCGGATCGGCGCTGGAGAGCTCGATCGCGGTTGCTCCAACGCGAAGCACGTCGGCCAGTGTGCGGCTTCGCCCGACGGCTTGCTCGGGCCTGAACGGCGGTTCCGTCATGTGGCTTTTCCCTTCTGTTCGGCGGGCGCGGAGTCTACCACTTCTCCAGCGCGATGAACTGGCTGCTCCAGGCCGGCAGGGATAGTCGGACGACCAGCGGCTTGGCCTCGCAGGCGGTCAGTTCGGACTCGGCCACCTGTTCCAGGCCGTCGTGGGCGGCGCCCGCCGGGCGGTCCTGCGCGGCATCCCACCGGCTGGAATGGGCCGGGTCGACGCTCCACCGACGCATCCGCCACGCTCCTGGCGCGACGTGGGTCAGGCACAACTCCACATCCCGCGCCGTGCGCTGGGCGAAGCCGTAGTTCGCCAGCACGATGCCGACGCGGCCGGTCCTGCTATTGCGTGAGGCCAGCGCGAAGACGCCGGGTGCGTGTGTGCCCTCCACGTGCAGGAGGCGGTCGCCCAGGACGCTCTTCCACCCGGCGAGGGCGTTGTACGGCGCCCACTGCTCGCCGCCCGGGCCGATCAACTGCGTCGCGGCCCAGCCGCCGGCCCGCGGGTTGCCGTAATGCGTGTGAGACCAGATGAGCAGCTCGAATCCCGGCAGCTCGGCAAGCCGCGTCAGGAAGGCGGTGGTGTAGGCCGCGCCGAACGCGCGGATGTGCCAGAAGTCGCGGTGGAACCGCGGCCAGCCGCGCTTGTACAGGTTGCCCGCCGACCAGTTGAACTCGCCGAGCACGATCGGCATGGGCGTGGTCAACCCCGCCGCTTTGGTCAGGCGGTCCACCTTTGCCCGGGCCAGGGCCGGGGTGTTCAAGTCGCCGGAGTAGTCGTGGTACGAGACGAAGTCCAGCGGCAGCTTCTTCGCGGCGCAATGGTCGATGAGTGCCTTGATGTACGGGCCGTCCAGTCCGGATTCCGGACCGCCGACCATCGCGTTCGGGTCGACCTTCCGGACCGCACGGACCGTCGCCTCGTACAGGGCGAGATAGTCCGCGACCGTGCCGTCCCAGAAGCCCGGCTGGTCCGGCTCATTCCATACACCCCACCAGGGGACGGCGGTCTTGTGCTCCCGCAGGACGTGATGGACGAAGTCCTCGACCAGTTCCGCCCAGGCGTCGAGGTCCTTGGGACGGTCCGGCGCGAAGCCGGACGATCGGCTCAGGGCCGTACGGAGCTTCTCTCCGGCGAACGGCTTGACCCGCCCGCCCATGAGGCTGGGTGTGGCATCGATCGAGATGTACGGCCGGACGCCGTGGGTAGCGAACCAGTCCAGCGTGAGGTCGACGACCTGCCAGTCGTAGCTGAACCGACCACTTCGACTGCGGCTGGGATGGGTTTCGTCGGGAGCGCCGCGCTTCATCGGCGTAGCCTGGAGGAACTTGTCCGTCCGCACCACGTGCAGTGCCCGCCGGATCTGCTCCGGCGTGGCGCCGGGGTGCTCTGACGGCGGCCATTCCTTCTGCCCCGGATGCAGGGCCCCGACGTACGGTGGCGGCAGAGGACGCGCGGGGCGGGCCGTGTCGATGGTCAATGTGCTGTGAAGCGACCGCAGCGTCACCGGCTTGCCGGGCGTGCGCGCGGTGTGGCTGATGCGGACGTCGCTGAGCCAGACGTTGCTCGACCGCCATGGCCCGCCGCCCAGCAGGATGCCCTCGGTCCCCGCGGCGCTGTCGGACCACGGCGTGGCGAACCGCATCCCCCGGACCGTGCCGCGCTGTTTGCCATCGACGATGACCGCGAGCGTCTCGTCCTTGAGCGTCAATGCGAAGGCGTGCCAGTGGCCGGCTTCCAGGTCCAGGGCATCGAGCCCGGCCGACCAAGCGCCCTTCGCTCGTGGCGATCGGACCGAGAGGGTCAGTTCGTCTTTCTGCACGTCGCACGAGATCACGTTCTCCCGACTGTTGAGGCGGAAGAAGCTCGCGCCGCCCTCGGCCGACCAGGGGCGATCCGACTTCGCCCGGAACTGCACGGTGAACTCGTCGTCGCCGACCAGGCCGTCCAGCGGGAAGAAAACCCAGTAGTGACCGACATCCCTTGCCTTGACCCGCACGGCCGGACCGAACCGGCCCTTGCCGAACTCGAACAGTGGCCGCAGCTTCGCCAAGCCTTCGTTGTGGTGACCGTGCAGGAACCCGCCCGATGCCTCGATGGTCTCCGGCGTACCCAGGTCGGGCAGGAAAAGCGTGTCGGCCTCGGCGACCGGCCTGGCCAGCGGGTCCCAGATCACGCGCGCCTGCCCCGTGCCCTCGGCGGCTGCAGCGGGACAGCTTGCGGCCAGCGCCGCTGCCAGGGCCATGCTTAGTCGGATGGTCTCTTGCACGGATCGCGGAGTCTGCACCATGTCGAGCTCCTGCCCTCTGTGGTGGGGTCGATCGCCTAGCGCCCGGATTTCTTGCCTGGCATCGGTTGCGGCGGGATGCGGTAGACGGTCTGGAGGTTCTTCCAGTTGTTCTCCACGCAGACGATCACCTCGCCATTGCTCCGCGCGAAGGCGTTGACCGCCTGGGGGATGTCCAGCCAACTCGTCTCGCCGTAGAGCCGCGGCCCGGGCACCATCGCCCCGAGCGAACGGCCCGTGGTCGCGTCGTAGACCTCGATGGAGGCCTGCTTCGTGGCCCTGCCGTGGCCGACGAACACGTACCCGCCTGCGTAGGAGAAGCTCGACGGGTAGTGCCTGTTCGGTCCGATCGGCAACTTGATCGTCCACAGCAGCCGACGGCGGGCCGCGTCGGTGAAGTGCTCGTAGCAGGCCAGCACCGGGCCGGTCTTGCCGCCTTTGGGACCGTTGTAGCCTTCGGGGTATCCGGCCAGGAACATCCGGCCAGTGGCCGCGTCGTGGGAATACTGCTGGATGGTCACGTCGCCCTGGTAGCGATGCCCGTCCTCGGGGAACGGCTTGACGTGGTCGAACAGCTCGGCCTTGCGGAGGTTGAAGTCCCACAGCGGGTTGCCGTGTTCGTCGAAGCCGTTCAGCTTGTACCGCAGCAGCCCGCAGCCCTTGCGCTGACCCTTGAAGCCATCCCGGTATTCCCACAGGTCCCCGGCCGAGTCCAGCTGCCAGTACGTCGTGTTCTGGTGGTGGTCGCGGTGGAGGAACTCCTCGGGTTCCATCTGTCCGTCGCCGTCGACGTCCCGCCACATGATGCGGGCGTAGTGCCCGACTTCATCGCGCGGCCGGCCCGGCGGGTACTCGCGGTTGGAGCCAAGGCCGTTGCTGACGAACACGGAGGGCACGAAGATCTCGCTGTTCGGCTCCTTGCGGAGAATCAGCGTCCCGAGCGTGTGCAGGTCCGTGGCGAGGTATAGCCTGCCGTTGCTCAGTCGGCGGACCGTGCCGTGGTAGCCGCGATCGTCCTGCGGGAACCGCCAGGGCGCGCGCGTCACGGCCACCCACTGGCCCAGCGGGCCGGCCTTGCGGCTGTAGTCCAACTCAAACCGCGCGTTGCCACCGCGCCCCGAGTAGACTACCGTGCCGTCGAACTTCGGATCGAAGCTGCTTCCGTTCATGAACGTGGCCGTGTACCGCTCCCACAGCAGCCGCCGGTCCGGGCTGTAGCGGCGGATGAACGAACCGCCGCCCGAGGGCCCGCGGCTGGCGATGCTGACCGCCCCTTCGTCGTCCACGCCGACGCCCTTGATTTCGTTCAGCTTGTCCGGTTTGCGGCGTCCGGGAACGGGCGGCGCGTACACGCCGCCGGGGGTGCCGATGGCCGCTACGCGCTTCGGCTCCGTGCCGCTAACGTCATAGACGAGCACCTGCATCCGCTTCGGGTCGTTGTCGCCGACGTACAGCCGGCGATTGGGTCGCCCGGTCGTGATGGGGCCCGGCAGGCGCACGTCGGAGATCTCCCGGCCGGTCGGCTTGCCGTCCAGGGCAAGCTCGACCAGCTTGTGCGGGCCGACCTCCAGCCAAGACGTCTCCTGCACCGGCCGGGCCAGATGCGCCGGACGCTGTACCACCCACAAGTGGCCCTTCCCGTCCAACGCGATCCGTCCGGGGTACTGGAAGGCGAACGAACGCTTCTCGCGCATGGTCTCGGCATCGAGCACGTGGATGCGATGGCTCAGGTCTTCGCTGACGAAGACCTCCTTGCCATTCGAGACGATTCCCCGAAGCTGCGCCGGGCCGCGCTTGTACTTCTCGACGGCTGCGGGGTTCTCCTCGATCTCCTCCTTGCGCTTCCAATCCGACCACTCGTAATGCACCCATGCGACGAGGTAGGCGACGTTCTTGTCCTTTCCCTGTCCGTCGGCGAAGGGGGCGGGTTTCGCCCAGGTGACGGTGTAGGGATGGCCCGGCTCGCCCTTCTGCTTCGTCTCGAACTGGTCGACGTGGTACCGGGCGATGCCGGTCATCTTCTTGCCGTCCACCTCGCCGCCGACCACCGCGTAGACGTACTTCGTGTCGCCGCCGACCGTGCTCGACGACGTCTTCGCCACGCCGGCGATGAGGTCGCCGTCCTTCGAGTAGATCGACGTCTCGCGGTGTGCCTCGTCCCATGCGCAGGCCGTCAGGAGCCGCCCGTCCGGCAGGGCCACGAGGTGATCGATGCTCGTCTGCACCCACTTCGGCCCGCCGCCCCAGGAGTTGCCGAACCACGTCGACGTGTACTTCAGGCCCTCGGACGTGGTCTGCGTCGGGGCTGCGGGCTCGGCCGCGTTGGCCGCCGCTGCGGCCGCGACCGTCGCCACGGCAAGAAGCCACCGTGTCGGGCGTCTCGATTGCATCGTGTCCTCTCCTCTACGGGTAAAGTGGGTCTCACATACCGGTCCGGCCGGCGGGGGCCGCGGACCCGGTGGTGACCAGTTCGGGACGAATGAGTCTGTGCACGGGCTCGCGTGCAGGGCTCCCCTCGCCTCGGTCCAGCAGCAGGGAGACCAGTTTCCGCCCGATCTCGGCGTTGCGTTTGTCCACGGTGGCCAGCGGGACCGTGGGCTCCCACTGGCGCTCGGGCAACTGCTGCCAGTAGTTGTCGAACCCGACGATGGCGATGTCCTTCTGGGGCTCGAGTCCCAGCAGCCGGCACGCGGCGGCCAGGGCGAAGTAGGGACCGTCCGAGATGGCCATCAGCGCGTCGGGCGCGTCCGGCCCGCGAAGGACGTCCACGAGGTGCCCGGCGAGGTAGCGGACGCGCTGCTCCCAGCGCCGGCGCCCGGTGGCGGAGAATCCGACCGGGTCGACGCGGAGCGCCTCCAGCGGCTCAAGCCCGGCCTCGGTCATTGCCTGCTCGTAGCCGGCGTCGCGGGCCCGCAGCCAGTTGGGGTTGGGCAGCATCTCCACGGCCGGCGGGCCCCAGACGCGGAGAACCCGCCGATGGCCACGCGACAGGAGCCACCGGGTGAGCATCGCGGCGCCGGCCTGCTGGTCCGAGTCCACCGTATCGAAGTCCGGACCGTCGCAGGCCAGGGCCTCCAGGACGACCGGCACGCCGGCCGAGCGGAGATCGTCCAGCACGTCCGCCTGTCCCTGCCGCTTGATCCAGTCGTGCAGCATGATGACGATGACGCCGGTCGGATGGTCCATGGCCAGGTGTTTCAGATCGCTCGGGGCCGTCTGCGCGGGGTTGACGACCAAGGCCTGCTGGCCCCGGCCGTGCAGTTCGGCGACCGCGCTGAGCCAGGTATGGTGGGCCCAGCCGGGCTGGGGGCGACCCTCCGGCGCCGACCCATCGCCTGGTGCGGGGGCTAGGATGATGGCCGTGCCCGTCGCCGTGGCGGCCTCGCTGGCCTGCTGGACGATCCGCCCCCGCGTGCCCATGCTCTGGACCAAGCCGGCCTGCTCCATCGCCCGCAAGACCAATCGCAACGTAGGTCTAGATACTTCAAGGCGTTGCGATAGTTCCCGCTCGCTCGGGAGTCGGCCGTCGGGGCAGATCGCCTCATCGGTCAGCAACTCGCCAAGGGCCTTGCAGGTGCGTCTTTGCGTGGTGGTGTCGAGGCGGGCAGCGATGTCGGAGACGTCGGCGGAAACAGTCATGGCTGCTCCATGAACGGGTTCAACTACGCTCGCATGACATGGCTGAGGGTAGCGTATGGCATCCCAAGAGGTCAAGCAGAATTTACCACTGGACAAAGAAATGGCCATTATTGTACCAATAGGCCTCGTCGTTGTTCCGACTGCTATGCAAGGAAGGGCGCCTGTCATGAGTAGACCGATGTGGATGATCCCAGCGACGGTGTGCATCGTCGCGGCCCTGAGCGTTGCGCCCCTAAGCACTGCGGCCGATCCGCCGGCGAAGGACGCGAAGATTCCGGATCGCTTCACGCTGGACAAGCCCGGGTATGTCACTCTCGTCATCGAGGACGCAAAGGGCCTGCGCGTCTGCAACCTGATCCAGGACACCCTCTTCGACGCCGGCGACCACATCATCTACTGGGACGGCTACGACGTCGGCGTTCGCCGGAACATCCCGAAGGAGAAGGGGCATGGCCACCGCCTCCAGTACGACGTGCTTCGGCATCGCGTGGCTCCGGGCACGGGCTTGTAGGCGGCGACCGCAGCCGGGCCGTGCCGGTGGCGCTTCACCTTGTCGATGAGCACGAACTCCAGCACCGCGAAGTCGCTGGTCAGGACGATCAGGTGATCCTGGCTGAACCGGCCAAGGGCACGGACGAGGTCGTTGCGGGCCTTGGCCGTGATGGACCGGACCTGCGCGAAGACCACGCGGAGGAACCCCTCGGGGTCTTCGCTCAGCAGCTCAAGATGACGGAACGCCTTGTCCCCGTCGCTGATGCCGACGGCCTCGGTCGTCAGGCCGGCCCGCTTGCTCGTGTCGTACCCCAGCCGCTGGAGGAATGCTGCCAGCGCATCCGCCGACGCCAACGCCGCCACGTCCTGGGCGGCCAGGTCCACGTCCAAGGTTGCTCGGCTATCGGCCAGGCCCCGCTTTGTGCTAGGAATGAAGACAGAGCATAAGGGCAGGCGGCCTCGGCGAGGTGGTCTGTCGCCTCAATACGCCGCCGAGAGCGCGGATGCTTGCGCTCAGGAGTCTCCAAACTGGATTCCGTGCTTCTTCATTTTCCGCCAGAGGGTGGACTTGTCGATCCCCAACGCGCCGGCGGTTTTCCCCCGGTGGCCTTCATGTTCGCGCAGGGCCTCCCGGATCAGGCGGCACTGTTCTTCAGGCGCCATTCTCCGAAGGGGCGCCGGCGCTCTGGGCGGGGCTGGTGGCAGCGATGAGGGCGAGGTCCCCAGCAGTTGGGATGCCAGGCAGTTCTCCCTGATCTGATCGCCAAGGCATAACACGTAGGCCCGCTCGATGACGCTTCTCAGCTCTCGGACGTTGCCCGGGTAGTCGTAGCGCATCAGCCAGTTCATCGCCGCGGAGGACACCTGCTTGACGTGCCGACCTCTCTCGGCGTTGAGCACGTCGATGAAATGTTCCACGAGAAGCGGGATGTCCCCGGGGCGTTCGGAGAGAGGCGGCAAACGAAAGCCGATCACGTTCAGCCGATAGTACAGATCCGCCCGGAACGTCCCCGCATCCACCATCGTGGCCAAATCCTGGTTCGTCGCGGCGACGATGCGGACATCGGCCTCGGCCGGCTCTGTCGCCCCGAGCGGCTCGTAACGCCTCTCCTCCAGGACTCGCAGTAGCTTGGCCTGCGTCGACGGGGAGAGATCACCCACCTCGTCGAGGAACAGCGTGCCTCCCTTGGCAAGGGCGAAACGTCCCGGCTTGTCCCGCTTGGCGTCGGTGAAGGCCCCCTTCTTGTAACCGAACAGCTCCGATTCCAGCAGCGTGTCCGGCAGCGCCGCGCAGTTGACGGCTACGAAGGGTCCGTCGCTTCGCGGACTGGCCGAATGAATGGCCTGGGCAAACAACTCCTTGCCCGTGCCCGTTGCGCCGACGATGAGGACGGTGCTCTGGCTCTCGGCCACGGTGGGGAGGATTTGCAGGATGCCCAGGATCCGCTCATCCCTGCTCACGATATTGCTAAAGGTGTACTTGTGGCGCAGCTCCCGCCGGAGCACCTCGACGACGCGATTGTCCTGGAGCGTGACCACGGCCCCGCTGAGCGCCCCGATGTCGTCTCGAACGGGCGCGGCGTTGGCAATGACAGGGATGCTCTCGCCGTAGGTGTTGAGAACGTGGGTCCTCACGCCGCGGATGGTCTCGCCAGATTCCATGACCCGGTTGATCAGAGAGTGCAGCTCTCCAGCATCGGGCGGGAAGACCTGCTCAAGCGGCGCACCGAGAGCGTCTTCGGTCTTCACGCCGGTCAGGTGCCTCGCCTGGTTATTGAGGCAGCGGATCCGCTGGTGCAGGTCGACGGCGCAGACCGATTCCGACAGCGAACGCAGGATGCACTGATAGAGCGCCGGCTCCACCTCACATTCCGAATCTTGGCGTGTCACGCGAGGCCTTTCCTTTGCCTTGCAGCATTGCGTTTCCAGTATCACACGCCGTTGCAGACATTGCAAATGCAATCCTTCAGTCGCCTTCGCTGTCCGCTCCACGTCTCCGCCTTGTCCCTATCTCCTGGATACTCCACTGCCTGACGCCTTGGCACGACATTTGCCGTTCATCTGGCAGCAACCTGTGGAGACGTTGCATCGCGGGAACCGCCAAGGGCCGATAATGACCAAACCGAGAATCGCACTCGCTGCGGTTGCCGAGGGCTTCGAACTGAAGCAAGCCCTCGGCGATCACCTGAGGAACGTCGGCTACGGCGTGGTCGATCTCGGCTGCGGTACCGGGAGCAGTCTTGTCCTGTATCCCTCCGTGGCCGAACGCCTGGCCTACATGCTGTACAAGGGCAAAGCCGAACTGGGGGTGATCTGCTGCACCTACGGCAGCAGCGTCTGCGCCGGGATCGCGAAGTTCCGGGGCGTCTGCGCCTTCGCCAGCGAGAGCGTCCGGACCGCCGAGATGTGCCGCAAGCTCAACGGGGCCAACGTCCTCTGCGTTGGCCAGGCCATTGTCGACCCGGAACTTGCCTGCGAGATGATCAGCGCCTTCGCCACTGTGGCCTTCCTAGACATGGAGGGACTTCCGGAGAAGGTCCAGGACTTTCACAGGGCAGCGAGGGAGAGGTTGCTGGCTTGCGGCGAGACCCCCAGGGCGCCGGACATCGAGGTCCTGGAGTAATTCACACGACCCAAGCACGAAGGGAACCAGCTATGGAAGACACCGACGCCAAGACGGCCCCCCTGGAATACAGCAAGCCCCCGGCCGAACGCCGCTACTGGTCGCTACCCGTGGCCTCCCTCGTGTTGGGACTGCTGGCCGGCATCGCCTTGGGCGCGCTGATCCGTTCGCAACCGGTCGCCCCGCCCCTCCTGGACGTCCGCGAGAGCCGTTACGGCAGCGTCGACGAGACCTGCGAAGCGGTCCGGACGGCGATCGAGACGCAGGGCTTCCACTGCAAGGGAATCCTCAATCTCAACGAGGCCATGGGCAAGCACGACATCCATCTGGACCGCCAGGTGCGCGTCGTGCAGTTCGGCAGGGCCTCGTCCGCTCACGACATTCTGAAGGAAAACCCTGAGGCGTCGGCGCTCATGCCCTGCGGTTTCGGCGTCTATGAGGGCGACGATGGCAAGTGCCATATCAGCGGCCTGAACCGCGTTGCCCTGGGCGAGATTCTCGGGGGTGCCGTTGCGGACGTCATGGGCAAGGAGGTGGCCCAGGACCTGAGCACGGCCCTGCACGACCATGTCCGCTAGCGGCGCATTTACCGACGTCCACGGCGCGGCTGCGTGAAGGACCAGCCAGGGCCGACAGGGCCAATCGCCACGGACGGAGGGCAAACAGCGACCTCAACCCCCGAGGAATCAGAGATGGACACTGCATCCCGAACGGCCGAGCCTTCGTTCGCGCCGTACCCGTTCGTCCGTTCTGCGGGGCTCGGGCTTACAACGGCACTTCTGCTCCTGCCGTTCGCCTCGGGCTGCGCACTGCTTGGCCCGGCCGAGCCCTATAGGAAGAGCTTCCAGAATGCGCTCCGCCAGTATGCGGACGGCTCGGGGCCAGTTCGTACACCGACCACCCGCCCGGCCCCCCAGACGCAGGACGGCCCGGTCACGCTGGCTAACGCGATCCAGATTGCGCTCGACAGCAACCCGGACCTTGCCGCGGCCGGGCACGGCGTGCGCGCGGCTGAAGCCCAGCGCGACGTGGCCGTCGGTGCAGCCCTTCCCAAGGTCAGTCTGGAGGGCGGCTACTCCTGCTTCCGTGAGGAGAGGCTCATCAAGCCCAGGCGCCCCGGCACGCTCGAGGTCCTCAGTTTCACCGACGAGCTTCTCAGCGGCGATGTCGTTCTCAGCATGCCCCTCTACACAGGCGGGCGTCTGACAAGCGAGATCACAGCCGCCGAACTGATCGCACGCTCCCGCAAGCAGCAACTCGTCCACACCCGTGCCGAACTCGTCTTCAACGTCTCGAGCGTCTTCTACTCGATGCTCGGCCACCAGGAAGTGATCCGTTCGATGGTTTTCTCGCGGAAGGCCCTCCAGGAGCACCGCAAGCGCACCGAGCAGATGCTGCAAGCGCAGAAGGCCGCTAGAGTCGACCTGCTGCGAACGGAAGTGAGGCTTGCGGACATCGAGCAACAGACCATTCGCGAGCGGAACACGCTCAACATCAAGCGATTCTACCTCGCCAGCCTGCTGGGCCTGAACAGGACGGGTAAACCGCTGCATATTGAGGGCGAACTCGCGATGCCCAATGTGCCGGCGGATCTTAATCGGGGCCTGGCTACGGCCCTGTCCAACAGGCAGGACTACCAGGCCGCCAAGTCCAGGGTCGAGGCCCAAGGCGAACAGCTCGCCATCGCGGAATCTCGCCGATGGCCCGAGTTGGCCTTTCGCGCATCGTATGGGAATCGGTGGGCTGCGGACTCCCACAACAGGAACGAAGTCGGCGAAATCGGCGTCCTCGCCAGCATACCGGTCTACGAGGGCGGGCGGATTGACGCGAGGATCCGGCGAGAGCGCAGCCGCCTGAGAGCGGAGAAGCAGCGCCTGCGTAAACTGGAGCTGCGCATTCGCCTGGAGGTGGAGACGGCGACGTCGAACATCGAGTCCACTCGCGTAAGCGTCGGCGTGACAGAGAAGGCCATCGAGCAGGCCAAGGAGTCGCTGCGCATCGAGCGCGAGAAGTACGATCTGGGCAAGGGGGCCATCGTGGACGTACTGGACGCCCAGGCGGCCTTGCTCGATTCGCAGACGAACTACTACAGGGCCCTTGCGGACTACAACACGGCGCTGGCGCAGTTCCGACTGGCCGAGGGGAAGCGGCGATGAAGCCGGGGCGGGTACGAAAAGGAAGGGCCACCCGATGTTCTCCAAGATACTGATCGCCACAGATTCATCGCCGTCCTCACTTTCGGTGGTCGGATGCGCCAGATCCCTCCGCGCGATCGGGGCGAAGGAATGCGTGCTGGCTCAGTGCTTCACGATTCGAGAACACGTTCCCTTCCCCCACCAGATCAAGGCCTACATCGAATCCATGCTGAACCAGCAGAAGGAGATTCTGGAGAAGGACGGCCTTGTCACAACCGTGGTGGTGGACGCGGGGCTCCCGGGCACACTGATTCCCCGCATGGCCGCCGAGCGGGGCTGCTCGATGATCGTGGTGGGTTCTCACGGACACAATCTGGTCAGCGAGATCTTCCTGGGCGGCACGGCGACGGCGATCCTGCACCACGCGACGAGGCCGATCCTCATTGTCCGTCTGAAGGCGGACAAGGAGACCGGTCACGCGATCTGTGCCGGAGAGGGCTGCGACTTCACGCGCCACGTACTCTACGTCACGGACTTCTCGGACCACGCGCAGCGCGCGTTTGCCTATGTGGGCGAGTTGGTGGCCGCCGGCGCCCGCCGCGTGACGCTGCTTCACGTCCAGGACCAGACCCGGCTGGACACGCATCTCGAGGACCGTCTGGCGGAGTTCAACGCCATCGACCGGGAACGGCTGGAGATGCTGAAGGCCCGGCTGGAAGAAATGGGCGATGCCGAGATCGCCATGGAAGTCCCGTACGGCTCGCCGATCGACGAGATCCTCAAGCGAACGCGCGAAGGGCGGACAGGCCTCGTCGTCATGGGAACACACGGGCGAGGCTTCGTCAGCGAGCTGTTTCTCGGGAGCGTCAGCCACAACGTGGCGCGCCACTCCGAGGCACCGGTGCTTCTGATCCCGGGTCAACGGGAAGACACGTGAGAGCCCCGGCCCATCTGGCCGGTAAACAGGAGTTAAGGCAATGCGGGCAGCAAGAGCTGTGCTGATAACGATAGTCTCAGGCCTGACGGCCCTTGGCACGATCGGGTGCGCTTCGGGCAAGGACGGCAAGGGGCAAGGCAAGTCCTCAAAGGCGCGCCGCATTGAGGCCGTCGAGGCCAGGAAGGCACGCCTGGTGGAGTACCTGGAAACCACCGGGGACGTCGTCGCCGTGAACAACGTGACACTGCAGGCGACGGTGGAGGGGCCGATCTCCTTCTGCCCGTGGCGCGAAGGCGACCGCGTCGAACGGGCCGGGCAGAAGCTGATCGAGATCGATCGGCCGCTCTATCGCCAGGAAGTCGCAGCGGCCAAGGCTGGCCTGGCCGTGGCGGAGGCCAAGCTGGCCGACCTCAAGGCCGGAGCGAGACCTGAGGAGATCGCCCAGGCCAGGGAATCCGTCCGACACTTCGAGGACTGTACGGATTTCGCCAAGGCCGACCTGGACCGCATCCGGGCGCTGGTCAAGAGCGGCTCGCTGCCCGCCGAGACCGTCGAGAAGGCACGCGTCAGCTACGTGAAGTGCCACACCCAGTTTCAGGCCGCCAAGGAACACCTCGCCATGCTCGAAGCCGGGCCCACGAAGACCGAGATCGGCGTCGCGCAGGCCGCCGTGGAGGAAGCGGCCGCCAAGCTCGCCCTCGCGCAGGCGAAGCTGGACGAGTGCGTGCTGACGGCCCCCTTCGCCGGGGTGATCACAGAGGTATACGTTCGGCCGGGAGATCTGGCCACGCCGCGGGCGCGGCTGCTGAAGATGATGGATCCCTCGTCGCTGGTGATCCGAGCGGGCCTGCCGGAAACCTGCGCCGCCGATATCCGCAAGGGCACCGAGGCGTCCATTCGCCTGGATGCCTATCCGCGGAAGACCATCAAGGCGAGGATTGAGCGCGTCCACCCCCGGCTGGAATGGGATTCCCGCACGCGGATCGTTGAGGCGAAGGTCCTCGACCCCGTCAAACTGATCCCGCACCTGTTCGCCAGGCTCTCCGTGCGAGGGCGGGTGGCCGAGGACGCCGTGGTTGTTCCCGACGCGGCCATCGTCACCACCCCCAGGGGCTTCAAGGTCGTCTACGTGGTCACTGGGGGCCAGGCCGAGATGCGGAAGGTGACGGTCGGCCTGGAGCACGAGCATCGCGTGCAGATCACCGAAGGCGTCCAGGCCGGCGAGAAGGTCGTCGTCGCCGGGAACCTCAATCTGAAGGACGGCGCGAAGGTCCGCTCGGGCAAACCGATCTCGGCGAGCACGAAGCCGTCAGGAGGGGACCGGCCATGAAGATCACCGCCGCCGCGCTGAAACGTCCCGTAGCCGTCACGGTTCTGACGGTCGCGGCATCGGTCGCCGGCCTTTTCAGCCTGTCCCGGCTCGACGTGAACTATCTGCCCGACATCTCCTACCCGATGGTGAAGATCCACATCTGGTGGCGTGGGGCAACGGCCGACGACATCGAGGACAACATCGCCGACCCCCTCGAGGAAGTGATCGCCACGGTCGATGACCTGGATTACATCGAATCCTCCAGCATCGAGGGGATGTACACGCTGTTGGCGAACTTCTTCTACGGGGTGGATGTGGAAGTGGCCTTCCAGGACGTGGTGGCCGCCATGGGGCGCGTCACGAAGAAGCTGCCCCGTGACATGGACCCGCCGGTGATCATCAAGGCCGACCCTTCGCAGTTACCGGTGGTCGAGGTAATGATCACCTCGGACGAGCACGACCTCGTCTGGCTCCGTGAGTGGGCGGATGAGTGGCTGATCGACCGGCTGGCGACCGTCCCGGGCACCGCCGGCGCCGAGATCGTCGGCGGAATGGAGCGGGAAATCCGCGTCCACCTCGACCCGGACCGGCTTCAAGCCTACAGCCTCTCCCCGGCGCGGGTGGCCAAAGCCCTGTACGAGGAAAACCTCGAGACCTTCGCCGGCCGGGTGACCATCGAGCCGCGCGAGATCATCGTCCGCACCATGGGCGAATTCGAAGACCTCGAGGAGATCAGAAACGTCGTGGTGGCGATCGGGCCCGACGGACAGGAGATCTACGTCAAGGACATCGCCCGCGTGGAAGACTCCCACGAGGAGATGCGGATCAACACGCACTTCAACGGCCAGCCCTGCGTCGAATTCAAGGTGCTCAAGCAGTACGCCGCCAACGCGGTCACCGTCGCCGAGGGCGTGAAGGCCAGGCTGGCCGAAATGCGGAAGCGAGGCGAAATCCCAGAGGACATCCACTTCGGGTACGTCGAGGACGAGAGCACCTACGTCAACGCCGCGATCAACAGCGTGGAGAACTCGGCCATCCTGGCCGCCGTGCTCGTTGTCGTCGTCGTCTATCTCTTTCTCGGGCGATGGCGGCAGGTCCTCGTCATGATGGTCGCCCTGCCGGTCACCCTCCTGGCGAATTTCGGCGTGATGAAGGCCGCCGGGTTCTCCATCAACGTCTTCTCCCTGGGCGGGCTGGTTGTCGCGCTGGGGGTAATCCTGGACAACTCCATCGTCGTCCTGGAGAACATCACGCGGCTGAAATCCGAGGGGGTGGAAGAGTACGCCCGGCGCGGCACGCGGGAGGTCGGCTCCGCCATCGTGGCCGCCACGCTTACGTTCCTCGTCATCTTCATGCCGTTCGTGTTCGTGCCGGGTATGGTGGCCATCCTGCTCAGCGAACTGGTCTTCGTTGTCGGCGGCGTCGTGGTGATCTCCCTGCTGATCGCGCTGGTGGTCACGCCGCTGCTGACCGACAGGCTCCTGTGCCGCGAGGTGCCCGGCCAAACGCCCCGAATCGCCAGAGTCTTCGACCGGATCATCGGATTAGGCATTCAAGGGTACGAGATGCTGTTGGGCGGCTGCCTGCGCGTCAGGTGGCTCGTGGCGATTCTCGCTTTCGCGGTCCTCGGGGTGGGTATATGGCTGGCCTCCCAAGCCGGGACACAGTTCCTGCCCAAGCTGGACGACGGGCGGGTGATGGTGAAGCTCAAGATGCCCAGCGGCACTTCCCTGGCCGAGGTGGACAGGATCCTGGGGCAGGTGGAAGGCCGCCTCGACGGGCTGCCGGAGATCGAAAGCATGTTCCGACTCTCCGGAGGCAGGGTCTTTGGGCTCTACACCCTCGAGGTCGGCAACGAGGGCAACCTGAACATCCAGCTCGTGCCGCGAAGCCAGCGCCATATCACCACCGCGCAGTTCATCAAGAAGATCAGGCCCTGGGTCGCACAGATCCAGGCCGAGGAGCCCGGCGCGAAGATCCCCGTCAAGCCCAGGAAGATCAAGGGCCTCCGCAAGGTGGGCGAGCAGGACGTGGAGGTCAACGTCAAGGGAAGCGATGCCGTATTGCTCTACGAATTCTCCGAGAAGCTGGCGGCTCGGCTCACCAAGACGCCGGGCCTGTCCGGCGTGAATATCTCGATGGATATGACCAAGCCCGAGTACCGCGTCTACGTTGACCGCGCCCGGGCCTCGGCGATGGGAATCTCCGTCAACCAGGTCGCCCAGACACTCAGAACGCTGGTCCACGGCTTGGTGGGCACCCAGTACCGGGAGGGAACCGAGTACTACCCCATCCGGGTCATGGTCCCGGAGATCTCGCTGACCAGCAAGACGCATCTGGAGAACCTGATCATGGAGACCCATAGCGGTGAGCCGATCTACCTGCGGGACATCGCCGAGGTCCGCCGGGCCGTGGGACCCGTGGAGATCTCCCGCGAGGACCAGGTGATTCGCGTGATCGTCCGCGCGGACCCCGCGGGAATCAGCGTCGGCGAGGCCCTGGCGCGAGCCGAGCAGGCCGCCATCGACCTCCACCCGCCCCAGGGCGTCGAGGTCTCCATGGGCAGCGAAGCCCGCTTCATAAAGGAAAGCCGGCGCGTCGTGGGATTGATCATCGGCTTCGCCGCCCTCTTCGCCTACGTGATTCTGGCCATCCAGTTCGAGTCCTTCGTGTTGCCCTTCCTGATCATTCTCAACGTCCCTCTGGCGCTGACGGGCGCGCTGCTGGCGCTGTCGATCGCCGCCGCGCCGATCGGCGTGACCGTGCAGATCGGCGTCCTCGTGATGATGGGCGGCATCACGTCGCAGGGCGTGGTGCTGCTGACCTTGGCCGAGGAGTACCGCCAGAGCGGGATGGCTCCGCTGGACGCCATCCGCAAAGCCGCCCCGATCCGGGTCCGTCCGATCCTGATGACGCAGTTGACCACCGTCCTCGGGCTCGTGCCGCTCGCGATGAACCTCGGGGAAGGCGGCGGCATGCTCGTGACGATGGCCATCGCCGTCATCGGCGGCTTGTTGTACTCCTTGCTGCTGACGCTGTTGTTCCTGCCCGCCGCCTACGGCCTGGCTCGCTCCAAGCATCGAGTCGGCTGAGCCGGTGCAAGAACTGCATCCTCTGGTGGACTGCCGGCGATCCGTGGCAGTGCGACAGCGGGCCCTGCCGGAGGGCTCGCCGACGGGCGTCGAGCTGCTTGATCAACGTGCTGACCGTCGAGGGGTAGTGCCCAGGGCAATCGCAAAGTCAGTCATCAGAAGCTCCCAGCGTCAGCAGATGGAGCAGATAGCCGAGATCCCAGCCCGCCGCCTTGCGCTTCGCTCGCACGCTCAGATTCCGGCTGGTGTCCCTCTTGAGCAGGTTCAACGCCACGCGACGAAGACGCGAGTGGTTCTCGGCCGCGTATCCCTGGCGAATGCGGCTGTCGTCCTCGCCGAACACCACGTCCAGGCGCCAGTGCAATTGGTTCTCCACCTTCCAATGGCTGCGAGTACGCCGGAGCATGCGCTCGGCGTTCGTTCCCGGCAGAGACGAGATGTAGTACGCCCGTTCCCGGCTCGTCTCCTCGCCCACCTCACGAATGCGCTCCACGCACACCACGCTTCGGAGCGCGGGCCAGGGGTCGGCGACGGGCCGCGCGGCCAGGGCGAGGTTGTCGGCCTCGCCGGCCGGCTCGCCGTCGAGCGAGCGGTAGTACAGCTCGGCGTACTGGAGGTACCGCTCGACGAGCAGGGGCATCGTGAGCGTGGCGTGGGCGGCGCCGGCGTCGGTGGCGAGGCGCGTGGCTTGTCGCCAGTACTCCAGCGCCACCGCGCCGGCGATCGTCCGATCGGCGGTGGCGCGGCGGGGCCGGCCGTCGGGCGCGTCGATAGGCAGGCGGACGGTGCGGAGTGGTAGGGGGCGTTCCCTGCTGGTAACGTGCGCGATGCCTCGCCAGCGACGCGCGGGTCGCTGAAACACAGATGCCATTGGCCGCTCTGCAGGGCCGGGTGAGTTTTGAGATCATACGAGGTTCACCTTTCGAGCGCCGCGTTCAGCGCCCAGGTCCCTTTCAACAGGCGACCACGGCGCTGCACGCCGTGAGTGCAGAGGGCCATGACGAGGGCGAAGTAGGCCTCAAGCAGGTGATAAGCCCGCCAGTCGATCGGGCCGTAAATGTGCTCGTAAGTGGCACGGAACCGGCCGAGCCAGTTGATCCGGCGATAGGGTACAATGGCGGGATCGTCCCAGAGCACCCGGCAGACGTAGTTCGCTTCGCGTGGGCGATCGAAGCCCTCGACGTGCAATCGCTCGCCGCGCAGGGCGGGCAGCTCACCGGTGGCGTAGGACTCGTACTTGACCAGGTCGAACAGCGGGTGGCCCTGCGACACGCCGGCCACGGAGACCGGGTCGATCAGCGTCGGCTCGGCGGGCCAGTTCCCTCCGGTTGTCTCTCGCGGCAGGAGGATGTTCTCAAGGAACAGGTCGCCGTGCAAACGGACCTGCGGTTTGGCGTCGAGAGACTCCATGAGGTTCGGGTCAGTTCGGATGCGGTCTGACGCAACGCGCGGGCCAGAGACTCTCTCGCCGTTGAGGCAGAAACGTGGCGTGACAATGACACGCCCGAATGCGGGGTCCTCCTCCAATCGATCGAGGACCAGAGCCACGATGTCCAACACATGCTGCGAAAGGGGCTCCGCTGGGTCGGCGGGGCGATGGATGCGACCGAAGACAATCTCGGCGAGACGGTCCTGGAACGCGTCGGCCTGGGGTTGGGTCAGCGCTTTCGTCGCGGCCAGCTCGCCGACGTCCGTCGCGCCCTGGACGTAGGTCATCTCATAGCCGAGATCGCGGCCGTTGTCCCAGGCGGTCAGCAGGGCCGGGAAGTGCTCCACGGCGCCGGGGTCCAGGTTGCGGAGCAACCGGATCTCCCGGCGGAGCGCCTCAGCGCCCCACGGCCCTGCGGTCAGGTCATCCTTGTGGGCCTTGCGGACGCGGCGAGAGCCGTCGGGCAACTCGACGACCTCCGTGCGGTCCCAGAAGCCGTCCCGCAGCGTCTGCACGACGCGGCCGTTGGAGGGACCTGAGCTCAGTGGCATGGATGGCGCACTCGGCATGGCTGCTTCAATCGGCTGGCGCGGCGTCGGTCTCGCGCAGCCGGACGCCCATGTGCCGGAGGGCATCCTGGATCTTCGCGACGTTCACGTGGCGCGGCGCGATCCCCTTGGCCGCGGCGATCGCCGCCGCAACGCCCGCCCCCTGGCCGATCGAGAGCATGTTGCCCATGCTCTTTCCGCCGTAGTGCCCCAGCATCGTTGCCGAACTGCACCGCCCAGCCACCAGCAGGCCGTCTACGGCACGCGGCAGTAGCGAGCGGTAGGGGAACAGGGCGCCCTGTTTTATGGCCGTGTACGGCCGCTGCTTGCCCACCGGGTCGCTGCCGCCGTACTTGGCGGCGACGGCGTCAGGGAAATCAGTTCCCTCCATGACATCCCTGTCGTCGAACTGGTACTCGCCCACCAACCGCCGCGTGTCCCGGGCCATCGCGAAGCCGCCGGTTCGCACCAGGCAGACGTTCTCCAGGCCGGGCAGCTTTCTCTCGCGGCATAGGCGGACAAAGTCCAGCGCCTGGTCGATCGCCATCTTCTCCATCAGCGTCAGCGTCGCACTCTGAGAGCAGTCCAGCCGCATGCGCAGCGACGTGCCGCTGTTGATCGAGATCACTCCCGGTACGGTCGTGCGGTTGACGCCCACCCAGGCGGGGAGGTCGTAGCCCTTCTCGCGGAATGCGGCGATCAGTTCATTGATTCTCCCGTAGCGGTGGCGGTCCAGCTCCACGCCGGCGTCGAGCCAGGCGAACAGGCGCTCGCAGTCGACGTTGCACAGCGCCCACGCCACGGTTACCGGCGGCCGCCAGCCGGTCTCCGGATCGCCCTCGGTCTGCATCTCGCAGCCGGCGAGGAAGGCCACGTCGCCGTCGCCCGTCGCGTCGATGATCACCTTGCCGCGGTACGTCACTGCGCCCTCCTTCGCGCCGACGACCACGCCCGTGAGCGCCTCGCCTTCTTTCACGATGCCGACGACGGGGCTGTAGAGCTGGTAATCGATTCCGCCGGCCTCGAACAGGTCAAACAGGACCTTCTTGAGGTACTCGGGATGCACGTTGAGGTTGCCCCCGCTGCCCGGTGCATTCGGATCCCGCTTGCCGGGCCGCGACGCATCGGGGCCCCAGCCGCGGAGCGCGTCGATCAGCACCTTGTGCACCCCGCCGCGGCAGCTTTCCTGGTTATCCTTGAACAGCCAGTTGATCTCCATCCACAGGGCCGCCGTCGCGGTCCCGCCGAACTGGCTGCGGGCGTCGAGGATCAGCGTGCGCGCGCCGTTGCGGGCCGCCGCCAGCGCGGCTCCAATCCCCGCCGGCCCGCCACCGCAGACGATTACGTCGTAGACGTCGTCCGGCGACGGGGCTCGCTCGTACAGCCTGTTGTCAGTTGGGCACAATGTGTTACTCCAGGGCCGCTCCCAGGGCGATCACGTGTTGGGCCGTCCATCGGGGGTCCCGGACCCAAAGACGGGCGGATTGGGTAACGAGGGCGTAGAGCTTGCCGTCGGCGGCGATCAGGTCGAACAACGCGGTCTTGCGGTTGGCTGCGGACGCAAAACCCAGCGGAATCACTCGGGCAACCGGCTTGGGCGCGGCGGCGGTGATATCGAGCGCGAGCAGGCGCAAGGCGGCCTCAGCGCCCGTGACGTCCACCCAACCAACGTACGCCCACTTGCCGGCCACGACCATTGCGGTCTTGTCCAAGTGCGTCCAGAACTCATTGGCCGGCAGCGACGACTGGCTGGCGGAGACGTTGTAGGTCCACTTGAGCCTGCGGGCCGCCGCGTCGAAGACGGCCAGCTCCGCCGGGCCGCGAGGGGGCAGGAACTCCTTGCCCCAGATCCCGACCGCCTTGCCCTGGCGGACGGTCAGGTCGATCTCCTTCTGCGGGAGTCTGGCGAAGGCCTCGCCGTGCATCCGCTTCAGGGCCGTGACGATGTCGGCGGGCTTGAATCGGCGACGGTGCTTTGCGTAGCCGGTGAAGTAAGTGATGTACTTCCGTCCGCCGGTCGTGGAGAGGCTCATCTTGGGCCAGAGGTCCACGCCCTTGCAGCCGGCGCCGACGTTCAGCGGGTAGGCCTTTACGCCGGCGTCGTCGGCGCAGACCAGGTCAACAGGCTCGGCCTGGCTCGGTTTCCATGCAATCCAAAGGGCTTTGCCATCGATCAGCATTGCTTTGGGGCGATAGAAGCCGTCGCACTCGTAGTACGACTGGCCATAGGACTCAATGTCATTGGGGTGCGGCGTGAAGCGGGAGGGAAGCCTGTGGGAGAAAGCGAGGGTGAGCGTCGCGGTCTCCTTGGCGCCCTCCCCGACGAGCCCGTCGTTGGGCTTGCGGTTCGAGAAGGCCACGTCGTACGCCCACAGCCAGAGGCCCTGGTCGATCTTCGGAACGCGGCCTTCGGGGCGGTCGACGCCCAGTCGACCCTCGGCCGGGCCGGCGCAAAAGACCCGCCCATTGCCCACGATTGCCCCACCGGCCGTGAACGGACGTGGGCGGACCCCGCCGACCGACGGCACGGCTGTTACGGCCTTCATGCCGGTGTGCTTGTTGAACAGGTACGCGTCCCCGGCGGTGTTGTGGCCCCAGGCGGCGCCCTTGCAGTTGGCGATCAGCGGCCCATCTGTGTCGAGGCTGAACCACGACGAGGTGTTGTAGTACGACGAGCCCTGCCGGCCGAAGACGGTCTCCCAGTCCGTGTCGTACCGCGTGGGCTTGAGTCCGGCCGCGCGGTTCGGGGCGCGATGGAATCCGGACAGGCCCCATGTGTAAGGCTGCATGCCCTCTATGAGCGTCGTGGGGCCGAAGGCGGTGTACTGCTCGGCCCGCGTCCGGCCGAAGGCGTCCTGGAAGTCGGCGTGCTTGGTCGCCAGTTCGCGGTAGGCGGGGCGGCCGTCCCGCCACTCACTTGACTTGGGCTCGCCGGCGTCCGCCAGCGGCCGGTATGCCGTGTACGACGAGGAGTACGCGCCCTGCCCCGTGAAGAGGATGCCGCTCTGCGGGTCCCAGGCAATCTGAACGATGCCGCAGACGTTGTCCGTCGACGCCGATACGCACGCGTGCGGCCAGCGGTAGGCGCGCGTTCCGCCGGCGCTGGACTTGATGCGGAGCCAGTTCAGCGTGCTGCCGTCGGCGGCATTGAGAACGGTGCAGTAGTAGTCGGTGGCCTCGTTGACGACGTTTGGGCCGTCGGCCGCGATCAAGGCGATCTTGCCGCCCCGCAACGTGAGGTTGCGCGAGCCCTTGCAGGCATGGAAGTTCATCTCGTTGTTCGGCCCGTCCTGGTCGCCGATCGGCAGGGGGGCGAACTGTCGCTGCCAGAGCTTGGCGATCGCGCACGGGTCAATCTCAACGGCGGACGCGTTGTGGCGCAGGCCGCTGCCGGCCAGGCCCGGCCAGCTCTCTCCCGCGACGGCGACGGTCGCGAGAAGCAACGCCGCGAGCCCGCTGGTGACGGCCGATTTGCAGTTAGACATTCGACTTCCTGATTGTCTGACCGGCCGGCCTGCGACCGGCCGCTCGATATCGAGCTGAAATCAACGCGTGGCGGCGTCTGATGATTCTCGACTCGTGGTCCCGAAACGGGCCACGGACTACGGTTTGAGCACGACTGTGTCCAGGTCCTTCCAGATCCACTCGCCGGCGGGCGGGCGTTGCCATGGGTCGGGGAACTCGACGCGGACGTAGCGGGCAAGGCCGGTCCTACGGACCGTGTCCTTGTCCGTGTACGTGTCGAAGTACGGAGCGTTGAGGTCCACCCAGGTCACCAGCGAGATCCAGTCCTCGCGGCTGAGCTTGACAGACTTCATCGCGGCCGGGGGGTTCAGCAGCGTCCGGATCAGCTTGCTGCGGGACGAACCGAACTCCTGCGGCTTGGTGACCTCCGGGCCGCTGAAGCGGTCGGAGATGCTCACCAATTGGCCCGGGTGCTCGTTACGGGCCATCCTCTTGAGGGCTTCCTTGTCGAAGCCGGGGCGCGTCTTCTTGTAGATCCACCGCCAGCCGTCCTGGCTTGCGACGGGGGTCGGGTCGGTCGGCTTCAGGCCGAACATCGTCCGGTAGCCCTGCGGGTAGTGGTCGACGATGCGGCTGGTGAACTCTCGCCCGGCGGCCGGCTTGCTTTGCCCGTGGCAGCGGATGCAGTGCTTGTCCAGAACCGGCTGGACGTGGCGGTCGTAACCGGGGACGATCCGGTCGCCCCAAGCGGGCGGCTCGGGGACCGAGGGCGCCTTGCCCAGCGCGGCCGGGACGGCGAGGCCTGGTCGAGCGAGCGTGCCCTCGGTGGTCTCGTGACACCCGACGCAGCCGCGGTGCTCGGCGTCGCGGAATGTCACGTTGCTCCGCATACGGCGGATTTCCACGAAGCTCTCGTCTAAGGCCTGGAAGTACACGGGCTGGTCGGACGGCACGCGGAAATAGGCCGAGCCGTCGGCCTCGACGGGCACGATGCCGATCACCCGCGCGGGCGACCACGTCCACGCGCCGAACACGGGCGTCCAAGCCCCGGCCGCGGCGTAGTGGAGGTCGTTGAACTTGCAGCTCTTGCTCGCGTCCCGCACGCACGGCCAGGGGGCATGCTGGGAAATGCGGATGTACTTGACCGTCCCGGGCTTCACCCCCGGCATACCGGCGTGGACGTCCTGAATGTACGCGAGGGCGTGGCCCCGGGCTTCTCCGCGGGAGGCGAGCGTCAGCGGCGGACGCTTCCGCGCGGCCAGCGGCAGCAAGTACGTCACGGACAGCCTGCGGTCGCGGTGGATCAGCTCCTTGTTGCCCCACACGTCGATGTAGTACAGCCCGAAGTTCCGTCCGCTGGCCGAGTCCCTCTTCTTGTAGGAGTACGCCACGAGGAACGCCTTGTCGCTCAGCGGCCAGGGGTACTGGTAGTGACCGCCGGCGTCGGGCACGCCGCCTTCGGGCACGGGGCGGGCCCGGCCGTAGCCGCCCTCGGTCTTGGAGCAGCGCGGCGTGACGAGGCGCATCGCGGCCTCTTCGTTGATGCCCTTTGCGTAGTCCACTAGCATCACCGCCCCCAGCGCGCAGTTGTGGTGGCCGCAGGCGATCGCGACGAGCTCCTCCTGACCCGGCACTTGACGGGCCTCGCGAAGCGACATCGGCCCGGAGGCGATGTGCTGCTTGTAGATCGCGTCGGTCATCGTGCCGTCGGGGCGGCAGGCCCACAGCGTGTGTGTCTGCCAGAGGTGACGCTCCTGGTATTCCCAGTGCAGGAACAGGAGCTGGCCGTTTTCCATCATGTGTGGGTAGCGGTCGGAGTCCTTGTTGTTGCTCAGCGCGTGGATGCCCCGGCCGTCGGGCCCGGTGCGCCAGAGGTTGACGATCATCTTGTCCTGGACGAGCCCGCCGGCGCACTGGCTGCCGTAGTTGCTGCGGTCGGACGTGAACACGATGTCTCCGTCGGGCAGGTAGCAGGGCTCGAAGTCGGAGTTGTACGGCGCGTCGGTCAACTGACGGATCGTCCCGTCCGCGGCCCGGCCCGTGGCGGGGTCGATCCGCATCTCATACAGGTGGGCCGGCTCGGAGAGGCCCTTCTCGGTGTTTTCGCTGGCGGCGTTGCGGTCGTTGGCGAACGTCGGCTGCTTGAGGAACGAGAAGATCACGCGGTCGGCGCCCCACGCAAGGTCCAGGCCCCGGATGTGGCCGCGTCCGAGGCGGCCTTGTATCAGCGGCTCGGCCGGGTCGGTGGGCGACAGGCCCGTCTTGACGTGCAGATCCCCGCCGGGGCCGTAGATGTCGCGAAGGTGGCCGTTGGTGATATTCCCGCCATCGTTGCCGGTCCGGGTGGCGAAGAGGAGCTTGTCGTGCGGCGCGTCGGGGCCGGCGAGGACGACGTCCCGTGCCGCGCGCCGCATCACCAGCCAGAGCTTGCGGTGATCGGTCAGGTCTCCCGGCGAGGCCGCTGCCGCGTCCTCCAGCTTCCTTCGGGCTTGTTGCAGCCTCGCCAGTGCGGTCGTGACGGCAGCGGCCCGTTTGGCATCGAGGCGCTTCAGGCCGTCTTCGGCCGCGGCCGCCGTCCGTTGGAAGACATCCTCAGCGGACTTCAGCAGCCCGGCCGTACTTCGGTGCAAGCCGAGGCCCGCGGCCTGACGGACGTAGTCCAGCTCAACGTACGTCTCCGGGCCGAGCGAAAGAAACTTGGCGAACCACTCGCACTTGGCCGGGCCGGGCCAGGGCTTGCTGCGCGGGCCTTCGCACTGCTGGCCCAGGCGGACGGCGATCGCCCACTCGGCCAGGCCGCGGACGAATGGGTCGGCGTGGTCCAGCAGCGCCCCGGCCCGGCGGCCCAACTCCTCGGTGGGCATCTCCTGGGGACGGACCGTACGATTCTTGCGTTGCCAACTCGGCGTCTCGTCGCCCCGAGCGGCCCAGAGCAGCAACTCGGCGTGGACTGTCGCAGCCTGTGCTGAGCCGCAGGCCGCCAGCGCATCCAGCACGGGCCCGGCCAGCGGGGCGTTGATCGACAGCAACTTCCCCAGGGCGTCGATCTCGGCGCCCGCGCGCCCGCCAGTGACGCTCGCCAGCACGCGGCGGACGGCCTCGCCGGCCTTACCCGCCTCCAGCAGGGCAAGGTATTCGCCTTCGGCGCCCCGGGGCTTCTGCCCTTTGGCGGCCGGCTTGGGATCGGTCAGGCCGACCTTCTTCGCTGACAGCGTCACGGCTGCGATGATCGGCACGCCCGCGCCGTTCTCGCTGCGAAGCTCCAGGGCCTTGATGACCTTGGCAGGCTTCGGGTTGGTCCAGGCGTAAACCAACATGCCGACGTCGTCGCACTCGGCATTGGACACATGGAAGGCCGCCCGGTACGTTTTGCCGTGCTTGGGCGTCCACCAGTTCTCGATCTCCTGGTTGGCGCGGATGGGGACCTCGGCGGCCGTGCCATCGGCGTAGTGCACGACGTACGTCGCCATGTGCCCGCGGTTCCACGCTGCGGCGTGGAGGAAGTACAGGCACACTGCCCTGGCGCCCACCGGCGCGGTCCGGGAGGCGGGGCCGGCGGCGAAGTTCCGGGACTTCAGCGTCAGCACGGCCTTGCCGTCGTTGGTCGCCGCATCGATCAGGTCGAACGGGATGCCGCAGAACTCCCGGCGCCCGGGCCTTACCTTCCGCATGTCATTGGCGCCCTGGTCCGTCCAGCCGCCCTTGCCGTCGCCCGGGACCTCGTCCCGCCAGCCCATGTTGACGATTCCGCGTAGGTCGAGAGTGCGAAACCCCGCCTTGTCCTCGGCCCCGGCCGACGTGGCCGCCAGCGCCCAGTATATGCCGAGTGTGATCGATATCTGTCTCACGTCCATCTCCTCATCGCGCGCGGGAGCCGAGGGCGCCACCGCGCCACGGCCATTATGCCGGGGGCGGGGGAGGTCGGCCTTGATGATCATCCAAATCTATAGCACAATAGTCCAGCGATGACGTCCGAGCCGAAAGCCCGGCGCAAGCCCAAGATCCACGGCCGGTTCCTGGACGTGGGCATCGCGATCCGCGTCCGCCGTATCGAGGGCGACGGGGAATTGCGGAGCATCGGAGGGGAGGAGCACAGCCACGATTTCGTGGAGCTGATCCTGTTCGAGGGCGGCAGCGGAACGCATCGCGTAAACGGGCACGACTATCCGGTGATCGCCGGCGACGTCTTCGTGGTCCAGGGCGTTCAGACCCATGCCCTCGTCGAATGCCGGGACCTTGTCTGGACAGAAGTCCACTTCAACACCAGCCGGATTCCCCTGCCTGCCGACCAACTGAAGCACCTCCCCGGCTATCACGCCTTGTTCGTCCTCGAACCGGGCAGGCGGCGTCGCGGCCGGTATCAGGGGCGGCTGCAGTTGCGCCCCACGCGCCTCGCCGAGGCGATGCAGATCGTCACCGGCATGGAGCGGGAGTATGAAGGCCGCCGCCCCGGCTACGAGGCCCTTCTGTTCAGCCGGCTGGTGGAGTTGATGGTGTTCCTGTCGCGCGAATACTCGCGCTGCGCCCGGGGGGAGACACGGGCACTGCTGCGCGTCGGCGAGGTCGTCGGCCTGTTGGAAAGCGAGTACCACCGGCCGTGGCGGGTCGCAGAGCTTTGCTCCGCCGCCCACATGTCCAAAAGCGCCCTGATGGTCGTCTTCCGCGGGGCCACTGGGCAGACGCCCATCGAGTACCTGATCCATGTTCGGCTGCGACACGCGATGGACCTGCTCCGAAATACCGATCGCCCCGTGACCCAGATTGCCTACCACGTGGGCTTCTCCGACGGCAACTACTTCACGCGCAAGTTCCGCCAAGTCGTCGGCGCGAGTCCGAGGGCCTACCGCAATCTGCACATGGCTCCATCCACACGCTGATGGACCAGATGGACAGCAACCGGAAGGTCCCCCCCGGCGGGCACGGCCGGCATCTGGCCACCTGTTCGGCGGATCCGCAGGCTCGTCGGGAAGTTCGTTCCATAGCCACGGCCGATCCCTGAGGGTATGGCGTTAGACTGGTAGGGGCCCCGGCACCTGCATGCCGTGGCCCTGTCGTCGTCGGTAGACTCCCGAGCACTGAGCGGCCGTAGGCCGATCCTGGCGTAAGGACACGAAGATGCGCACGATGATCTCTCCTCTGACGATGGCGAGTCTGCTGATCGTGGTTCCGGCGGCGGCCGATGTCTCCAAGACCGAGCATCCGTTCGTCCTCTGGACGAAGAAGGACCTCGCCGAGATGCGCCGCAAGGTAACTACCGAGCCATGGGCGAAGAAGGCCTACGAGCAGATGACCCCCCAACGGGGACGCTGCACGGACGCACAGGAACTGTTCCGCTACGCCGTCATGGGCGACGCGGAAGCCGGCGCGGCCCAGAAGAAGAAGCTCCTGCGGGTGATCGCCTCGCCGCACCCTCTCGGCGCGGCGATGGAGTTCCGCGTGCTGGCATATGACATCCTCTATGACAAGTTGTCAGACCAGCAGCGGGCCGCGATCGAGAAGAAGTTCCGCGAGTACATCCGCTACGCCGTCAAGCCCGGCGGGACGTACGACACGAGCGTCTACAACAACGAGCGGGACTATGCCCGTTACGACGGCGAGAACGGCAGATACACGCGCACCAACTGGCTGCCGAACATCATCTTCCCCTGGAAGCTCAGCGCCAACCTGATGGCCGCCGTTCTCCGGGACGAGGAGCTGATCCGCAAGACATGGACGACGCACGGCAGCATCAAGTGGTACTTCGACGAATACCTCTGCGACCTGGGGTTCTACGCCGAGGAGTTCAGCAAGATGACCTCCACCCCCGGCGCCCTGTTGATGTACTGCACGGCCGCACGCAACCTGGGGCTGGATGAGTTGGGCTTCGCCTACCGGGGCAAGGGCGGCGCGAGCATGCGAGGGCACATCGAGAGCGTGCTCCACTTCACGTTCCCCGGCGTGGACACCGGCACGAATCGGTGGCGATTCGAGCGTGTCAGCGCGGGCGACGTTCGTCCCTGGCTGCCGCTGCACCACGCGACCGTGGAGGGCTACTTCCCCAACGGCCAGGGCGGCGACGGCCTGTGGCGGGCCGCCGGGGCCTGGGGCGGCACCCAGCGCGGACGCCATGCCCAGTGGGACGGCTACTCCAATTTCACACCCAAGATGAAGACACGCCTCTGGTTCGAGTGGGCCCACGCCCTCTGGCCGGACGCCGGCTTCGACTGGTTCCTCGCACAGATGCGCGGACCCGACGAGGCCGTCTACACGCCGACGCTGTACTTCGGCCTAGACCCGATCGATCCGAAGAAGGTCACCCCGCCATCGATCCGCTCCGCCGTGTACCCGGACCGCGGCTTCGCGATGCTCCGGGCGCAGGAGGGCCGCGGCCATTGGATGAGCCCGGCCCCGGCCGTCTGCCTGCGCCTGACGGCCGAGTACGCACACCACGTCAACGACCAGCTCGCGCTGTGCGGCTTCTACGCCTTCAACCGCCCGGTCTACCAGAACCCCAAGTCGGACCCGGGCTACGCCTTCGAGTTCAGCCGGTCGATCCGCAGTCACGCGGGCGTCATGATCGACGGCCACATCAAGAAGGACGACTGGGGCCGCACCGGCAGCGTCGAGCCGGGCTTCACGGACGAATGCACGACCCGGCAGGACTTCAGCCCGGAGGTCAAGTTCGTCGCAGCGCGGACGCGGAAGCGATATCCGGGCGTCGACGAGACGCGGGCGCTGATGCTCACGCGGGAGTACCTGCTCGACGTGTCCACGGCGAGGAGCGACAAGCGGCACTCGTACGTCTGGCTGGTGCACACGTACGGCAAGGCCTCGCCCGACCGGCCCGAGCAGTGGAAGCCGTCGGACGACCTGGCGGACCTGGTGAAGGGGCTTTCCGGCGTCCGCACGCTCGATACGGCCGGACGGCCGTGGTCCGTCACCGTTCGGCAGGTACCGCCCGAGAAGACGCCGAAGGACTCTCCGCTGGGCGAGAAATGGTGGGCCCGCAAGATCGGCGTTCGCGTGCACATGCTCGGCCAGGACGGCTCCAAGGCCCACGTGGCGGCGACGCCCAAGCCACGGGTCGGCCGGAACCGGCCCGACCCGATTCCCCCTGTTGAGGGCGTAACGATCGCCTCCTCGCTGTGGGGGCCGTCGGCTGTGTTCGCGGCACTCCATGAGCCGTTCGAGGGAGAGCCTCGGGTGGCCTGCTTCGAGCGCGTTGCTGCGACGGACGACGCCGTTGCCGTCCGCGTGATCGGCGAGAACGGCAGCGGGATCGACGACCGACTGATGGTCCGCGTCGGTGACGGCGCACGGCAGCCCATCACGCTCGCGGGCGGCCGGGAGAGTTTCACCTTCACAGGCCACGCGTTTGTGCGGAACGCGGGAGAGGAGTTAGTCGTGCGCGGCAGCCTCAAGGCGATGGCGCTGCAAGTGGCCGGCTCCCCAAAGCTAATCCTCAACGGCAAGCCCGTGCAGGCGGCCATCGCCAACGGCAGGTTGCTCTATGGCGACGCCGGTGCGAAGTGAGCTCGCGGGCTTACGGACGCGCAACGACTAGTGAGCGCGAACAACATGCGTAACACAATGGCCGCATTGAGCCCAATGGGCGTTGAGAACCGAGATGCTGAGTCTCGCGCAAGGGAGATGCACATGTCGAATGGCAGATGCCGGAGGCGTGGGGTGATCTGGGCCGCTATGGGCCTGTGTCTGCTGAGCTGTTCTGTCGCCGCTTCGGAGCAGCAAACGCTGGAAGCGATGCGGCAGCGGCTGGCGGCGATCCAATCGGTTCGGGACCAACTGGTGCGACGCCTGGAGGACCGCATCGCCGAGGATGCCCTCAAGGGTGAGAACGCTGACTACTTCCTCCGTTTCCACGAGGGCGCCGACGAGGAAGAGATGAACGTCGTTCTGCGCCGTCGGGGCGGGAAGTGGCTGGCCGCCTGCGCGGCTGTCCCGTTCTGGCGACAAGAGAGCTTTCAGGACAAGTTCCGCTACATCCACCGCGGCGGTAACGGCTACGTCTCTCGTGACAAGTGGCGGTTCGCCGTCGACGCCAGGGCGCTTGAGGTGCGTGGCCGGCAGCTCAAGGGCGCCGCCGTCATCGACGTCCGAATCGACAGCACGCGCGAGGAACGGTTCCCTCCCGGCACGCCGGTCCGTTGGGCCAACACGGGCGAGGTGTTCACCTGGGTGGAGAAGATGAACGCCCTGTCGCATCACACCGTTCGCAGGCAGCGCTACGCCGTCGGGGCGGATGTCTCCGAGACGGTTCACGAGTTCGCGCTCACGCTGGACAATGCGGTGGACGGGCGCTGCCCCTTGGAGGTCGTCTTTCGCGCGCCGGCGTCGCCCTGGCTGTCGCCGGAGGTGCGAGCCACATGGTGGAACTGCGGCCGGCACAGCGCGGACGCCTCGGGTGTGCTCGTGACCGACGGCCGTTTGTCGGGAACACTGAAGGTCACGCTCCGCCCCGACAACTGGTTTCCGAAGAAGCCCGTCGAGGTGACATACGTTCTGAACGGGACGATCGACGGGCCTCGCTGTTTCGGGACGTACGAGGCCACGGGCGGGTTCGGCGATCTGGCCGACTCGTTCCAGGGAGAATGCGGACAATTCATCACCGGGCGCTACGAAGCGGACGGTCCCCTGGGCCGATACGCTTCGCAGATCCACGGCCGCAAGATGCCGGTTCGCTCGAAGATGCAGCCGCTGCTGACCGCCGGCGGGCAACAGCCCAAGACATTCGCCGACCTCGCTGCCTCGATCAACCGAACGTACCATGATATCCGCGCGCTCGATATGGCCATCAAGCAGTATCCTCTGCCGATCGAGGCGGCACTTCGGCAGGTTGGACGAGCGAGTCCCCAGTGGGGCAGGGACGGTCGGCCGATACAGGATGAACAGGAGGACATGCTGACTCACGCGGACCAGGCGCTGCGGTTTGCCCGTGCCGCGCTGGCGGATGCAGCGGGAATGTCCTGTCTACACGGCCTGTCTTGCCCGGAAGACAGGACATTCCCGCT
>Ga0272441_10000898_pt1 | contig 65112 bp, 64 predicted proteins | sample SSMProp6N_FD_193582 | JGI IMG/M metagenome (GOLD analysis project Ga0272441, IMG submission 193582) | Marine sediment archaeal communities from Little Sippewissett salt marsh, Falmouth, MA, United States - SSM-Prop-6N | ecosystem: Environmental > Aquatic > Marine > Wetlands > Sediment ... | reverse complement strand
GACGGGGACGCGGGCGGGGGCGGGGGCGGGGGCGGGGGCGGGGGCGGGGGCGGGGGCGGGGGCAGGGGCGGGGGCGGGGGCGGGGGCGGGGGCGCGGTGACTGTGTCTCAGCTCGCGGATCTGGGGCTGCGGTATGACCTCACCGTGCCCCTGGCGCGGGTGGTGGCCCAGCATGGCAGCCGGCTGCCGAAGTTCTTCCGGCGGTTCCAGATCCAGCCCGTGTGGCGTGCCGACCGTCCTGGGCGCGGGCGCTTCCGGGAGTTCTTCCAGTGCGACGCCGACGTGATCGGCTCGGAGTCCATGGCCGTGGAGGCGGAGCTGCTGTCGGCCACGTGCGAGATCTTCGACGGGCTGGGCTTTGGGAACCTGCGCATCAAGATCAACCACCGCCAGGTCCTCTTCGCGCTGGTGGACGCCGCGGGGATCCCGGCGTCCAAGGAGACCGAGGCCCTGGTGGCCCTGGACAAGCTGGACAAGATCGGCGCCGACGGCGTGGTGGCCGAGCTCGAGGGCCGTGGGATCGACGACGACGCCATCGAGTCCCTGCGACCGGTGATAGAAAGGGAGGTGGGCCGCGGCCGCGGCGACGGCAACGAGGCGCTGCTCGACGCGCTGGACGCGCGGGTGGGTGGCAGCGATCGGGGAGCCAAGGGGCTGGCGGACCTCCGGGAGGTGCTGCGCATCTGCGACCGCGGTCCGGCGGCAGGGCGGCTCGCGGTGGACCCTGTCCTGGCGCGGGGCCTGGGCTACTACACCGGCCCCATCTTCGAGGTGGAGGTGGCGGATCTCGCCGGCAGCCTGGCCGGCGGTGGGCGGTACGACGAGCTCATCGGAATTTTCGGGGGCCGGAAGGTGCCCGCCTGCGGAATCGCCCTGGGGCTGGAGCGGATCCTCGTGGTCATGGCCGAGCGCGACATGTTCTCCGCGCCGAACGTCGGGCCCCAGGTGCTGGTGACCTGCTGGAGTGACGAGCTCATCGGCGAGGGGCTGGCCCTGGCCACGGACCTCCGGCGGGCCGGGCTCCGGGTGGAGCTGTATCCCGAGCCCGCCAAGCTGGGCAAGCAGCTCAAGTACGCCGGCACCCGGGGCATCCCCGTGGCGGCCATCCTGGCACCCGACGAGGTGGCCCGGGGTGAGGTGCAGCTCAAGGACCTGCGCGCCGGCCAGCAGCACGACTGCCCCCGGGACGAGGTGGGCGCCCGCGCGATGGCGCTGGTCGGTGAGGAGTAACCCCATGGACCGGCGCCCGCCCCGCGGCGTCCGCAGAGACTCGGCGAGGCTGATCACGGCGTGGCTGGTCACTGTGGCGCAGTGGCTGGTCACCGTGGCGCAGCGGCTGGTCACCGTGGCGCCGTCGCTGGTGCTGGCGCTGGCGCTGGCACTGGCGGCCGGCCCGGTGGGCGGCTGCGGCGGGGGCGGCTGCGGCGGGGGCGGCTGCGGCGGGGGCGGCTGCGGCGGGGGCGGCTGCGGCTGCGGCAGCTGCGGCGGGGGCGGCTGCGGCGGGGGCGGCTGCGGCGGGGGCGGCAGGCGCAAGGGCAAGTCCGGCGGCGGCTCGGGCCCCAAGGGCAAGGCGATCCCCCTGCGAGCGGCGGCCACGGTGGACACCCGCGCCCTGGTGCCACGGCTGGGCGTCCTGCTGGGCCGGGCCCAGCCACCCGTCGCCCTGAAGGTCACGACGGCGCCGGCCCCCCTCGACGGGGTGGCCCGGGGGCGCCTCGACCTGGTCCTCGACAGCCACCCGCCCCCGAAGAAACGGCGCCCGCGCGACGGCGTGGCGCCCCGGGTACTGCTGCTGGGCGCCGACACCGTGGCGGTGATCACCAACGCCACCAACCCCGTCGACCGGCTGAGCCTCGATGACCTGCGGCGCGTGATCCAGGGGCGGGTGCAGAGCTGGAACCAGGTGCGGGGGCTCCGGCTGCCGCTCATCGCCTACACCCTTCCGGCCGGCAGTGACCTCACGGCGCTGCTGAGATCCCGCTTCACCGCTGGCAAGGCCTTCGATCCCTCCATTCGCCAGGTGGCGGACGTGGCCACCCTGCTCGAGTCCGTGCGCAGGACGCCCGGAGCGATCGGGCTGCTGGCCACCTACCAGCTCCCGCGTCCACCCGCGGGGAAGCTCACGCCCCCGGGCATCAAGATGCTGGCCCTGTCCCCCAAGGTGGGCACCGGGGCCTACCTGGCCACGGACCGGGCCGCCGCCACCAAGGGACACTACCCGCTGCTGCTGCCCGTGGCGCTGGTTTTCAACCTGCCGGCGAGCCATCCGGCGCGACCCACCCTGGACAAGATCCTGAGCCCCAAGATGCTGCCGCACCTGTCGGTCCAGCTCGGGCTGGTGCCCTTGCCGGCCAAGGATCGCCGTCGCGCGCAGCGGGCGTGGGACAGGTGGGCGAGGTAGGGCTCCAGAGCGAGATCGCTCCAAACAGGGCGAACCTGACTAGAGAGAGCGCTCCCTGGGCATGGGTGGGTCCTGGGGGCCACCCTTGCCGCCCTTGCCGCCGAGGCCGGCCTTGATCAGACAGGAGGAGATGTTGATGTCCTTGCCGTCCACCGACAGCATTGCAGCGTGCAGGGTCGTCGAGCTGCCGCTCTTGCTGATGGAGTAGCGCAGGGTCCCCGAGGCCTTGTCGCCCTTGACGGGCATGCGCCCGCTGGCGCTGTAGTCGCCGCCGGAGCTGGAGCAGGAGCCGGTGTTCAGGCCGAAGGTCGCCGCTCGCGGGTTCTTGCCGAGCTTGGCCGTGGCCTCGGGGCACTGCGCCACCGCCTTCATGAGGGCGGGGTAGTAGCCCGCGGCCTTGCCGATGGTGTGCGGGATGATCGGCGTGAGAAAGATGGCCGCCATGAACAGCGCGAACAGCCCGCCGCCGGCCGAGCCCAGCACCTTCGTAAAGCCCTTTTTCTTCTTGTCACCCATGAGCGTGTTCCTTTCCTCCCTTGGAGCCACTGAGTTTGCCAGCCAGGCTCCCTACATACAACCCCCATAAGAATTTATTGTTTCAATGCTGGGCCGGATCAGCGATAATCCCGGTTGCCCCACGGGGCTGTGGAGCGGCGGGGAGTCTCCCCGCTGTCAGGGAAAAGGAGCCAGACATGAAACGCACCAACGTGGCGACGCTCGTCGTCGGACTCGCGCTGCTCGCACTCGCCGGCTGCGGCGGAAGCAAGGGGGGCGACAGCGGCCCCGAGGCCCTCTCCAAGGAGGCGCAGGCCGACCGTGACCTGGGCCTGAAGCTGACGGCCTACGTGGAGCTGGGCAACCGCTTCTTCGACCGGGCCTACAGCTCCCGCCGGCGGTACTACAGCTGGCTCACCGACGCCAAGGCCGGCCCCACCTGCAAGGAGCGCCACATCTATGGCCTCTACACGATCTCCAAGACCGGCAAGGCGGCCGAGAAGGTCCAGAAGGCCAACGAGATGAAGCCGCAGATGAAGAAGCTCGAGGACGCCGCCACCAAGGTGCTGGTCGCCCTGGACAAGCTCGAGCCGCTGCTCAAGAAGGCGAACCGCTACTACTCCCAGAAAGACTACAAGGACGACGGCTGCAAGAAGGCGCAACAGATGCACCCCAAGCTCGTGGCGCTCTTCGACGAGTTCGAAGCCAACGAGAAGGCACTCAGCGCCCTCGTCTTTCGGACCAGCAGAGCCCTGCACCAGCGGCTGCTCGGCCGCATCGCAAAGAAGCACGGCAAGGACCACCAGCGCTACTACCACAAGAAGGTGGCCCTGGACGCGCGGTCCCTGCTCAGGCTGTTGCCCGAGGGAAAGGCCGAGGCGGCCACGGCTGCCAAAGGTCTCGCCGCCTTTGACAAGCTCGTCCAGGAGATGGACGCCAACGCAAAAAAGGGCAAGGAGCCCACGGGCTACTCCAGCTTCCGCCGGAAGGCCAACGGCTTCGTCAAGGCCTGCAAGGCGCGCGTGCGGAGACTCAAGAGCGGCAAGGCCTACTCCAAGTGGGATCAGCGCAAGATAGACAGCGGCTCGGGCTGGATGGTCAGCGGCAGCTACGCCAAGGTGGTCCGTGCCTTCAACGAGCTCATCGACGCCGCCAACCGCGTGCGGCACGGATGATCGTCAACGCGCCGACCGCAGCGCCCTTTCTGCGTCGATAATCGCGTTCCAGATGTGCTCGTAGTCGTGGCCGAAGTGAAACAGGGCCGCGAAGCTCCCCACGAGGATGACCAGGCAGCACAGCTCCGCCAGTGACCAGACCGTTTGGGACACGGGCGAGGGCCTGTCTTTGGCTGGGACCACATAGGCCAGCCCCGCTCCCACCACGGCCCCGCCGATGTGCGCCGCGTTGTCGGCCTTGACCAGAATGCCGAACAGCAGGGCGAACACGCCCCACTGCAGCATCTGCGAGGTCAGGGACCGGCCGAGGACCCCCCCGGTGCGCCACCCGTAGACCAGGCTGGTGCCGATCAATCCAAACAGCGCCCCCGAGGCCCCGGCGCTCGCGGTGGGGATGTTCCAGTGGTACACGATCGACACCACCGAGCCCCCCAGACCGCACAGAAAGTAGAGCACCAGAAACCGGGACCGGCCGTAGACATCCTCGAGCAGCGGGCCGAGCTGTATCAGCGCATAGATGTTGAAGAGAAAGTGGATGAGGCCGAAGTGCACGAACATGGACGTGACGAGCCGCCAGACGTGCGGTGGGTCCACGGTCCAGTAGTACGAGCTGTTGGCGCCGAGCTGGAAGGCCAGGTCGATCTGCCTGCGGATCGCCTCCCCAGAAGACGGCCAGAGGGTCTGGGGGTCCTGGGCGATCATGACCCCGAACAGCGCCACAATGACGATGCCGATGAGGGTCGTGTAGACGAAGCCACCCTCGGGCACGATGAACTGCAGCAGACGGCCCGCCTTGTTCACGGTGGCGCCCGACAGGGCCGCGCCGCAACGGGGACACTCCTTTTCCTCGCGATCCACCGGGGCGCTGCATGCGTGGCAGGTCTTGTGCTCGTATCGCACGGACCTGGCGCGGTTCTCGGTGCGGTTGTACCACTTCGACAACGCCTGCTTGCGGCGACGCCAGCGCCAGCGCATCTGGGTGGGGTTGAAACCCAGGGCACTCAAGATGGTGTCCAGGATGTTTCTGTCATCGCTCACGAGCACACTGTTACGCGACCGGTCCGGGCCGTGTCAATCTTGGCGAGCCGCGCGCGGGACCCGGCCGGCAAATGGCGTCAAAAAAGGCTAGTGCGCCGACGACGGCTCCCCTACTATCGGAGCAAATGGCCGAGCCCAGCAGCGACAAGACCCACCTGGCCTATCCCGTGCTCCTGGTGGACGACGAGCCCGACAACCTGGACGCCTTCCGCTTCAACTTCAGAAAAACCTTCGACCTGCACACGGCCCTGTCGGGCGCAGCGGGTCTGGAGATCCTGCGCCAGCACCAGGTGGCGGTGATCGTCACCGACCAGCGCATGCCGGAGATGACGGGCACGGAGTTTCTGCGCCACGCCCGGGAGGTGCGGCCAGACGCCGTAGGCATCATCCTCACGGCCTTTCGGGACGAGGACGTGCTCATCGAGGCGATCAAGCTGGGGCACGTCTACCGCTACGTGCTCAAGCCCTGGGACCGCGACGAGATGCAGGCCATCGTGCTCCAGGCCCTGGAGCGGTACCACCTGCAGCGCGAGAACGAGCGGCTCACGGCCCAGCTCAAGCGCTACACCGGCTACCTCGAGGCCGAGCGCCACGGCGCCTTCGACTATGGGCAGATCATCGGCACCGCGCCCACCCTCCAGAAGGTGCTCCACCAGGTCGAGCAGGTGGCGCCCACGGCCTCGACCGTGCTGCTCCGCGGGGAAACCGGCACCGGCAAGGAGCTGCTGGCCCACGCCATCCACATCAACAGCCCGCGTGAGGACCGCCCCTTTGTGAAGGTGAACTGCGCGGCCCTGGCGCCTGGCGTGCTCGAGAGCGAGCTGTTCGGCCACGAGAAGGGCGCCTTCACCGGCGCCATCGACCAGCGCATCGGTCGCTTCGAGCTGGCAGACGGGGGCACGCTTTTTCTCGACGAGGTGGGCGATCTGCCCCCCGAGGTGCAGATCAAGCTGCTCCGCGTGCTGCAGGAGCGGGAGTTCGAACGCATCGGTGGGCCCCAGACCGTGCAGGTGGACGTGCGGCTCGTTTCCGCCACCAACTGCAACCTCGAAGAGCTCATCTCCAAGGGGATCTTCCGGCGGGACCTGTACTACCGGCTGAACGTTTTCCCGGTGGTCATCCCTCCGCTCCGGGAGCGCAAGGAGGACATCGGAGCCCTGGCGCGCCACTTCCTGGACAAGTTCGGCCCGACCATCGGCAAGCGGGTGAGCGACCTGTCGGACACGGCCCTGGACAAGCTCGTTCGCTACGACTGGCCGGGAAACGTGCGGGAGCTCGAAAACGTCATCGAGCGGGCGCTGATCCTGTGCCAAAGCGAGACCGTGCGGGCGCTCGACCTTGACTTCGGCCCGGTGTCCACCCTGCCCGCCGAGCCCCTGACCGGAGACTCCGGTGGGTACAAGAGCGAGCCGGTGCCCACGGCCGGAGACGCACGGCCCCTTGGCGAGCGGTTGGGCGACCAGGAGCGGGAGCAGATCACCGGGGCCCTGGAGCGCAGCGCGGGCAACGTGGCCGCCGCGGCCCGCAGCCTGGGCATCAACCGCTCCACGCTGTACTACCGCATGCGCAAGCACGGGTTGGACAACCTGCTGCCGACGAAGAAGTAGCGCCGTCGCGAAGTCGCCGCTTCAGGGCGTGGCGTCACCGGTTGGGTACTCGGTGATGATGCCGACCTGGGTCCTGTTGGTCACCGTGTTGCCGTCGCAGTCAGTGACCTTGAGGGTCACGGTGATCGGGCGGTCGGGGGTGACGCGAACCTGGACGAATGGCTGGGTCATGGCGTCTTCACCGCCCAGGGGCACGAAGTCCTGGTCCAAGCTCCAGCGAAAGGTCACGCCCCCGGGGCAGGTGGAGGGCGGGCCCGGACCATCGGTGGTCTTGTCGCAGGTCTCGGGGTGCTCAATCTCGTCGCAGGACCTCCGCCCGTCGAGATCGATGACGCTCTGCACGCCCACCGGCACGAATCGCGGCTCCACCGCGAGCCTCGCCACCGGCGGCCGCCCCTTGTCCTTCACACAGCCCGCGGCCACCGCGCCGACGCAGACACAAAGGAGCCACCCAGAGGCCAGCCAACACCTCGAAGCCAGCCTCACACGCATCAAACTGCCCTGATGATCGCCTTGGAGGCGTCGTTCATGCGGATGAGACGGCCGATGTGACGCCGGGAATGGGCCGTGATGGACTCGAAGAGCACGCCGTAGCCCTCCGGCAGGATCAGCCGGGAAGGCGCGTTGTCTCCGGGCATGACCCGCTGGATGACGCACTCCTTCTTCCGCCGCCAGAGCACCCAGCCGATGGCCTCCACCTCGGGCATCCCAGGCAGAGGGAACGTGAGCGCCACCCGGCTGAGCAGCGGCACCGTGGAGCCATTGATGAAGGCGCCGTTGATGGAGAGGTCGCGGATGATTCCGTCGATGCGTGTCCCGGCGAACTCCTCGCTGGCCTGCACCCGCTCGTAGACCTCCTCGAGGTCCTTGGGCATCGGCACCTGGCGCGCCTTCAGCACCTCGTAGCTGACCGGCAGGTTCACGAACAGGCGCGGCGAGCGCCGCTTCTCGGCCCCTTTGTCCATGCCAGCGAGGTTATCCCCGGTCGCGAGCTTTGTCTAGAAGCCATCTCGAAAACCCCGACCGAGGGATTCGTGGCATGGCCGGCACGAATGCAAGGCGCGAGGAGGACGAATATCGGGGACATTCAACCAACGAGCAACGCAGCAGACGTGCCGGGCTCGCCCGAAGACCGACCGAAGGGGGTTTCGAGTTTGCTTCTAGGAAGATTGGGCCTCCCGGCGAGCCAGGGCCGAGCCCGCGGAGAGGTAGTACTTCTCCAGGAAGACCGGGTTCTGCTCCTTGTACAGGGCCGAGGCCACACGATCAGCGGTGCGGATGAAGAGCTGCTCCATCCAGCAAAGGGTGCCCGTGACCCTGTCCACCCGGCCGGTTGTGGCGTAGTTCACGCAGCCGCACCAGAACATGCATCTGGACTGCAGCACGCAGTCGGTGCACTGGGCGGGGACCATGTTCTTGGCGTCGCGCAGCGCATCCCGACGCTTCGGATCCACGCCGTCCCAGATGTTCCCGATCTGCACCTTGGGATCATCGTCAGTGCCCACGAGCCGCTCGCAGGGGTACATCTGACCGGTGGGCGAGACGGCGATCTCCTCACAGCCGAAGTCGCACCGATCCGCGAAGGAGTAGCCCTCCTTGAGCCGGGTGATGATCTTGGCGTCGATGGGGTTGCACGTGAAGTCGTTCCCTTGCCGATACCTCGCGAGGTAGGCATCGCCGAGCCGCGCCATGGCGGCCTCGAGCGTGTCGCAGGCCTCGTCCGTCCAGTCCCCCTCGTAGTTCATGTTGAAGGTCAGATCCCGGACGCCGAGGTCGAAGATGAACTCGAAGCTCTCGTCCACCCAGTCAGCGCTCAACGGATCCACCACGGCGATGACCTCCAGGGGCGGATATCGCTTCACCGCCTCGGCCAGGTTCCTGGTCACCCGCGCGTGGGAGGAGCGGCCGCTGGGATAGCGCCGGTACAGGTCGTGGGCCCGGCGGGTGCCGTCGAGGCTGACACCGATGTGGAAGCCGTGCTCCATCAGATAGTCCATGCGAGGACCCGTGAGCAGGGTGCCGTTGGTGGTGACCACGAAGCGAACCACCCTGTCCAGGTCGGCGGCACGGCGCTCGGCGTATTCCACGCACCGCTCGAGCAGCGCCATCTCCAGGAGCGGCTCGCCGCCGAAGAAGGAGACCTGGGAGCGACGCCGGGGCCCGGACAGCGCCAGGTCGATGGTGCGCTTGGCCACGTCCCAGCCCATGCGGCGCGAGAACTTCTCGCCGTTGTAGCAGTAGTCACAGGCCAGGTTGCAGGCGTGATTGAGAAAGAGGGCGAGCTTCATGATCGTCTCCCGACGCGCCGGACAGTCGGCCGTCGAAGAAAGTATAGCGCAACGCCGAGCCGAACCACACCCGAAGGTAGAGAAGCCGCCAGTTGCTGTCAGGGACGACCGCCTTGCGGGAATGCGCTGGCCCGCTACAGTGGGGTGATGCAGTATTTCGGACCCTTCGCGGGCGTGACCGTGGTCGCGCTGGGTGGGCTGCTGGTGGCGGAGTGGAAGCGCTCCATGGTGGGCCGCTGGGCTTGCAAGCCCATCGCCTCGGTGGGGTTCATCGCTGCCGCGATGGCGGGGGGGGGGCCCACGGATGGCTTCGGTTGGGCCATCGTGGCGGCCCTGGTCCTCTCCTTCGCCGGAGACGTACTTCTCATCCCCAAAGCCACGGCCTGGTTCGCGGCAGGGCTGGTGAGCTTTTTGCTGGGCCACCTCGGGTTCGCCGCGGCGTTTGTCGCCCGGGGGGTGTCGCCGGCCTGGGCGTTGGGCGCCCTGCCCTTCGCCTGCGCCGCCGCCTTCGTGGTGCACCGCTGGCTGAGGCCACGCGCTCCCGGCCGACTGCGCGGCCCGGTCACCGCCTACATCGTCGTCATCTCGGCGATGGTCGTCCTCGCCTTCGGCACCTTTGGTCACCGACCCGACGCGCAGGGCGGGCTGCTGGTCGGCGCTGCGCTCGCCTTTTTTTGCTCCGATCTGGCAGTCGCGCGCAACCGCTTCGTCTCCGAGGGATTCGTCAATCGGCTCTGGGGCCTACCCTTGTACTACGGCGCCCAGCTCCTGTTCGCCTGGGCCCTGGCCAGCGCCACCTTCTGACCCACCTCGCCAAGCGTTCTCACCGGACCTGGGCCGGTTGACGGCACGCACCGATTGGCCTACGGTTGCGAGGCTTGGGAGGTGAGACGCTCACCGAAGAGTCGTCACATCATCGGAAACCATCGGAAAAAGGAGACAAATCCATGCGTAAGCTACTTGTCGCTCTGGCCGCCCTCGCCATGATCGGTGTGAGCGCCTGCTGGGTGCCGGTCCAAATTTCCGCGCCGTCGGACAACACGGTCTATGTGCTGGACTGGAAGGTCCCCACGCTCTTCGCCGCCGATGGCCGGGTGATGCGCTGCACGGGCACCGCCTGCCAGAAGATCTATCAACCCAAGTGACGACGGAGGTCATTCCATGCGTAAGCTATTGATCTCCCTGGCCGCGCTCGCCACCGTGGGCGTGGCAGGTTGCTGGATGCCGGTGCAGGTGGACGCACCGTCGGACAACACCGTGTACGTGCTGGACCGCAAGGTGGGCAGCTTCTCTCCCGACGGGCGGGTGATGCGCTGCTCCGGCACCGCCTGTCAAAAGATCTACCAGCCCAAGTAGCGCGGCTCCAGAGCCCTTGCCCAGCCACCGCCTGATCCTGGTGCTGGCGACCGTGGTGTCACTCGGCGGATCCGGGACCGGGCGCGCCGACCCACGCGACGCCGGCAAGCCCCCACCGCGTCGCCCTCCTTCGAAGAGGGCCGTCCGTGATCGCCGCGTCCCTCCTCCACCCGCGCGCCCCAAGGCCCAACCGCGCCCCAAGGCCCAACCGCGCCCCGCGCGCGAGCCGGCGGCCGCAAAACCCCGGGGCACGGGGCTGCGCGGCGTGGACTTCGTACGGGGGCCCGACGGCCACCCCTGGATGCGCATGGCCGTGAACGTAGGGCGGCGATTCAGCTTCCTGCCAGGGCTGGGGTACACCTTCGGCCCCACCACCCGGCAGGTCAACCACCTGGTGGTCGGGGCGGCCTTCGGCGCCACCCTCTATGGCCGGTGGAACATGTACAAGTCGCGCACCCGAATGGCCCGCATCACCGGCCACGGCGCCTACGCCCACCTGGGCGCGGACCTGGCCATCCCCTTGTCCAAGGAGGCCGCCCCAACCCACCTGACCTTTCCGCTACGGATCCAGCAGGTCTTCGCCTTCGGCCGACACGCCCTGATGATGGTGGCGTCGGTAGGTCCGCGGTGGGACCTGCTGCCCAAGAAAGTCGGCCTCCAGGTGACCGCGGGCGTCGGCTACACCCTCATCCTGCCGCCGGCGGGCATCCCCATCCTCGTCGAGGTGGTCCACCAGCGCTACGGCGCCTACGAGCGGGATGCGTGGGGGCTGCGGTTCACGATGGCCTGGCCCCTGTCCTGGTGAGGCGGGAGACCTCGTCAGGGCTGGTACTCGTGGGCCCCGATGTCGACATAGGCGGGGGTCCCCACGCCGCCGTTGGGAACGGTGGGAATGTCCACGCGGGGGTTGCCCCCCAGGTCCGTGGCCGGAGCCACGTCGCCATCGGCCACATCGATGCAGGGCGACGATAGGAGCAGCCGCAGGTCGCCCGTGAGGGGCGCGACAAAGTCAGGATCGCTGTCGAAGACGCCGGAGCCACTCGCCCCGCCGAAGACGTCGCAGTAGGAAAAAGTGACATTGCCACCGGGCCCCAGATGAACCTGGTCCGGGTCGCTTCCCCAGAGGATCGTGTTCCGAAAATTCACGTCCGCGCTGGTGACGTAGGCCGAGGCGCCATCGGCTGTACCACTCACTGTGTTGTCGTGGAAGGTGCAGTTGATCACGTTCGAGATCGGCCAGGTCTGATAAAAGCTCACCCCGCCCGGACCCTGGTTCGAGTGGTTCTGCCAGAAGACCGAGCTCGTGATGTCGGCCCCGGTCCCGGCCAGGCGGATCGCACCCCCGTACCATTGGGCCGTGTTCTGGAGAAAGCGGCAGTGATCCACGGTCAGCAGATCGGCGTTGTCAACGTTGATGGCGCCGCCGCGGTCTAGGGCCGAGTTCTCCAGAAACAGGCAGCGCTCCAGCACCATGGATCCGTTGTTGACCACTGAAATGGCGCCGCCAGATTGATCGGCCGCGTTGTTCCAGAAGATGCAGTCGCGGACCATCGCCGCGCCGTCGCGCAGGGATATGGCCGCCCCCTCCTCTGCGAAGTTGTCCAGGAAGGTGCAGTTACTCAGGGTCACGTCACCGCCACCCTGGATCCGGATACCCCCGCCCTCGGTGGTCTGGTTGAAGGCATCGCTGATGGTAAAACCGTCGATCGTCGTTCCCTGGGCCCCATCGGTGGCCAGGACCCTGCGCACCCGGTTGCTGGGGTTGTTCTCCTGCTCGCCAGACAGGACCGTGACGCGGGTCGCGAAGTCACGCTGGCCCCGCGAGGTCTCGGTGCCCGCGAATCCGCCGTACAGGGCCACATTGCTCTCGGGCTCGAGCCGGTCGTTTGTGCTGAATCGATAGGTGTAGTAGACGCCTTCTGCCACCCAGATCTCGCAGGGCGATCTCGACGCGGCCGGTTGCAGCGCATCGGACACCCGCTCGAACGCGTCTGCCCAGGAGGCGCCGTTGTGCACCCCTCCGACCACATCCCGGTCCACGTACACCACGCAAACGCACGTGCTCGGGTCACCGTCACAGGCGAAGTAGGGCTCCACGGTGCAGTCGGCGGCGCAGCCGTCGCCGGAGACCAAGTTGGCGTCGTCGCAGGCCTCGCCGCCCAAAAGCAACCCATCGCCGCACACAGGCGTGCACCCCACTGGGGGCTCCGCGGAATAGTCGCAGGTCCAGCCGTTCTCGACGGAGCAGTCCGCCAGACAGCCGTCGCCGGAGTCTGTATTGCCGTCGTCGCAGGCCTCGTTGCCCAGCACCAGACCGTCCCCACACACGCCGTCACAGACGGAGGGCTCCCCGCCGCACTGCCACCCGGCCTCCACGGCGCAGTTGGGGGAGCACCCGTCGGCCGGGGTCAGGTTTCCGTCGTCGCAGCCTTCACCCGAATCCACCACGCCGTTTCCGCAGGTCTCGTTGCAGTCGCTCGGCTCCCCCGCGCAGACCCAGCCGGGATCCACCGAGCACGCCGGACTGCACCCGTCGCCGCTGGTCAGGTTCCCGTCATCGCACCCCTCGATGCCGACGATGACGAGCCCATCGCCGCACACCGTGGAGCAGATCGACGGCGTCCCCATGCAGGTCCACCCCGTCTCCATCTGGCAACGATCCGAGCACCCATCCCCGCTGGTGTGGTTGAAGTCGTCGCAGCTCTCGCCGTCGTCGATCACGCCGTTGCCGCAGTTGTGGCACCCCGAGAGGTCGAGCAGGCACACCGCCGTGCATTGGAGATCCCCGAATTCCATACCCAACGCGGTCTCACAGGTCTGCCCGCCCAGGTCCGATCCGTCACAGAGCTCCCCGGCCTCCAGGACGTCGTTGCCGCACCCCGGGGGGACGTTGTCATTGGTGCCCCGACCGCCGAAATCCACCAGACACCCCGCGGCCAGAGACGTCACGGCGACCACCAGACCAACAGCCATCCCGAGCCTGGACACAGAACCATGGTTCATCGCAATCGCCCTCGTGGTCCGAACACGGCCGCGCTGCCCCATTTTATCAACAGAAACTCTCGCAATCCAGCGCCGACAAGAATCCACCGAGCGTCGCGGGAGAAGCCGCGACCGCGCCGGGGGGCGCTACTCGCCCTCTCCAAAGAAGTTTCGGCGGCGCTCGCTTACGTCCGAGAAGATGGCGTCCTTGTCCTCGCCGTAGGAGGCGGTGACCTTCCTGGCCTGCATGTCGAGCACGAAGGTGGAGTCCTTGCCGAAGATCTTGTTGAACACCACCTTGAACTCGTTACCCGCCTCGTCGACGCCCCTGAGCTCGGCCAGTTCGTCGTTGTACTCGGCTGTCAGGTCCTGCTTGCAGACCTGGTTGATGCACTCGTACTGCACCTTGGCCCCGTCGTACACACGCACCCCCTCGCCCACGATGCAACCGTGCTTTCCGAGGGTCGCCGAGAAGTAGAACATGGTCTTGCACGAGAAGGTCGTGGCCTTGAGACGGCCGACCATCTTGATGATCGATCCGTCGAGAAAGGAGAGCTTCTGCCCGCAATGAGGGCAGTTGAAAGTCATTTTGCCTTGGGGTTCCATCAGCGAAATCACTCCTTGCTACCGCGACCCGAAGCGTACCGCTCCGGGTGCCAACTCCGCGACTACACCTCGAGATACTCCAACGCCCGCGTGGGGCAGAACTGCGCACAGGCCGGATCGCCGCCACAGACATCGCACTTGACTACGGCCTTGGCCGGGGACTCCACCGCCATGTTGCCGAAGGGACAGGCCACCACGCAGGCATTGCAACGCACGCACCGGTCGGCATGGACCTCGATGGCCCCGGTTTCGGGGTTGCGCCACAGCGCGAGGACCGGGCACGCCTTGACGCAGGCCGCCTCGTCGCACTGTAGACACAGCATCGGCACCCACACGTCCTTGGCCACCGCTCGCACCTGAACGCGGGAGCGACCGGGCACGCCGGCGTCGGCATGGCGGAAGGCGCAGGCGACCTCGCAGGTGCGGCAGCCGATGCACCGCCCGGGGGTCACCGTCAGCATCCTACTCATGGCTCGCCTCCTTGTCGCCGAGCACCATGTGCTGGTACATGGTCTGAGCCGCGCGGCTCCGACTGCACTCGTCACACAGCTCGAAGTGCGACGCCGGCAGCCCGCTCGAGGCGACTCGGCTCTGGAGGTACTCCCGGGTGATGTAGGCGCGCCCACAGCCGGTGCAGCGCACCATCTCGAAGTCCCGGTCCCACACGCGTCGCATGCCGTCCCTGTCCACCAGGGGGATGTTGCCCGTGGGACAGATCCGGACGCAGGCGCCGCAGCCAACGCAGTCGGGGGGGGGCTCCTTCAGGGGCGCGGCCACCTCTCGCCCGCCACCGCGGCCGGCCAGGGTGATCGCCGAGTAGCCCAGGTGTTCGCACACCCGAACGCAGAGGCCGCAAAGAATGCAGTTGTCGCGGTTCTGATCGGGCGGGTAGCTGGAACGGCGCAGCCCGACGGAGGCCGCGAGCTGGCGGATCACCGACGAGCCCGGGCACCGGGCCAGCAGCAGGTCCAGCACCTCGCGACGGGTATGTACCACTGCGTCGGACTCCGTCTCCACCTCCAGGCCCGCGGAGGCCGGATAGTTGCACGACGTAACCACGCGGGTCTTGCTCCGCCCGGGCTCGCGCACCTCCACCACGCACAGCCGGCAAGCCCCGTATGGCTCCAACGCCTCGTGGTGGCAGAGCGTGGGCACATCGAACCCCGCCTCGCGGATGGCCGCCAGCAGGGCGGTCCCCTTGCGGACGGTGACCCGACGGCCGTTGATGTCCAGGTTCAACATCGGTTCTCCTATGCCACGTCGATCGCGTCGAACTTGCAGGACTGGATGCAGACGCCGCACTGATCGCACTTGGACTGGTCGATGACGTGAGCTTTCTTCTTTTCGCCGCTGATGGCCTTGTGGGGACACACCCGCTTGCACAGCGTGCAGCCGTTGCACGCGTCGTTGATCGTGTAGGTGATCAGCGACCGGCACACCGCCGCCGGGCAGCGGTGCTCTTCGATGTGCGCCTCGTACTCATGCCGGAAATGGTGCAGGGTCGACAGCACCGGGTTGGGCGCGGTCTGGCCCAGGGCACACAGCGAGCCGCGCTTCATGGCCAGGCCGAGCCGCTCGAGCAGGTCGAGGTCGCTCGGCACTCCGCGACCCTCGCAGATGCGTGACAGGATCTCCAGCATGCGCCGGTTGCCCTCCCGGCAGGGCACACACTTGCCGCAGGACTCGTCGAGCAGAAACTTCACGAAGTACCGGGCCACGTCCACCATACAGGTGCGATCGTCCATGACGATCATGCCGCCCGATCCCATCATGGACCCGGCCCGGGTCAGCTCATCGAAGTCCACCGGCTTGTCCAAGAATGACTCGGGCAGACACCCCCCCGAAGGGCCCCCGGTCTGCACGGCCTTGAAGGCCCGATCGTCCAGCACTCCGCCGCCGATGTCGTAGATGATCTGGCGCAGGGAGATGCCCATGGGCACCTCCACCAAGCCGGTGTTCTTCACCTTCCCCACCAGGGAGAAGATCTTGGTTCCCTTGGAGCCGCCCCAGGGGCTCTGGGACACGTCCCCCGTGCCGATGGACGTATACCAGTCCACGCCCTTGTTCACGATGAGCGGCACGTTGGCCCAGGTCTCGACGTTGTTCAAGTTGGTGGGCTTGTCATACAGCCCGTGCTCGACGGTGTGCACATACTTGGCCCGGGGCTCGCCCACGTACCCCTCGAGCGACGCCATCAGCGCAGTGGACTCACCGCACACGAAGGCGCCGCCGCCCCGGGACACCCGGACGTCGAAGCAAAAGTCCGTGCCGAAGATGTTGTCGCCCACCAACCCCGCCTCCCGGGCCTGATCCAGCGCCGCGTGGACGTTCGACACCGCGAGGGGGTACTCGTTTCGCACGTAGATGTAGCCATGGCTCGAGCCGATGGCGTAGGCGCCGATGACCATGCCCTCGATGACGGAGTGCGGGTTGCCCTCCAGCAGGGATCGGTCCATGTAGGCCCCGGGGTCCCCCTCGTCGGCGTTGCAGATGACGTACTTGGGATCCCCGGGAGCGTCCCGGCAGGTGCGCCACTTCACCCCGGTCGGGAAGCCGCCGCCGCCGCGGCCCCGAAGCCCGCTGGCGACGATCAGATCCACGACTTCGTCGGGCTGCATCTCCCCCAGGACCTTCGCCAGGGCCTCGTAGCCCCCCAAGGCGATGTAGTCGTCGATGGAGCCGGGGCGCATCCGCCGCCCAGGGCCGAAGAGAAGCTGTTGCTGGTGTTTGTAAAAGGGGATGTCACCCTCTTTGACGATCCTCTTCCCGGTGACCGGATCCTCATAGAGCAGGTCCTCGAGGATCTCCCCGCCGGCGAGGGTCTTTTCGACGATCTCCGCGGCTCGCTCGGCGGGCACCTTCTGGTAGAAGATGTCGTCGGGGTAGATCACCAGCAGCGAGCCCCGCTCGCAGAAGCCGTGGCACCCCGTGGGAACGATCTCCACCTTGTCCGACAGGCCCTGCCTGTCCACCTCCGCCTGCAGGGCCGAGGCGAGGTCATCGCACTTGTAGGCCTTGCAGCCGGTGCCGGTACACACCGAGACCACCTTGCGCTTGGGATCACGTGCCGCTACGAGCCCCTCCCGGTACTTCTTCAACTCACGGTCGCTGCGAATCGCCTGCATGGCTCAGTCCTTCTTCCGCATGTTCCGCACGAGCTTGCCAACCTTGTTGGCCCGCATGTGGCCGTGGTACTCGCCGTTGGCGATGACCACCGGCCCCAGGGCGCAGGCGCCGACGCAGTTGACGCCGACCACGGTGAACTCCATGTCCTCGGTGGTACCGCCCTCGTCGGGCAACCCGAGGGTGCGCTTGAACTCGTCGCCCACGCCGCTGGCCCCGCGCACGTGGCAGGCCGTACCCTCGCAGACCTGGACGATGTTCCGCCCCCGGGGCTCCAGGCTGAAGGCCGCGTAGAATCGGGCCACCCCGTAGACGTCGGCGATGGGCACGTCCAGCGCCTCGGACACCCGACGCAGGGACTCGGCGGGCAGGTAGTTGAAGGTCCGGTTGACGTCCTGCAGAACCTGGATGAGCTGCTCCCGCTCGTGTGGATATCGCGCGAGGATCTCGTTTGTCTGCTGCGTGTCGGCGGTCATGAGGCCTCCGCTTTGCCGCGCTCGTAGCCCACCCTCAGGGCCTCCTTGTTGAGCGGGATGAACTTGGGCTTCTTGGCGAACTGCCTGTCCACCAGCAGGTCGAGGCTCTCGAGCTTCACGACATCGGTCCGGCCCACCAGGGCGCCGAGCACCACCATGTTGGCCGCCTTGCCCGTGCCCAGCTCCATGGCCAGGTCGTTGCACGGCACCAGCAGCTCATCGATGTCGTCCCGCTCAGCGGTGATGGGGATGAGCGACGAGTTGACCACCAGCAGCCCCCCGGTCTTGACCTTCGGGGCGAACTTCTCGAGGGAGGGGCGGTTCATGACCACGCAGCAACTCGGGTTGCGGTTCACGGGCGATCCGATGGGGTCGTCCGACACCACCACCGAGCAGTAGGCCGTGCCGCCCCGCATCTCCGGGCCATAGGAGGGCAGCCACGAGACCTGCTTGCCCTCCCCCATGCCGGCGTAGGCCACCATCTGGCCGATGAGCATGATTCCCTGACCGCCGAATCCGGCGAACATCACGTCCAGCTTCATGGGCTACACCTCGTCGTCCGGCGACTTCTTCACGCCGAGGGGGTAGTAGGGCAACATGTTCTCTTCCAGCCACTTGAGGGCCTCGAGCGGCGTGAGCCCCCAGTTGGTGGGGCAGGTGGAGAGGACCTCCACCAAAGAGAAGCAGCGGCCCTCCTTCTGGTACTCGAACGCCTGGCGCACGGCCCGCTTGGCGTTGATGATGTGCCGCGGCGAGTGCACCGACACCCGCTCCACGAACGAGGGCGTGCGCAGGGTGGCCACCAGCTCCGCCACCCGCAGCGGGTACCCCGCCAGCTCCACGTCGCGCCCCGCCGGAGACGTGGAGGTGACCTGTCCGGGCATGGTCGTGGGCGCCATCTGCCCACCGGTCATGCCGTAGATGGCGTTGTTGACGAAGATGATGGTGATCTTCTCGCCGCGGTTGGCCGCGTGGATCAGCTCGGCCGTGCCGATGGAGGCCAGGTCCCCGTCCCCTTGGTAGGTAAAGACGGTGAGGTCGGGCCGGGCCCGCTTCGTCCCAGTGGCCAGGGCCGGCGCGCGGCCGTGGGCCGCCTCCTGGAAGTCGCAGGCGAAGTAGTGGTAGGCCAGCACCGCGCAGCCCACCGGGGCGATGCCGACGGTGGTCTCCCGAAGGCCGAGCTCGTCTAGGGACTCGGCCACCAGCCGGTGGATGATCCCGTGGGTGCATCCCGGGCAGTAGTGCGTGATGCGATCGGTGAGGGACGCGGGCGTTCCGAAGATTGTTGTCGCTGTCATGACGCCTCCTCGGGACGTGGCTCCACGCCGTGGCGCGTCGCGCGGCCATCGAGCACCTTCGAGATCTCGTCGCTGATGTCCTCGGGCGCGGGGATGTTACCGCCCACCTTGCCGAAAAAGTACACCGGCATCCCGTCGGGGGCCGCCCAGTGCACGTCCTCCACCATCTGGCCCGTGGAAAGCTCGACGGCCAGCACTGACTTGGCCCGGCCGGCGGCCTCCCGCACGGCCTGCCTCGGGAAAGGAAACAGCGTGATGGGCCGCAAGAGCCCGACCCGCTTGCCGCCCTCCCGCAGGGCGTCGATGGCCGTCTTGGCGATGCGGGCCATGGTGCCGTAGGCCACCACCAGCACATCCATGTCCTCGTCGGTGAGGTAGGACTCGAACCGCACCTCGTCGCGCTCCATGGCGTCGTACTTGGCCCGCAGCTCGAGGTTGTTCTGCTCCAGCTCGTCGGGGTTCAGAAACAGCGACCGGATGAGGTTCTGGGGGCGATTCTTCATCCCCACCGTGGCCCAGGGCTTGGGCGGAGGCGGCGACACGTCGGCGGCGGGAAACGCCACGGGCTCCATCATCTGGCCGATCATGCCGTCGCCCAGCACCATCACCGGGTTTCTGTACTTGTCGGCCAGCTCGAAGGCGAGGATCACGTGGTCCACCGCCTCTTGCACCGTGGAGGGCCCGAAGACCAGCAGATGGTAGTCACCATGGCCACCGCCCTTGGTGGCCTGGAAATAGTCCGACTGGGCCGGGAGGATGCCGCCCAGCCCCGGCCCGCCCCGCACGATGTTGATGAAGACCACCGGGAGCTGGGCCCCGGCGATGTACGAGATGGCCTCTGACATGAGGCTGATGCCCGGGCTCGACGACGAGGTGAAGGTCCGAACCCCGGCCGAGGACGCGCCGAAGAGCATGTTGCTCGCGGCCACCTCGGACTCGGCCTGCAGAAACACTCCGTCGACCTCGGGCATACGCCGGGCGAGGTACTCGGCCACCTCTGTCTGCGGGGTGATCGGGTAGGCGAAGTAGTGGCGGCAACCCGCTTGGATGGCCGCCTCGCCGATGGCCTCGTTGCCTTTCATGAGTTTCTTGGCCATGTCTCCGTCTCCGCCCTTTAGTACTCGAAGAGGTTGTAACGCACCGCGTGTGTGCGCACGGTGATGGCCACGTCCGGACAGGAAATCGCACAGAGCCGACACCCGATACACCGGGTCTGATCGGTCACCAGGGCGTGGAAGTAGCCCTTCGTGTTGATCTCCTTCGACATGGCGAGGATCTGCTGCGGGCAGGCCGCGTTACACAGCTCGCAGCCCTTGCAGCGATCGGGCTCTATCAGCACTTTGGGCATCTCAGTCTCGTTCCTTCTCGCCTGACCGCGAGACGCGCGGACGCACTAGTCCAGGCCGATCTGTCGAAAACGGTCCCGACCCTGGCGGAGCGGGCTGATCCACGGCGGAACCATGCGCCGCACCATGGGCAGCACCGGGTAGAGCGGCGCACCCTCGGTGGCGCCCACGTACGCCTCGGCCACCTCGTCCATGGCCGCAACGAACCGCACCGTGGCGCCGGTCTCGGCGCCCACCGCCTCGGCCAGGGCCACGCCCTCTTGGATCATCTCTACCCGGGTCTCCTCCATGAGGTGGGTGTTGCACACCAGGCCGGTCACCTTCAGCCGGGAGGCGGCCTCGATCTCCCGGACAATCCGCAGGGCCCCGTCCACCGTGTCGGTGAACGGCCGCCGCGCGTTGAGCACCATGAGCAGATCCACCCCGTCACCTTGCAGGGCCGGGCCAAAGCTGGACAGGACCCGGGCGCCCAGGTCGTCCCCGCCCACGTCCAACACAAGCCGCCCGGTGTCCCGGGTCATGGCGCCCTTGACCTCGGGCAGGATGATGGGCAGCTCGGAGGCGAAGTTCTCACCCCGGGGCACGATGACCTCGACCCCCGCCTCCTCCATGGGCCCGATGGCCTCCCGGCACCGGAAGTACGGATTCACGACGTCCAGGTCCACGATGGCGAGGTCTGATTCCCGCGTGGCGAGCCCCAAGGTGAAGTTCACCGACACCTCGGTCTTGCCCGATCCGTAGTTCCCCGTGAAAATATTCACACGCTTTGGACAGGAGGCGAAGACGGTATCGGGCACGGATGGCAGCATCGAACGTCGAGGTTCCACGTAACTTACTGCTTTCACCGAGGAACCCTTGGTCAGAAGCCCCGCAGCGAAGCATCCAGTCTAGGTGACCAAGAGCATGTATAGTAAACGCCGGCCGCCTTATCAACCCCCCAATTCCAGGGCGATCGGGTTATTCGACCTGGCACGACGCCGGAAGCGCCAGCCTGTGGCGCAAAGCCACATACGACAGGGAGCCGGTCACTTCATACCGACTAGGGGCACTCCCACCGGCAGTTGCAGTCCGTCATGATCTCCCGGCGCTCGTAGGTGCAGATGTAGCCGCCGCCGCAGTCCACGTTGTAGGTAGTGCCCACGTTGCAGTTGGGTGCCGACACAGAGGTCTGGCAGCCGCAGCCGGGGTCCTCGTAGATGAGCACGTCCTCGCAGTTGCCGGTGCCGCACTGATCGCAGACCCAGACCTCGACGCACTCCTCGCCCTCACAGATCCCGGCGGCGGTGCAGACATCGTCCAAGGTGTCGGGGTTGCCGTCGTTGCAGGACGCCCCGAGGCATTGGGTGTCGGCACAGTCCGCGTCGCCGGAGCAGTCGTTGTCCACGCCGTCGTCGCAGGAGATCTCCACCGCCTCGGTGGGCACGCAGCTCACGCCCACGCAGACGCCGGCCTCACAGGTGTCGTTGCTGGTCTCGGGGTCGCCGTCGTCGCAGGGCATGGCCCCGCAGTGCGGGTCGTCGCAGTCCACAAGACCGTCGCAGTCACTGTCGAGACCATCATTACAGACGGTCTCGGTGGCCTCGGTGGGGACACAGGCGGCGTCTGGGGCGGCGTCTGGGGCAGCGTCTGGGGCAGCGTCCACCGAAGCGTCCAGGCCCACCTCACCGCCGTCGGGCCCGCTGTCCGCATCGCCAGGGGAGTCCCGGAAGGGAATGGCACACCCACCGAGCAGCAGCACCAGCCCCAGCGACAGGCAGCGTCGCAGCAATCGCGTGACAACGTTCGTGCTGAGCCTCATGATCACACCTTCCCAAAAGCAAGCTCGACAAGGTCGACGATCGGTATTTCTTACCCGATAGCATTATATCGCAAAAGCTGGGCGCAACCCACTTGAAATGTCCTCGCGGCCGGCCGGGTGACTATTCACTGGAACGATCGATGGGCCCGGGGTTATCCTGTGGCACAACCGCCCGGTCGAGGATGGATCCCATGACACGAATCGCGCCCGCCCCGTCGTTCGTCTTGTCGGTTTTGCTGGGTGTCTGCTCGCCGGTCACCGCCTGTGGCGACGACGACTCCGGACAGTATCCGGGCGGTCCCATCGCGGCGGTGGACATGTTCGTGGGGACGGGAGGAGACGGCTTCGGCGTGGGCAGCGCCCTGCCCGGGGCCTCGGTTCCCTACGGCATGGTGAAGCTGAGCCCGGACACCTCCGCGGTCAACGGCGCGCAGATGCAGTGGAGCCACTGCGGCGGGTATGCCTTCGACGATCCGATGATCGTCGGGTTCTCACACACCCACATGCACGGCATCGGCGTGCCCGGCTACGGCAGCGTCCTGTTCAAGCCGGCGGTGGGCTTCGATCCGGCGGGCATCGTGGACAACGGCTTCCGGGAGACCTACGACAAGCAGAGCGAGATCGCCCTGCCGGGCTACTACGGGGTGACCCTCTCCGAGTCGGGGATCGCCGTGGAGCTCACCGCCGGTGCGCGCACGGGGGTGCACCACTGGACCTGGCCGGCCGGGACGGGTGCCGGCGAGGCCGTGGTGAACATCGATCTGGCCTACGCCATCGGCGGAGGGCAGGGGCTGGCCGGCGCGGTGGAGGTGTTGCCCGACGAGCGGCGCGCGCGCGGGTGGACCCACACCGACAGCGACCACGGCGGGGACTTCATTGTGTATTTCGACGCGGTGTTCGATCACGACCTTACGGGGTACGGGACCTGGGCCGACGGGGTGGTCAGCGAGGGCAGCGCCACGGCGGAGGCCACCGCCGTGGGGGCGTGGCTCGTGCTCGACGTCAGCGACGATCCCTCGGTCCTCGCCCAGGTGGGCATCTCCTACACGGGCGCCGAGGGCGCGGCGGCGAACCGGGAGGCCGAGGCGGTGACCTCCTTCGGTGCGGCCCGATTCCGCGCCCAGCGAGCCTGGCAGGATCGTCTCGGCCGCATCGAGGTGCGCGGGGGCACCGCCGATGAGCAGCGCATCTTCTACAGCGCCCTGTACCACGTGTACCAGCACCCGACCCTGGTCACCGATGCCGACGGCAGGTACCGGGGCTTCGACAACGCCATACACGCAGACGGGAGGCCCTACTACACCGACTTCTCCCTGTGGGACACCTACCGCACCCTGCACCCGCTGCTCATCCTGCTCGAGCCCGAGGACTCGGCGGACATGGCCCAGTCCCTGGTGCGCATGGCCGACCAGTGGGGGGGGCTGCCCCGCTGGCCCCTGGCCACCAGCGACTCGGGCAGCATGATCGGCACGAGCGCAGACGTGGTCCTGGCGGGGAGCTACCTCAAGGGCGCGACAGACTTCGACGTGGAGCGGGCCTGGGGCTACATGTGGGACCACGCCCGCGGGCCGGTGTGCTGCGCCGGCCGCAGCGGCATCGACGAGTACCTCACCCTGGGCTACGTGGCGGCGGATCTGACCGGCGGCGCGGTGTCCAAGACCCAGGAGTACGCGTGGGACGACTGGGCCCTGTCGAACCTGGCCACGGCCCTGGGCAGGGACGACGAGGCGGCGACGCTCTGGGGCCAGTCGCGCACCATCGGGGCCCTGTGGGATCCGAGCGTGGGGTTCTTCCGGGGTCGGCTGGCCGACGGGACCTGGGATCCCAGCTTCGAGCCCACCGCCTGGGAGGAGTACTTCACCGAAGGGGACGCCTGGCAGCACCTGTGGCTGTCTCCCCACGCCGATCTGCTGGCCGAGATCATGGGCGGGTTCGAGGCCCTGGTCACGACCCTGGAGGACTTCTTCGAACGGTCCAAACAGGACTGGGAGAACAGCCCCATGGGCTACTGGGCTCCACTGCCCTACTACTGGCACGGCAACGAGCCCGACATCCACGCGGCCTACCTCTTCGCGGCGGTGGGGCGGCCCCACCTCACCCAGAAGTGGGTCCGGTGGATCATGGACATCCACTACGGCCTCGGGCCCCACGGGCTGGCGGGCAACGACGACGCGGGCACCCTGAGCGCCTGGTACGTCTTCTCCGCCCTGGGCTTTTTCCCCTGGGCAGGCAGCGATCTCTACTACGTGGGCACGCCCGCCTTCGAGCGGGCCACGCTACATCTGCCCGGCGGGGATTTCCTGGTGGAGGCCACTGGCCACGATCAGGGCCCCTACGTCCAGTCCGTCGTCCTGAACGGCGCGCCCCTGGACCAGCCATGGTTCAACCACGCCGACCTCGCCGACGGCGGCACCCTCTCCTTCGTCTTGGGAGCCGAGCCCTCGGACTGGGGCCGGTTGGACTGATCGGTCGTTACCGCCGAGGACGACGACGCCGCCGACGATAGCCCACCAGGCCCAAGAGGCCGAGGATCATCAGGAGGCCCGGGACGCCGGGCGCTGAGCCCGCGGCGCTGCATCCGCCCGACTTGGTGGCGCCGCCACAGTAGCCCTCGTCCACCACCCCGTCGCAGTCGTTGTCCACGCCGTCGCAGACCTCGGTGTTGCCGGGGTAGACCCGGGAGTCGAAGTCGTCGCAGTCCACGTCCTCACAGCTGCCGTCCTGATCCATGTCCGTGCAGGTGGTGCCGCAGCCGTCGTCGATGAGCCCGTCACAGTCGTTGTCCACGCCGTCGTCGCAGATCTCCGTGTTGCCGGGAAAGGCGCCCGGATCGTTGTCGTCGCAGTCCACCTCGAAGCAGTAGCCGTCGGCGTCGCCGTCGGTGCAGGTGTCGCACCCCTCGTCGATGTTGCCGTCGCAGTTGTTGTCCACGTTGTCCCCGCACCGCTCGACGACCCCGGGGTTGATGGCCGGGTCATTGTCGTTGCAGTCGGTGGTGTCGCAGTAGTTGTCCTGATCGACGTCCGTGCAGGTGCCGCAGCCCTCGTCGATGTTGCCGTCGCAATTGTTGTCCACGCCGTCGCCGCAGGCCTCCACGGCGCCGTGGTGGGTGGCCGGGTCGTTGTCGTTGCAGTCGGTCTGCACGCACTCGCCGTCGCTGTCGGCGTCGAGGCAGTTGCACCAGCCGATGTCGGTGATGTCCTGGAACACGGGCATGTCGCACACCTCGTCCACGCCGCAGTCCAGGTCGTCCTGACACAGGTGTACACAGGTGTTGCTCTGCCAGCTGGCGCAGAGCAGCCCGTCGTCGCAGCTCAGGGCAGTGGGCTGGTTGGGGACACAGGCCTGGCCCAGCTGGTTCTCGTCTGACTCGAAGCAGTCGGTGTTGCCCCCCATCGTGGGCCAGCAGGCCTCCCCCGCCGCGCAGTCACCGCCCGCGATGTCGCAGTTGGCCGGCACCAGGCAGGTCTCGATCTCAGCCGCGCAGTGCTGCCACACGCAGTCCTGCCACAGCGTGGGATCCGTGATCGTGCCGCACTGGGCATCGAAGCAGGCCTGCATGGTGTCGTACTGGGTCTGGGCGGCGGCGGTGCCGTCGTTGTAGCAAGCCCACGAGCAGGCCTGGTCCCCCGAGGGGCAGGCCACCATGCAGTCGTACATCACCTCGCAGGAGAGGGTGCCGGTGGACGCGGCGAAGCAGATGTCGACAACGCCCTGGCAGTTCGCGGACATGCAGGTCTGGTAGTCCGCGGCGTTGTAGCAGTCGTGGTCGATGGCGCACTGGGTGATGTCGTCGAAGTCCGACCGACCCGCGACCGTGCCCTCCAGGTAGCAGTCCGTGAAGCAGCCGTCGTCGGTGGGCGCGCAGGCGTTCATGCAAAAGTTGATCTCGGCGCAGCTAAGCACCTCGCACAGGGCGTTGTTACACGTGCCGTTGGCCTGGCAGGCCGTCGCGCAGTAGCACATGTTCGGATCGGCGGCGCAGCTGGGCAGCGTACCGCCAGTGATGCCGGTGACCCACGCCGAGTAGGCGTCCACGCGCGTGTGGTTCCCCTCGCCGAGGCAGGGGTCGCCCGCGGTGCTGCCCACCGTGGAGTTGACGCCCGCCACGTACCAGGTCCCGGCGTTCTGATAGAGCCCCGGCCCACCCGAATCGCCGAAACACACGCCCACGTTGGCTCCCGCGGCGTCGCTCCTGTAGGTCTGGGTGTTCACCTGGAGCACGGAGATGTCGCCCTCCCGCTTGATGCCTCCGCCGGTCTCGTTGATGCCGTCGTTGACGCCGTAGCCCACGTAGTGCAGGACCGTCCCCACCCAGGAGCCCCCCATGGCGAACGGGTTGAGGGAGTAGTTCGCACCACCGAGCGGCGCGGTGAGGTGCACCAGGGCGATGTCGTTGGCGTTGGTGCCTGGGTTGTAGCTCGGATGCAGGTAGAAGCCGTCCACCTCGTAGAGCGTGCCGGGCGCCGGGTTGTTGGCGTCGGCGCCCTGGTAGAACCGAACGATGCCCGGCGTCAGGGTCGTGCCCCCCACGTCGTTGTCCAGGCAGTGGGCCGCGGTGAGCAGCCAGCTGTTGTCGATCTTCGTGGCCGAGCAAAACGAGCCTGTGTAGCCCCAGCCAGGGTGCATCAGGGTGAGCGCACCCACCGGAGACCACAGGCTCGTGGGAGTCCCGTTGACGATGGGCTGGTGGGACTGGATGACCAGGGGAGAGGGTCCTTCCTCCGCGCAGCCGGCCACCAGCGCCACGACGGCCACGCACACCAGACTCCTCATACGATCCATGGTCCTAGTCATCTCGGCTCCTTTTTTCACAGCGGTCACAATCGGCCTGCTTGATCGTAGAGAGGTCCGGGTCCAGGTGTCAAGGAGAATGCCCGGGGCGAGGTATGGACGGACGCGGATCCCGAGAGTCGGGGCAGCAACCCTCCTCGAGATGCCCGTCCGAGCCTGTCTCCCCCCGCGCAATCCATTGGCCTGATCCAGCCCTGAGCCTGATCCAGCCCTGAGCCGTTTCTCCGCTCACGGAGCCCCCGCTCCGGACCTTCGTCTTGCCGCTCAAGCAGGACGCTGAGAGAGGGGTTGCACCGAAGTCCTCCACGGGGGCTGCGTTCGCTGCCGACGTGTCGATCTCCCGAGGGATTGACAACCGGCGATCGGCGTTGCCACATTGCTGGTTGTCAATCCCTGCCGCCAGGAGATGCACATGGCCCGCGTCGAGCTCCAAGTGCCTGAATCGCTGCCCTTCTCCACCGAGCTGCGGCTGCGCGCCGCTGACATCAACTACGCCGGACACCTGGGCAACGATCACCTGGTCTCGCTGGTCCAGGAGGCCCGCATCCGGTTTCTGTCCCACCACGGGCTCGCCGAGATGCAGATGTTCGGCCTGGGCATCGTGATCACCGACGTCGCCGTCGTCTACGAGTCCGAGGCCTTTCGCGGGGAGCTGCTGCGCATCGACGTCGGCGTGGCGGACTTCAACCGCTACGGCTGCGACTTCGTGTTCCGCGTGACCGAGGCGGACACCGGGCGCGGTGTGGCCCGGGCCAAGACCGGCATGGTCTTTTTCGACTACGAAGAGCGGAAGGTGCAGCCGGTGCCCGCGCGTTTCCGGGCGCTCGTCGATCCCGGGTATCAGTCCGTTGGGTAGTCGTGCTCGTTTTCGAGGCGCTGACCCGAGAACTGAACCTCGTAGAAGCACTGGCCGTCGAAGGTGGTGTAGGCCGCGAAGACCATCTCTCCGGTGACCTGGCCGGTCAGGATGTAGTCGCAGACGCCGTCGCAGATGGCGGGCGCCTGGGCTGTGAACCAACCCTGGGGATCCGCCGTGCCGAGAAACTCCCAGTTGCACTCGAACAGGGGCGCCGCCGCCCGGACCAGACCGCCCTCCTCGGCCATGTACACCGTGCCCCAGTCCCCCTCCGAGAGGGTCGGTGGCGTACAGGTCGGATCGTCGGCGTCGGCCTCCACGGCCGTGACGAACACCTCGTAGGCCCCGCCGAGGCCCACCGGCGGCGCCACCTCCACGCCCAACACCTCCATGGCCCACGGCAGGGCCTCGTTCGGCGTCCAGCGCAGGAGGCCCTCTAGGGCGTACTCGCCGCCGGGCAGCAACCCCTCGCTGTCAAAATCGTCCGCGCAGTAGTCGTCGGACCAGAACATCAGCTGCATGTTGCAAGGCGAGCCGTCGAGGCGCACCAGGCCGTCGAGCACCGCCATGCGATCGCAGCAGTGGAAGCTCGGGCAGTCGTCGTCGCATCCCGCAGGCACCGGCAGCACCGTGCCCCCGATGCGATACACGCCTCCGTCGTACTGTGACGGGTTGGTGAGCAGGGCGGCGGTGGTGATGGGCTCCAGGCCCGTGGCGCCCTCGGTGGCGCACCCCTCGGTGGTGACCACGCACCGCCCGATGTCGCAGCGCGCGCCCAGGGGCTGAGGGAAGCAGATGGGGCATGCCGTGCAGTCGATGGCGCACTCGGGCGGAATCGGACCTGGCGTCGTACCGGCCTCGTAGAAACAGGTCAGGTCCGCCAGGTCGCTGCGGCGGGCCAGCTGGGGACACCCATTGCAGCAGCCGTAGGGCTCGGCCACCACGCAGTCGTCATCCACGATGCAGTCCCCATAGGGGCACTCCACCAGGACCGTCCCCAGATCCGGCTGACAGAACCCGTCCACGCACTGGACCATGTTCCCGCAGTCCTGGTCGGGGTTGCACTCCCACAGATCCCAGCACTCGAACTCGATGTCACCCCAGCCGAGGCTACGGCTCTCACATCCGCTGCCAGGCATCAGCAGCAGCACAGACAGCAAGACGCCAGCGAAACGATATGAAACCACCATGGGTGTACTCCCCGACGGGAAAACGGCCACAATGGTTTTAGCACATTTCGGTGCGCATCGCCGCCGCTAGTCCACCACGCACCCGAAGTGCTTGTCTACGAACTGGGCCTGGGCGCCTAGGCACACAATGGACTGCATGGAACCTACCGCCGATCCACGTCGATCGTCCTTACACAGTCTTTGAGACATCACCCCGTACAAAGGTGGGCTCGACCGGCAAACTGAACAGTGGTACAGTGCTTTCGTGACACCCCGAGAACCTCAAAGCGGCGGAAAAGGCCACCTATTCGGCGGGGACTGGACGACCCGAAAGCTCGAAGTGCTCGCCGGATACCTGCACAGCTACACAACGGCGCTCAAGAAAAAGCCCACCGCGGCGAACCCCTTTCAGAAAGCATACATCGATGCCTTCGCTGGTACCGGTTATCGGGACGCCCGGCGCCATGACGACAAGTCCGAATCGGTACAGAGTCTCCTGTTTCCTGACCTCGCCGCTGAGGAGCCGCAAGATCTTCTCGACGGTTCCGCAAGGCTGGCGCTCCGGACCGTGCCATCCTTTGACCGATACATCTTCATCGATCGCAGCCCAGCTCGCTGTTCACAGCTCGAAGGGCTGAAGGGTGAATTCCCAGATCTCGCTGATCGCATCGTCATACAGCGAGGTGATGCCAACGAGAAGATCCAAGCTATCTGCGAAAAAGACTGGCGCTCACACCGCGCGGTACTCTTTCTCGACCCCTACGGAATGCAGGTAGAGTGGAAAACGATCAAGGCTGTCGCCAAAACCGAGGCTATCGATCTTTGGCTGCTGTTTCCACTCGGCATTGGCGTCAACAGACTGCTGACCAAGTCGGGCGACATCCCCGACTCGTGGCGACACCGCCTCAATCTACTGCTCGGCACCCAGGATTGGTACGCCGATTTCTATAGGATCGAGACCGAGCCGACGCTCTTCGGCACCGACCAGGAGCGCACCGTCAAGGCGACGATGGAGACCATCGGTCGCTACTTCAACGATCGCCTCAAGGATATCTTTGCCGGCGTTGTGGAAGAGCCCGGAGTACTTCGCAACTCGTCGAACAATCCACTCTACCTTCTCTGCTTCGCTGTCGGCAACGAGCGCGGCAAAAGCACTGCTCTGCGGATCGCTGAGCACCTACTCAAGGAGATGAGCTGATGGCCAAAGGCACAGGTATCGAGTGGACCGAATCCACCTGGAACCCTGTTACCGGCTGCTCGAAGGTCGGTCCGGGCTGCAAGTACTGCTACGCGGAACGTATGTCTTGGCGGCTGCAGGCGATGGGCCAGGCGAACTACGTCAACGGATTCGAACTCACACTACAGCCTCACATGCTGGAGTTGCCGCTCACTTGGAAGAAACCGCAGACCATCTTCGTGAATTCGATGAGCGATCTCTTCCACGAGCACGTCCCGTTGGCCTACATCCGTCGCGTCTTCGACGTGATGACCCGAGCGCATTGGCATCGTTTCCAGGTGTTGACGAAGCGCGCCGCTCGCCTCGCCGAGCTCAGCCCGAAGCTAGTATGGGCGCCCAATATATGGATGGGCGTGAGCGTCGAGAGCGACTGGTGTCGCAGTCGCATCGACGACCTCCGGTTCACGGAGGCACACCTGAAGTTCCTTTCGCTGGAGCCACTTCTTGGGCCGTTACATGATCTCGATGTCAACGGCATCGACTGGGTTATCGTGGGCGGAGAGTCCGGCCCGAAGGCACGTCCCATGGACTCCGCCTGGGTCACCGATCTCCGTGACCAGTGCCTACACGCGAAGGTGCCCTTCTTCTTCAAGCAGTGGGGCGGTACGAACAAGAAGAAAGCCGGCAGGCTCCTGGAGGGACGCAAATGGGATCAGATCCCACCAGAACCAGGTGTCCGTCCGCGCCCGCGCACCTCGCGCTTTCCCAAGTCTGCGCCTGCATGCCTGGTGAACCACCCCGTCCCAGGAGGCCGACTGTGATCACTTTTCGCCCTCTTGCCGCAACCCCGTTGATCCTCGCGGCCCTGCTGCTGGCCGAAGCGCCCGCGGCAAGGGCCCAGAACGCCGTGACGCTGGAGTCTGTCTCTCTTTATCCGAACCTCCACACGGTGGGCGTCACCGCCACCTTCACCGGTGACGACAACTCCGATGCGCGTGCCACGCTGACCTACGCGCCGGTGGGGAGCGCCGAGGTCTGGCCCGGGCATCCGCTGGTGCGGCTGACACAAGGACGGTTCGTGGGCTCGGTGTTTTACGTGGAGCCCGGCACCGAGTACGACGTGACGGTGGTGGTGACCGACCCGGACAATGGGGCCGACGAGATCCTCACCGAGCGCGTCGCCACCCGGGACGACGCGCCGCCCACGCCCACGGGCGGGGAGATCTGGGTGGACGCGGCGAGCGGATCGGACGCCAACCCCGGGACCCAGGCCCAGCCCCTCGCCACGATTCAGGCGGCCTTGGATCTGGCACAGCCCGGGGACACGGTGCGGGTGGCAGCCGGGGTGTACTACGAGGCCCTGGATCTGCCCCGGGGGGGCGAGGCAGGGCAGCCCATCGTGGTGCGCGGCGAGCCCGGGGCGGTCCTGTCGGGGGCCGACGCCGACCTGGCCGACGGGACCCCCGTGTGGACCCACGAGGGGGACGGCATCTACTCCACGGACTTCACCCGGGAGTGCCTGTACCTGGCCGCCGGCGACCTGCGCATCTACGACTATCAGAGCCTGAGCGAGCTCCAGCAGGAGACCGGCAAGATGGGCGTGCCCGGCGCCCTGCCCGGGGGGTTCTACGTGGACGCGGGCGCCGGCCGGCTCCACCTGCGCCTGCCGGACCGGAGCGATCCGGGCGGGCAGGTGATCTACGCGGCGGTGCGCGGCGTGGCCATTGTGCTCGACACGCTCACCGACGTGGTCATCGAGGGGCTGGAGATCCGCCACTTCAACGGCGTCGGCGTGGACGTGCGGGACAGCGCCCGCTGCTGGGTGCGCGGAAACCACATCCATCACCTGGACTCCGGCGTGCGCATCCGCCGCCCCCTGGCCCACGAAAACGTCGTGGAGGACAACCGCTTGCGGGACACGTCGGTCTACTTCTGGCCCTGGGACTCGTGCAAGGGCGAGACCTGCGAGGCCTCCGGGGTGTCGGTGAACGACGGTGAGGGCAACGTGGTCCGGCGCAACACCATCGAGGGATTCTTCAACGGCATCTACACCGGGGCCTGGGACACCACCGACGAGTCCATCGCCAGAAACACCGACGTGTACGAGAACACGATGTTCCAGATCGGCGACGACGGGCTCGAGCCCGAGGGCGCCTGCGTGAACCACCGCTTCTTCGAGAACACGATGGTGGAGGTATTCAACGCCATCTCCCTGGCGCCCATCGAGACGGGGCCCACCTGGGTGGTGCGCAACGTGGTGGTGCGCTTCAAGGAGCACGTGCTCAAGCTCAACAACGGCTCGACCGGGTACATGTTCGTCTACCACACCACCAGCGTGCCGCACCCCGACGAAGACGGGGCCCAGCCCATCTCGCCCTCGACGCCCTTTGGCGGCTTCGTGGCGCGCAACAACATCTGGACCAGCAACCGCTACGTCTTCGAGTACATCGACACGACCCTGCTGGGTGTGGTGGACTTCGACTACGACAACCTGTGGACCTACGACGTCGAAGGCGCGGGGCGGTTCGCCAAGTGGCTCGACGAGCGGTACGCGGACCTGGGCGAGCTCCAGGCGGGCACCGGCCTGGAGCTGCACGGGCTCAGCGTGGCGCCGGAGTACGAGGACCCCGCCGCGGGCGACTACACCCCGGCGGCCGGCAGCGCGCTGGTCGACAGCGGCGAGGACCTTCCGGGCATCAACGATCGCTTCAGCGTCGACGGACCGGACCTGGGCGCCTTCGAGCGGGGCGGGCTTCAGCCAGGGCCCGACGACGGCGGCATCCCCTGGCCCGACGGGGGCACCGTCCCCTGGCCCGACGCCGGCGACGCCGGGACGACTCCCCCCACGGGGGACGACGGCGGCTGCAACTGTCAAAGCGAGGGCACCGGCGGCGCCCCCATCTGGCTCCTCGGGATGGTTCTTTTGTGGTGGGTGAGACGGCGACCGGCCCTGAGGCGGGGCTGACTGAGGTGTCCGGGCTGACCTACTGCACGACCGCGTCGCAGGGGAAATCGGCGACCAGCGAGACGTTCTCCTCGCTGAGGAACGTGTCACAGGCCGCGCCGAGCAGCACCATGGTGGACTCGTCCACCATGTTCCACTCGGTGCCATACTCCAGGGTCTGGCCGTTGAGCACCACGCGGCCCTCGTCGGCCCGGTCCATGATCACGATCCCCTCCACCACGAACTCGCAGGACCGGGCCCCGTGGATGATCTCGTTGAAGGCGTCCACCAGCTGCCCCTGGTCGTTGGCCACGTAGTAAGGTGCGTTGTCGGTTCCGCCCACGGGCAGACCCACGCCGGCGTTGGCCATGTCCTGGAGGTGGGCGTCCGACACGCCGCTGCCCACGCTCAGGATGAACAGGTCGATGCCGGCCTGGTAGGAGGCCTCGGCGGCGGCCACCGACTCGGGCTGCCCCTCCTGGGGATTGGGCACGGTGCAGGTGTCGGGCTCGCCGTCGGTGGCCACCACGATGATGGGCGGAGAGTCCGGTCCCTCCGGGTTGGGGGGCAGGTTCAGCAGCTGTTGCACTACCTCATCGATGGACTCGCCCGTGGGCGTGTCCCCGGCCGGGCTGTTTGTGGTCAACAGGTTGTCGATGGCCGTCAGGTTGTTCAGGGCCGGGGGCACCGAGGACAGAATCGGGCAGGCGCCGCCGCCGAACCCCCCGTTGGAGGTGTAGAGCGTGGCGCCGAAAATCACGTCGGCCTCGAGCTGGGTGATCACCCCCCCACCCGGATCGGTCAGCGCCTCGGTCACGGCTGCCCAGCGGTCCTGGGAGCCGAAGCTGCTGGTCATGGAGCCGGACTGATCGATGAGCACCACCACGGTGGGGATCACCGGCGCCAGGCTCACGGTGACGTTGCCGCAGATGGCCGCGTCCGGGAAGGTGGCGTCGCCCCAGAGCCCCCCGTCGCCGGGATCGTTGATGCACCGGCCGTGGGCCACGCAGATCTGCCCCTCGGCGCACTGGCCCCCGTCGGGGCTGCAGTCCGCCGTGCACAGGCCGTCGAGACCACAGTACAGGTCGGGCCCGCAGTCGCCGTCCACCACGCAGGCCTCACCGCAGAGGGGATCGGCGTTGTACAGGTCGCAGGGGGGCACACCCGTGCCGCCAAACTCCGTGCTGCAGGAAATCCACCCGCCAAGCGCTACGGAAATGACTAAAACAAACGCAGTGTTTCGCTTCATCGCTCGCTCCGGGCGCCAAGAATGGCGCTACGTCCCAGCCGGCGAAGACCACAACTGGCCGCCGCCTAGAACATCATATCCGACCCGAGGCACGGGGATCAATCGGTCACTCGATTGTGGGCGGCCAAACGATCCAGGGAAAATTGTTTTGGGGGGATTGGTACTAGGAGGATTGGGGGATTGGTACTAGGGGGAGACGCGCTCGTCGGCGCCGATGTCCGGGCTGGCGTCCCTGGCGTCGCCGTCGATGTCGTCGGTGCACATGCCCGCCGGCACCGCCGCGCCCTGGTCGATGGCGGCGGAGGCCCCCGGCGCCAGGTGCAGGTCGCCCCCGGCGCCGTCGACGAAGAGCGAGACCTGGGCGTCGGGCAGATTGCCGTCCTGGTGGGCCGAGGCCCCGTCTCGCTCGCGCAGGGCGTGCGTGACGATGTTGTTGAGGATCTCCACCCCCGCCGACGTGTCGAACCGCCACTCGATGGAGGAGAAGTTGTCTCCCGTAGAGACGATGGAGTTGTGCAGGGCCTGGGCGTAGCAGGCCGACCAGAAGCAGATGCCGCAGTCGAAGCCGGTCGGCGACGCCAGCAGGCCCGGGTCGGACACGTGGATGAAGTTGTTGCGCACGACGCCGCCGTAGTGACCCACATACCCGGTCACCCCTGGGCAGGGATCGTCGGTGAAGGTGCGCGCCTCGCCGCTGGTGGCCATGCCAAAGCCCACACCCCGGGCGTTGTCGATGAAGTGGTTTCGCTCCACCACCGTGTCCCGGCAGCCCCGCCAGCAGTGGACGCCGTGCTCCGCCAGGCCGGTGTCACACCAGAACCCGCGAATGACGTTGTCCCGGATCACCCAGCCCCGGGCCTGGTGGCCGTCCACACCGCCGGTGTAGCAGCCCCCCGCGGTGGGGTTCACGTGGGGTCGGCCGGTGTCGGTCAGCTCGATGATGGAGCAGGCGATCACGCCGTAGTCCGGATAGGTCCCCGGGGTGTTGGGGTTGATCTTGATGGCCTGCTCCCGGGGATCGATGATGTGCACGTTGTAGATCAGCGTGCCCACGGTGTCCGCGGTGCCGGTGACCACGTGGACAGGATGCGTGTACGCCTCCCGGATGGTCAGATCGGCCACCGTGACGTTGTTCGCGGCGATGGTGACGATCTCGGAGCCCTGGTAGTTGCCGTCGATGACCACGGCCTCGCGGTTGCCGCTCGCCGAGCGCAGCTCCACATCCGGCGTGTCGATCCACAGGTAGCCGCTGTCCAGGGCGTAGTCACCGTCCGCCAACAGGATGGCGTCCCCGGCCTGGGCGTTGTTCACGGCGCTCTGGAGCTCCGACACGGTGGACACGTTCACCACGTTGCCCGTGGGCGCCTCCAGGGCGGGGCAGGCCGGCCCTGGCTGGGGGCCGCCGCCGTCGGGCCCGGGGCCGGCGTCCGGGACCAGGGCCCCGTCGGGCAGGGACCCCACATCCGGGCCAACGCCCGTGTCCGGCTGGCCGTCGCCCGTGTCGTCGTCAGAGCAGCCGACGGCGCCCATCGGGCAGGTCAGCACCAGCACCAGGCCAAGTGTCATCCCGGCTCGTTTCATGACGTTTCTCTCCCTCCAGGCCAGTTTCGCCCATTTGACGCGGACCGACAACCGATTCCACGCGCACAGCCCAGCCCCACCCGCCGGCGCCTCACCCGGGCGCCGGTCCGCCCGCCTTCGGTGGTGCCATCGGCCTTCCGATGGGCTACCATCGTCGCGACGTCGTTGACCTCGAGGTATGCCAGCCATGTCCGAACACGCCGGAGGTGAAGCCGCGGACCCGCACGCGTCGCTGCTCGAGGCCTTCATCGCCTCTCCCCACGAATGGCTGGCGCTGCAGCAGTACTGCGAGGCCAGCGGGCTGCCCTACTGGGAGCCGGGGGCCGGGCACGCGCTCGCGCATCCCCTCGACCCGCTCAGCGAGCTCATGCTGGGCTTGAGCGTGGCGTCGCTGCTCGAAGGAGAGCCCGGAGACGGGGACAGGGACGAGGACGGGGACGGGGACAGGGATGGGGACAGGGATGGGGACAGCGCGAGGACCAGGGCCTCGCTGGTGGACCTCTGCGATCACACCTTCACCCACACGGCGGCCTGGTTGCGGGACACCGGGATGGATGAGGTTGCCGTCTACCAGCAGCTCCTGGAGCGGGACGTCTTCTGCGACCACGAGGTGGTGGAGCAGCTGCTGATCGAGCGAGGAGGGACCCTCGCCGTGCTGACCGAGGGCTGGGTGGCGGGCGGGGACCACGCAACAGTGGATCGGCTCGTGTCCGACAAGGTGGTGGAAATCTCATCCAAGGAGATCGACGCGGGCGTCCTGGCCGAGGGTCCGCTCACCGGCGTGTGGAAGACGGACCGGCTCGGGCTGTGGCGACAGCTCATGGGAGGCATGCACCTGGTGGGGCTGGCTCACGAGGCCGCCGACGTCCTGCGCCAGGGCGAGCGGTTGGTGTTGGCCGCAGCCTTCCCCTACGAGGAGGCCGAGCCGCCCGTGGTGGTGGTGGCCGTGCAGAACGACTGCTGGGTGGTCGACGCCCAGGAGCGGTTCGACGACGACGTGCTCCAGCGCGAGGACCACCACCGGCTGGACACCCTGGTGCCCGCCCTGGGCCGCTACGACCCGCCCCCGCCCCGGGCCGCGGGCTTTCTGCCCTCGGAGGACCAGGAGGACTGGGTGATCGAGCACCTGGCCGACCTCGTCGAGCGCCAGGGCAGCGAGCCCCTGCTCCAGCCGCCGATCCTGGACCTGCCATTCAAGCCCCAGAAGCTCAGCGGGGAGGACGGCGTACGCCAGGTTTTGCGCTTCATCATGAACGCCTCCGGTCTCGAGCCCCTCGCCCTGCTCGTGCGACTGGCGTCCTACCCCGACGTCCTGGCCGCCGGCTCCATCGTCCATCCCCACGCCGGACAGGCCTCGACCCTCGGCTGGTTCGAGGGCATCGAGGGCGACCGCTGTGTCTTCGGCGTAGACCTGTCCCAGCACTGGGATCTGGACGGTCTGGTGGGCACCCTGAGCCACGAAGTGGCCCACGCCTGGCGCCACCACCACGACCTCGTCGTACCCGACCCGGTGGAAGAGGAGCTCCTGACGGATCTCACCACCCTGTACCTGGGCTTCGGCCTCTACACCACCAACACCAGCAGCCGCATGCGCACCTGGTCCGACCTGGCTTTCACCTCATACCAGCAGCATGAGAAGGCCGGGTACCTGCCCACGGTGGTCATGAGCTATGGGCTGGCCCTCACCGTGGCGGCTCGGGGAGGCGACCGCGGCGAGCGACGCCGCATCGCCCGCCGGCTGGAGACGGATCAACGGGCGTACTTCAAGACCGCCTCGACGTACCTGGACGAGGCGGACGAGCTCGTCGAGGAGCTCGGCCTCGGGCCGCGCCGCCGCCGGGCACCGCTGCGGGAGCGGAGAGTCCCGCGCACCGAGCCCTTCGAGCCCCGGGACACCGTGGAGGTCTGGGAAGGCGCCGACGACCCCGACGACACCCCCCGGGAGCCCGTCTTCGGCATGAGGAACAGCCGCCCCACGGCCATCACCTGGCTGGCGATGGCGGCGGGGGTCGCGGCGGCCATCGCCATGGGCCTGCGTACGGAGGTGGGGATCTTTGCCTTTCTCTTTGGGCTGGCGTGGGTCTTTTTGATGTACTTCTACGGTCCCGGCACCCGCTGCCATGTGTGCACGGTCTGCGAGGCGCGCATCCAGGACCAGGACACCCGCTGCCCGGGCTGCGGGGGACAGATCCACGGTCGCGTCGAAGACGGCTACCAGTGGCTCGATGCCAAGGAGCGGCTGGAGGGCACCCACGACGACGGCGACGACGGCGACGACTGACGCAGGGCGACGAGGGCGACGACTGACGCAGGGCGACGAGGGCGACGACTGACGCAGGGCGACGAGGGCAACGACTGACGCAGGGCGACGAGGGCGACGACTGACCCAGGGCGACGAGGGCGACGACTGACGCAGGGCGACGAGGGCGACGACTGACGCAGGGCGACGAGGGCGACGACTGACGCAGGGCCCCTCCGGATCGCGCGCGCTACCCTGTGGTTGTCGTCAAACCGCGACGGTAACCGCTCATTGTCGGCGATCCCGACCGCGCGGGGTCGAAATGTCGAGAAACGTACCGTTGACCCGGTCCCCATCCGAACCCACAAAAAATACTGGGACCCAATGAGTCAGTTGTTGGTGACACGGCCGAATGCGCAGAACGCGCGCGAGGAGCCAACATGAGCAGCGCCTCGATCCTGGTTCTGATGAGCGACGACGTGGAGCGGCTGCGGGTGGAGCAGATCCTCCGCCACGCGGGCCACGAGGTCACCAGCGTGTCGTCGGTGAATGACGCCTCGGAGCGCCTGGTGGCCGAGCCCATGGACCTGTTCATCTGCGAGTTCGACCGGCGTGACGAGGACCGCATCGCACTGCTCACGGCGGCAAAGTGGCGGCTGCCCTACCTGACGCGGCTGCTGCTGATCGACAACGACGAGGCCCGCATCGCGCAGAAAGCCCTGGAGACGGGGGTCGCGCACTTCACGCTCGTACCGCCCGTGTCCACCACCGTGATCCTGGACACCACCCTTGCCCTGATCCGCTGGGCCGACGAGCAACGGCATGGCGCCCCGGCCCCCCAGACGGGACGCAACTCCGACGCGCGCCGCCAACTCCGGGAAACCCAGGACGACGACGAATGGGATCGCGTGCTGGACCGGCGATCCGAGCCCACCGAGGAGCCCGAGGCCCCCACCTCCTCGACCATCCGCGGCCGGGTGGAGTGGTACTACTAACCTCCCGGTGATCCGGTGATCCCGGTGACCTGCCTGGATTGCTGCCGGGGCTGGGGCGGGGGGTCAGGCGTCGGTCTTTAGCTCTGCCAGGTCGCGGTGGGAGAGGCGGAGCTTGCCTACGCCTTGGCGGGCGGCCTGGCCCAGGTGTGGGACCTCGGTGAGGGATGCGCCCAGGAGCGGTAGGGCCAGGGTGTCTATGGCCACCTGGTCCCACCCGGCGATGAGCGTGTCGCCGCGCTCTACGTCGGAGAGACGGCCGCCGGTGGGGCCGTGGCGCATGAGGAGACGGCTGGCGTCCAGGATGGTGAGGGTGGGCTGGAGGGCCATGGCCATGTCGGCCAGGGTGAGGCTGAGCTTCTGGTGCCACTTGCGCCGCTGGCCCCCGATGGCGCCCATCCAGTTCTTGAGGCCGAGAGAGACGCGGGCGAGGCGGTGGTGCTTGGCCGTGGGCAGGTTGATGACCTTGTCTGCCTTCCACAGGACCTTCATGACGGGCCAGGTGTCCAGCACCCTGCCGTCGATGAGGGCCTCGGCGAACTGGCCTTCTTTCTTGGGTAGGTGGATCCTGCCGCCGGCCTTGCGTACGGCGGCACCGATGCCCGAGGTCTCCATGCAACGACTGGGATCGAAGAGAGTGTTCTCGGCCACGGTGACCGACCGGGCCCCGGCCTTGAGGCAGAGGCGGGTGACCTCACCCACCAGGTCTGGGGAGGTGTTGGCGGCTTGCTCCGGGGTGCGGTCGAAGGCCGCGTTGGGCTTGAGCACGACGCGATCTCCGCGCTTGACGAACTGCTCGATGCCCCCCAGTGCTTGGAGGGCGCCGTGGAGGTTGGCCAGGGAGCTGGTGCCGCGGGCAATGGCTACCCTCGGCGTGCCCTGGGCCACGGGCACCTGGTAGATGGGGAGCCGCTTGCCCTGGAACACCCGGGGCTTGATGGGGTTTTTGGGGTCGTAGGTGATCCAGGCTCCGGCGCCGAACCCGGCCCCGACCACGGCCGTGAGGCCGGCTTGCTTGAGGAAGGTGCGGCGATCGGGGGTGGCTTTCTGCTCGTCTTGCTTGCCGTCGCCGCTCACTTTGTTGCTCCCTTGGGGGCCCTGGGGGCCATGGGGGCCATGGAGCCCCTGGGGGCCATGGGGGCCGTGGGTGAGGTCACGGGGCGCGCCGCTGGGCGTGGTGTCCGGGGCTGGCGGTGCTTGGGTGCCAGGCGGCGGGGGCTTGGCTTGACCTTCTCGGGGTAGTCATCCACGCGGTGGCGGGTGCCGCCGTACCACAGGGCCAGCGCCACCGCCGGCAGGAGCAGCAGGATCAGGATCGTCCAGAGCCAGGGGAGCCGCTTGGGCGGAACGATCTTCGGGGAAACCGCGTCTCTTTCTCCCAATGGTGTCTGGTCGTCAGGGGCTGTGGATTGCTCGGCCATGGCAGATTCTAGCTTCGACCCGCGCCGAAGGCCAGGCCTGAGCTAGCGGCAGTCCGGGCAGACGCGGAAGTCGCTCAAGGACTTGCCGATCTTTTTGGCGAAGTGCATGAGCTGGAAGGTCGGGGCGAAGGGGTAGCCGCAGGTTTCGCAGACCCGCATGGGCAGGGTCCGCTCCCAGCGTACAATAGTGCGCAGGGTGTGGGTCTCCTCCATCTTGATGCAGTCCACGGGGCAGGCCTCGACGCACGCGGCGCAGGCGATGCACTCGGTGGATGGCTCGCCGAATGGAGGGCGGGCTTCCTTGTTCACGCCGCGGCCGGTGAAGCCCAGGGCGTCGACGCCCACGACGTCGCGGCAGATCTGCACGCAGAGGCCGCAGAGGATGCACTCGTGGTCGGACTCGGCGCCGGAAGTGGGGAAGCGCACCCGATCGACGCCGTACTCCTCGGCCAGCTCCTGGAGCCGCTTGGCCTTGGGGGCCCGGGCCAAGAGGAGCTCGATGATCATCCGCCGGTTCTTGTTGATGCGCTCGGACTGGGTGACCACCTCGATGCCCTCGAGGGCCGGGTAGTTGCACGACGTCGTCAGCTTGGTGCGCTTGCGTCCGTGGGAGGTCTGGGTGACCTCCACCAGGCAGAGGCGGCAGGCGCCGTAGGGCTGGACTGCCTCGTGGTAGCACAGGTGTGGGATGCGGAAGCCCTGCTCCGTGGCGATCTTCAGCAGGGACTCGCCGCGCTCGGCCTGGACGGTCTTTCCGTCGATGGTGAACTCGATCATCGCATGACTCCCGTATCGATGCTGACCGCGTCGAACTTGCAGCTCTCGAAGCAGATCCGGCACTGGGTGCACTTGGTCTGGTCTATCTTGTAGGTGTCGCCCTTCTTCTTCTCGCCGGTGATGGCCCCGTAGGGGCAGTTCCGCAGACACAGGTTGCAGCCGTTGCACCTCTCGTTGATGGAGAACCGGATCATGGCCTTGCACGACTTGGCGGGGCACTCACGCCGGAAGATGTGCGCCTCGTACTCGTCGCGGTAGTAGCGCAAGGTGGACAGGACCGGGTTGGCAGCCGTCTGACCCAGCGCGCAGAGGGACGCGTCCCTCACCACCTCGGCCAGCTCGTCGAGCAGGGGCAACATCTCGGGGGTGGCCCTCCCCTCGCAGATGTCGTTGGTGATCTGGTACATACGCTCGAGGCCCTCCCGGCAGCTCGTGCACTTGCCGCAGGACTCGTCGCGCAAAAAGTTCAAAAAGTACCGGGCGAAGTCCACCATGCAGGTGTCCTCGTCCAGCACGATCATGCCGCCCGAGCCCATCATGGACCCGGCCTTGGTCAGCTCGTCGAAGTCCACGGGGCGGTCGAGGAAGGACTCGGGCAGACAGCCCCCCGAGGGGCCACCGGTCTGAACACCCTTGAACTTCTTGCCGTCGCGAACGCCCCCGCCGATGTCGTAGATGATCTGGCGAAGGGTCACGCCCATGGGCACCTCCACCAGGCCGGTGTTGTTGACCTTGCCCACCAGGGAAAAGATCTTGGTGCCCTTGGACCCGCCCCAGGGGTTGGTGGAGACGTCGCCGGTGCCGATGGCTGTGTACCACTCGACGCCCTTGTTGATGATGAGCGGCACGTTGGCCCAGGTCTCGACGTTGTTCAAGTTGGATGGCTTGTCGTACAGGCCCTGCTCCACGGTGTGGATGTGCTTGGCCCGGGGCTCGCCCACGAACCCCTCGATGGAGGCCATGAGCGCCGTGGACTCGCCGCACACGAAGGCGCCGCCGCCGCGGACGATCTGGACGTCGAAGTCCATCCCGCTGCCGAGGATGTCGGTGCCCAGGAGGCCGGCCTCCCGGGCCCCGGCCAGGGCGGCGTTGAGGTTGCTCACCGCCAGGGGATACTCGTTGCGCACGTAGACGTAGCCCTGGGTCGACCCGATGGCGTAGGCGCCGATGAGCATTCCCTCCAACACGGAGTGCGGGTTCCCCTCCAGCAGGGAACGGTCCATGTACGCCCCGGGGTCGCCCTCGTCGGCGTTGCAGATGACGTACCGGATATCCCCGGGGGCCTCGGCGCAGGTCTTCCACTTGACGCCTGCGGGGAATCCGCCGCCGCCGCGCCCGCGCAGGCCGCTCTTGGTCACCTGATCGATGACCTCGGCGGGCTTCATCTCTCCGAGCACCTTGGCCAGGGCCGCGTACCCGCCAATGGCCAGGTAGTCGTCCAACGAGTCGGGCCGAATGCGCCGACCCGCGGCGAGGAGCTCCTGCTGCTGGTTCTTGTAAAAGGGGATGTCGCTCTCCTTGGCGATCTTCTTCCCCGTGACCGGGTCCACGTACAGCAGGTCCTCGAGGATCTCTCCGCCCTTGAAGGTCTTCTCGACGATCTCCGCGGCGCGGTCGGGCTTGACCTTCTGGTAGAAGATGTCGTCGGGGTAGGTCACCATCAGGGCGCCCCGCTCGCAGAAGCCGTGGCAGCCCGTGGGCACCACCTCGACCTTGTCGGAGAGCCCCTGGCTCTTCACCTCGGCCTGGAGGGCCGAGGCCAGGTCGTCGCACTTGTAGGCCTTGCAGCCCGTTCCGGTACACACCGAGATGATCTTGCGGTCGGGGTCGCGCCCCTTGCGCAGGGTCTCCCGGTAACTCTCGAGTTGCTTCACGCTACGAATCGGTTGCATGAGCCCTAGTCCTCTTTCCGCATTTTCTTGATGAGCCGGCTCACCTTGGGAGACGTCATGTTGCCCTGGTACTCACCGTCGGCGATGATCAGCGGCCCAAGGGCGCAGGCCCCCACGCAGTTGACGGTCTCGAGGGAGAACTGCTTGTCGCTGGTGGTTTCGCCGGCCTTGATCTCGAGAATACGCTCGAGCTCCTCCACCAGGCGGGGCGCCCCGCGCACGTGGCAGGCCGTGCCCATGCACACCGTGGTGATGTGCTTGCCCCGCTCCTCCAAGGAGAAGGCGGTGAAGAAGGTGGCCATGTAGGAGATGCGGCTCATGGACACGCCCAGCTTCTTCGAGATGTGCTCCAGCGCCGGCCGCGGCAGGTAGTTGTACTCGCTCTGGATGTCCATGAGCATGGCGAGAAGCGCCGACTCCTGGGCGCCGTTCTGTTCGATGATCTGTTCGACCCTGTCTTCCATGGGCTTACTCCTGGCTGGCTTCCGCCTTGGCGACGAGGGCGGCGTACCGCTCCCGCAGCTTCTGCTGCAGCTCGGCGATGAGGTCGTCGGTCAGGTGGCGGTACCGCCCCTGCGGCTTGAGGTACAGCTCCAGCGGCTTGAGGTGCGGCACGTTCTGGGTGATGCGGTACTTGCCGTCCACCACCTCGTACAGGGGGAAGGCGGCGGTCTGGACCGCCAGGCGGCCGAGGCGGATGGCCAGGTTCGACGGGCAACGCCACCCCGTGGGGCACGGCGCGAAGACGTGAACCAGGGCAGGCCCCCGCGCCGCGGCGGCCTTTTTCATCTTCTCCATGAAGTCGAAGGGGTAGCTCACGCAGGCGGTGGCCACGTAGGGAATGTGGTGGGCGACGGCGATCTCGGCCAGGTTCTTCTTCCAGGTGTGCTGGCCGAAGCTCTGGGTCCCGGCGGGCGACGTGGTGGTCGCGGCGCCCCAGGGCGTACCCGAGCTCCGCTGGATCCCCGTGTTCATGTAGGCTTCATTGTCGTAGCACAGGTAGATCATGTCGTGGCCGCGCTCGAGGGCACCGGAGATGGCCTGGATGCCAATGTCCATGGTGCCGCCGTCACCGGCCTGTCCCACGACGGTGATGCGCCGCTCGGGGATCCGCCCCTTGCGCATCATGGCCTTGAGGCCCGCCTCCACGCCCGCGGCCACCGCGGCGGAGTTCTCGAAGGCCACGTGGATCCAGGGCACCCCCCAGGCCGACTCCGGATAGGACGACGAGATGATCTCGATGCACCCGGTGGAGTTGCAGACGATGGTGTCCGGCCCGAGGGCCTTGAGCATGTACCGCATGGCCAGCGCCGGGGCGCACCCCTGGCAGGCCCGGTGCCCCGGGGAGAAGAGCTCCCGCTGGGGCAGCATCTTGGCGGCAAAAACGTTGGTCAGATCGGAGCTCATTCGCGCACCCCCACCAGCTCATAGGGAGGCAGCGCCGCACCTGCGGCGACGGCGGCGCCCTTGTCGTACATTTCCATGAAGTTCCCGATGGTCACGTCCCGCCCGCCCAGGCCGGCGATGAACTCCACCACGTGGGGACGTTTGTCCAGGTGATACAGCGCGGCCTTGATCTCGGACGCCACGGGCCCACCTGGGCCGCCGGTCGACAGGCAGCGGTCCACGGCGAGGACCACCTTGCGCCCGCCCAGCTCCTTGGCTACCTCGGCGAAGGGGAAGGGGCGCCACATGCGCAGCCGGATGACCCCGACCTTCTTGCCCTGGTCCCGCATCTGGTCCACGGAGGTCATGCACGTCTCGGAGATGCCGCCCATGGTCAGAAAGACGATGTCGGCGTCGTCGGTCTTGTAGCACTCCAGAGCCGCGTACTTCCGGCCCACCACCTCGTGCAGCTCGTCCCAGGCCTTCTCCATGACCTTCTGGGAGTCGATGAGCGCCTCATTGTGGGCCGCGCGGGTCTCCAGGTAGATGTCCGGGATACCCACCGGGCCGAAGGTCCAGGGATTGTCCACGTCGAGGCGGTAGGGTGGGTCATAGGGCGGGAGGAACTGCTTGACCTCCTCGGGGCTCCACACCTCGATGGGCTCGACCACGTGGCTGAGGATGAAGCCATCGAAGTTGACCATGATGGGCAGGAGCACGCCGTGGTCCTCGGCCACGCGGTAGGACCAAATGATGTGGTCGAAGGCCTCTTGGCCATTCTCCACGAAGACCTGGATCCAGCCCGTGTCCCGGTTGGCCATCACGTCCCCGTGGTCGTTCCAGATGGAGATGGGCGCCGAGAGGGACCGGTTGGCCACGGCCATCACCATGGGCAGACGCATGCCCGAGGCGATGAACAGGATCTCGTGCATGAGGGCCAGTCCCTGGGAGCTCGTTGCGGTGAAGGTCCTCGCCCCTGCCGCCACGCTGCCGCAGCAGGCGGACATGGCCGAGTGCTCGGACTCCACGGGCACGAACTCCGCGTCCAGGACGCCGTCGGCCACCAGCTCCGACAGGTGCTCCACCACGTGGGTCTGGGGGGTGATCGGGTAGGCGGAGACGACATCCACGTCGGCCATCATGGCCGCCTCGGCGATGCCGATGGAGACTTCCATGCCTTTGCGCGTGCCCATTACTCCTCCTCCTGCTTCATGGAGATGCACTGCGTGGGACACTCCTGCATGCAGATGCCGCACCCCTTGCAGTAGTCGAGGTTGGCCTCGTAGTACCCCTGATCGTTCTGCCCGATGCAGGCCTCGGGGCAGAACATGTCACAGACGCCACATTGGACGCAGAGATCGTGGTTCCAGATGGGTCGCTCGGACCGCCAGCTTCCGGTGTGGTTCCGGTGGGCGGAGAGGGGCTCCTGGACGGGGCACCCCGGGGGCAGGGCCTTGTAGCCCGGTAGCGATGACATGTCAGTTCACCTCCAGTACGACGGTCTCTTCGTAGGCCCGTCGAAACGCTGCGATGTTCGGGGCCGCGATGCGCCCGAACCGGCCCTTCAGGGCGTGCTCCATGGCGTCCAGGTCCACCAACGGCTTGTCGTCGACCGCGGTGGCCTTCAGAAAAGCCCCCAGCATGGTGGTGTTGGTGATGGGGCGCCGGATGGTCTTCATGGCGATGGCCAGCCCGTCCACCACGGCCAGCCGCCCGGGCAGGTTGAACTCGCCCTGGAGATCCTCGGCGCTGCGGTGCGAAGACACCACGATGGTGCCGCCGTCCGCGAGCCCGTCGGCCACGTTCACCAGCTTGAGCAGCGACGGATCCAACACCAGCACCCCGTCGGGGTTGTACACGGCGCTCCGATTGCGGATGGTCTCATCGGAGACCCGGGCGAAGGCCATGACCGGTGCGCCCCGCCGCTCGGGCCCGAAGCTGGGGAAGGCCTGACCGAACTTCCCCTCCTCGATGGCCGCGTGGGCAATCAGCTCCGCCGAGGTGACCGCACCCTGACCTCCACGTCCGTGGAACCTGATCTCGAACATAGCAACTCCTCATGCTCGTGAGCACAGTGGCAATCCCAGGGGATTTCCCGGGGCAATACCTGTCTCGAAGGATTCGATCAATAACACCGAGCCCGACGATGTCAACGCTAAACCCTGCCCCGTCCAGTCATTGATTCGCGACCCCTGGCTGGACGCGCCTCCGGCGCAATGAAATTCAACAATAATCAGAAGATATACAGTCAACGAACGCGATTCGTGGTCGCTGGGCTTTCCTGGGTTGACATTACAACGTCTATCGTCATACTATACTATGTCTTTCGAATATCACGATATCGGAGTTTTCAGATGCTCGACTTGACAAGCAACGCGACCGATTGGACGTACCTGGCTGAAATCATGAAGACACTCGGGCATCCAATTCGCCTGCACCTGGTGGCCATCCTCAGTGAAAGGGACGCAAACCCTTCGGACCTGGCCAAGGAGATACGGGCCAACCAGGCGGTCGTTTCCCAGCACCTCTCCATCCTGAGGATGCGAGGGCTGGTGTCCAACACCCGAGTCGCGGGGCGGGCGGTCTACACGCTGGAAGAAATCAAGCTGCGCGACCTGATCGACTGGATAGGCGGGTGCCAGCGGCCGGTGTCGACATTCGCCCATGCGGGAGAGGGCACATGAGGTTCATGCCAGAGATCCTGCGACCCATCGCCCGCTCGAAAGGTGCACCATGAAAAAGATCCTGATCCTGGGCGCCGGCACCGCCGGCACGATGATGGCAAACAAGCTCGATCGATCGCTCCCGTCGGACCAGTGGTCGATCACGGTGGTCGACCAGCACCGAACGCACTACTACCAGCCCGGCTTTCTGTTCATCCCCTTTGGCATCTACAGCCAGAAGGACGTAGAGAAGCCCAAGCGCGACTTCATCCCCTCGGGGGTGAAGATGGTCTTCTCCGAGATCGACGTCATCGAGCCGGACCAGAACCGGGTCCGCCTCAAAGACGGGGTGATCCTGGGCTACGACTTCTTGATCATCGCCACCGGCGCAAGGATCCATCCGGGGGAGACCGCAGGGCTCCAGGGCGCAGGATGGCACAAGAACGTCTTCGACTTCTACACCGTGGAGGGGGCCGTGGCCCTGGCCCGCTTTCTCAAGTACTGGGAGGGAGGGCGGCTGGTGCTCAACGTGGCCGAGATGCCCATCAAGTGCCCCGTCGCACCGCTGGAGTTCGTGTTTCTGGCCGACTGGTGGCTCACCGAGCAGGGGATCCGGGACAAGGTGGAGATCGAGTATGTGACCCCGCTGCCAGCGGCCTTCACCAAGCCCAAGGCCGCCGAGGTCCTGTCGACCTTCCTGTCGGACAAGAACATCCGACTGACCACGGACTTCGACCTGGCCGAGGTGGACGCCGGGCGCCGGGTGATCTCCGACTACGAGGACCGGGAGATCAACTACGACCTGCTGGTCACCGTGCCCACCAACAAGGGGGATGAGCTCATCGCACGATCCCAGATGGGGGACGAGCTCAATTTCGTGCCCACCGACAGGCAGACGCTGGTCTCCAAGGCCCACCAAAACGTCTTCGTGATCGGGGACGCTACGGACCTGCCCAGCTCCAAGGCCGGATCGGTGGCTCACTTCGAGGCGGACATCCTGGTGGACAACCTCCTGTCCATCATCGATGGCCACGAGCCCCGGCAACACTTCGACGGCCACGCCAACTGCTACATCGAGTCCGGATTCGGCAAGGGGATCCTCATCGACTTCAACTACGAAACCGAACCCCTCCCTGGCAAGTTCCCCCTGCCCGGCATTGGCCCCTTTTCCCTGCTGGAGGAGACCCGAATGAACCACTACGGCAAGATGATGTTCCGGTGGGTGTACTGGAACCTCCTGCTCAAGGGGGCCGAGCTGCCCATCTCCTCCCACATGCTCATGGAAGGCAAGAGGAACTGACATGGCAATCCCGGTAGAAACACAGCTGCAGGAAATCAAGGCCCAGCTCGACGCGATCCAAGGCGAGCTGAACGTGCGGAACCGCCACCTCGCCGAGCTCGATGAGCTCAAGGACGACCTGACCGCCATCCTCAAGGACGTGTTCCAGGCGGCCATCGTGGAGCTGGACGACGTGACGCCCTTTCTGCAGACCGGAGACCTGACCAGCCTCGTCAAGAAGTTGTTGCGGAACACCAACCGGATCTCGGCGACGCTGTCCAAGCTGGAGAGCGCTGCCGATTTCGTCGCCGACAGCAAGCCCATCAGCCACGACCTGTTCAACCGTTTCATCCTCAAGCTCGATGAGCTGGAGCAAAAGGGCTACTTCCAGATCGCGGCCGACCTGCAAGGCGTCCTCGATGCCCTGGTGCGAACCCTCTCGGGAAGAAAGGTGCTGCCCGCCCTGGGGAGCGCCCTGGAATCTGTGAACCACCTCGAGGCAGACCAGGCGCAGGGCTACTCCCTTTGGAAGATGTACCGGGCCTCCAAGACCCCCGAGCTTCGGCGGCTCATGGGGATGGCCATGACTTTTCTGCAGGTGATGGCCAGGGAGATGGACCCACCGGCACAGGGGAGCGCCCAGCCCGCGCTGGCCGTGAAATAACAGCTATCGGAGACACACAGACGATCAGGAGAATCGACCATGACGCAAAAAGAAATCAACGGACAGATGATCACTTTCGATGACGAGGGATTCATGACCGACCCCGGGGTGTGGAGCGAGGACGTGGCCCGAACCATCGCCGTCGAGCTGGACATGGAGCTGACCGACCGCCACTTCCAGGTGCTTCAGTTCATGCGTCAACACTTCGAGGCCAACGGCGAGGCGCCCTCGCTCCGCAAGATAAAAAACGACAGCGGCGTGGGCACCAAGGAGCTGTACAAGCTGTTCCCCAAGGGGCCGGCCAAGAAAGCCGCGCGCCTCGCGGGCCTCGGCAAACCCCAGGGCTGCATCTAAGGGAGAGCCAAAATGAGTGAACCCATTGAAAAAGTCTCCATCATCATCTCGCGCGGCTCCCTGGACGGGATCTACCCGGGATTGATCATGGGCAACGGCGCCCTGATGGAGGGGATCGATGCCACGCTGTTTTTCACCTTCTTCGGCCTGGAGGCCATCGTCAAAAAGAAGATGGACAAGATCAAGGTGGCCACGGTGGGCAACCCGGGCATGCACATGCCCACCCTCCTGGGCGGGCTGCCCGGGATGAGCGCCTTCGCCACCAAGATGATGAAAAAAGAGATGGAGAAGATCGACATCCCACCCGTGGCAGAGTTCATCGAGATGATCCACGACGGCGGCGGCGGGATCTACGCCTGCAAGGCGGCCATGGACATGTTCCACTACCAGCCCGCCGACCTGAGCGACCACGTGGATGAGGTGCTGACCGTGGGCGGCTTCTACGAGAAGTCCGCCGGCGCACAGATCATCTTCACGTAGCCCGCAAATCTCACGAGATGTCGTGCGATCGCGAAGGCCCCTGGTTTCCCAGGGTATCGAGCTTCGAGCCAGGGCTGGGGAGGACAGGGTATCGAGCTTCGAGCCAGGGTTGGGGAACATTTCCATGATTCTAGGAGTACGATTGAGTTGAACTTTCCCTGGTGCGTCTAATCGGCTATGAGTGTATCGGACATTCCAATGCTTGATCGCCCATGCCATTGCCCACACCGTAGCCTGCACCACCTTCGTCACCACACCCTGGCCCTGCTGCTGGCCTCTACGCTGTTCCCCTTGGGCGCCGCCGCCCGGGGTCGCGGGGCGATGCGGACGCCGCGGCCCCATGCGGTGGTCTACGTGCACAAGCGTGGGGGCAAGGTCAACCTCCGCTACCAACCCCTGCGCCGGGGTCGCTCCTTTTGGCTGACCCGAACGTCCAAACCCCCCACGGCGTTGCAATGCACCGCGGACGGCCGCTGGGTGACCTACGCCGAGGACGGCAAGATCTACGCCCGCCGACTGATGCGCGGCGGCAAGCCGCTGGTCCTGCACACCCTGCCCAAGTCGCTGTGGCAGGTTCACCAGCGACAGCTCCGGACCTTCATCCGAAACAGCCCCTCGGGCCGCCATGTGGCCCTGCCCGACCCCCAGGGTGTCCGGGTCTTCGATCTGAAGACCCGCAAGTCGCTGCTCATCAAGCCGCCCACCACGGGCAACTCCAAAAAGAAGGTGCGGGTGATCCATCCCGCCCGCTGGCTCCCCGGCCACGACAGCCTGATGTATCTCACCCAGTCGGGCGACAAGGGCACCGGGAAGGTCAACGCGAGGGTCTTCGATCTGGTCCAGGGCCGGCACACCCTCTGGTTCGGGGTGCTCACCCGCCCGGTGGACGAGGTGGACGGATATGACGTCGCCTGGAACGACGCCGGCACCCGGGTGGCCCTGTCGCTGGGCGTGCGGCGAGGACGCAAGCGGAGCACCCGGCTGAAGATCTTCTCGGTGAAGCCCTACAAGGAGCTCCGGCTGCCCCGGCGTCTCCGGGTGGGCCGGCTGCACGGCTTCGACCCACGGCTGGGGGACATCGTGTTCACGGCGCGCCTGGGCCGGGCCGTGGCCAAGGTGTGGTCCTACTCCTTTACGCGCAAGCGGCGCCGCCTCCTGGACATCGGCTACCTGGGCGCGGGGCGGATGGTGCTCGGCTTCTACCCCTCACGTCGCACGGCGCTCATCGCCGCCCCCCTGCGCGGCAAGTGCCGCGGGCGCACCAAGCTGTTCAAGGCCAGCGTGCGGTTCCGCCAGAGATCCCTGGTGCGGTGGGCCCGGTACTCCGAGATCGTGGCCACGGACCCCACGCGATCGTGGCTCATCTTCCGCTCGGGCTCCACATGCACCCACAAAAGGCCCGTGCTGTACCTGATGCAGGCCGACGGCAACGGCCTCCTGCGCGACCTGCCCGCGCGGTTCCGGGCCCTGCGCCGGGTGGCGCCGGCCGACGCCGCCCTCTGTCCCCGGGCCCCCACGCGCAAGCGCCGCAGGCGGAGACGCCGCTGAGCCTCTGCCGAGGGCTGACATGTCTCTGCCGGACGCTGACGAGCCCGGAAACGGCCCGCCACCCAGGGATCCCTTGCCTGAGACGAGGCGGTAGCATAACAATTGGGGCGGTGACGGGACGCACACCCGTGGAGACGTAGAGCCATGGCACTGGCAGCACAGCAGATCGATTGCAAGGGGTGCGGGGCCAAAGTGGACATCCACACCGGGCTGCGGATGAAGACCTTCGCCTGCGAGTACTGCGGATCGGTGTGTGACAGCGAAAAGGTCGTCGCGGTGCAGGACGCGGCGACCTCCCGGGAGAAGAACAAGCCCTGGAGCCACCTGCGCCTGGGCATGGAGGCCAAGCTGCTCGGCAACGACTACCAGATCGTGGGGCGCATCCGCGTCAAGGAGAAGGACTGGGGCTGGGACGAGTGGTTCCTCATGTCCGAGACGGGCTTCCCCATCTTCCTACAGGAAGACGAGGGGGACTTCTCCATCTTCCGGGTGTTCTACCCCACCCAGCCGGTGGACCCCAGGGACCTGCACAAGGGAGACAAGGTCAAGCTCGACAAGAAGGGCACCAAGATGAAGGTCAAGGAGCGGGGCAAGGCCAAGCTCACCTTCATCGAGGGGGAGCTCACGTGGGCGGCCAAGCCCGGGGAGAAGTTCAAGTACCTGGACGGCAAGGGGGGGGACTCCCGCTTCAGCGTCGAGTGGACCAGCGAGGAGATCCAGTTCTTGAGGGGTGAGCACCGCAGCGCCAAGAAGATCTACTCGCTGTTCGGCATCACCGACCCCATCCCGCCCAAGCCCGACGACGACGATTGAGCCGAGCCTCGCCTCCTCCGACATCGACCATGACCGCGCCTCCAGCCATCCAGACCCGAAGCCTGGTCAAGCGGTTCGGCAAGACCGTGGCCCTGGACAGGCTGGACCTGACCGTCGAGGCGGGTCTGCTCTATGGGCTACTCGGCCCCAACGGCGCGGGCAAGTCCACCACCGTGAGCCTGGTCACGGGCACCATGCGCCCCACGACGGGGGAGATCTTCCTCGAGGGGCGACCGCTGGATCCGGACGATCCCTCATTCAAGCAGCGCATTGGCGTGGTGTCGGAGGAGCCGCCCCTCTTCGAGCGGCTCCGGGGCGCCGAGATGCTCGTCTTCACCGGTCGCATGTTCGGCCTTGACCCCGACCCGTCGGTCACGCGCGCCGCCCAGCTGTTGGATCTCCTCGGCCTGACCGCCCAGGGCCAGGGCCTGGTGGCGGACTACTCCCGGGGCATGCGCAAAAAGCTCGCCATCGCCTGCGCGCTGATCCACGCCCCGCGGCTGCTGTTCTTCGACGAGCCCTTCGAGGGCGTGGACGCCCTGTCAGCCGACACCATCCGCAGGGTTCTGACCGGCCTCACCGCCCGGGGCGCCACCGTGCTGCTCACCACCCACATCCTCGAGGTGGCCGAGCGGATCTGCGACCGCGTGGGCATCATCCACCGCGGAAACCTGGTACGCGAGGTGAGCCGCGAGGAGCTCGACGCAGCCCCCGGCAGCCTGGCCGACCTCTTCCGCAGGGTGGTGGGGGGCGACGAGCCGCCCCCCACCCTGCCGGAGTGGCTGTGACCGCGCCGCGCCCCGACGCTCCACGATTCTGGACCACCGTGGGGCTCATGATCAGGCTCCGCTTCCTGCTCTTCGCCCGCCGCCTGTCGGGACGCGGCTGGCTCTCCGGCGGCCTCGCCCTGCTCATGGTGGCCGGCCTGGCCGTGGGTCTGGGCGTGGGCAGCTACCTGGTCTTCGCCGCCGTGCCCGCCGTGGCCACGAACCGGATCTGGCGCGCCTTTTTTCTGGGGCTGTACTCCTTTCTCATCGGCGTGTTCTGGGTCCTGTGGCCCCTGGTGGCGGCCCAGGTGGACGAGGCCTACGAGCTGGGCCGCTACCTGCACTACCCCGTGCGCCCCGCGCGGCTGTATCTGATCCAGACCGCCGTGGGCCTGGCCGAGCCCTCGGTCATTTTTTTCTACCCCGCGCTCCTGGGCGCAGGGCTCGGCCTCGCCCGGACCCTGGCCCCCGGCGCCTTTGCCACGGCGGGCCTGATGGTCTGTTTCGCCCTGATGAACGTCGCGGTGGGCCGGGCCCTGCTCAGCCTCTTTCTGAACGTCATGCGCTCGAGGCGCAGCGCAGAGATCCTCTTGGCCGCCTTCGGGGGCGCCCTCGGCGTGGCCGCCCTCCTGCCCGCGGTGGACGCCTCCTGGCTCTTTTCCCAGCTCGGGTCCATGGCCACGGCGTCGCCCGAGGACCTGGGCGAGATCCTCCGGGCCACGGGCGCCGTCACCGACACGCCGCCGGGATGGCTGGCCTATGGCCTGCGCGCAGCGGCCATGGGTCACACCGCCACGGCCGCGGGGACCGCCCTTGGCATGATCACCGTGGGCGCGGTGGCCTGGCTGGCGGGCCTGGTGCTGCTCAAACGCTTCTACCGCGGAGGCCGCGACCTCTTCGGCGCGTCTCGGACGCCCGGGGCGACCTCCCCGGCGCCCCCAACGCCCGGGTGGCGACTGCCCGGCCTGTCGGCCGCCACCAGCGCCGTGTTCCAGAAGGAGCTCCGCACCATGACGAGCAACCCCAAGGGGCGCATGGTCTTCGCGGTGCCGTTCTTTTTGCTCATCCTGCTCAAGGTCGTCGGCGCCCCCCAGCTCTTGCAGTACCTGTGGGGGCCCACCTGGGCGGCGACCCTGGTGGCCTTTCTCGGTCTGTACGTCCTCGCCGTGTCGGCCGGGCAGCTCTTCGTGGCCGGGTTCGGCTACGACGGCCAGGGGGTGCGCCTGGTGTTTCTGACCCCCGCGCCCCCCGACGCCTGGCTCCGGGGGCGCAACCTGGCCCAGGCCACCTTTGCCACGGCTCAGGTCCTCGGCCTCGCCTTGGCGGTCTTCGGCCTCTTGCCCGGCGCCCGCGCCGCGGGCCTCGCCCTGCCGATCCTCGGCTTCCCCTTCGGCCTGGTCGTGCTGCTCGCCGTGGGCAACCTGGTGGCCGCCCGCCACCCCCAGCGGTACCACCTGAGCCTGGCCCGCCGGGACCGCCCCCGGGGCGCCGCCGCCCTGGCCGTGATCGGCGGCCTCGCCGTGGTGAGCCTGACCACCCTGGGCGCCCTGAGCCTGGCCGCCCTCGCGGGCCTGCCCGCGCCGGCAACCCTGGCGCCGCTCCCGGTGGTGGGCGCCCTGGTCTACCGACTGGCCCTGCCCCTGGCCACGCGCTGGACCTCCCTCCGCCGCGAGCAGATCATCTCCGCCATCGCCAGGTCGTAGCCCATCGACGCCCTCCGTTGGCCGCCAAGGTAAGTGGCCCAATGGTCTGGTGAGCAGATCCACTCAGAACAGCGCTTCACACCGCGGACCTTCCGGTCACCGGCAAGCGCGTTCCGCATCCCCATTCGCGCCGCGGGGAAGGTCGTGGCCATGGTGACTCGGCAGGTCCGCTTCGTGCTGCCCGCGGCAATGTGGTTCAACGGGGCCCATCCGGGGCACCGTGGTCCGGCGTTGTTTGTCTCCGTTCGCGACGGGTCAAGTGTCTTGTACGAAGCGCGAGGACCAGGGCGATCCTATGTAGCAGTGGCCGAGCAGACTGCGGTACCGCGGTTCCGATTGACGGCTGCGACTCAGATTGGTGCCACCACGGTCAGCGGGCTGCTCTCGTGCCTACCGGTCAGGCCGCCCGCGCGCGTTGTGCCATCGTACGACGCACTGTCGGGCAGGCCCGCGCCCGGCAACTCCCGGGTGGTGCTAGACGTCGAGGACAGGCGCTGCCGGGTGCGTCTCGCCAACCAGCAGCAGGTGGGCCGAGTCCTGGTCCAGCAAGCCGCGGACCGGCAGCTATGGTTTGTGCTCTGCGTCACATCCTGTCAGGTGGATCTCAAGCGGGGGGCGCATCGCCTCCGATTCTGCGGGGAGGCAGACGTCACGGTCCAGCTGAGGTCCAGACCGACCATTTTCCGAGTCGCCGCGGACGGGAGCAGAAAGCCCGCCTTCGTGCAATGGGAACCAGCGAAACGGTCGGCGCCCAAAAAAGCGACCGCGAACCGCTAGTCAGAAATACCCACTCACCCCCGGCCAACCACCTCGAGGGTCCTGAAAAGTCGTTCCACTTCCCATGTGATCGCACCGGATGGACTCTGGGTGCCCGAAACGAACCAGCATCCATCACCGACCCCGACGACCCCGACGACTCCGGCGCCCCGCCTGCTGTCCGGCCACGAAGGCTACGGTTTTTGCACACCGACGATGCGCACCGTCATCCGGCCCTTCTTGGGGGCCGTGATGAGGCGCAGAACTCGACGTCCATCGCGGGTCTCGACATGGAGCCGAAGCGTGTGGCGTTTTTTCTGCGACAGGTTCCTCCCGGCCCACTCGATCCGGAGCAGCTTGACTCGATGCTTGGAGAAATGGGAAAAAAGACTCGCGCACGCCTGCGGGGACAAGGGAACGTCCATCACTTTGTTGAGCTGATGGCAATTGCGACGTTGCATGGCGAGAAACAGGGCGTGGGCAGCATGGCGTCTCTGCGGATTGGCAGACCCAAAGAGCGTGACGATCGCGTGGCGTTTGAAAGCCTCGGTTTGCACGCTGAGCACCCTTCGTCCATGGCGGGTTTCGACGTGCAACAGATAGTGGTTCCCAATGGAGCGGACACTCTCGTTATGGCCTGTACCGCTGAAGCGGCGGTTTTCTCCATACGACTCGATGCGCCGTGGTCGCAACCCATCTTTGGTGATGTCTTTCATGAAGCTGGCGCAAACCTTCGAAGATGATTCGATGTTCATCAGTCGGCACAGTCGCCAGCTGTTGTGGGTGTGCATCGCCTTTTTCAGCGCCCGTACTGCCTGGATGCTGTAGGGGTCCACCTTTCTCTCGATACCCATGGCGCTGTGGTGCTTTGCACTTCCCACAGCGAAAACACCGCCGCCAACCAACAGGAGTGTCCACAAGACGGATCTCAGGGGCATGTTCTGCACACCTGCATTCGGATCAAGGACCAGAGGTAGTCCCGACAGATTCTCGCCTCCGCAACAGTCGATAAAGACATGATGCCTGACTTAGGAGGCAGTTCAAAATAAACTCGACACCTGGAACGCCGATCCATCCCGCCTGGCTTTGTCGCTCGTCGGTTACGTACAGCCCGGTACGTGCCCTCCTCGCTTCGCGCCAAGCGGGCGCCTCGGCGTCCCAGATTGACGACTTTATTTTAAACTGCTTCCTTATGTCCATCAAGTCCAGTATTGGATGTGCTGGCATAGGGGTCCAGGATGCGTGCGGAGGGACGTCTGCTTTTGCGGACGAAGCCATCAGCAAGTGGACCGCCCCACCAAGCCGTGGGCAACCTGGTGGGCGCCCTGGTCTACCGACTGGCCCTGCCCCTGGCCACGCGCTGGACCTCCCTCCGCCGCGAGCAGATCATCTCCGCCATCGCCAGGTCGTAGCCTACCCTTGTCGCCGGGGTCGGATGAGGAGCTGTTGGCCCGGACCGAAGCACCGGCGGCGGACCAGGACGATCACCATCAGGGTGCCCAGGCCCGACGAGCCCACCAGCATGAGCATCACTACGATTTGATACCGGATGGCCACCAGGGGGTCGAGGCCGGCGAGGATCTGGCCGGTCATCATGCCCGGGATGAACACCACCCCGGCGGCCATCATGGAGTTGATGGAGGGGATCATCCCCGCGCGCATGGCCTCCCGGACGATGCCGCGGCTGGCCTCCTTGAAGTCCGCGCCCAGACAGAGCTTCAGCTCCACCTCGGCCCGCTGCTTGCGCAGGTCGCTGACCATGCGATCCAGGGCCACGGCGATGGCGTTCATGGAGTTGCCGATGACCATCCCCGCCAGGGGAATGAAGTACTGGGGCTTCCACCAGGGCGAGGCCCCCACCACCACGCCGGTGACCAGGATCGACGTGAGCGAGTAGCTGATCACCATGGAGACGGCCAGGGGCCAGAACAGCGAGATCTGCCGCTCGCCCACGCGCGCCCGGGCGATCTGGGCGGCAAAGGCGGTCATCACGCAGAAGACCCCCAACACCAGCCAGACGCTGTCGAGGTGGAAAATGTACTTGAGCACGTAGCCCAGGGCGAACAACTGGACCACCGTACGCACCGAGCCTATGGCCAGGTCACGCACCAGACCCAGGTGGTGCACGATGGACGTGACGCCGATGGCCAGCACGAAGCCCAGGCCGAGGGCAAGTCGCCACAGGCTGATGTCGGCGATGTCCATCAGGCCTCCACCACGACACGCCGGTCCCGCAGCCGAAGGACCACCGGCTCCACGGTGGCGGGGCACCTGTCCTGGTGGCTGACCATCACCGTGGTCACGCCGGTGTCGGCAAAGATCCGGGCGATGAGGGCCAGGACCGCCTCCCGGCTGTCGGCGTCCAGGGCGCTGGTGGGCTCGTCGAGCAGCATCACCTCGGGCTCGAGCAGGAGCCCGCGCAGGATGCACAGCCGCTGGAGCTGCCCCACCGACAGGGTCTGGGCGTGGGCATCCAGGGTCACGTCCTCGAGCAGCACGTCGCCGAGCCTGCGCTCGAGGGCGGCGTCGTCGGGCCGGTCGAGATCGCCGTTGGCGGCGAAGCCAAAGGGCAAAAGCAGGTTGTCGCGAACAGTGGCGTCGATGGCGATGGGCGTCTGCTGGACCGAGAGGATGGACCGACGCAGCCGGGGCGGCGCGTAGGCACCCAGCGGACGGCCCCCGAAGCGGATCTCACCGGCGGTGGGCTCCTCCAGGCGATTGATGAGGCGGAGCAGCGTGGACTTGCCCACGCCAGAGGGCCCCGACACCAGGTAGAAGGTCCCGGACGCCAGGTCCAGTGACAGGTCCTCCACCAGGGGCGTCCCCGGCTCGAACCCGAAGGTGACGCGATCGAACGCGATGACTGGATCAGCGACCATGGCCCGCAGAATGTAACGACTTCCCCCGCGTCTGGCCAGCGAGTACAGTGGGACGAGCCAAGACTGAAACAAAAGAGGTCAGCCCCATGAGCGAGCGCACGAGCCAGCGAAAGAGCGTCACCGGAAAAATGCTCCACCTGAGAACCTGGGAGCCCGAGGGTGCCCCCGAGGGGGCCGTGCTCCTCGCCCACGGGCTGGGAGAGCACTGCGGCCGCTACGGGCACGTGGCCGACCACCTCACTGCGCGCGGCTTCGTGGTCTACGGCCAGGACCACTACGGGTTCGGCATGTCCCAGGGACGGCGTGGGGACCTGCCCTCCTTCGACGTGATGGCCCGGGACCTGGTGTCCCTGCGCGCTGACATCGCCAAGGACCACGGCGCCGACCTGCGCCAGGTGCTCCTCGGCCACTCCATGGGCGGTGTGATCGTCCTGGCGCTCCTGCGCGACAATCCGGGCACCTTCGGGGAGGCGGTGGTGTCCGCCCCGGCCCTGGATGTCACCAGGGGAGTGAACCCCGTCCTGCTCGGCCTCTCCAAGGTTCTGAGCTGGACCGTGCCCTTCGTCACCCTCGACAACACCCTCGATCCCAAGGACCTGTGCACTGACCCGGCGGTGGTGGAGGCCTACGTGGCCGATCCCCTGGTGCACCGCCGGATCTCCTCCCGGCTGTTCAACGGCATGGCCACCGCGGGCCGCGCGGTCCTCGCCAACCCGGGCGCCTTCCCCAAGGACCTGCGGCTGCTGATGATGCACGGCGGCGACGATCCCATCTGCTCCGTCGAGGACACCAGGGGGCTCTTCGACGGTCTGCCCCTGGAGGACAAGGTCCTCAAGGTCTTCGACGGCATGGTCCACGAGATCCTGAACGAGCCCGACCAGGCCGACGTCCTCGCCGAGATTGACGCCTTCCTCGGCGTCTAGGAAAGGTCAGGCTAGAAGGGAATGTCGTCGTCGCTCGACTCGGCCGGGGCGTCCTGATCGCTGACGGGGGGCGGCTCCTGGTACCCGCCGCCGCCGCTGTCGCTGCGCCGGCCGCCGCTGAGGAAGAGCACCCGGTTGGCCACGACCTCGGTGGTGTAGCGGGTGTTGCCGTCGCGGTCCTCCCACTTGCGGGTCTGGATGCGGCCCTCCACATAGGCCTGGCTGCCCTTTCGCAGGTACTCGTTGCAGCTCTCCGCCGACCGCCCCCAGACCACGATCCGGTGCCACTCGGTGCGCTCCTGGGGCTGGCCGTCCTTGCCCGTCCACTTCTCCGAGGTGGCCATGCGCATGTCACACACGGCCTGGCCGCCCGACGTGTACCGAAGCTCCGGGTCGGCGCCGAGGTTCCCCACCAGAATGACTTTGTTGATGCCTTCGGCCATGGTCCGTGCTCCTGGATTGCTGTCTGGCCCGCACTGTATCGTCCGGTGGTGTGATGTCAACCCGAAGGACGTTCAGTCGGGGAAAACCAGCCTGGTCGATTTCCGGTCGAAGGCCTCGGAAATCTCTCTTTCCCGGAACCCGAACGCCTGGTAGATCCGACGATAGAGCCGATAGGCACAGTTGTCTGGTCGGCCGATTACCTCACTCAAAGCAAACTTCATCGGCTCCCGGCCGAACACGTCCCCGTCCCGGCTCTTCTTCAGCTGCCAGGGTGGATACATTTTTCTTTCCCAGTGCAGCAGACTACCGGAAAACAGCTTCGTTTCTGCAACACCAAACAGCGCAAGATCAGCAAGTACCAGCTCACTGTCGGGCACACCATCCGCCCGGTGCTGGCCATAGAGAACCGAGGCCAATCTGAATACAGACGTGGGGTATTCCATGAGAGCAAATGGATTGATGACTGCCCCATCCCCCATTCGAAGCGCATCGAGATCGACCTCGCACCGGAGCGCTCCATCGTCTCCGACCTCGATGTTGGCGTACCGATTGCCTCCAGTCAGCCTCTCTATTCGAGCCTGTGGCTCCTTGTAGGGATTTGCGAACGTCCAACCCGCCGCTCTGTTCCGGGTTTTCTCGGCGTACTTCAGCAGATCTCGAACACCGTCGTCCTCGATTGGAATCGTCAATGCAGTGATTGGATGGATACCGATCCACATACCCGAGTCCCCACACTTCAATCGCTCCTCGCGAAGCTCGTTGAATCCTTCCTTCCTGACCCGCGCCTGATCTTCCTCGACGCCATCTTGTACACGGTCGAGGAACGCTCTTTCGATTTCCTGGTGGCTCATGACGCGGTTGCGAGCTCCCACGCGGATGGCATAGTACCTGGTTTGTCGCCGCACCAGGGCGTATGGCTTCCGTTTGCTGTTGGGCTGCACTAGAATACGCAACACATCTTGGGCGCTTCCAACCGGCACAACCTCGACGCTTGCTTCTTCGTGAGTCGGCGACGGCTCGACACTATCGACCAACTTGTCTTGGAGTCGTCTCTGTTCGACATGTGCATCGGGAATCGCCTCGACCGCCACGGCGATGTCGTTCACGTCGCATAGCCCGATCCACACCTCACCACCCTCAGCGTTGAGCATGCCGACCACCTCTCGAACGATCTTGTCTAGGTCGTCCACCGCGGACCTGCTCTTGAATTCGAGAGATTGGCTCTCTCTGTGCTGCAAGGGAATATCGATCTCCATGACACTATCCTCGAAGCACTGATCCTGGATTCAACAGAAACTCGTGGAAAGGCAGCAAGCGTGCCTGATCCTCGACTCTGGAGGCCAGACCGCCATATATCAATACGCAGTTGGGAACCCGAAGTCTCGCGCTGACGTCGTGCAAGCGTCGAAGCTTCTTCTTCGTCGGCGACCGGCTCGCGGTGACCTCGATCAGAACCTCTTTGTCTTGGGTGCTGACCACGAAGTCCACTTCGTGGTTGTTCCGATGTCGGTAGTACATCAGCCTCGTTTCTGTGAGCTCCCTAAGATGCCTGTACACAGCTGTCTCGACGAGGCGGCCTTGCAAATCCGGATCATCTGCTGGCGCGGCGTTCGTCGAGAATGCAAACACCAAGCTGGAATCAGCGGCGTACATCTTGGGTGTCTGTCGACCTCTCATCTGAGCAACGGGCGAGTCGCCACGGCGCGGAAGAGATATTACTAGACAGCTGTCCTCGAGATGGTGACGCCATTCGCGTATCGATCTCTTGTCAGCCTGCAGCAAGCGGGCGATCTTCTGGGTCTCGAATACCGAACCCGACTGCTGAACCAGATACACGAACAGATCTTTCGCTCTCGCGACGTCGATGCCCGACCGCAACAAGTCGCGCAGGATGGCACGCTCGGCGATGTCCTCCCGCAGCCGTTGCCGCGAGTGTCGCGACGATTCCGAGTGGATGTGCTCTGGAAATCCGCCGGTCGCCATGTACCGCTCGAGGAGCTGCGGAGATTTTTCGAGCAGGGTCTCGGGCGTGTCTCTGTCGCGGCTGTGCAGTCGCAAGAACTCCCGGAAAGAAAGTGGCTCCAGCCGGCGCTCGTCCCAGCGCCCCAATCCCGACTCTCTTGTACCGTGCCTCAAATGAGCCGCAGCCGAGCTCGTCACGATGTATACGTCGGACGTCCGATCCACCGCTTGCTTGAGAAATCGATCCCAATTCCTCGCGTACTCGATCTCATCCAACAGCAGGATTCGGGGCGCTTCGTCCGAGCCGCGCTGAGGGAGAGCGTCCACCACTCCTCTCGGCGAGATACCCTCGCTGGGAAGTCGATCGTCCGAGAAGTCGAAGTATACAACACGCGGCGCGGCGAGACCCTGCGTCAGGAGATCATGAGCCAGCTGCTGCAGGATGACCGTCTTCCCGGTCTGGCGGGGACCATACACAACGACCGCTCGCCGCGACCTCCCCTCCAGGATGCCTCCAAGCAGTGTCCGCTCCAGATCCCTCCTCGCGGGAAACTGCTCGGCGGGCCGCACCTCTGCTTGGCGCCACCAGGGATTGAGGTCTTCGATAATCGCACCAACTGACATCACAATGTCCCCTTTGAACACCTATAAGGTACATCTTAATGAACACCAAGTCAACAACCACGGCAAACATCCAAATATTCAAGCAGTTAACTTGAGCAGCTGTAATGCATCACCCTCCAGAGGGCTCCGGCATGGTGCAGGCTTTGCCATCGAGACCTTGGCACCAAGAGGGCGGGCGACTTGACAGCCGGCCGCTTGTCGGGCTATTTGCCAGGCAGTCGAATCTGTACGCCTGGGCGGGCGTCACCTTTTTGGGTACGTCCAAGGGAAGCCGGTGTGATGCCGGCGCGGCCCCCGCCACTGTAACCGGGTACGACGGCGGCATCGTCGCCACTGGCGAGAAGGAGGATCGGAGGTCCGGTCGTCTCGCTGGGAAGGCGCCGCCCTAGGCAAATCCGGGAGCCAGTAGACCGGCCCAGGCGTGGGTCCCGTCCTCCGGGGTGGAGGTGCAGGAGCCGCACGCCGCCAACCCCAGGCACGTACGACTCTTTCTCCTTCTACCCCTGATACCCCAGACGGGCCCGAGACGACGCACAACTTCGCCGTGGCGGGGTCCGCGGCAAGCCGGTCGAAAGACCACGCAAAGGAGACGCGAGATGCGTACGAATCCCCGATTCACATGGCCGCTGGGGGTGGTGTCCTTGGGCCTAGCCTTGAGCCTAGGCATGACGGGCTGCTCCGACGACGACAACGACAGCAACAACAACACGACCGACCTGTGCGCCGAGGTGGACTGCGGCGACCATGGGACCTGCGTCGAAGCCGATGGCACCTGCGCCTGCGACGCGGGGTACGCGGGCGCCGCCTGCGACGACTGCGCCACGGGCTACGTGCAGGAGGGCAGCGACTGCGTGCTGGGGTGCACCGACAACGGCGACTGCGACGACGGGCTGGCCTGCAACGGTGACGAGACCTGCGGCGCCACCGGGCTCTGCGAGGACGGCACCGCCGTGGACTGCCTCGAGACCGAGACCTGCACCGAGCCCGACGGCGCCTGCGTGACCACGGTGCTGGTGGACTTCGAGGACCTGACCCTGGCCGCCGAGTCCCACTGGTCGGGCGACGCCACGGGGGTCCACCCCTTCACCAGCGGTGACGCCACCTTCTGGAACTACTTCGACGACGAGTTCGGGCCCTACTGGGAGGGGTTCGCCTACTCCAACACCACCGACACCACCACGGCGGGCTACATGAACCAGTACAGCGCCATCACCGGTGGCGGTGTGGACGGCTCCCCCAAGTACGGCGTGGGCTACCAGGGGTTCATGGGCACCACCCCCGAGGTCCGCTTCGACACCGCCGCGGGCTACACCATCGCCGGCGCCTACTTCACCAACACAACCTACGCCTACCTGGCCATGCGGGACGGCGACGGTGTGTCCAAGCAGTTCGGCGGAACCTCGGGCGACGACCCGGACTGGTTCAAGATTACCATCGTGGGCGTGGACTCGTCGGACGCCACCACGGGCCCGGTGGAGGTGTACCTGGCGGACTACACCTTCGCCGACAGCGCCGAGGACTACCTGGTGGACGAGTGGACCTGGGTCGACCTGACCAGCCTGGGCGACATCGTCGGCCTCCGCTTCACCCTCTCCTCCACCGACAACGGCGCCTGGGGCATGAACACCCCGGCCTACTTCGCCATGGACTCGATCCGCGGCGTCGCCCCTTAGTCTATCTCGCCCCTCGTCTGACTTGACCCTCGTCTGTCTCGACCCTCGCCTGTCTCGGCTTCTCGGCCGCGGCCCGACGTGGTATACAGATCACGGTACCTAACCGTCCTCGCCCTGTGACTGGCCGTCCGGAAGTAGAGGATGTCATGTCGACGAGACCATGGGTCCATCTTGGGGGGAGCGCCGCAGCATTCCTGCTGATCTGCGTGGCCTTCTCGGGCTGCCGGCTCCACTCCTGGAGCAAGTACTCGCGCATTCCCTACCAGCGGTGGCGGGCCGACGATGCGGCGCGTCTGGAGCTGCTTCGGGAGGTCGCCCGGGGCTGCACCGACAAGGCCAAGCGCCTGAGCCGGGGCCCTGGCTACTACCAGCTCATGATGTCGCGACGCTGGGCGAGGAAGGCCCGGATCGCCTGGGAGGCGGTCCGGCTGCTGGAGGCCTCACCGCCCAACCCGCGCCCCGGCTGTGCTCGGGTGCTCTCCCAGCTCCGCTGGCGGTTGGACTACCGGTATCCCTGCGCCGTGGGGTGGGTCACGACCCTGCTGGTGCACACCTACCTGAAGTCGAGCCCCGCCCGGCGCGCCGACTTCCGGCGGCGGATCCGGCGCCTCGGCTTTCACTGCGGCCCTGTCCACTCCTGGGAGGGCATCTTCCTGCGACGCCTCCGCGAGGCCCGAGCCTGCACCGGCGCCGGGCTGCCCGCGGCACCCGCCGCGCCTGCGGCACCGGTCCCCACGGTCACCCCACCGCCCGCGCCGGGTCACACCACCGGACCCGCCCCCGCCCCAGCACCCGCACCGCCGCGCAAAAAGCGCCGCCCCTAGCCTAGTTCCCATCCCAGAAGTGGACTTCGGCTGCAACCGCGCCATCCACGCCGTCTGCACACCACCAAATCTGGGGTAGTACACCCGGTACGACCACCAGGTCTGGTAGTGCACATCCGGCGCGCCTGTCGCGCTTTCGCTTCGAAGCCACTTCTGGGGTGGAAACTAGTGGGGTGGATCAGAAATCCGCGCGATAAGTTGCGTAGCAATTTGGGTTCCTGTTGAGGCACGAGGAGGGCGAATACCGGGAGTATTCAACCGACGAGAAACGAAGACAGGGGCCGAAATGG
>Ga0272441_10000897_pt1 | contig 65116 bp, 50 predicted proteins | sample SSMProp6N_FD_193582 | JGI IMG/M metagenome (GOLD analysis project Ga0272441, IMG submission 193582) | Marine sediment archaeal communities from Little Sippewissett salt marsh, Falmouth, MA, United States - SSM-Prop-6N | ecosystem: Environmental > Aquatic > Marine > Wetlands > Sediment ... | reverse complement strand
TTTTAAGCATGGCAAGGGCGTTCGCGTATTTTCTGCGCAGGTTTTTGTCCCTGCTGTTGTAGGAAAGGGCCCTGCGGAAATATTCAACAGCAGAAGCATAGTCCCCGTCCCTTGCGTAAATGTCACCCAGTCTTTCGGCTGCTCTGGCATCTGTTGGGTCTGTCCTGAGCGCCTTTTCAAATGCGGCAACCGCGTCAGGTGTACGGCCCATCCTTAGAAGCGCCTCTCCCTGTCCGCGGTAATACTTTGATCTTTTAGGATTGAGTTCCGCTGCACGGTCATAGTTCTTTTTCGCGTCAGCATACCTCTGTATACGGTAATAAAGGTTGCCCAGGTTGTAATAGCCTTCAGCCTCGTCAGGGTTAGCTCGAATTCCCTGCTTCAGTGTTTTTATGGCGCCGGCTGTATCCCCTCGTTTAAGCTGCTGGAGTGCTATGTTCCAGTAGCTTTCAGGATCTTTTGGGGCGACTCTCTGCGCTGACCTGTATTCTTTCAGGGCTTTCAGGTGTTTCAGCTGTTCATCGTAGACGTTACCGAGCCTGTTGTAGGCGTGGGGATATTTTGGCTTGACCTTTTTCGCGCGTTCAAAAGTCTCAATTGCACGGTCATAATCACCCTTGAGAGCGTACGCGTGCCCGAGTTCGTTGAGTGCGTCATAGTTGACAGGATCGATCTCGAGTGCTCTTTTAAAATAATCTATGGACCGGTCTATGTCGCCGATCTCCTTGTAAAGGTAGCCTATTTTTACGAGCACACCCGTATTGGATGGATCTGTCTCGAGGATTTTCTGGTACAGCTCTATCTGGCGGTAACGCAGGTCCTGAATTTTGTCTGCCGGGTCACCCGGCTTCAGGAGCAGGTAGCCTCCGCCCAGGAGCAGTAGGAGGAGTATTGATCCGGCAATGGCTTTTGTCCTGAAATCTCTGTTGTTGTATCTCATGCTGTTTCCCCTTATAGATCATCATCCAGATAGATGCCTTCTATCTTCTTTTTAGTTTTTTTGTCCGCGTGTCCGGCCTTTTTGTCCGTGGACTGTCTGTCAGGCTTTTTCAGGGTTGCGCCGCCCAGGAGGAGCGCCTCCTGTATCGATATTTCACTTCCTTCAGGAGGAATAACAAAGTTCGGGTCCCTGAGTAGTTCTATTGCGCGCCTTATGCTCTCGTACTGCGGGTCTTCAGGCGCCTTTGTGATATAGGTCTCCCAGTTTTTTATAGTATTCTGCTTGTCGCGCTGGAGCATGAGGTAGGTGAGCCCGATGTGATAGTATGAGAATTTGAGGTTGCTGTCCATTTCAAGCGCCTTCTGAAAGTTCTCAATTGCCGGCTCGCCCATTCTCTTGTAATAGTATATCTGGCCGAGCCTGAAATAGTTTTCCGCGGAGCCCGGCTTTATATCAAGGGCCCTGCTGTAGAGGGTAAGGGCCCCGTCATAGCGTTTTTTTATCAGGAATATGTCCCCGAGATAGGAGTAGGCGAGCGCGTTTTCAGGGTCCTTTTTGATAACGCTCTGTAGCATTATTTCCGCCATCTCAAATTTCTTCTGAAAGAAATAGCTCATTGCTTTTTTAAAGAGCTCGTCATCTTTGCTTTCGGCCTGTGAAAGCGCGCTGAGCGGTGCCATCAAGGACATGAGAATAATTAATGCTGCAGCCTGTTTTTTCATTGTAAATTCCTCTGTAAGGAGCGTGCACGCGGCTCTCCTCTGGTAATTATCGTCATGATAATCTCATTAGTCAATATAATAATATAGGGTTACTTATGCAAGCGCACATATGCATGACACTGTTGATAGAATAATAAGCGGTTTCACTTTTTTTATGCAGATTGATGAGATCAGGTAAGAACTATGACCTCAATGTCTGTTTCCGCAAGCATTTCTTCAGCAAGTGGATCATTGTAGGGGTGCTTTACAATAAATTTTTTAATCCCGCTGTTTATCAGCATTTTTGTGCATATTGAGCATGGCTGGTGAGTGACATAGATGGTAGCGCCCGCAATTGAGACCCCGTGATAGGCAGCCTGGATTATGGCGTTCTGCTCAGCGTGGAGTCCCCTGCAGAGCTCATGGCGTTCACCTGAAGGTACCTGGAATTTTGTCCTGAGGCATGTCTCTGGCGTGCAGTGGCTTATGCCGGAAGGGGCGCCGTTGTAGCCGGTAGCCAGGATCCGCTTGTTCTTGACAAGGAGTGCTCCCACATTACGCCTTATACAGGTTGACCTGGTTGCCACGTCCTCCGCGATTTTCATGAAATAGTTGTCCCACGTGGGCCTGTCTCTCATTTATGCACCTCGAATATGAATGGTAGTTCCGATGATACAGGATCAGGTGTGTTTATGGTGATGCGCGCTGTAAGGGGCACTCCAGCGGCATTGAACTGGAACAGGGTCTTCCGTTCCGGTTTTTCAGGGCGCAGGTTGCCGGGAAGGGCCTGTTTCAGTGTTTCTTTTTCAATGACAGATACAAAGGTCCGCGCGTCTCCGGGTGCCAGTGTCAGTGATGTCAGGGGTTCTCCTATACTGCGTTTTATAATTACGCTGTTTTCGTGAATTATATCAAGGTGGGCGAGCGTGCCCCTGAACTTGAGTGTTGTTTTCCGGTCTCTAAGTGGTTCCGCAGTAATGGTGAACATGTATGCTGATGTTTCAGGGTCAGAATTAACCGAGAGCCTGAATTTAATTTCACTGCAGGTAAGGGTAGAGGTCTTATACGTCTTTCCTGTGTCCCTGGTGTTAAAATAGAACACTATCAGGACAATCAGGAGCGCGTCTATAACCAGGATTATCCTGGAAAGGCGTATTTTTCTTCGCGATTTTTCGGATTTACCGCCTGACCTGATTTTCTGAAGTGTCTTTTCTGTAAATGTACTTTTTTCCGGCATGTCATCAACTGCTTAATATTTTTACCAACAATAGAACATGTCCGGATTTGTTGCAATAACAATTGAGATCCAGGCCGGATCATATGCTGTTTTCAAGGCGGGTGATACTCTCTTTTATAAGGGCATATTCCCTGCTGTTTATGTCAAAGCAGCTTATATAGGCCCTGAAATATCGTATCTGGTCCTGTTTCAGCCTGTTGCTTTCAGTCTGGGGGCGCGTCATTGAACAAGTCCTCCCGGGTTTCATTTGTGAACAGTCCAGGGGCTGCCTGGCTGAACCCTTATATTTTATATCGGCCCTTCATGCTCAGGCTGCAAGTTCAGGGCAAAAAAAAACCGCCCTGAGGCGGTTTTTTTTATATATGGTATTAAACCTTATTTCCAGTCGTCTACCAGTTCGAACAGACATGCAGCACCCATGCCGCCGCCTATACACATGGACTCAATACCGTATTTAACGTTATTGTTGTACATGTTGTGTACGATCTGAGCAAGGAGTTTTGCGCCTGTGCATCCGAGCGGGTGGCCAAGAGCAATAGCGCCGCCGTTTACGTTGAGGAAACGCTTGTCGCTTTCTACTGACCAGTTCTCTTCTGCGTCAATTCCGAGCTGCTGCGCGCAGTATATTGACTGTGAAGCAAACGCTTCGTTGAGCTCAATAAGTTTGACCTTTGTTCCGAGGTCTTTGAGGTCCCAGCCAACCTGCTTGAGAAGCTTGGGAATCGCTGCTGCGGGTCCAACACCCATTTCATCAGGCTCAACACCTGCAACCGCGTAAGAAACGATCTTTACCATGGGAGTTACGCCATACTCACGGCATGCTTCTTCGCTCATAATGAGGTTTGCTGCAGCACCGTCAGTTGTCTGTGAAGAGTTGGCAGCTGTTACGCTTCCGCCTGCTTTAAAAGCGGGACGGAGTTTTGCCATGCCTTCCAGTGTGGTTGCTTCACGAATACCATCGTCCCAGTCCTGCATGAAGGTTTCTTTAACAACCATGCCGTCCTTGGTAACGAACTTTGTTGCCTCAGTGGGCACGATCTCAGGGAAAAGGCCGTTTTTCAGTGCATTTACAGCCTTCATCTGTGAGTGGTAGCCGAAAATGTCCTGCTGCTCACGTGTAATATTATACCTGGAAGCAACGTTTTCAGCAGTTATACCCATTGATATGTAAACGTCCGGGTTCTCTTTTGCCCAGTCAGGGTTAGGCCGGGGCATGTTTCCGCCCATGGGAACGGTTGACATACATTCGAGTCCGCCGCCCATTGCAACGTCACAGAAACCGGTCATGACTCTCATTGCTGAGATAACACTGGCTTCAAGTCCTGATGAACAGAACCTGTTTACAATTGCGCCTGAGGTTGTGATAGGCATTCCAGCCATAAGACCGCAAATACGGCCGACATTAAGTCCCTGTTCCGCTTCCGGGAATGCGCATCCGATCATGATGTCATCAACAGCTTCCTTGGGAACATTAGGGGTCTTATCCATGACAGATTTAATGACATGCGCGAGCATTTCTTCTGGCCTGGTCTGGGCAAAAGCACCCTTGTTTCTGCGGCAACCAGGGGTTCTCAGTGCTTGTACAATATATGCATCTCTCATATATTTATTCCTCCTGTTTATCGTTAGTTAAATTAAATCATTAACGGCTTGCCGGTCTTCAGCATGTGCTCAGCCATCTTCTGGGAATTTTCTGTCTTCCACAGTTCAACAAAGGCTTCCCTTTCGTTCTTCATCCACTGCTCTTCAGTGATCTTGGAACCCTGCTTGATGTCACCGCCTGTCATGACTTCACATATCTTCTTGGATATGAATTCCATGTGAGGAGTGATGTAGTTTCCGCCCTTCATGTTGAGCATTTCAGCCCATACCATACCGTGGGCTTCACGTCCCATTACAGGGATAAGCTTTTTAGCAGGTGGTGAATAGCCGTCTTCAACCATTCTGAGGACTTCTTTCTTGGCTTCGCCAATCAGGAGGTCTTTGTTGAATATGATTTTGTCTGTCGGGCGCAGGAAGCCGTTATTTCTGGCTTCAGCAGCTGACATGCCGACCTTTGCTGTTGCAACTGTCATGAATGCGGGCAGGAAGTATGCGCCGTAATCTGAAATCTTGACAGAAGCGGGAACTGAATCCATGAAACGCTTCCACAGGTTCAGCATACCAAGTCCGCCCGGCAGGAGGCCAGCGCCGATCTCAACAAGGCCCATGTAGGTTTCTGCGTGAGCAACAATCTTGTCACATGCAAGGCTGCACTCGCATCCGCCGCCAAGTACCATACCGAAAGGTGCTGCTACTACTGGGAATGGTGAGTAGGTAAGTCCGCTGATTGCTTCGTGTACCTTGGCAATGAACTTGTCTATCTCGTCAAATTTTCCAGCCTTGGCCAGTCCGCCCATGAAACCGAGGTCTCCGCCAGCGGAGAATGCGCCCGGCATACCAGGAGCCTGGTTGCCTATAACAAGGCCGATTCCGTTTTCTTTAACATACTCAACTGCTTCGAAGAAGAAGTCAACGATATCGCCATTGATGGCGTTCATTTTTGAATGGAATTCACAGTCAAAAACACCGTCGCCTATGTCGATCAGTGAAACTGAAGCGTTTCCGAGTACTTCTTTTCCGTCAGCTTTGAATGCTGCCAGGTTGAGGGCCAGAGGATTCTGCTTGATCTCTTTGTAGCCGCCGCCAACCAGGTCATAGTACATGTCTTTGCCGTTTTCTGTCTTGTAGAAGGTAGCAGCGCCTGAAGCGAGCATTTTCTTTACATTTTCAGGAACGGTAAAGCCGTCTTTTTCCATCTTTGCAACAGACTCTTTCACTCCAATGGCGTCCCATGCCTGGAATGGTCCCAGTGCAAGGTTGTAACCCCATGTCATGGCGTTGTCTATCTCAACAATGGTGTCTGAAATTTCAGGAACCCTGTTTGCAGCGTAGATGCAGCCAGCTGCGGTCAGTTTCCATGCGAATTTTGCTGCTTTGTCATCTGCGTAAACAACAGCTTTGATCTTATCCGCGGGAGTTGCTGCGGCTTTTGATGCAGCAAGGCACGGGAAATCGTATTTCTTTTCAAAATCTACATACTCGAGGGTCTTGGGATCGAGAACCTGGGTGAAACGTTTCCCTTCAGGTGTTCTTCCTTTTTTGTAGAAGCCCTGCTTGGTCTTGTCTCCGAACCATTTGTTTTCGATTACCTTGTTGAACCACTCGGGAACCTTGTAGTTATCGCGCTTCTCATCGTTCGGGAGAAGCTCATAAGAGTTTTCTGAGAGATGATGAACAGTGTCAAGTCCTACCATGTCAGTAAGCTTGAACAGAGCGGTTTTCGGCCTTCCCATTGCGGGTCCCAGAACAGCGTCGATTTCCGGAATGGTCATGTCTTCTGTTTCAAGGTACTGGAAAGCCTGCACGATCTCGCCAACACCGATTCTGTTACCGATGAAGTTAGGAGTATCTTTTGCCCAGACAATACCTTTACCCAGTCTCTTTTCGCCGAATTCAGCAACGAAATCGAGTATTTCCTGTTTTGTGTCAGGACCTGCAACCAGCTCGAGGAGGTGCATGTACCTTACAGGATTGAAAAAGTGAGTGATGCAGAAATGCTCCTGGAAAGCTTTGCTTGTCTTGGATACCATTTCTTTAAGGGGGAGACCGGAAGTGTTTGACGCAATAATTGTGTTTGCGCTTCTGATCTTGTCGATTCTTTCAAACAGGTCCTGCTTGATCTTCAGGTTTTCAACAACAACTTCTACTATCAGATCGCATTCTTTCAGTTTGTCAAAATCATCTTCAAGGTTACCGAGGGCTATTCGGTTTGCACTGGCCTTGTCCATGAAAGCCGCGGGTCTGGCTTTTTTCAAGCCGTCGAAGCCGGCCTGGACAATTCTGTTTCGTGCTGCAGGGTCATTCTTTTCCTCATCTTTTAGATCAAACGGGACGATGTCTAAAAGCAGGGTGTCAATGCCTGCGTCAGCTAGTAATGCGGCGATACCGCCACCCATGATACCAGAGCCGATAACGGCTGCTTTATCAATTCTTCTAGCCATAAAAACCTCCTGTTTTATTGTATATTAAATAATACCGTTGCTAAATGAATCATTTGCAATGGCATAATCTACATGGTAGAGATTTTAGTGAGTTATTAGCGTTTTCCTGAAACTATTGATTTAGATTACGAATTAATATCAATTTTGAAATATCAATAAAAATTGTCAATTGTTATAGTATTTTTTTAAACATTTAATCTTAAAATAATCAGTTTTTCAGAAAAATTGATTTCAGTACGGATCCGGACATATGAAATCACTCCACATGAACCGGTGAAGTTATGGGCTGCATGAGTATATTTACGGCTGCAACGGCATAATTTCTGTAAACAGCGCTGTTTTTGTGATGGATTGTCTGAAATCACGCAGTGCGTGCGGAATATCCAGACACTTTAAAATAAAGATACACAAGTCATTTCAGGGTATCAATAGGTGTAAGCATATAAATACTATAGGGGATTTTCCCATATGGTGCAAATTAAGGGGGCCTTTTCAATATAATGAAGTGGCCGGGCCAAATGATTTTTTATATTGACAATGATATCCTGTTTTAATATATGGATATCGTTCATTAAACAGGGCGCCGTACCCAAGAGGCTAAGGGAGAGGTCTGCAAAACCTTTATTCAGCGGTTCGAGTCCGCTCGGCGCCTCATATTTTTTTTTTATTGTTATACAAGGACTCTTATCAAAGCCCAGGTGGTGGAATTTGGTAGACACAAGGGACTTAAAATCCCTTGGACCTTGCGTCCGTGAGGGTTCAAGTCCCTCCCTGGGCAATTCCCCCAAATTAAATAATTTATTTTTTATCAGGAATGAGGCTGGACATTACCGCGGTAAAGGTTTCCGCGTATTTGTGATATGAGGAAAAGGGCGCCCTGCACTCAATAACAAGAAGTGTGTTGTTGAACCTGGCGAGCATGATCCTCTGAAGAAATTTTATCCTGCCTGAATAATACTCGAATACGATTATCCTTCCGGTGATGCCTTTATCAATGGGGATGTCTTTTTCTTCAATTATTTCCGTGAGTTTTCTTCCAATGCCGTCAAGGTACCACTCCTTCCATGACTCCCATTTTTTCATTTCAACGTCACTGTAGTCCGACAATTTAAGGGTAATATCTGTATTTTTGTTTCTGCGGATTATATACACACTCTTGTAGTCCAGGTCCGCTCTTGAAAGACGCCACTCTGAAGGCACGAGAAAACTTAAACCATACCTGCTGTTATGCAGCCTGACGAATTCAGAATCAGCGAACAGGGGAAGCGCGGAAACAAGCGCAATAAAGAAAATTATGTTACGCGTGTAATTTTTCATGATGTTTAACCCGGACCGTTCATTAAATATCACGTGTTTTACCGAAATAATGCCTTATGTTCTGCATTGCCAGTTTTAATTTCGGTTCCAGTATATCTATTCCCTCGTCAATATCATTAAAAAAATGAAATAAATCAAGGTCTTCGGGTGATATGAGGCCGTAATCCACCAGTTTGGGGAAATTTATAAGGTCATTCCAGAATTCACCGTCATAAAGGAGAACAGGTATCCCGGTTTTTTCCAGTTTGCGGGTCTGTATCAGGGTAATTGTTTCAAAAAATTCATCCAGTGTGCCAAACCCGCCCGGAAAGATCACTATTGCCTTGGCCTGGTAGAGGAACCAGAGCTTTCTCATGAAGAAGTAGTGAAAATCGAAATTCAGCTCAGGTGTGATGTATGGATTCGGCTCCTGTTCAAATGGAAGGTCAATGTTAAGGCCGATCGTGGGCAGCCCTGCTCGTGAGGCCCCCTTGTTCGCGGCCTCCATTATCCCGGGTCCGCCGCCGGTTGTGATATAGAATTTCTGCCCCATGTCTTTTTCCATTTTTAAGCTGAGCTGCGCGAGCCTGTATGCGAATTCCTCTGCTGCAGTATAGTATTCCGAGCTTTCCGGTTTCAGCCTCGCGGACCCGAAAAACACCACTGTGTGGTTTATATTGAGTTTTTTCATGCGTGTATCAGGCTCGATATATTCACTCGCGATTCTCAGCATCCGCGCTTCACGCGAAAACATGAATTCGGGATTATCAAAAGCCAGTTTTGTTTTATCATTCATTTTAATCGCCTTTTCCTTTTCATATTAAGTATGGTCCCGTCAGTATGCTCTGTAACTGAGGATGACAGTATTTCTTTTTTGTCAATAAGATCAATCGTTACCGAATCCATGAATTTCATAATGATCTTCAGCCCCTGGCCGGTGCCGGTCAGGCTTACAGGTATCTCGCGGCCGTTGATCCTTACCCTGATCTTTTTTTTCTCTGATTTTGAAACATAATTCATTATCTGGGAAATATATGAATCAGAACCGCTGTCCGGGAGTGATTGCAAGACATTATAAATATCAAGCCCGGGGCCCTGGTCAATAACTGTTGCGTTAAAGAATTTCCGCGTGATAGTATAACCCACTGTAATGTCACGACGGTCCGGATGTTCATTTGATATCCGCGTTTTCCTGGTCTTCTCGATTGTATTGAGTACCGCGTTTGTGACAGCTTCATCCACAGCAAGCACGATTTCATCAATTTCGTCCGGATGATATTCCGCCTGTTTCAGCCTGTTTATCAGTTCATTGATAACAGAGGGTATAACCGATGGGTCAGCCCTGAAGCTGTCAAGGAATTCTATTTCCTTTTTCAATCTGTCCGTTTACCTTTTTTATCAGCATAGTAATATTTAAATTCAGTAATTTGCCAGTATTTAATACTCAACTTATAGCACTTAAAAAATGCTCTATTGCCCGGGGCTGTCCAAAAAGTATATACTCATTCTTTTATTAGAGCAACATGCTTTCAATTAACCCCCTAAATCCCCCTAAGGGGGACTTTTAAATTCCAAGCTAATGCCCCCTCCGGGGGTTAGGGGGCTTTCCGGACAGGCACAGTGGCATGATTGTTAATTTTCCACCAAAATCCATTTTAAGGATTATCACCGGTAATTTGTTTAATTGCTGATATCCCATGAATATTTTATATTATCAATATCGCGCACAAGTATAAAATTTTATATAATAAAATCAATGAATAAATAAAAAATGTTTTTTTGTTGTATGCTGTTCCTCTAATCCTGATGAACGATTTTCAGAGAAAAGGCTTGCTAATGTTAAGCACGATATAATGATATGCCTGATACTACAGTTAAAGGCGGTATATTCAATGGGTCTTATAAAAAAAGGCGCGCTGCTGGCGTGTGTTATGCTTCTGGCAGCTGCAACCGGGTGCGGCAGAAAATATACTGACGATGTCCGGTCTTCACTCGGGAGCATGAGCCTTGAACAGAAGGTGGGGCAGCTGCTCATGACATCAGTGCCCGGCTGTAAGCTGAACAGTGAAACTGAAGAAATAGTCGAACGCTTTATGCCCGGGGGAGTCATACTGTTCGGATATAATCTTGACGGTCCTGAAAATATACGTCTCCTGATAAACGGGTTGCAGGAACATTCCATGCGCAATTCCGGAATACCGCTCTTTATCTCAATTGACCAGGAAGGGGGCAGGGTCAGGCGGATCACGCACGGGCTGGAGCAGTTTCCCGGAAACATGGCTGCAGGAATAGCAGGAGCCCCTCACCTGGTTTATAAATGGGGCAGGATCACAGGACTTCAGCTCAGGAAGTTCGGGGTAAACATGAACCTGGCCCCGGTACTTGACGTTAATAATAATCCGGGCAATCCTGTAATAAATACTCGCTCTTTCGGCTCTGACCCCGCGATCGTGGCAAAAATGGGTTCCAGGTATATCAGGGGTCTCCAGAAGTCCGGCTGTATCGCGGTTGGCAAGCATTTCCCCGGTCACGGTGACACTGCTCAGGACTCGCATGTTACACTGCCCGTGATTCCCTGGGGTATTGATCGTCTGAAGAACGTGGAATTCGTTCCCTTTAAAAAGGCGATCCGGAGCGGTGTGGAAGGCATTATGACCGCGCACATCTCTTTCCCGGGAATCCTTGAAAACAGCGATCCTGCAACGCTCTCTCCCGTGTTTCTTACGGAAATACTGAGGAACCAGATGGGTTTCAGTGGACTGGTGATTACGGATGACATGGAAATGAACGCGATTTCCGGCGGCCGGGACATGGGTGAGGCCGCGGTCATGAGCCTGATTGCGGGAACGGATATCATACTTATCAGTTCATACGGTAAAAATATAAATGTGATCCATGAAGCGGTAATGAAGGCTGCACAGAGCGGGCGTATCCCCCTGGAGAGGATTGACGCCTCAGTAAGGAGGATACTTGAATGCAAATTCCGCTACAGGATAATGTCTCCTGAAAAAGGCGTTTCTGCCTGGGAGTCTCCCGGTTTGACAGAAACAGAGGAGAAAATACTTGATAGCGCGGCCCGTGTTAACAGGGAACTTTCAAGACGCGCCATTTTCTATCATGGAAGAAAGGGGCTTCTGGGGAAAGACCCGGCCTCAAGGCGTTTCGTTATTACAGGCGACCCGGTGATCCGGAGCGTGCTTGAACACAGGAGCGGCTGCATTGTTATGCAGAGCGTTGAGGACCTTTACAGGCAGGCGTCACTCAATTACAGCGGCATAAAAAATACAGTTTTCCTTCATGTAAAGGACCCTGACTTGCGGATTATCAGTGACCTTGCCGGGTTCTGTAAGCGTAAACATGCGGAACTGGTCCTCGTGTCGACCGGGAATCCTTTTCCTGTGGCAGGGATTGATTTTGTGGACTCAATGCTCTTCTCCTTTTCCGGTACAGAGGAGTCCCTGCGCCAGGTGGCCCTGTGCGTGGCAGGGGAATTCATGCCCGCGCGCGAAATTAACTGTTACCTTGGAATATAGCGGACAGGTATTATGGACCACGGGATTTATATTCATGTCCCTTTCTGCAGAAGAAAATGTGATTACTGCTCCTTCTATTCTGTACCGCTTCAGGAACAGAAAGTACCCCGGGATGAACTCCTGAACGCCTATTGCGCGCGGCTGTGCAGCAACATACGGGAGCACTTTGCGGTCCACGGGAAAGTGACCGCTGACACTGTATATTTCGGAGGCGGCACGCCTTCTATCATGGGTTCGGAACGGTTAAGCACGATCATTGACCTCCTCATTGAACAGGTCGACCTGCGGCAAGACGCGGAAATAACCCTTGAGGTCAACCCTGAGGATGCCACGCACGGTAACCTTTCAGCATTCAGGGACAGCGGGATTAACCGGATGGTCCTGGGAATGCAGACATCACAGGAACAGCTTCACTCGCGTATAGGCAGGTCCGGGCCTTTGTGCACCGGGGAGTTCCTGGACCGTTTTTTCGGTGTCCGGGGTTTTATTAAATGCGCTGACCTGATAAACGGTATACCGGGACAGGACAGGGACATGCTTTTCACTGACCTGGAGACGCTCACCAGTTACAGTCCGGCACATATCTCCTCCTACCTTCTCTCTATTGACAGGGGAACCCGGCTTTTTAACAGGGAGGTTTCTGATGATTCCCTGCAGGAGCGGCAGAGGGAACACCTTATTGCCACTCGTGGTTTTCTGACAGCCCGGGGCTATGAGCATTATGAGATATCGAATTATGCACTGCCCGGGTATGAGTCCAGGCACAACATGAAATACTGGACCTTCCAGCCGTACGCGGGTTTCGGACCCGGTTCTCATTCGTTCTATTCGGGTGAGCGTTATATAAACAGCATGAGCGTAAAGGACTATATCGAATCAGGGCATACGCAGCTCGAACATGACATCAGGGACGGGAATTCCAGGATTACTGAATATCTGTTGACCGGCCTGCGTCTTATCCGCGGGATCTGCCTTGAGGAGATGGAAGAGAAACTGAAGGCGCCGCTTCCCGGCAGGGTTTACGAGCGGATCATGAAAGCTGCTGAAAACGGCCATGTTAAAGTTGTGTGGAAAAACGGGAAGAGGGAAGTGTCGCTCACCCGGGATGGGCTCTTTATCGCGGACAGGGTCATATACGAAATTGTTCAGGATATACTCCCCTGATTCGGGGTAAAGTACCCGGGCAAAGCAGGGGCTACTTGACAATAAAATATTTTTTATAGGTATTGTAGAGCCGCCTGTAATAATCAGACGCGTCCTTGTTATGAGTAATTGTGTAGTAGTAGTAAAGAAGCTGGCTTGATTTAATAATAAATATGTTGGCGTCCTTGCCTTTCATGCCTTTTGCGATCTCAAAGTCATTCCCCTTGAGAAGTTCAACAGCTATCTGTACATGCTGCCCGATTTTATTAATTTCGTCCTTTATACCGGGATCATTGTCTTTAACCAGGCGGTTGAGCTTCTCCTGGTCAAGGCCCCCGGACATGAGGTAGTATTTCTTGAGATGTACCATGGTACTGCTTATCAGGGTTTTTTTATACGCTGTTTTCAGTTTTTCCCTGAATATCTGAAACGAATGAAGTTTCTGGAGGTCATTTTCAGGGAGTTCGCTGCACTTGATTTTATAAAGGTTAAAAGCGGTTTTTTCCACTTCCTTGCAGTCAATATCTGTATTAATAATTGCCGCGAGTTTATGATAATTGTTAGGGTTTCTTTCTATGATTTTTATAAAAAGGTCAATTCCCTTTATCGCTTCCGCGTATACCTGGTGTCGCCTGGAGGAGAAATCTTTCAGGGTCATATATTTCATGCCTTCAATGATCATGGGCGACTGTGCTGTGATCAGTATCGCATCCATGTCAGGTTCAAAGTCACGGGAGGTCCTTTTTTTTATTTCTTCATGTATTTCCGGATCATTACTGAGATTCTCTTCGATATCGACAGGCTGCTCAAATATAATTTCCGCTTCTTTTTCGTCAACTGCATGTTTTTCCACGTGAGTTCCGCTTCCGGGCTCATGTTGTGAAAAAAGGTCATCGTCAATGATATCATCCTTTATATTGTCATCATCAATGAATAGAGAATCAAAATCAATGTCATTGTTATCGGGCATTATGCTTTCCCCTGGAATATGGATGGCACATCTGTATATAAATAGTGTATTATAAAAATAAAAAAATTACAATTAAAAATATTAACAGCTGTTATCATGACGGGAAGGTCGGCAATTTTTCTGCCCCGGGCCTTTCACTCTTCAATGAGATCATAGACAAGGTTAAAATTAATCAGACAAGACAGTACTCCCTTCAAGGGCATTCCCGCGGTGATTTCCATCATGTGCTGGTCCTGGGTGTCCTTATATTCCCACTGTGTGCCATTTACAAGAATACATCCGCAATATTCGAGAGAGTCTGCATCAAACAGCTCAACCTTTTTTAATTTATTCATGTCCATAGTGATATCTCCGGTTAGCAGTTCAATAAAATGTATTTGTCCGGGGATGTTTTTGTCAAGCCGGTTTTACAGCTATTGTATCATTAAAAATAATTATTATATCAGTTCCCATGGCCGGGGGAGGGGTAAATCCGCGCATGCCGCCTATTTCAGGTATATCCTGGGGACCCTTTTTGATATGCCGCAGGTTATCTCGTACGGGATAGTGCCGATCCATTCCGCAACCGTGTCAGCCGTAATGGTTTCCCTGCCGAAGAGAACAACCTCTTCCCCAACAGGGAAGGAATCGTCACCAAGGTTTACCAGTATCTGGTCCATGCTGACCCTGCCGACAACGGGATATTCCCTGCCCTGTATGAGCACGCTGCCCCTGTTGGAAATAAACCTGCTGTAGCCGTCTCCGTATCCAACCGGGACAGTGGCAATTGTAGAGTCACTCTCTGTCCTGTATGTGAGACCGTACGAAAGAGGGGTCCCCTTTTTGACACGTTTCATGAAAATGAGTATGCTCTTCAGTGTCATTGCCGGAATAAAACCGTCACAGGTCCTTCCACCGCCATACGGGGAATAACCGTATGAGATGATCCCCGGGCGTATCATGTTTAACCCGGAATCATTGCAGTTAAGAAGGCCGGCGCTGTTTGAGATGTGCCTGAAGGGTATGATTATGCCTTCAGCCTCGAGTGTATTTAAAATATTATTGAAAACCGCGCTCTGGTTGCCTGTAAAACCCAGGTCCTCGTCCGCAACAGCAAAATGCGAGTATATCCCATCGAGCTTTACATTATCCAGGCATAAAACACGCCTGCATATGGTCATTACCTGTTCAGGGGCGCACCCGATCCTGCCCATTCCTGTGTCTACCTTGAGGTGAACCGGCACAGTGGTCCCCCTGGCAGAAGCGGGTCCGGATACAGCTTCGGCAGTGTGCGCGTCAGCAATGGTCAGTGTAAGGTCATTGTCAAGCACAGCCTCGATCTGTTCCTTTTCAGGCAGTATTAGCTGCAGGAGCAGTATGGGCATTGTAATGCCTGCCCTTCTCAGTGATATGCCCTCGTCTATGGAGGCCACGCCGAGCATGTCAGCCAGACCTTCTGACTCCACATAGCAGGACACCTGTTCAATGCCGTGTCCGTACGCGTCAGCCTTGACAGGAAGAAGTATTTTAACACCCGGGCCCGCCATGTCCCTTATCCTGTTGAGGTTATTCCTTATGGCGTTCAGGTCAATTTCGATATAGGTTTTTCGCAGCATGATAAAAAGTACCTTTAATGAAAAGCGTGTCCCCGGCAGGAACGTATGCATAGCTGTATGTTACCTGTGTGTATATGTGTCAATTAATATTTATTGATTTATGATCTTTTGATACGGCAGGATCGGGCATGGTCCTGGTCCTGTTAATTTCCTGCGGAATCATAACAAAATGCTTGATAAAAGAGACCGGAATATTAGGATTATTCTGTTACAGGGGAGTAGAGTAATGAAAATAACAATAAGAAAACCGGTGCTTACCCTGCTGGTGGTTTTTGTCATTATGCTGCTGATGGGAAGCGCGCTTATACGCTATAAAATACGGTCTTCAGCGGAAACAGAGACCGGAACGATAAGGATAAACGGCATCAGGAACGAAGCTGTTATCAGGCGGGATTCCCTTGGTGTCCCGTGTATCCAGGCGGAGAATGAGGAGGACCTGTTTTTCGCGGCCGGGTACGCGACCGCTGCTGACAGGCTGTGGCAGATGACAGCAATGAAGATGCTTGCTCAGGGGAGGATCTCGGAGATAGCAGGGAAAGACACCCTGCCTGTTGATATTTTTATGAGGAGCCTGGGCTTCAGGCGTTTTGTTGAGGAATCCATGGCAGGCCTTGACAGTCACATGCGTTCCATTCTTGAATCCTTTTCCAGGGGCGTGAACGCTTATGTGAAGATGCATGAAACCCTTCCTGCGGAGTTTCTCATGACCGGTTTCCGGCCTGAAAAGTGGAAACCCGAAGACACCTTTTACGTGGTTTGCGTGACAAGCCTCAGCCTCTCGTATAATATTATGGAGGAGCTCTGTTACCTTGTACTTGCAGGCAGGGTAGGCTATAATCGCGTTCCCTACCTGGTGCCGGTCTATCCCGGGGAATCGCTCCCGTACGACGAGGTGCGGAAGTGCGCCCGGATCAGGAGCAGTAAGCTGCTCAGCCGGGTCAGGGATGTGTTCAGGGCCGGGGCAGAGACAGGAGAACTGGTCCCCTTTAGCGTGCCCGCCTCCAACAACTGGGCACTTTCAGGGAAAAAGACAAAGAGCGGCAAGTCCATAATTGCCAATGATACGCATCTTTTCGGGTCGCTTCCCAATCCCTGGATGATAATGCACCTGAAATGTCCCTCATATGAGGCCGCCGGCGTGACCGTGCCCGGGCTTCCCCTTGTTCTTCTTGGGTACAACGGAAAAATCGCCTGGGGCGCTACAATGGTAATGGCGGATTCCCAGGACATATTTATTGAAAAACTCAGGACAGTTGACGGGGTCCCCTGCTATCTGTACAGGTCACGCTGGCTGCCTGTGAAACTGAAAAAGGAACGATTCAGGATAAGCGGCCACAGGGACACTGTGATTGAAATGGGAACAACACGGCACGGGCCCCTTCTCAACCAGGCACTCAAGAGGATGCCGATGCCCACGCTTCTACTGGGACAGCCTGTGCCAATGGATTCAGACTACGGGCTGGCGCTTTCCTGGGCCCTTGGTGACGGGGCCGGCAGCCTGAACGGGTTCTATAATCTCGGTATGGCCTCTACAATGGATGCAGCGCGTGAAGCCATATCAATGATAGAGAGTGTGTACCTGAACATGGTATACGGGAACAGCGATAATATAGCCCTGCAGGTATCAGGAAGGTTTCCTGTTCGCAGAAAGGGCACGGGGCAGCTTCCCTCTCCCGGGTGGGAAGGAAAATATGACTGGACCGGGTACCTGCCTGTTTCAGAGAACCCTTTCAGGATGAATCCCTCATCAGGATATATTGCCACTGCCAATGACCGGATCACAACCAGGGACTATCCTTTTCACCTCACCTCGAGCTGGTACAAACCTTCCCGCGGAGAGTACCTGAAAAGGGCCCTGGAAGAAATGAAAAATGCGGACGTGGAGGACACAAGGAGGCTGCAGTTCAGCCGCTTTTCACTGTTTGCTGAAAAGGTCCAGGATATGCTTTTCAGCAAAACGGTCTTAGCGAAGATAGAAAAGCATATACGGGAAATGAATGATACGGATGCGCAGGAACGCGCGCGCGAAGCACTGGAATATCTTCTTCCTTCACGATTTGATGCTGTAATGGCAAACGATTCCGTTAACGCGACCGTGTTCAATGCGTTTGTTCATTCGTTTCTGCATGAGACTTTTCTCGACGAGCTCGGTCCTGAAGATTCAGTAACATGGGAGGCCTTTACAGTAATAAATGCACTGGGGTTTTCCGCGCTTGAAGACCACCTGCTTCACATGCGCAGCTCACCATTCTGGGACAACAGGAATACCCGTATACGCGAGCGTGCTCCTCGTATCATTGCCAGGTCCCTGGCCGGGGCAATTGAAATGTGTGAAAAAAAGGCCGGAAAAGACAGGACTAAATGGTGCTGGGGCATGGTGCACCAGTATTTATGGGAGCATGATTTCGCGAAAAAGGCGCCCCTGCTTGCCGGCTATTTCAACCGGGGGCCGTATCCGGCAGGCGGGGACGTGCATACCGTGAATGTGGCTTCATTTACAACTGGACGGGATTTTTCCGTGTGGGGGATCCCTGCCATGCGTATGATAGTGGATTTCAGCCTGGTCGAGCCGGCAGCACTCGTGGCAACACCAGGGCAGTCAGGTAATCCGGCGAGCCCTCATTATGACGACATGATACCCTTTTTCCTGGAGGGCAGAAATCATCCGCTTCCCTTTGGCTGCAGTGCGGTTGAGAGGCAGTATACCAGTGTGCTGACGCTTGCGCGGATAAAGGATGATAAGTGATACACGTAATTCACAAAGGCATGTTTTTTATGCAGTCAATTATCTCTTCATCACTGATGCCTGTTTTTTCAGAAATATACCCGGGAATTTCCGCGTATATTTCAAGGGGCTCCTTCCTGACCGGGTGCGATAAACTGATATAACAGGCGTGCAGGCAGATACTGCCCTTCACGGGTGCTGATTTTGAGCCGTACAGTGTGTCACCCAGTACGGGCAGGCCTATGGAGGAGAGCTGTGCACGGATCTGGTGCTTGCGACCGGTAAGCAGGTCCACCAGGACCAGGGAGTGTCCCTGCGCGGACTCAAGTACAGTATACCTGAGCCCGGCGCGCTGCCCTTCATTACCGGATACTATCACGGAGTGGGCGCGTTTCCTTGCAATATTCTGCTCGAGCAGGTGCCATTTGCCTGTTTCAGTGGTCACCGCTTCCCGGGTGAGGGCGATGTAGATTTTTTTAACACGCCGGTTCAGAAATTCGCTGTGGAGCCTGCGCGCCGCCTTTGATGTTTTCGCGAAAACAACCACGCCGGATACAGGCCTGTCAAGACGGTGTACCAGGCCCGTAAACACGTTACCCGGCTTGTTATAGCGGATTCGTATATATTCCCTGACAAAATCAAGGAGAGACCTGTCTCCGCTGATGTCTCCCTGTGTGAGCATTCCAGCCGGCTTGTTTACGGCAATTATATGGTTGTCTTCATACAGAACAGTAAGGTCCATGCCGGGTATGTTGTGGAAAAAGGTGGACTCTGGCAAGAAAATTATTTACATACTGTGTATATTCATGTATTCTTTTACTGAAAACACGGAAGGTCACATGAAAAAATTCGCGCCATTGTTTATTTTTCTGATCATGCTCTCCTGCTCAATAGAAGAGCCTGTGAACGAAAATTTCTATCTTAACGATTCAGGTGAGATTGATCTTGACACGGTCGCGGGCAGGAACAAGCCGTTCCCGCCCATTGCCACGGACATCACCTGCTGTGAGAACCAGCTGACTGTGACATTTGTTGACAGCAACAATGGAGACGGCACAGGTTATGACATTGACGGCGATGAACTGGTTTACCTGATATACTATTCAATGACGGACCCCGGTGATTTCGGGGATGAGCGGGACTACTATGATCCACTGCGTTATATAGGCTATACAACAGAAACCGGTTCCGTGAATCTCTATACAAGCGGCAGCGGTACAGTGTATTTATGGTTAACAGCCTATGACGGCTGGCGGGAGAGCGATCATTCCCCGGTTTTATCAACAGGTTTTCCCGGGCCGGCCTGTGATTAATTTTTTTTTCAATTTTTTCTTGACCCGGAACAGGGCATAATTTATATGCTTATTCTATGATCAGTAAGGAGCTTGCCATGAAAAGATTCCTTGTTTTATTCCTTGGTGTTTTATTTACGGTCGCCATTGCCGCTTATAGCCTTGATGCCAGCCCGAAGGTTCTCAAGCATATGAAAAATGGTAAAAAGGTTCATTTTGCAATGAAAGACGGGAAGCGTGTAAACAGCTGTGCCTACTGTCATACAGGAACAGGGATCGCCAAGAAGAAACAGGGATACCTTAAGGGGCAGCCGAATTACGGAAAGCTCGGACGAATGGCAAAATGTGCCGGCAGCGGATGTCATAAGTGATTTTTAAAAAAATTGCTTGAAATAATCAGCCCTGTATATGTTAGTTGCATCCACAGGCGAGCGTGGTGGAACTGGCAGACACGCTAGATTTAGGATCTAGTGCCGAAAGGCGTGGGGGTTCGATTCCCTTCGCTCGCAAAATGCGGGAATAACTCAGTGGTAGAGTGCAACCTTGCCAAGGTTGACGTCGCGGGTTCGAATCCCGTTTCCCGCTCATAAAGATAAGCTATCCAGAGGGGCGAAGCCCCGGGATAGCTTTTTTTTATTTCCGCTTTCCGTTCCGGTATTGCGGGGCTGATTTCAGGGGGTTATATGTGAATATAACCGTAAAAAATGTTTGACGCCACGAGAGTATCTTAATCAATTGATTCTACACTTCTAATTATGTCATTATTCTTCGAATGATGCGGATTCAGATTTCAGGGCAGGTTAACCAACAATAAGTGAGGTACAGTAAATTGGATATTAAAGAAAAGAAACTGGAAAACGCAACCATGGAGCTTGAAATACATGTACCGTCTCAAAAAGTAGAACTGGAATACAAGTCAGTCTTTGACGGGATCCAGAAAACTGTTAAACTGGATGGATTCAGGAAGGGCAAGGCGCCCCTTCAGATGATAGAGGCGAGATACATGGAATATGCAGACCAGGAGGTTGCTGAGAACCTTGTAAAGAGCGCTTTTATCGAGGCGCTTCAGGAAAAACAGCTGACCCCTATTGCGCAGCCTCTGTACAATTTTGATACAATCTCTCGCGGGAATGACTTTGTGTTTACTGCAGTCTTTGAGATCCCGCCAACGGTTGAGCTGGGCAAGTATACTGAAGTTCCAGCTGAGGAGAGAGTCTGTAAAATATCGGATGATGATATTAAAAGGGAAAAGGAGTCCATGCTCGAAAAGGACGCAAAATTTACCCCCAAGGACGCTGAGGGCAGGGTCGTTAAGGGAGATTTTGTGAAAATCAAGGTAAAACGGATTGACGATGTTGATGAGGCAGAGAGGGACTCGGTTGAATTCAGGGACTACTCATTTATAGTCGGCAAGAATGATGAGGATTACCATTTTGACAAACACGTTATTGACATGAAGGCTGATGAAGAGCGTGAAGTAAAGATAAAGTATCCCAAGGATTACCAGGTCTCTGATCTGGCCGGCCAGAAAACCCAGTATATACTGAAAATGATAGAAATCAATTCTGTTGAACTTCCGGAACTGGATGATGAATTTGCGAAAAATCACGGTTATGAATCCCTGGAAGACCTTGGCAGCAAAACCAGGGAATACCTTGAAAAATATGTGAGTGAGAAGACAAAGGCAGAGGCGAAATCCCAGATAATCCGCGCGATTGTTGAAGACAGTACTTTTGACCTGCCCGAATCCATGATCCAGGCCGAGATGAGCGCGATTTTCAGAAAAACCGGGGAACGGATAGGTTATTACGAGGATGATATAGACGCATTCTGTTCAATGGTCGGGCTTGATGTTGAGGAATTCAAGGGAAGGCTCAGGGAGGAGGCTTTATCAGCAGTGAAGACAACCCTGGTGCTTTCTGAAATTGCCCGGGCCCAGGAGTTGAAAGTGCCTGAGGAAAAATACAGGGAAGTTGTAGAACGGATCGCGAAAAGCAATGGAAAATCCGTTGAAGAGATCGATTCCCTTATCGCGCAGAACAACTCAAGGGAGAATATTGAATCAGAGCTGCTCCTCGATCTTTCAATGGATTATGTATATGAAAACGCGAAAATTAAGAAGCTGAAAGCAATGTCGCTGCAGGACCTGATGCGCACAGAGGCACCTGGAGGTTCCAATTAATTGCTTGAAATATGTAACATTTGTCTCTATTTTAAAATCCTATGATGGATTGAAAGCGAAGAGCTGATTTTATGAAACAGGCCTTAACTGGACACGTATCTTTTTCTGTTCAACAGGGATTCCCGTTATTTTCAGCTCTGGAAGAAAAATTGATTTCTTTTAATACGGTGGTGTTGCCGAAAAATTAATTGTATGATACAATAATCATATCCGGCATAATTCACCTGATATACGTGCATACGGGCATATATGAAATGGGTCTATACATGAAATACGAACAGAGAAAAGAGGTAGAAAGAATGAGTCTTGTGCCAATTGTTGTTGAACAGACCAGCAGGGGAGAACGGTCATACGATATCTACTCGCGGCTCCTTAAAGACAGGATAATATTTCTGGGGGAGGCCATAGATGATCATATTTCCAGCCTGGTAATAGCCCAGCTGCTCTTCCTTGAAGCTGAGGATCCGGACAAAGATATATATCTGTACATAAATTCTCCAGGCGGGGTTGTAACATCAGGTCTTGCCATTTATGATACAATGCAGTATATAAAACCTGACGTGGCCACTATCTGTATAGGCCAGGCAGCGTCCATGGGGTCACTTCTGCTTACAGCCGGGGCAAAGGGGAAACGCTCAGCCCTTCCTAATTCACGCATACTCATACACCAGCCAATGGGCGGCTTCCAGGGTCAGGCGTCTGACATTGAGATCCATGCCAGGGAGATAATAAAGATAAAGGCCAGGCTGAACGAGATCTATGCAACCCATACCGGCAAGAAGACCATTGAAATTGAAAAGGACCTTGACAGGGACAACTTTCTCTCATCTGAGGAAGCCCTGGCCTACGGGCTGATTGACAAGGTAATTGAAAATAAATAGAACCGGGGAAAGGATATGGCATCTAAAAAGAAGGATGAAGAAACAAAACTCTTCTGCTCATTTTGCGGAAAAAGTCAGGACGTGGTTAAGAAACTTGTTGCAGGTCCTGATGTGTATATATGCGATGAGTGTATTGAACTGTGCAATGAGATTCTCGCTGATGATACAAGCGTTAATATCGAGACCAGTTTTGACAAGCTTCCCAAGCCTGCTGAGATCAAGAAGACCCTTGATGAATATGTAATAGGGCAGGAAGAGGCAAAGAAGATACTCTCTGTTGCAGTATATAACCACTACAAGAGAATTTTTTCAAACAGTATCGTAAAAAAGAACGATATTGAGCTCGACAAGAGCAATATTCTTCTGACCGGGCCAACAGGATCAGGTAAGACCCTGCTGGCGCAGACACTTGCGCGCATACTCGAGGTCCCGTTTGCAATTGTAGATGCCACGTCCCTGACTGAAGCGGGATATGTTGGTGAAGATGTTGAGAATATACTTCTGCGACTGATCCAGAACGCTGACGGTGACGTTAAGAAGGCGGAGATCGGGATCATATACATTGATGAGATCGATAAAATATCCCGTAAATCTGACAATCCTTCAATAACACGGGATGTTTCAGGTGAGGGAGTCCAGCAGGCCCTGCTTAAGATAATCGAAGGCACTACCGCAAATGTACCACCGCAGGGAGGCAGAAAGCATCCCCACCAGGAGTTCATCTCCATTGACACCAGGAACATACTTTTTATCTGCGGAGGGGCCTTTATCGGGCTCGACAAGATAGTCAAGAGCAGGACCGGAAACAAGACAATGGGTTTTGGCGCGGATATCCGCTCACAAAAGGAAATTGAGGACGTGAACATTCTCCGTGACCTCCTTCCTGAAGACATGATAAAATACGGGCTTATACCTGAATTTGTCGGTAGAATACCTATGATAGCTGTCCTTGACGACCTGAACAGGGAGGCACTGAAGAAGATACTTCTTGAGCCTAAGAACGCCCTGATCAAGCAGTATAAGAAGGTCTTTTCATTCGAGGACGTTGAGCTGGAGTTTACTGATGACGCGGTTGAGGAAGTGGCGAATATTGCCATTGAGAGGGAGTCCGGCGCACGCGGGCTCAGGGCTGTTCTTGAAAAGCTGATGATTGACCTGATGTTCGATATACCCTCCAGGGAAAATATTACCAGGGTAGTCATATCTGGAGAGATGGTTGCAGGCAGGGAAGAGCCCCGTATAATTTTTAACGAGGAAGAAAAAACGGCCTGACAGGTAACTAGGTACAATGAAAAAGAATATAGATTTTGATAAGACATATCCTTTGCTGCCGCTGAGGGATGTTGTGGTTTTTCCTCATATGGTTATTCCGCTTTTTGTAGGAAGGGAGAAATCCGTAAACGCGCTTGATGCCGCAATGAAGGGAGACCGCCTGATAATCCTGACTACACAGACAAACGCGCAGGTAACTCATCCGGAAAAGGGTGATCTATATAATGTCGGGACCATAGCAGAGATACTGCAGCTCCTGAAGCTGCCTGACGGCACGATAAAGGTTCTGGTTGAGGGAATCACTCGTTCCTATATTGCGGGGCTTGATACAGATGGTGATTACTTCAGCGTCACTCCCAGGAACATCGAAAGGGAAGCGGAGACAGGGCCTGATACTGTTGCCCTGCGAAAGGCCCTCCTTGATACTTTTGACAAATATATTAAGCTGAACAAGAAGGTCCCCAAAGAGGCCCTTACAAGCGCCGGCAGCATTGAGGAACTTTCTCACCTGGCTGATGTTGTTGCCTCGCATGTTGAAATGCGAATAGAATACAAGCAGTCCGTGCTTGATATCGGAAGCCCTGTTGAACGGATATCGAAACTGATCGAGCTTATTAATGGCGAGATCGAGATAATGTATATTGAGAAGAAGATCCAGGGGCAGGTCCGCAAGCAGATGGAGAAGACCCAGAAAGAATACTACCTTAATGAACAGATGAAGGTCATTAAGAAGGAACTGGGCCAGGGATCCGATGAGGTTGACGAGATAGAAGAACTCCGGAATTCCATTGAAAATGCGAAAATGAGCCAGGAGGCGCAGACAAAGGCCCTGCAGGAGGTCAAGCGTCTTGAGAAGATGCCCCCCATGTCAGCTGAATCAGCTGTTGTGCGCACATATATCGAGTGGCTGAGGGACGTGCCCTGGCACAAAAAGACGCGCGACAACAGGGACATCACACGTGCGATGGAGATTCTCAATGAAGACCACTACGGACTTGATGAGGTAAAGGAACGAATTGTAGAATATATTGCTGTACGCCAGCTTTCAAAAAAACTGAAGGGCCCGATTCTCTGTTTTGTCGGTCCTCCGGGTGTGGGAAAAACCTCCCTTGGCAAGTCTGTTGCCAGGGCCCTTGGAAGGAAATTCGTAAGAATGTCCCTGGGCGGCGTTCGCGATGAAGCCGAGATCCGGGGCCACAGGCGTACTTACGTGGGCGCGCTTCCGGGAAGGATCATCCAGATGCTTAAGAAAGCGGGCACTGTAAACCCGGTAATACTGCTGGATGAAGTTGACAAAATGTCAATGGATTTCAGGGGCGACCCGTCTTCAGCATTGCTGGAGGTGCTGGATCCTGAACAGAACAGTACTTTCGTGGACCATTACATGGAGGTCCAGTACAACCTTTCGGACGTCATGTTCATCACAACCGCGAATGTCCAGCATAAGATACCTGCGCCCCTGCTTGACAGGATGGAGATAATCGAACTTTCCAGTTATACTGAGCCCGAAAAGCTCCAGATAGCACTCAATTTTCTCCTGCCCAAGCAGACAGAAGAGAACGGACTCAGGGAGCAGAATATTGATTATTCAGAAGAATCAATGCTCCACACCATCAGGCATTACACAAGGGAGTCCGGGGTACGAAATCTCGAGCGGGTAATAGCAAAGGTGTGCAGAAAGGTTGCCCGGGAGGTCGTGCTGAATGACACCAACTACAGCAGGACCGTGGAAACGGAGCAGCTGAATGAATATCTCGGGCCCATAAAGTTTAAATACGGCGTGAAAGAGAAGCAGAGCGAAATCGGGCTCGCTAATGGACTCGCCTGGACCGAGGTGGGCGGAGATATACTGAATATTGAAGCCTCGCTTATCAAGGGTAAGGGAAAACTTACACTTACAGGCAAGCTGGGCGAGGTTATGCAGGAATCAGCCCAGGCGGCCTTTACCTATGTCAGGGCCAACCAGCAGTTTTTCAATATTGATGATGACGTGCTTAAAGATAATGATGTGCACCTGCATGTGCCTGAAGGGGCAATTCCCAAGGACGGCCCTTCAGCAGGCATAACAATGGGTGTTGTCCTGGCATCGCTTTTGAGCGGTATACCGATACGGTGTGATGTTGCCATGACAGGAGAGATCACATTGAGGGGCAAGGTCCTTCAGATCGGAGGGCTCAAGGAGAAGATACTTGCAGCGCACAGGGCTGAGATCAGGCATGTTATAATCCCCCATGAAAACGAAAAGGACCTTGAGAAGATCCCGGAATACGTGCGTGAGAGCATGATTTTCCACCCGGTCAAGTCCATGGAGGAGGTAATGTTCCTGGCGCTTGAAAATCCGTACAGGTTTTTCAGGGACTCTGAAAGGAGCAGGAGACTTCATAAGCTCTGGAAAGAGACACTCGGGGACTGGACAATCAATATCTCTGACAAGGTTGACGAGGAAAACGCCATACACATGTAAAAGGATCAGACCTTTTCGAAAACAAGTATCATCCTGCTTGAGTTTTCCCGTAATAGTTCCTTCTCATAACTGGAGTATATCTCCCTTAATGAGAGCCCGTTTTCGCGCATGAAACCCTCGATTTCGGCTCTCATGAAGGTCCGCATTACGTGGCGGTCAGAAAAGGAGCGGGATCCCCCGGAATCACTTATCCTGTATCGGTAGTTCACCTCAACCCTGTTCATGCCGTTTCCGCCCAGGAGTTTAAAGCCGCGTTCGCGCTCAATCTTTTTGCCCCTGTATTCAGTTACTGAAACGCGGCTCAGGTCCTTTCCCCCGATTTTTTCCAGGGGGACAGTATTCCATATCTCCAGGATGCCTGTACCATTGTGCTTCATGGCTCTCCTGATATTCCAGAGGGCCGCGTCAACCTGCCTGTCCTCGATCATGTAGTTAAAAGATCCGAACAGCGACATCACAAGGTCGAAATTGTCATAATAATCTATATCAGTCATGCTTCCGCTTAGAAAATCAATGCCGGTTGGGAAACGCATACGTGCGAATGAAAGCATGTCCTCGCTGCTGTCAATTCCGGTACAGGTTACCCCGTAATGTGTAAGCCTGCCAAGGTGTTCGCCTGTGCCGCAGCCGAGATCCAGGAGGGAGGGCACGGCGTTTGCCGGGAGGAAGGAGCGGATAAAGGATATTTCATCGTTAAAGGAGCGGTGGCTGCTTTCTATTGAAAAATAGTATTCCGCCAGTTCATGGTAGAGTTTCATGCTAGATCATCATTTCCGGGAAGCGTTCCCTGAACCTGGAAAGTACCATGTTCTCAATATCCTCTGTGCTCTCAAGCTGTAAAAGGCTGTTAACGAGTTCAGCGCACTCAGTAATGCTTACAGACCGGATAATGCTTTTAACCTGGTACATGTAGCTCGGGCTCATGGAGAAGTGACGGAATCCCAGGCCGAGAAGTACTGCAGTGTACAGGGGTTCTCCCGCCATTTCCCCGCATATTGACAGGGGCACGGAAAGGTCTCTGGATACGTCCACAATCTGTTTGAGCATCCTCAGGACAGCCATGTTCAGAGGGTTATAGAGGTACGCTATTTTTTCACTCATGCGGTCAACAGCGAGAATGTACTGTACAAGGTCGTTTGTGCCTATGGAGAAAAAGTCAGCATGCTTTCCAATGAGGTCCGCGTTAATAAGCGCTGAAGGCACTTCTATCATGACGCCTATCTTGATATTCTCATCATATGGAATACCGAGTTTTGACATTACATTCATAATGTCTTCTGTTATACTCTTTGCGCGGAGGAATTCCTCAAGCGTGGTTATCATGGGGAACATCAGGTTTACCTTGCCGTAGTGGCTCGCTCGAAGGATGGCCTTGATCTGTATCCTGAAAAGTTCCTCGTTTTCAAGACTGAAACGAATGGCCCTGCACCCGAGAAATGGATTTCTTTCCTTATAATGCTTGGTAAAACCGTATACCTTGTCTCCTCCCACGTCAAGGGTCCTTATTGTGACAGGAAAGGGATTGAAAAATTCCACGACCTTGCGGTATTCCTGGAACTGGCGTTCCTCGTCAGGGAGATATTTGTCCAGAAAAAGAAACTCGGAGCGGAAGAGTCCGATGCCCTGCGCGCCGTGGTTCTTTATGATTGTCATTTCCTCGGGAATTTCAATATTACCGTAGATGAATATATTCTCATCGTCAATTGTCTGTGCCGGAAGGTTTGTGAGCTTGGCCAGCTCGATCTCCAGGTCAAGGAAATCTCTTTCGTATTTCCTGAACTCGGTGATCTCTTTTTCAGTCGGATCAATTATTACCTGTCCGTGTATCGCATCAACAATGACAGTGTCCCCGTCTTTTACGAGCGATGTGCTGTTCAGTGTGCCGACAATAGCGGGAATCTCAAGGGCACGGGCCATGATGGCGGTATGGGACGTTCTCCCCCCCTTATCAGTAACAAACGCAAGAACACGCTCCTTGTTCATAAGAGCGGTTTCAGATGGTGTAAGATCAGTTGCAAAGAGTATTATTTCTTCCTGTATATCCGAGAGGGACTCTGATGACTTTTTCTGCAGATTTGAGATAAGACGCTTGCTGATGTCGGTTATGTCAATTATCCTCTCGCGGAGGTACTCATCCTCAATTGAAGTAAGGCTGTTTATAAGCTCGAGTGATATATCATTTATGACCCATTCAACGTTTTTCCTGGATTCAATAATGGTTTTACGCGCCTTTGCCTCAACAAAGGGATCATCAAGCACCATGAGATGGCTGGTAAAGATATCAGACATCTCGTCTGAAAGGCTTCCGGCTATCTGTTCCTGAATGTTTTTGATCTGCTCCCTGGTTTTTTGCATGGCGTCTTCAAGACGCGCGAGTTCTGAATCTATTTCATCATCTGATATAGTGTACTTGGGAATGATGATATTGTTTCCCTTGAAAACGTGGGCCTTGCCGATCTTGATTCCAGGGGAGGCAATTGTACCTTTTTTAATAACTGTTGACATGATTATATATCTTCTTTTATGTTTTATGAGTTCACTCTGTTACTCTCACGCCTGCCGGCAATTGCGAATTAACGAAAAATACCATTAATTGAACCGGTGACATTGTCAAGCAAATAAGGCCCTCCGGCTCTACCCGGATGAGGGTAGTACCTGCTTTCGCGTATATTCGTCTTTATGGATAAAAGGCCGGTATGTCCAGGCCTGCTGTTTCATCCATACCAAGAATTATATTGGCGTTCTGCACCGCATTGCCTGACTGGCCTTTGATGAGATTATCTATTACTGTGGTGACAACAAGTGTCCCTGTCCTTTCGTCCACAAGGGGCCTTATTTCGCATCTGTTGGATCCCCTTACATCAGCTGTGCCCGGGGACCTGTCAGTGATGATCACAAAGGGGTCTTTGCTGTAGTAGTTGCTGTACAGGGAGGAAACACGTTCGGTGTCCCATTCCCTGCTTATGTCAGCGTACATGGTCATGAGTATACCCCTGTTCAGGGGCACTACCTGGGGTATGAAAAGGACCCTTTTATCCATGTCGCTGCAGGAATTGATGACGTTCTCTACCTCTACAAGGTGCTGGTGCCTGCCTTCCCTGTATGTGTTAATATTTTCATGACGCTGCGGGTAGAGGTTTGCCTCGCCTGAAGCCTTGCCCGCTCCGGATACGCCTGTCTTGCCGTCGCAGATAATCCTGTCCGAAGTGATTATATTCTCCTGGACCGCCGGAAGCAGGCCAAGTATCATGCTGATTGCGAAACATCCGGGATTTCCCACAATACGGGCATTACGAATGAGGTCCCTGTTTTTTTCAGGCAGGCCGTACACGCATTGTGCGAGTATATCAGAAGCAAAGTGCTCCTGGTCCATGCCCTTGTTTTTCGCGTATACTGAATAGTCTTCCGTGTTTGAAAAGCGGAAATCCCCGCTGAAATCAATTACCGGTATCCCCTTTTCATAGTATTCCCTGATAAGGGTCATACCTGCCCGGTCAGGTGTGGAGAAAAATGCTATGTCAGCGCTGTCAAGGTCAACCGAGTCATTGGTCTCCACCTGCAGATCGCAGAAGCCCCTGAGATGCGGGAAAACCTCGCTTACAGGCTTTCCCGTGTCCTTTCTGGCGACAAGCTGGCTTATCTCTATACCGGGATGCCTGAGAAGGATCTCTATGAGGCCCAGTCCCCCGAATCCGGTTGCTCCTATGATTACTGCTCTGTGCACTGCAAATCTCCAATCAAAATTTTCGGATAGTATTTTCCCGCAGGTCTTTTTGTAAAGATATTTTTAAAGGTGCCGGTATATATAATCTGTATGATGTGCAGCATATCCGCCCTGAGATCCTGAAGCAGGGCCATGTATCAGCCGGTTTTTGCTGTATACCGGTCGTTTTCTGCGTATTCGATCATACCGTTTTTTTCAAGCCTTTCAAGATGCTTTTTTATCATACTTTTTTCCCAGAAAAGTACAAATGTAGATGGATGGACCGGGTAGATGAGTTTTTTTTCAGCGATTTCATGAATGCTTGAAGGGTATTCACTGATATGTTTCAGTATCCGTTTTTCCCGCTTGAAAATCCTGTCCCTGTAGTTTATCAGTTTCTGCGTTATATCTTCCCTTATAACATAGGGAACGTGCCCGGTCGCGAGTATACGCGGCCTGAGTTCTATTATCCTGTTTATTGAATTCAGGGTGTCTTCAATATCAGTATCCGGGTCACCATACCACGGGCCCACCTTGGTGAGGCAGATATCCCCTGTAAAGATAAATCCCTCATCAGGGAAGTAGAAAGAGCAGTGCCCTGCAGTATGTCCGGGTGTGTGCATTACTCTGATGGACGTATTGCCGCAGTCAATGACCTGGTTGTCATGCAGGTCTTCATCAACACGCCAGGGCTCAAAAAGACGGGGCTGGATGGCCCCCAGTTCCTGTGCGTAATTCAGGGCGTCCCCGCCAATGAGTTCCTGCCATCCGTGGGTGGCAGTGGTTTTTTCCGGGTCCTGCAGTGCTGTCCGTTCAAGTGGATGTGCCATTACCCGGGCCCGGGTGAAGTAATCATTGCCCTTGATGTGGTCCAGGTGATGGTGAGAAAGGAGAAGAAGGTCTATGTCCGAGGGCCGTACAGTTTCCAGTATGGACCCGGCACCGCTGTCTATCATAACACGGGTGTCGTCCTCAACAAGAACACAGTTACTGAAGGTGAATCCCTCATCAGTAAAGATCATGGAGATACGATCTGATATTTTTTCGATCAATTAATGAGCTCCCCGCACCATAATTGAACAGCTGATGCTTTTCAGGGTAGTATTCTTTTAAATTATGGTATAATGTCAACAAGAATTGGCATGATATTGTAATATTCGCGCTCCATGCTCACCGGATAACGGCTGAAAGGCAGATATGCTGCTGCTCATATTCCTGTAATATGGGGCACTGCCAGGTGAACCAGTAAAGCGGGACTCCTTAAAAGTAAAAATATGCTGTGCCGCGGACATGCCATTAATTGCGTTTGACATTCTCTATCCGTGTCAGACAATACCCGCATACAGCATACCGGAGGGCCCCCTTGAGATTTATCACCGATTTCCATATACATTCACATTTTTCAATAGCAACAAGTAAGAACCTTGTACCTGAACACCTTGACTACTGGGCAAAACGCAAGGGCATCCACGTAATCGGTACAGGGGACTGCATACATCCCGGATGGGTCAGTGAACTCAGGGAGAAACTCGAGCCCGCGGGAAACGGGCTTTTTGTCCTGAAAAAGGAATACCGCCTGGAGGAGTCATCCGCACTGAAGAATGAACACTTTCCTGAAGATATTTACTTTATGCTCACAGGTGAACTCAGCAGTATCTATAAAAAAGACGGGAAGGTCCGAAAGGTCCATAATATATGCGTGTTCCCTGACATGGATTCACTTGAAAAGGTCCAGTCCCGTCTTGACAGGATGGGGAACATCCGCTCTGACGGAAGGCCCATACTCGGCATAGACTCGAAGGACATACTGGAAATGGTGCTGGAATCATCTGACCGGTCATTTCTGATACCCGCGCATATATGGACCCCCTGGTTTTCAGTGCTGGGGTCAAAGTCGGGATTTGATTCCCTTGAGGAGTGCTACGAAGACCTGACTGATAATATTTTCGCGGTGGAGACCGGCCTTTCCTCTGACCCCGAGATGAACTGGATGTGCGGTATCCTGGACCGTTTCAAGCTCGTTTCAAACTCGGACGCGCATTCGCCTGAAAAGCTGGGCAGGGAGGCGAATATTTTTGATACTGATCTTTCCTATGACGGCATTCTACAGGCACTTAAAGGGGACACCGGTTTCTGCGGCACCATAGAGTTTTTCCCGCAGGAGGGGAAGTACCATCTTGACGGGCACCGTAAATGCGGTATACGATGGGACCCCCTTGAAACAGTCAGGCACGGCGGAATATGCCCTGTATGCGGCAAACCTGTCACGCGTGGAGTACTGTACCGGGTCGCGGAGCTTGCTGACAGGACAGACACGGATTCGGCCCCGCAGAGGCGCGACTTTCATTCCATCACCCAGCTCCCGGACCTGATCGCGGAGATGTTCGGGCAGAAGAGCTGCAAAACAAAAGCTGTGCAGAAGAAATACAGCGAGCTTCTTACTGCACTGGGACCGGAGTTCCATATCCTTCTTGACTCTGACCGGGCTGAGATTGAAAGGGCGGGGGGAGCCATGATGGCTGAGGGAATAATTAGGCTCCGCAACGGTAACGTGATAATTGACGAGGGTTATGACGGGGAGTTCGGAAGGGTCCGGGTTTTTGATGAGAATGAAACAGCGGGTTTTAAGGGAGGGGACCTGTTTACAGCTGTCAGCCCGGTAAAGGAGAAACAGGTCCGGCGCAACACAATGAAATTTGACATGCAGGAATTCAGGGAAATAAAAAACAGTGCAGTTACAGGAGATTCGGGGGTTCCCGGGGAGGGCGGTGACAGGCCGGAAAAAGGGGACGCAGCCGGGTCCGGAAACCAGCAGGAGGGTATAGAGCACCTTACAGGACCATGCGTGGTCATTGCAGGTCCCGGGTCTGGCAAGACGCACGTGCTTACCAGCAGGATAACACGTCTTGTGACATCAGGGGGAGTTGACCCCGGCCATATACTCGCATTGACCTTTTCCAACAGGGCAGCCGGGGAGATCAGGCAGAGGCTGGAAAAGTCCCCTGCTGCTTCAGGGGTTAACGTGTCCACATTCCATGGATTCGGACTGGGCGTGCTCAGGGAATATTTTGACCGGTTTGACAGGGAAATCGACTTCCGGGTGCTTGACCCTGATGAGCAGGAAGAGGTCCTGGCCTCTGTATCCGGTAAAGCCACAGCCGTACGCAGGGACCGGAAGATTATATCAGCAGTGAAGGAACAGTACATGCATGGAGAGGACTCCTCCGCTCTCATGCAGGCATATGAAGAGGAACTCCGTAAAATTAACGCCTTTGATCTGGCAGACCTGGTGTACAGGCCGCTGGTCCTGTTCCAGGAATACCCGGACACCCTGGAGGTATTCAGGAGCAGGTTCCCCTGGATACTGGTTGACGAGTTCCAGGACATCAACGCGGTCCAGTACAGGCTGATCCGCATGCTCGCGGGCAGCGGTGAGCAGAACCTTTTTGTGATCGGGGACCCTGACCAGGCAATCTACGGATTCAGGGGATCTGATGTGCGGTTTATCCGCGAGCTTGACAGGGACTTCCCGGGTATACGCACCATCTCCCTGGGCAGGAGCTACCGGTGCCCGGATAATGTGATAACACTGGCAGGGCAGGTCCTTCTGCGTGATACACCCCTGCAGGGAAAGGTCAGTGAAAAAGGCGCGGAGCCTGATAAACAGGTGAGCATCATTGAAATGGAAACGGAACGAAGCGAGGCTGACTGGATAGCCTCCCGTATCGAGATGCTCATGGGGGGCGTCAGGAGCTTCTCCATGGACAGCGGTATTTCAGACGGAACTTCACCCGGTGACGGGCTGGCCTTTTCGGACTTCGCGATCCTGTGCAGGTCCTCATTCATGTTCCCGGCTGTTACAGAGGCCCTTGTAAACCACGGAATAGCATTCCGTGTTATAGGGACAGAGCCCTTTTACAGGCAGGAGCCGTTCAGGTCAGCAGTGAGTCTTTTCAGCCGGGTATATTACAGGGGCCTTGTTCCGGGTTCAGGGGATATTGAAAAAGAAGTGTTCTCAATGACAGAGATGCGCTCGCCCGTGTCAGAGGTCATGGCCTTTATCCTGCGCGAACAGGGAGCGGGCGCGGATGCGGTCCGCAGGCTTGATGAGTGGGCGGGAATAATGTATGAAGGATATGATGAGTTCTTCCGGTCACTTGCAACGCGGCAGGGCAACGATGACTACGATTCCGGAGCTGAAGCGGTTTCAGTCATGACAATACATTCTTCCAAGGGGCTGGAATTCAACACAGTATTCATTCCGGGCTGTGAAGAGGGTTTAATCCCCTTTGAACTGTTCGGGGCCCGTGAAGAAACCGAACTGGCAGAGGAAGAGCGTCTCCTTTACGTGGGTATTACAAGAACATCACAGAGCCTCTATTTCTCCCACGCAGGGAAACGGGTATACAGGGGAAGGGTGCTCAGGCAGAAACGGAGCCGTTTCCTGGACAGAATCGAGAGGGAACTCCTGCAGGTCGAAACACGTGAACCCGGCAGCAGGAAGGAACCTGACGGCCAGCTTGATCTTTTTGAAAGCTGAAGAAACGACTGCCTCAGCCGGTAATATCAGAGATTGAAGGCGTCCGTTCCGGTTCTCCCTGACCCTGCCCTGGGGCAGAACACGGTAAATGTATAGGCAAAGTCAGAAAAGTCACATTCCGCACCCGGACAGAATTCCCTGCACAATGACATAATTTCCCCCGGATCAGCATAATAGAGGCTTTCGTCTTCGCTCAGGTACTCCCTGCCCGATGATGCGAGCAGGTTGAATGCGGAACCATACCTGCAGATGCTGTACATCTTACGGATCCATGCCTTTACAAGTTTTTCATGGCCGGGATTACGGGTAATGATATTCATGGAACCGGAACAGAGAGTAAAATCGAACCGGCGTTTAAATTTCACGTTCAGAAAATCAGCAGTATGGAAAGAAATACCGGGATTTTTTTCCCGGGCGCTCCTTACCATTTCAGGAAGGATGTCAATGCCGGTATAATGAACCCGGGTATAACCGTTTTCAAGCAGGTAGTTGTACAGGTCGCCAAGGCCGCAACCGATATCCAGAAGGCTGCATTCATGGTCCTTACCCGCGTCACCCAGAAGTTTGACCAGGCTCCTGAAAAGGCGCTCCTGTACATACAGGGGCCATCCAACAGCCTCTGATGAATTTATGCCGTGGGCGTCCAGTCTTGGTATGTAAAATTTTCGCTGAGAACGTCTCCGCGGTTCAGACACGCTTATCAATGAAATAACCCCTGTTCAACTCCCTGACCGCCTCGCGGACACTCTTCCCCACGGGCTCATCCTTTTTTTGCCATACCCGGTTTTCCGTGGAAATCCTGGTGTATTCCTTTACTGCACGGGGACCTTTTTCATTAATGTTAATATTGCGTATTTCCATTTATGGCCGCCATGGTAAACAGTAATTGTTCTCATGCCGGGACCCCGTAATAATGGTCAGAACCGGCAATGTCCCATACCTGAAATATACCGCAATGGGCATGGCCCCGGCAATAAAAAAGTTAAATCTTTATGCGCCAGCTCTCCTTTTTCTTAACGCCCTTCCTATCCGTGACAGGATAAAGATAACAAGCGCCAGCAGGACCATGAAAACCGTAAAGGCTGTCCAGGTCACCCATGTGCCGCGTGAAAGGAGTGAGACCGGGTTGAGGCTTGCATGTTTTACAATCCTACCCAGCTTACCCCTGTAGAGCCCGGGAACCTCGCCAATACCGTCCCCGTCAGTGTCCCTGAAGGTTTTAACGTATTCCATCAGGCCGATCCATTCCTTCATCTCCTGGATGCCGGGTTTGTTCCTGTCCATGTCCACGCGGTACTCGAGCAGGTCTTTAATTGCTTTACCGTCACGGTCCTTGGGCACGATCTTCAGAATGTCCCATGTGAAACTGCCAATGACTTTCAGGAAAGAGGTGCTGTAGAAGTTGCCCGCGATCCTGTAGAGTTCCCTGTTTGATTTTGAGTAGTCAAGGGGTTTATATCCCTTTCCCTCGTCACCGATCCAGACTTCCGTGACACGGTCAAACAGGACCCTTTTCGGATTATAGGTGAATTTTATGCCCGATATCTGCAGGAAGTAATCCGATCCCTGCAGGGGATAGATGCTTGTAATAATCTCAAGTGCTTTTTTTATTTCAGAGGCGTATATGTAACAGGTGACCACAGGATAGGCCATGGTGTCGTCACGCACCCCGTCAGCGTCCATGCCTATGCCGAGCGGGAATGTCCTGAAAAGGTCGCATACTGAGATTTTTCCTGTTTTCCCAACGAGCACATCGTCCCGTATGGACCCGTAGGACTCTACAGCGAACACGACCTCTGATTTGGGGTCCTTTTTGTCATAAACGTATTTATTAGCGTACCACTTCATGGAGTCGGCAATCAGGTTACCCAGGTTTGACTCATCCTCCCGTATAGTCAGGTCAAAACCCGTTTCAGCTATTGTTTTGTTAAAGGCAAGGCCTTCATTTTTCAGCACTGTCCTGTCAATTATGCTGATATAGGAGTTGATAAAGGAAGTTACTGCCCGGTCACCCTTTATTGAATCATTGATCTCTACGATCCTGTAATCTGCCAGTTCCGTGCCTTTCTCTCCCACGGTAATGTCCATCACTCCAACGTGTTTACCGTATTCCCATGCCTGTACTATCAGGGTGTTGTTTATCTTTATGGGCTCAGGCACTTTGGTGTGAGTGTGCCCGCTTATGATGATATCAATGCCCGGGACCTTCTCAGCCAGGATCTCATCCTCTGATTTTGACTTATCGTCCCACAGCCCGCTGTGTGAGAGGCAGATGACCAGGTCCACCTTCTCCTTTTCCCTGAGCTGCTTTACCATTTTCCCGGACGCGGTTACAGGGTCTTCGATTGTTACAGGCGAAGAGAATGGCGCGACACCATGCGCGGCTTTTCCAAGCAGACCGAAAAAGCCGATTTTTATGCCGTTTTTAACTGTAACAGCATAAGGTTTTACTATGCCCTTTTTAAAGACAGCCTCAAGACTGTCGTCACTGTCGCTTTCTTTGCTGAAGATTATATTGGAGGCAACAATACCGGGCATAGATCCGCTTTTATAAGCGGTATTGAGTATCCGGGCCAGGCCGCGCGGCTTCAGGTCAAATTCATGGTTGCCCAGGGTCGAGTACTCGATGCCCATCCTGCTCAGGAGCTGCATCTCTACAGCGTGTTCGCGGCTTATCATGTGAAAGAGGCTCCCCATGAGAAAATCTCCCGCGTCAACAACCAGGACCGGGTTTTTTCTATCTTTTTTGACGTCCTTTATAACCGTTGCAATACGTGCCCATCCTCCCATGGTAGTGTCATCGCCTGTTATGTCAGGGGTATAGTCCCTGTTCGGCGAGAATCCGAGAAGGTGGGAATGAAGGTCATTCGTATGCACAATGGTAAGGGTTTTGTTACCGGCAGACAGGGCCGGAAGCGCTGTCAGGGAAACAGAAAGAACACACAGTGTAAGCAGTCTGAACATTTTCATGGCATTTCTCCGGGTATGTGTTTTCAGGAGTAATTTTGAATTACAGGAACGCGGCCGGTAAGGGCCAGCTGATATATTATGGATGCTGGCGCCAAAAAAGTCAAGTGATAATAAGGGACCGGCCGGATGCATAGCCTGAATTCAATATCCGGGTTCAACAGAAGGAGCGAAAAGACGGAACAGAAGCAAATAAAAAGAGCATTTTTCTTGACATTCCACTTTCTGTTATGCGACACTTGCCGAGGTAATCACGTCTATCTCATGAACCCGGATATGCAGCTCAATAATAGATTTTTACAGGGTTTGCCGGTGATTGAGAGCGGGACATCCTTACCGAGTCAATTATTAAAGCAGGGTTACGGATGAAAACACTGTTTCCGGCACGCGTCCGGACATGTGTCAAAATGCATTATCTGGAGGGAATCCATGGGAAGGTATCTGAAATATCCGGTTATTTTCTGTTTCATGCTCTTATTGATATTTCAGTGCGGCTGTGTGAACAATGATCGCGACAACTTAAATGACCCTGCAGCAGGCAGTTACCTTGAGAGCGGGATACAGGTGGCCCTGACAAGTGAAAACCTGACCACGGGATGTACCTGCAGCATGGGCAACGCGCTTGCTGGCGCCACTATTACAAGGGAATTTACCATCTATAACACTGGTGAGGGATTCCTGCTCCTGAACGGATCGCCCAGGGTGTCGCTCTCAGGAGATGACGCGGCCCTGTTCCAGGTCACGCTGCAGCCCGCCCCGAGTATCGCATCAGGGGACCATACCTCATTCGTCATCTCTTTCACTCCGGACACATCTGGCATAAAGTCAGCCATCGTTACCATCGAAAACGATGACCAGGACCTGAAGGACTATTCATTCACTGTCAATGGCTACTGCTCCCTCAAGGCCCCGATCTCAATGGTGAACAATATAAGCAGCGTCAACTCAATGGATGTGTATGACGGCAGCCTCTATATCACCTACTACATGAACGACACTGTCTATTTTCTGCAGTCCACAGACGGGGGAGACACCTGGCCTGATGACCCCTTCGCGGTGTCCGGGGCCGAGGTAGTGAACAGCAGGTCAGCAGTGGACTATAACGAGACAACGGGAGAGGTCTATATCAGTTTCCAGGACCGTTCCCCGTATAAACGACTCAATTTCCGTAAACGGGACAGCACCGGCACCTGGGCTGCAAAAGAGGAGCTTTACAGCACGGATGACCAGATGGCCGAACTATTCGGCTTTGACAATTTCGGCTCGTGGAATGACGTTACCTCATACGGCAGTACTGTGTTTGTCTGCTATTATGTGTGGAACGTTGATGTGGGTCCCGGTGATGGCGAGCAACTTGGGAAACTCTGTCTGAAGAGGTATTCAGGAGGTTCCTGGACAACCCGCACCATTGAGTATCCTGATGATTATTATACTGATATCGGCCGTTTTCCGTCAATATGCTGCGACAGCGGCGCGGTGTATACCTCTTACAACAAATTTAATGATTCTGTATTTTTGACTTCCCATCTTTACTTTGCACTCTCCACTGACAGCGGGGAGAACTGGACCAATGTGGAACTGGATTATAATATGGGACAGTATACCGGTTCCAAAAGCGCCATTGCCTGTGACGATTCCAGGGTGTACATTGTATATTACAACGGAGACGGTGCCCTGGGCTTTCAGACCGCACTGAAATCGGGAAGCGGGTCTGCGGGCAACTGGACTGACCGGGGAGATATCGCAGGCGGGGTGACGTCCGATGTGGACATGGCCATGGCAGTCTCATCCGGCGCGGTATATGTCGCCTACAGCACGGACAACGCGGTCATCTTCCTGAAGTCCACTGATGCGGGTGTTTCATGGTCTTCCGCCATCATTGATGATGTTGCCGGTATCGTACCCGGTGACGTATCCATTGCTGTGGATGGCGAAAATGTATACCTCTGCTACAACAAAAACGGCAACCTGTGGCTCGCCAAGTCTGTTGATTCGGGCACTAACTGGAATTAAAGCTTCGCAGGCGTATTCCCGGGCCTCTTTTATCAACTCAAAGGGCAGTTCAAAAGGGGCCCGTTGCATCCCCCCTGATATTTGTTGACATCATGCTCCTGCTTGTGTAAGGTGCCGGATGGAATTACACATTATTTTCTTATAACACGGGTATTTTTATGACACAGTTACTGGGCACCATCAGCGGGTACGTGTGGGGACTCCCGCTGATCATCCTTCTCGTGGGAACAGGCATCTATCTTACAATAATCCTGAAGGGCCTGCAGTTCCGCACCCTGTTCTCATCATTATATCTCGCCTTTGTCAAGCGTAAGGAAGATGGACACGGACAGGGGGACATCTCCCACTTCCAGGCGCTCATGACAGCCCTGGCCGCAACAGTGGGGACCGGGAACATCGCGGGTGTGGCCACTGCCATTGCCACAGGCGGCCCCGGAGGGCTCTTCTGGATGTGGGTCACGGGTTTTTTCGGCATGGCAACCAAGTACAGCGAGGCAGTGCTCGCGGTCAAGTACAGGGAAACGGACGCCATGGGAACAATGAGCGGGGGGCCCATGTACTATATTGAGAAGGGCCTTAAGTCAAAGCCCCTGGCAGTGCTCTTTGCCCTGTTCGCGTCAATATCCGCATTCGGCACAGGGAACATGATCCAGGCCAATTCCGTTGCTGACGCGGTTAAGACCACCTTTAATATACCGCACTGGATTACCGCGGTATTTCTCGTGCTCATAACCGGGCTTGTGGTCATGGGCGGGATAAAGAACATTGCGCGGGCTACTTCTGCTATTGTTCCCCTGATGATACTCTTCTATGTGACAGGCGCTATTATAATACTTATTATTTATTACGAAAAGATACCTGAAGCTTTCAGCCTGATATTCTATCACGCGTTCAACCCGACAGCAGCTGCCGGAGGGTTTGCCGGATCAGCAGTGATGCTTACTATAAGGATGGGGGTGTCCAGGGGGATACTCTCCAACGAATCCGGCCTTGGCAGTTCCCCTATAGCTGCGGCAGCAGCTAAAACTAACGAGCCCGTACGCCAGGCACTGGTGTCCATGACACAGACATTTATTGATACCATTGTCGTATGTACCATGACCGGGCTGGTGCTACTTGTGACCGGAGTGTGGTCAAACGGTATGACAGCTGCCGCGCTCACAGAACACGCCTTTTCTGTGGGCCTGCCGGGCGGGTTCGGTGGCCATATCGTGACAATAGGCCTGATATTTTTCGCCTATTCAACCATACTGGGCTGGTGCTATTACGGGGAAAAATCAATGGAATACCTCCTGGGCGAGAAATCAGTAAAGCCCTACAGGGTAGTTTTCCTGGCAGCGGTATTTACAGGTGCGGTTGCAAGGCTTGACCTGGTGTGGAACTTCGCTGACATCATGAACGGTCTCATGGCATTCCCGAACCTTGTTGGACTGGTCCTGCTCGGGGGAGTGGTAGCCGCAGAAACAAAGAAATACTTTTCAAAATATAACTGATGATATTAAGAATACCTGAAATAAAGGGTGTGCTTGTGACTGCAGTACTCCTGGCTGCGCTTGTGTGCGGGTGCGCGCGCATGACACCGCCCAGGGAGGCGGACGCACTCTACCTTCACCTGGGCGCTGAACCTGGCACACTCAATCCGATTACAGCGACTGACGCTTACGCTGCAACGATCAACGAGCATATCTATGAGAACCTTGTGGAAAGGGACTATGACACACTTGAGATCGTGCCCAGGCTAGCTGAAAGGTGGACAATCTCCCCTGACAGGCTCAGGTACAGGTTCTACCTGAAAAAGGGCGTACGCTGGAGCGACGGAGTGGAGTTTACGGCAGATGATATTGTATATTCCTTCAGGGCGCTCAAGGACCCGAAAACAGCCTCTGCCCAGCTCAAGGTATACTACATTGACGTAAAGGACGTGCGCAGGATCAGCAGGTACGTGGTGGAGTTCACATATTCCAGGCCGTATTTTCTCGCGCTCGAGTTCTGCGGGGGCATACCGATTGTGCCGGAGCACATTTTTAATGACGGCACTGACTTCAATACACACAAAAACAGCCGCTTTCCTGTTGGCACAGGCCCGTACCTGTTCAGCAGGTGGGACACGGGCAAGAAGATAGTCCTGGTAAGGAATGATAAGTACTGGGGTAAAAAACCCGAGATCCGTAAAATCGTGTACAAACTGGTTCCGGAAATAAATGTTGCGCTTCAGATGCTGAAAAAGGGGGAGCTAGACGTGATGTCACTCCGTTCAATTCAGTGGGTCAGGCAGACAGGCACTGAGAAGTTCAATTCGAACTTTTACAGGCTCAAATACTACCTGCCCAGATATAACTATATTGGCTGGAACGCCCGGAGCGAGCTCTTCAGTGACAAACGGGTAAGGCGGGCCATGACCCACTTTATTGACAGGGAAGCCATCCTGAACAAGCTCCTGTTCGGGCTTGGAAGGATAGTGACCGGGAATTTCTATATTGAGAGCAGGTCTTACAACCGGGACCTGGAACCGTGGCCGTTTGACCCGGAAAAGGGGAAGGCCCTGCTGAAACAGGCTGGATGGTCGGACACTGACGGTGACGGTATACTGGACAGGAACGGGAAAAAGTTCTCCTTTACTTTTACGATCTCCTCGGGCAGCAAGTTCGGGGAGCGCCTTACCAGCATACTTAAAGAGGACCTGAGCAGGGCCGGTATTGAGATGAATATCAACAGGTACGAGTGGGCCGTGTTCGTTAATAAGCTCAACAGCAGGGATTTTGAGGCAGTCACCCTGTCATGGAGCCTGGGATACGGGGGCGACCCCTACCAGCTGTGGCATTCCTCACAGACAGAGAGGGGGTCCAATTTCTGCAATTTCAGTAACAGGGAAGCGGACGCGATTATTGAGGCCGCGCGAATGGAATTCAATGAAGACAGGCGGACCCGGATGTACCACAGGTTCCATGAAATAATACACGAGGAACAGCCCTATACATTCCTCTACAGCACTCCCGCGCTTGTGGCGGTAAGCAGGCGTTTCGACAATGTAAAGGTGCACAAAAGGGGGCTGAACTATCTCGAGTGGAAGGTGAAGGGAAAGTGAAAAAGTACCTGCTCAAGAGGATCCTTCTTATAGTGCCGACCTTTATCGGCATTACACTTATCACCTATCTCATGGTGCGCCTCGCGCCTGGAGACTATACAACGCTTAAGGCAGGGCTGCAGGGGGAGCTCAGGGCAGGGTCCGTGGGCATGGAAATCCTTGAACAGGAACGGAAACTCTACGGGCTTGATAAACCGATAATCGTGGGGTATGCTGACTGGCTCGGCAGCTTCATGGTGCTTGACTTCGGCACATCCCGCAAGGACGGGAGGCCTGTCTCCACCAGAATTGCTGACGCACTTCCCATTACACTTGCCCTGAACATAATTACAATTATTATAGTATATATAATATCAATTCCTGTGGGCATAATCACCTCTGTGAAGAAGGACAGCGCCTTTGACAGGGTGGTGAGCCTTGTCATGTTTATCCTCTATTCCCTGCCTGCCTTCTGGATAGGACTGCTCCTGCTCATGTATTTCAGCGGAGGTGAATACCTGAATATATTCCCCCTGGGGGGCATAATGTCTGACTGGGCTGAGGAACCCGGGTTCTGGAGGAAACTGCTCGATATCGCGTGGCACCTTGTACTTCCAGTGGTCACACTCACATACGGGAGTTTCGCGTTCCTGTCCAGGTACACGCGCGCAAATATGCTCGAGGTCATAAACCAGCAGTATATAACCACTGCGCGGGCCAAGGGCCTTTCCGAGGCCAGGGTCGTGTTTGTCCACGCGTTCAGGAACTCCCTGGTACCACTGGTTACACTCATGGCCACGCTGCTCCCCGGGCTTCTGGGCGGCAGCGTCATTGTTGAGTCAATATTCTCCATCCCCGGCATGGGCATGCTTGCCTTTGAATCTATCCTTGCCAGGGACATCCCGGTCATAATGGCAATCGCGGCGATTTCCGCGCTCCTGACCCTTGTGGGGATCCTCATCGCTGACCTTATGTACGCGCTCGTGGACCCGAGAATAAGACTGGAGTCACGAATATGAGTACCGGTTACTGGAGATCAGTGATAAAAGAATTCAGCCGCAACCGGCTCGCAGTTGCCGGGCTCGTGGTAGTATGCCTCCTTTTCCTGGTGGCAATCGGAGCTCCCCTGATCGCTAACAGCAAGCCCTATATCTATGTGTCAGAAGGCAGGGTATGTTTTCCTGTTTTTCATATGCCCGGAGACCTGCGCGGAAAGGACCTGCGCAAAAAGGAATTTACCGGGTTCAAGCTGTTTCCACCGATCCGCTATTCTTATTCTGAATATGATCTTGATGCAATTGTTCTGCCTCCTGATTCAAGGCATTATTTCGGAACAGACGAGCAGGGCAGGGACCTGGCAGCAAGGATGGTCTACGGAACCAGGGTGTCCATACTGGTAGGTTTCATAGCAGTGTCCATATATGTCCTTATCGGAATTATAATCGGGGCTGTAGCAGGATATTACGGCGGAATCGTGGATATTATAATATCCAGGTTTATTGAGATAGTCATGTGTTTCCCCACATTTTTCCTGATACTGACCATACTCGCACTGGTGGGCCCCAGCCTTGTGAGCGTCATGGTGGTGATAGGGCTTACGGGCTGGACATCCATTGCAAGGATAGTGAGGGGGGAGTTCCTGAAACTGCGGGAGGTGGATTACGTGACTGCTTCACGGGCCCTGGGCGCGCGTGACTACTGGATAATTCTGAGGCATATCCTGCCCAATTCCCTGGCGCCGGTGCTGGTGTCCGCTACCTTCGGGATCGCGTCAACCATACTGATAGAATCCTCTCTCAGCTTCCTGGGATTCGGGGTGCAGCCGCCCACTCCCAGCTGGGGTGATATACTGTCACAGTCACGGGACTTCATGGACTTTGCCTGGTGGTTGACCCTCATTCCCGGATTTGCTATATTTATCACTATCACCTCGTACAATCTTGTTGGTGAAGGACTGCAGGATTCACTTGATCCGAAATCTGTAAAAAAACGTGTATAGAGATACAGGATATGTCTTTCTCATCTCCATTTAAGAACAGCCTGTTCCCCCGGGGAATGGAAGTGGCGCTCAGGATACTGTGCGTACTCCCTGTCTGCCTTGTGCTTCAGGGATGCGGTTTTTTTATACGCGGTCCGGTTGAGCCCTTAAGGGACATCATGCCCAGGGAGACAGACGTGCCCGGGTGGGAAATCCGCTCCCCACACCGTTTTTACACCGGGGAGGATATTAAGAGTCAGGGGAATGAACTTTCAAAGAGCGGGGTGCGCTCATATATTACAGGCACGTACAGCCCGATTTCCGGGAAGAGCGCGGATCTTCATGTAACAGTGTACAGGTTCAGCAGTCCGCTGGAGAGTTTCGGGCTTTTTACCATGGACCGTGGTTTCGGCAGCATGGAAGAGCAGATAGAGAGAGGCTTTTATCTGCGCGGGAGCAGTGCCTTTTTTATAAAAGGGGAGTACTACATCAGGCTTGTTTCCGATAACAGCGATGATTCACTGGTAAATGAAATTGCGGTATTCAGGCGCGTGATTGAGGCTAATATCGCGCTCTATTCCACTTCGGACGGTCTCCCCGGAGAGGCCTTTTTCATGGCTGAAAACGACCTGCTGCTTGACCTTGTCTATTACAGCATGGGATATCCCATGCTTGAGGAACTCGGTCCCCTGTATGTGAGGCGCATTAGCGGGGCAGGCAGGGAAACTCGTATTTTTTACACGCGAAAGAACAGCAGGGAAGCTGCAGAAAGGGCCAGGGCCCTGCTGCTCCGCTCACCGGGCAGAGGTTTCATTGTATCAAAGACAGGCGGTCTCCTTTACGCATTCCGGGAATCACTGGAGGGGGGAATTACAGCGGTCGCGCGCCATAAAGAGTGGATTTTCGGGACCATCGATGCCGAAAATAAAATCAGGGCTGAAAACATGCTAAAGAAGGTATTAAGCGAGATCAGAAGGTCAGCCCGGCCTGGAAACGGGTGATGTATTACATAATCGGAGATATTCACGGTTATCTTGACAGGCTCGAAAACCTGATTGCAAAACTGGGACCTCTGACTGGTGATGATGACATGCTCATTTTCCTTGGCGACTATATTGACAGGGGGCCATGTTCATACGAGGTAATAGAGTTTGTAATGTCCCTGTCCATGAAATACCAAGTCATATTTCTCAGGGGCAACCATGAAGATATGCTGATGAAATACCTCGCAGGTCTTGACCGCGAGGGGCTGTATCTCTACAACGGAGGCGGAGCCACTATAAGGAGTTATAAACGCCACATGGGTGATTTCATTCTTCCGGAGAGTCACATGGAGTTCTATAATAACCTCCGCTCTTATTACGAGGGAGAGGATTTTATCGCGGTTCACGGCGGACTTGACCCGGGTGTGGATTCCATGGAACTCCAGGATGAGCATGAACTGATATGGATCCGGGAAGAATTTATACTCGCGGACAAAAGATGGGACAAGACCATAATATTCGGTCACACACCAACACAGTTTATTACAGGGGAAAGTGCGGTGTATGTGGATGAATCGAGAAATATTATCGGCATTGACACAGGGGTCATATTCGGGAAACAGCTCAGCTGTATCCGCTGGCCTGACAGGGTTGTAATATCAGGTTGACCTGACACCATGGAGAATACAGGCATGATAAATCTGATGAAGAGAAAAAAAATCACAGCAGCAACCGGGGCTCTCCTGGCATTCATGATAATGTGGGCGCATGCAGCGCCTTCGCAATTCCGGACCTGCGGATGGGTGGAATCAGTACGGGATGACGGGATTATTACGGTATTGCTCGAAAAAAGGCCTGAAAAAGGCATGGTCTGTTTTCTGGTAAGGGACGAAAAGGAGATCGGGACTGTAAGGGTACTCTCAACAGTATTCATACGTACAGGAAGATATCCATGGAGGGTAATCGCGTCCTTTTCGCTTAACAGAGGGGAAGATGTCCGTGAAATGACAGCGGGCAGGGAAATCATGCTGAAAACCGGGAAGGCGGTGGTAAAGGATTATTCCGAACCCTTCTATCAGGAAAAAATTCTGTACAAAAAAACTATACGAACGCATACTGATAAACGCGACATGGTGCTTGTAGGGGCCGGGAAATTCATGTTCGGCTCTGAATCCGGTGAAAAAGATGAATCTCCAGCGCTGGAGACTTTTCTTGAGGATTTTTACATTGATAAATACGAGGTCTCTAACAGCGATTACCACAGTTATATAAAGGCCACGCGCGCGGACGCGCCCCTGTCATGGGGGAAAGGGGCGCCTGAACCTGGCACGGAAGAACTCCCCGTGCTTGTGACCTTCTTTGAGGCGCAGAGGTATGCGGAATGGGCAGGAAAACGCCTCCCCACTGAGGCTGAATGGGAAAAGGCTGCCCGGGGCATTGAGTATGAAAAAGGAAAGGAGGCCCGGGCCTATCCATGGGGAGATAAATTCATTCCCGGGCGGGTCAACTCGCTGGAACTCTGGTCTGACAGGAATAAATCGGCTGTATTCATCAGGAAGTATTCCATTACTGAAAGAGGCCTGCTGCCTGTTGTCTCCCTTGAAAAGGAGAGCGCTTCACCTTACGGCGCTGTCAACATGTCCGGGAACGCTTCGGAATGGACGTCGAGCTGGTATATGCCATACCAGGGGAAAGGGACCGGTAACAGCGGATACGGCCGGCAGTACAAAGTAATTCGGGGCGGTGCGTGGTATCATGACCGCTACCAGGTACGGGTTACACGGCGGCTCCGTGGCGGCATCCCCAGTCTCTACATGGACAACACTGCCGGATTCAGGTGTGTAAAGGACCCGGCTGATTCTGATATTATCAGGTAATCATATCACACTGTAAAGGGGAAATAATGAGACTATTCTACTACCTGGCCAGGAACATATCCTATACCTTTTCTGTGGTTTTTTTCACGGTACTTATTGGATGGATAACGATTGCCTTCAGTATTTTTTTCGGAAGCGCATTCATTATTGTTACTTATGAACAGCTTTGGCCCGTTCTATTGAAGTGGCTCCCCATAACAACACTGATTATTACTCTGTGCCACTTCATACAGTTCGGCTTTCTGTCTCCTTTAAAAATACCGCCCTTCCTTAAGGCTCACCGTGCAATAAACAGCGCCTATGTCCGTGATTTCCAGCTGGATGATGAAAGGTTGAAGGAAGTCTATGTCTCCTGCTCTGACCTGCCAATGCACAATACCCTCGCATGCGTGCTCTATTCATGCGCCGGTATGGTGTTGCTGATGGTTTTCTGCATGTATGAATACAGGTACGCCGGTACTATTGATATTGAACAGCTGAAGATCATTATGAGAATGGGGCCACTTTCTCTCTCCATCCTGACTATCCTTTACGGGATATCAACTTATCTCATTACAGAGTACCTCACAAACAGGGAGCGGAGTCTTGTTTACAGGTCACTTGTAAGCAGGGGCATTACCATGAAAATGCGGGCCCTCATGGGCCTCCGGATTAAATTCGCTTTTTTTGTCGTTCTTATGGTCATTACCCTTCTTACATTTGGCGCGCTCATGGAGAAGAGCCGGTTCTACAATGAAACGAATATCGGAATCATTCTGTCCTATTTTTCCCTTTCTGTTCTGGGCGGGCTCTCTCTTGTCCTTGTTATTACAAACTCCATATTCAGGGTACTCAATGATATCAGGAGGGTGTCCAGGGAGATAGCTTCGGGCGGACTGGCCATGTTCAACAACCTGTCACTGGACACAGAGTTTTCCTCTATCGAGTACGCCCTTATGGAAATGGCATGGGAAATCGAAGAGCACAGGAAAAACCTTGAGGACATGGTGGAGCAGCGTACACTGGAGCTCCAGAATGCCCTTTCCGACCTGAAGGTGCGTGATGACCAGATTCAGAAACAGCTGGACATGGCAAGCATTATCCAGCAGAGCATACTCCCGGGCCGTATTGATGACTGGAACGAGCTGAAATTCGCGATCCGCTATATTGCGATGGAAAAGATAGGCGGTGACTTCTATGATGTGCATCAGCTCGCTGATGACAGGCTCGGGATACTGATTGCTGATGTGTCCGGTCACGGAATTCCTGCAGCGCTCGTAACAACAATGGTCAAGATATCGTTTGGAAATGCTGGTAACCTGTACAATTCGCCCAGACGAATTTTTCAGGAGGTAAACCAGAATATACTTGACCATGTTAAGACACAGGATTATCTGACCTGTTTCATGGTTTCAATCGATGACGAGTATAACGTGGTCTATTCCAATGCGAGCCACAGGCAGGCCATACTCTGGAGGGCCGAAACCGGAGAAATCGAATTTCTCGATACAAACGGTCTTTTTATCGGCGCACTCGAGGACGCCCGTGAATCATACGAAGAAAAGGTAACCAGGCTGAATTACGGGGACAGGCTTATCCTGTATACTGACGGTATCCCGGAAGCAACCAATAAGGATCGGCAGGAATATGCTGACACAAGGCTGACCGGAATTATTAAAGAGAACTCGCAGATGCAGCTTGAGGATTTTGCCAATGCCATAATTGATGACGTGCAGAAGCATGTGGGTCAGACGCAGATAGAGGACGACATGACGCTTCTGGTAATTGAGCTCGCCAGGGACGAGGCTGTTGACATGATCAAGACCGCCAGGAAGATGATCAGTCAGCACCAGTATAATGAAGCCATTGAGCACCTGCGCAGGGGCATGGAACGGTTTCCTGACAATTCTAAGATCCAGTATAACCTGGCAAAGACCTATTTCAGGATCAATAATTATAAAGAGGCCGCGGAGAACATTGACCGGTATATTGAAAAGGAGAAGCGCAATAAATACGCCTTTTACCTTGGCGGGGCGTCAATGTACCAGATGACAGACTATGGCCGGGCAGTGGACTACTTCAACAGGGCGCTGGAAATTGACGCGAATTTTGTTAATGCCCTGTTCGGGGCGGGAATGGCCAGCAAAAAAATCGGAGACCGTGAAGGCGCGCTCATGGCCTTTGAAAAGGTAGTTAATATTGATCCTGATAACCGCATGGCCCATTTTGAGCTTCGTGAACTGAAAGAGGAAAAATAGACTGGTTTACCCGGACACGGCTGCACATGCAGGCAGGGAGGTCCGGCTTATACCTGTATCGCGATAATGAAAAAAGAACCTGTAAAGAACCATAATCTTGAAGAAGCGGAACGTATCTTCGAGTCCCTTGGAGAAAAACCATACCGGGCAAAGCAGCTCTTTAACTGGCTTTACGAGAAAAATGTTGAGTCTTTCCATGACATGACTGATTTTTCAAAAGACCTCAGGGGGAAACTGGACAGCATGTATGCTGTTTCAGTGCTCAGCGTGGAGGAACGGCTGATATCAGCAGTTGACGGAACAGAGAAATATCTGTTCAGGACACATGACGACCTGTTTATCGAGGCTGTACTCATAAAGAATGAAGGGGACGATGATGGCAGGCTCACAGTATGCGTGTCAAGTCAGATCGGCTGTGCAATGGGGTGCACCTTCTGCCAGACAGCGAAAATGGGCTTTATACGAAATCTTGAAACAGCGGAAATACTGGACCAGGTGTCACACATCAGGCGTATCTCCGGGCTGAAGAATAATAATATAGTGTTCATGGGCATGGGGGAGCCTTTCCGGAACTATGATAACGTGCTCAGGGCAGCGGATATTATGAACTATTCCTTCGGTTTCCATATTTCAGCAAGAAAGATCACAATATCAACATCAGGGATTACTGACATTATTGAGCGTTATATAGATGAAAAGAGGCCGTATAATCTCGCGCTCTCGCTCAATGATACACTGCCGGAAAAAAGGGCGGAGAGCATGCCTGTTGAAAGGAAATATCCCTTTTCAGGTATTGTAGACCTGCTCAACAGGAAGTTTCCTGTATCGCGGAACAGGCTGACAATTGAATACGTGATGCGCAAAGACAATATTTCGCTCGATGATGCGCGCAGACTGAAAAAAATGTTCAGGTACGGCCGAATCAAGCTGAACCTGATACCCCTGAACAGCGGGAGCCACGACTACAATGTGCCTGACCAGTCAGACATGGACCGCTTTATAGGGGAACTCCAGATAATGAATGTACCGATATCAATACGTAAAAGCCTTGGCGATGATATTTGCGGTGCGTGCGGACAGCTTTCAGGACGCAGGCAGGCGGACAGGCAGGGAAAACCGCTGTCCGGATAACCGCATAACAGTTGCGCGCATGCATAAGGGGCAATCCTGCCTCACTGGAAAGATTAAGGATAAAAAGGTCTTATGAAACAGAGGTTCTCGCCGCTAAAATGGATATTACTGCATAAGAGGATTGTTTTTCTTTATGTCCCTCTTGTCTTAATACTGTTTGTCAGCTGTTATACAGGACTTATATACTGTTACTGGCAGGCTGACCGTGAAATGGCATTTGACAGGCTGTCACGTTACAAGGAGCTCATAGACCGTACAGAAGAGCTTAAAAAGGGATACGTGTACCAGTACAGTGATGTGGATGTAAGCGCCAAAGTGGTTGATATACCCACGAGGATTTATGACCGGAACGATGAGATAATCGGCGAATTCTTTGAACAGAAAAGGGAAATCGTCCCATATGACAACATTCCTGAGTGGATAATAAAGGGCGTTATCGCAAGTGAAGACAGGAATTTTCATCAGCACAGGGGAATAAGCTACAGGGGCATTGCCCGGGCCTTTATTGTGAACCTCCTGCACCTGAGTATCGTGCAGGGCGGAAGTACAATAACACAGCAGCTCGCCAAGGTGCTTTTTACTGACATGGAGCGCAGTATCAAGCGGAAGATATACGAGTCCTTCTGCGCTGTGGAGATCGAGAAAAGGTATGATAAGCAGGACATCCTTTCCATGTATCTGAATCTTATCTATTTCGGGAACGGGGCATACGGTGTGGAATCAGCCTCCCGCATGTTTTTCGGCCTGCCGGTCAGGGAACTTAACGTGGTTGAATCAGCCATGATAGTAGCCACAATATCCAGCCCCAAGGTATATTCGCCTCTCTCCAACCTGGATAAATCCATTTTAAAAACACGCAGGATACTCAGGTCGCTTGTTGATGCGGGTTATATAACGGGTGAACGCTCAGATTATATATACAGCAGATTTTTAAAGAAGTGGGATGTCCGGAAAGACAATGAAGACGGCAGGACCACGTCCCTGATCGGCAGCTTCGTGTTCAGCTCATACCGCGTGAACAGGGCCCCGTTTTTTAATGAACGGATACGGAGGACCATGGTTGAGCGCTTCGGAGAGGACGCTGTGAAAAAGGGCGGGCTCAACGTGTATACTACAATTGACGCGCATAAGCAGGACGTGGCACTGGAGGCCCTGCGCAGGGGGATAGCAGGTCAGCGCGGTTACCACCTGAAACGGGCAAAAAGGATTCGAAACCGCAGCCGTTCCGAGCTGGAGCTTGCAAAGTCTGAGAATATTGAGGGTGCCCTGCTTTCCCTTGATCCATTCACCGGCCAGATAATCGCGTATGCAGGCGGATCAGAATTTACATCCGGGAACCAGCTTGATAATGTGTACCAGATATCACGGCAGCCAGGGTCATCATTCAAACCCCTGGTATATGCGTCTGCCATTGAAAGCAGGGACATAACACCTTCTACGGTGTTCATTGACAGTAAAACAACCTTCAGGGGCGGTTACGCGCCGCGTAATTATGACAACACCTACTCCGGAAAGATCATCGTAAGAGAGGCCCTGCGAAAATCCGTTAACGTGGTAGCGGTAAAGGTACTTGAAAAGACCGGGTACGATGGGGTATTCTCCATTCTCCGGAAGAGCCTGAATATTTCAGGAAATGAGCTGAGCAGGCGTTTCAGTCCCACGCTTTCACTCGCTCTCGGGACCTATGAGGTCTCTCCCCTTGAAAATGCCGTTCTCCACTCTGTTATTGTCAATGGCGGTGATTATGTTTCACCATACGGGATCAGGTACGTGAAGGACTATAACGGAAACGTTGTCTGGAACAATGAAGAGGAACGGCAGCTTTCAATTAAAGAAATGAGAAAAAAAACCGGTAAAATAATTGACCCGCGTGCCTGTGCTGTAGTTATATCAATATTAAAGGGCGTTTTCGAAGAGGGCGGTACAGCCTGTTACTGCGTTCGCAACAGAAAAATATCATCTGAAATAGCCGGGAAAACAGGGACTACATCAGATTTCAACGATGCCTGGTTTGTGGGATATACCCCTGAACTTGTGACCGCGGTCTGGATAGGGAACAGGAAGGGAGCCATATCTCTGGGCAGGGGCAGGTCTGGCGGTATTGTGGCAGGGCCTGTATGGGCGGACTATGTATCCGGTATAGATGAAGGTTCCATAAGGAAGAAATTTACACTGCCTTCTGAAGGTATTTCAAGGGAAAACATCTGCCTTGACTCGGGCATGGTAGCGGGGAGAAACAATGAGTGTCCGCGCGTGGCGCGAGGGCAGGTCTATTATTCAGGCACAGAACCGGGGGAGTACTGTACCCTGCACAGGCAGGACATGGTTAAAAATGAAAATAAAGATATTGAAAAAGAAAACACTAAAGGAAACTGAAAGAATCAGCAGCAGGGCCTGCCTTTATGCGGCAATACTTGCCCTGGCAGTGCTGAATCTCTCTTTCAGCTGGCCTGTAAGAAACGGCAGGCTTACCTCCACGTTCTGTGAATCGCGCGCTGATCATTTTCATGACGGCATTGATATTGTATGCCCTGATAATAAGGTATATCCCGCAGGTGATGGGGACCTCATGTACTGCTGGGACAGGTCGCTGTTTCCCCTGGAAAACTATCCCGGCGGTGGTAACTATGTTGTTATCAGGCACGGCACTGATATCTGTTCCGTATACATGCACCTCAGGGACGGTGTGCCGTTAAGGCAGGTGTGCAGGACCGACTGCGTGACAGGTACTGTTGGCAATACCGGTCATTCCTTTTCCGGGCATCTCCATTTTTCCATGCTCGATATCAGGAAAAGGTCTTCGTTTAACCCACTGAAAGAGATTGGCGCGCCTGATGATTCAAAAGCACCTGTGATTTCTGAAATATGCCTGAAAATCGGTGAAAGATATGTTATTCTGCGCGATTCATCACATGTGCGGCTTACCAGGCATTATCCCCTGCTTGTACGCATACAGGACACAATTACAGGCAGGGAAAAACTCGGGGTCTACCGTCTCTCTGCTGAAATAAACGGGGAAAAAATTCTCAATACTGAATTCGGTGCACTGGATTATACAGGCAGGGGACTGATCTCAGGGGGGAGGCTTTTTGGAACAATATTTGACGAGAAAGGTTATTACAGGATCGAGGACATCCGGTACAGGGAGGGATTGAATCGATTCAGCTTCAAGGCCTGTGACTACAACGGCAATTGCGCGCAAAGGACATTTTCAATTGACATTGACCTGGATATTCCCTGACCCCTAAACTGTTTCGGGAGAAGCATGGTGAAAAATTTTGTTCTTTATTACAGAAAGAAAAAGAATATCAAGCAGTATGACATGGCGCGCGCACTGGACGTGAGTCCCTCATACCTGTGTAAAATTGAGAAGGGTAAGCAGGAGCCGTCAGAACGCTTCAAAGAAGCGTGCGCGGCTTTTCTGGATGTGACAATGTCAGAGATTTTTCCGAAAAAGATCGTGAAGAGAGACATTGAGGAGATCAACCACACCCTGGACAGGAGGCTGTGGGCCGTCCGCCAGAAAAAGGGGCTGAAACAGAATGAACTGGCTGAACAGATCGGATGTTCACCCTCATATCTCTCAAAGGTGGAGAACGGTCTCCTCATGCCAAATGAAAAATTCAGGAAAAGGTGCGCCAGGATCCTGAAAATAAAAGAAACTGAGCTCTTCCTGTGATTGAACAAAAAGCTTCGGCACCCGGTTATGGACAGCATTACAATTAATCTTATAATCCTGTTTCTGCTTTTAATTCTCTCCGCCTTTTTTTCAGGCTCTGAGACGGCACTTTTTTCCCTGAAAAAGTCAGACCTCCACCGCTTTTCCATGCACAAGCATGGTGTTGAACAGGCAATTTTCCATGCCATGAAGACACCGCACAGGATACTTATAACGATCCTGATCGGAAATCTTTTTGCCAACCTGGTCATTTCCGCGCTGTCAACCAGGCTCCTTCTTATGAAATTTCATGATTATGGCCATTTTATTTCAATTGCCCTGGTCACGCCCGTGATAGTTATACTGTGTGAAATATCCCCAAAGGTCCTGTCTATCCGTTCCTATAAGAAGCTTTCCAGAAAGGTATATCCTGTTCTGAACCTTTTTCAGAAACTTTTCTACCCTGTACAGGCGCTCCTGGCGGGCATGACGGATGTAATGGTCAGGATCTTCGATGTAAAGCTTGACACTACCGGCATTACTGAAGAGGACCTGGGTTTTGCAATAAAAGTCGGGGAGAAAGAGGGGGTGATTGAAAAGGAGGAGGGAAACCTCATAAAAAACGTGATACGTTTCTCCAAGAAGGAGGCATCAAATGTAATGTTTCACAGGAACAATGCCATCTTTATCCCGCATGATGCCACAGTTGATGAAGCAATGAATATATTCATGGAATCCGGGGTTATCAGGGCGCCTGTATTTAAAAAGGACCTTGATCATGTGATCGGCATGCTGGATTCACGCGAATTGATCCCGTCATTTCTCGGCTATAAAAAGGCCAGGAAAATAACACATTTTATCCATGAAATTTATCATTTCCCTGCATCACGTGAACTAAAGGACCTGCTCAATGATTTTATTGAACAGCGGATACAGATCGCCATTGCCGTGGATGAATATGGCGGCACCGCAGGCGTGATTACCCTGAATTCGATCCTTTCAGAGTTGATGGGGAAGGAGTTCTACCGCAGGGAAATCAGGTATCGGCCGGATATCAGGAAAACTGACGGCATGCTTTCAGTGATTTCGGGCCGGATGCAGATAAGCGATTTTAATGAAACTTTCAGCGAGAAACTGGAAAGTGAAAATTCGGACACAATGGGAGGATATATAATCGAGCAATTTACCAATTTCCCCAAAAGGGGTGATGTTATATATACACGCAGGTATGTGCTCAGGGTCAAATATATTGTGAAGAACAGGATCGAATCAATAGAAGTAATACCCGGAAGGGAATCGGGCAGGAAAAGTTGAACATGCCGGCCGTGGACATAAACCTCGTTTACGAGATGCTTGTAATGATCTTTATCCTGCTCTCGGCATTTTTCTCCGGTACTGAGACCGCGATTGTTTCAGCGGACAGGATCAAGGTGCAATCAAGGGCGCACAGGGGCTCCAGGCGGGCTGCAAAGGCCCTTTTCATACTGGACAATATTGAAGACGCCATGGGACTGGTGCTGATCGGGAACAATATCGTTAATGTGGCGGCTACGGCATTTATCACTTTCCTGGTCACAAAGGCCTTTATGCTGGATGAGACAGGCCTGATAATTGTCACTGCTGTGCAGACCATGGTTTTTCTCATGGCATGTGAAATAACACCCAAGGTCGTGGCAAGGGCAAATGCGGATTCCTTCCTCATAAATTTTTCCTATGTCCTGTATTTTCTGATGTACCTGCTATGGCCGATAATCAGGGCCTCCTTGTTCTTCGCGCGCCTGATAAAACGTGACTGGAAGGAGGGTAAAACCAGCGGTTCTCTCCTTATGTCGCGGGAGGAGATTGATACTCTGTTCAGGATCGGAACTCGTGAAGGGGTAATTGACAGGGAAGACCAGGAATTTGTTTCCGAAATGCTGTCTTTTAAAAAAATCACAGCGCGCGAGGTAATGACGCCCACGATCGATATCCAGGCAATCGAAAATACCGGTTCAATGCGTGAGCTGGTCAGCCTGATTGACAGGACAAGATTTTCAAGGATACCGGTGTATGAGAAGCGAGTGGACAACATTACAGGGTATGTCTTTTACAGGGACATAATCCTGAACAGGCAGGCCTCAACAGCCGGGGAACTGAAAATATCGGGAATATACGTGCCCGCGACTAAAAATGTTTTTGAACTCTACAGGGAAATGCAGGACAACAGTATCCCTGTTGTGTTCGTTGTCAATGAGTACGGTGCTGTCATTGGAATGGTCACTGACGAAGACATTGCTGAAGAGGTAGTTGGAGAAATACAGACAGGCGATCACCCTGAAGATGATATAATACGTAAAATCAGCAGCCGGAAATATATTCTTGACGGCAATATCGATGTTGATTTTTTCAATAAGAAATTTTCACAGAACATCCCCAGAAAGGGATTTGAAACAATTGCGGGTTTCATTACATGGATAACCGGGCGTATACCCCGCAGGGGCGAGCAGATTGAATACGAAAAATGCCTTTTTAAAATCGAAAAGGCCAGCGAAAGGAGCGTGGAACAGGTAATTGTGAGGCTTCCCTCCAGGGGAACTGAAACAGACAGGAAATGATCCCATGCCCCGCGGGCTACTTCATGAGCATGGGGCCGAGGCTCTCCCGTCCTCCAATAACATGAACGTGAAGGTGCGGTACCTCCTGACCTCCTGCTCTCCCGTTGTTTATTATTACACGGTATCCAGTGTCCGCGATATTCATGATCCGGGCAACCTCGTTAACGGCCAGGAAAATATCAGCCATTATGCTGCTGTTGCTTTTATCGAGATCATTTATGCTTTCAATGTGGGTCTTCGGGATAATAAGCACGTGAACCGGGCTTATGGGCTCAATATCATTGAAAGCGAGCACTGATTCGTTTTCATATACCCTGTCCGCGGGGATGTCACCGGACGCGATTTTGCAGAAAATGCAATCCATGGAATACTCCTTTAGCTGTGATGGTGAGATAGCATATATTGCATGTATTGCCGCGTCAATACATTTACCAATGGCTGGTTCATTATAATACGGGGATTATTGAAACAAAATGAAGTGTAACAATGAAATTAAAAAACATACTAAAATACTAAAAATCAAAAAATAAACGGTGCTGAAATGAAGAAAGAGAAAATCTATGACCTGATTGTGATCGGAATGGGCCCGGCAGGAATGGCAGTGTCTGCCATGGGTACGGCAATGGGGCTTGATGTACTGGCTGTTGAGAATAACAAGATCGGGGGGGAATGCCTGAATGTAGGGTGTATCCCGAGCAAGGCACTGCTAAAGGCGGGGGAGGTGCGGCAGGTTGCCGAGAACCTGAAAAAGTACGGTATTCTTCCGGGAGGAAAATCAGTTGAAAAGAACTCGCTCAAGGTTGTCAGGGACAAGATAGAATATATCAGCGGACCAAAGACCACCAGTATGTTTGATAAGGTTGAACTTGTACTGAACCAGGGTATGGCCCGGTTTGTTGACAGGCATAGTATAGCTGTCGGTGACAGGGAATACAGGGGGAAGAAGATTTTTATCGCTACCGGTACGGAGCCCTTTATCCCGCCCATACCGGGCCTTGACTCTGTCCCTTATCTCACCAATGTGAACCTTTTTGAACAGAAGGACGTTCCAGCGAGCCTGACTGTTATCGGCGGAGGCGCAATAGGTTCGGAAATGGCACAGGCCTTTTCCAGGCTCGGTTCAAAGGTCACTGTTGTACACAATGAAAAACACCTTATTCCGTCAGGTGACAGCGAGGGGGCAGCCGTACTCGAGGAAAGATTCGCCTCTGAAAAGATCACGGTCCGCAACAATACCGAGATCCGCAGGGTGGAGCAGAAAGGGAAAAAGATACATGTCCACACTGATGAAGGGATTATTAAATCTGACAGGATCCTTGTTGCAACCGGCCGAAGGCCTGTAATATCTCCCCTGTGCCCTGAAAAAGCGGGCATCAGATATTCTGACCAGAAGATATACGTTGATAAATACCTTCGCACAAACGTGAAAAACATATACGCGGTCGGGGACGTGAACGGAATCGCTCTCTATTCCCATTCAGCAATGCACCAGGGCATGCTGGCCCTGATGAATTCAGTTAACCCGCTGCCTTTTTTCCGGTTCCGGTGGGACCGGTACGTTGTGCCATGGTCGGTCTTTACAAAGCCTGAATTTGCCCACGCGGGACTGACAGAGGACCTGGCCCGGGAGCTCCGAATAAAATACAGTGTAATAAAGACCAACTATGCTGATTACGGCAGGACCATTGCTGACGGGGTGCCAGAAGGCTTTGTAAAGGTGATTGCCACAAAAAGGGGAGGTGTGCTGGGCGCCACAATCGTGGGAGAATCAGCAAGTGAGATGATCCATGAATGGGTCATGGCGATCCAGAACGGGATAAAGCTCTTTGATATCATGATGATGCAGCATTCCTTCCCGACCATATCCCTGCTCAATAAGCGTGTTGCTGAAGAATGGATGATGCAGAAGATGGGATCAAAATGGTTAAAGTGGATAATCAGGAAGCTGGTATAAGGGGACTTCTAAAAACTACAAATTTGATGTCCCCTTGTGAGGTCGATCGCTTATCAGACTTCCATGTCTGCGATCGACACTAGCGCATCCTGCGCGTCGCATCCCGATTCCATTTAATATTTAATGAATCGGGAATAAAACCAGTAGTTACGATTTGTCGATTAAAGAAACTACTGGTTTTTTGAGGTGCCCATAAAACTCTAATTTCTGGATTCGGATTCGGGCTGCTACTCCAGTATTTCCTTTACCCTTCCGACATCTCCGCTGGTAAGCCTGACCTTGATCCCGTGGGGATGGTTCGCGGATTTAGTCAGTATGTCCCGGATTACGCCCCTGGTCAGGGCGCCTGTGGCCTGGTCCTTTTTCAAAACAATCGCCACCTTCATTCCGGGTGAAAGTGTTTTCCTCTTTTTTCCGTTCATAATATATCCGGGTATAAATGATCTGTGTAAGGCCACGGAGATAATCCGGCAGCCTGACCTGAGATGACAGGCTTTCGCGGACCCTTTATTATTACAAGGAAAAAATCAGGGACCTGGACTAAAGCAATTCGGAATATCCGGATCTCAAAATTCGTAATCCGCTGCCTTAATGCGGCCCTTCCAGAAGAGCCACCAGCCTTCAGGAAGGTGCCATCCAACTTCAGCTTCCATCGGGATCCTGATGCCGTTGCGGGTCTCATATTTACTGAAGTGTCCTTCCCAGGGGTACTTTTTATATGATCCGTCAAACTGGCCGTAACGGTCTTCAGTGTAAATCGCCGCAACCTCTCCTGAATCATTGAAACGGAACTCCAGGGACACGGAAATTCCTTTGTCAGTAAGCGTGGCTGTGGCTCGCCTGGAGTCAATCGCACGCCATTTGATTCCCGGTCCGGGCAGGAGAGCGGTTGGATACCAGACCGCTTCTGCAAGGTACCTGTAGAGCGCGCCGGAGTTTAATTCAGGCCTGTCCTGTTCCAGGGCCACTGTAAGGAGAGACATGAGGGAGACCTTTCCTGATCCTGAACCGTTTATATACGAGTCCATGACGCGGACGTGCATCAATGGAGCGATTGATATTATCGCGTTCCAGATGAAACCGGGCCTGAGAACGCACACGGTCTGTTCCGCTTTAAACCTGGACCATTTGTCAGTTTCCCTGTTTATCCTGAGCTCTCCTGACTGGCTTAGCAGTGTCCTGCTGATCAGGGGCTGACCCTCTCTGAGCACTGTGCGGAAGTATTTCTGGACCGGTTCAGGGAGTCCTGCAAGGGAGCTGAAGTCAACCAGGCCTGTGCTGTCACGGACAGGACTGCATGAAAGGCGTTTAAGCATATCAGAGGTTTCTTTTTTCTGCCTGATTGTCCCGGCAATTAACAGTACAGCTGCTGCAGCTGCAAGAATAAGCAGGAATATAATAATAAATTTTTTCCATGAAGCCATGCGTTCCCCCCTGGTAATAAGAAATCCATGTAAACCGGTCTAGCCTGTGGCATTTACGGGAATCCGGAAGATCAACAATAGATAATAAGCCGGATTATTTCAATATTATTTCTGGAACTTAAAGGTGTTTTTAAGAAACATTATGGATTCCGGGCCCTGACTCCGGATATGTGTAATATTATTAAGGATAAAAAAGACCTGCCGGACAAATCTTTTTTAACAAAAAAATCAATAATTTCCGACAATTATAATGAATACATACAGGTAATTTTTTATTGCATTAAAATTACCTGAAGCAATACTGCGGCAGTCTTACCGGCCTCCGGAAAGGTCCGCAAATTCAAACATAAAGAATCAGCATTTAACTGGAAAATATAACAGTATAACTGTCATGAATAAAAAAGCATCTGAAGAAGAAAAATCCTTTACACTGAAGGCGGACCTGCTGGTTGACCTGTCCCGCTGCGTTGAGGATTCACGTAATATCAGGGAATTCCTGTCGTCCACCAGGAGCGTTCTCGTGCGTTCAGGACTTCCCGTGTTCAGTCTTTCACTTGTTACAAATGAGAACGGGAATGACTATCTTAATATAAACGCTGACCTGTGCAGGCTGGACATTGAAAACGCGTTTATGGAGGATGAGGATTCCCTTGAACTGACTGTTAACCGGAAAATAAACCTGGGCATGGGCTCTGATTATCACAGTACTGTGACAGCACCTGTACTGGACGGTATTGTTGTCAAGACCCCCGGACTCCTGTTTGAGGATGAAGGCATACAGACCCGGGATCTTGAGTCGGGTGTATTTTTTTCCCATTATTTTTCACTGAGCCCTATAGTGAGAAAACTCTATTCGGCAAAAGCCCGTTCACATGAATCAGCAGGTAATATTGCCGTGTTTCCCGTGATCAGCAGCGGAGCTGTCCGGGGCACGGTTGACCTGATGTATGATGAATCATCTGGCAGGCTTGACGGTTATGAAACAAGGCAGCTTTCACTTATCAGCAGGGCAATCGGTACAGGATTCAGCAACTTCCTTAATATATATCGCGCTTCCAGCTCGGACACAAAATTCAGGGTCCTTTTTGAGTCCACCCGTTCCGGCATCTTTGTTATTAACAGGGACATGCGGATTGTGGAGGCCAACAGGCAGTTTAAGGCATGGTATCCTGATTTCAGTGAAAAGGCATGCAGCAGATGCCATTCAGTTATACATGGAAAAGATGAATGCGCTCCCTGCAGGGACTGTATTGCTGAGCAGGCCTTCAGAAACGGCAGTGTAGCTTCAACAGAGATAAAGGTAAAGCGGAACGGGGAGGTCAGGTACAACAGGATCAGGATGTCCCCGATTACAGAGGACAATGGTGTTATCAGTTCTGTAATGGTCATTATGGAGGACATTACAGAAAAGCATATTGAGGACAGGAAGGTCAGGAAACAGAACCGCAGGCTGGAGTCAGAGGTCGTCAGAACAATATCAGTGCTGAAGGAGAAAGAGAGGAACCTGGCCACGCTGGTAAATATTGTTCACGGTATTGAGAATTCAGGCTCAGAGGATGAACGCTTTGACAGGATTATACGCGGATTTCTTGAGCTTAAAGCCACAAGCGCGGCCCTGGCTGTGCTGAAAGATGACAGGGTAAAGATAGAGAATATTTACCCGGCCGAGACCAGGGACCGGATAGCGCCTTTCAGGGCTGGAAGAAAGGACAGTAACGGCCTGATCATGAAGGTGGAAGAAGACAATCCATTCGTGCTTTCCATTGGAATGGTGCAGCCTGTATTTTATATAGGCGAGGAAGGGGTCAATGAATTTTTCAGGCTCTGTTTCCCGGGTAGTATGGAGAATGATCTTCAGGGCATAACCGGTTTCTTCAGCGGTCAGTCCATAGCGATCCTGCCGCTTGAAACCAAGAACGGTGCTGAAGGAGCAATTGCCGTTTCAACAGAAAGGGATGTGCTGGAGAACAATTTTGAATATTTTCAGCTCCTTTCAAACACGGCCGCTGTTGAGATCAGCAGGCAGAGGGGCGCGGATAAGATCAGGCGTTCCGAGCAGAAGTACCGGACCCTTGTTGAGGGCTCCAGGGACATGATAATGCTCTGCGACGGTTCCGGAAAAATAAGGTTTTCAAACACATCATTTCATTCGCGCACAGGTGTTTCACAGAATGATATTTCCGGCTTTACAATATATGATTTTTTCAGAAACGGGAGCAGGGACCTTTTAGAGAGGTCCATAAGGGCAAGCCTTGAAAATAAGGGCGATCCTGATCCTGTTGAGCTGCAGATGGTTTGCCCGGATAAAAGTGATATCTGGACCGAGATGTCCGTGAATAACGTTACTAACGGACATACGGCTCTCCAGGTTGTGCTGCGTGATATAAGCGCCAGGAAGAAGATGGAATCAGAGATCGGCAACCTTACTGCCCTTCAGGAGCAGATTCTGCAGAATGATTTCATCGGTATCATAACTCTTGACCATGAGGGGGTAATAACAAACTGGAACCGCGGGGCCCATAACCTTCTCGGTTATAGGGAGAAAGAGGTACTGAAACGAAATATCAGGGAATTTATTTATGCTGAGAACAGTGATTTTATTTCAGAGTTCATGAAACGTGAAATTAAAAGCACGCCGCAGATAGGCAGGGAGCTTCAGCTCATAAAAAAAGACGGGAAGCCTGTATCAGTCATGTACATTGAATCTGTTATAAAAAATGGAACTGATGATATTTCAACTGTGATCGCGTTTTTCTTTGATATAACAGACAAGGTAAAATATGAAAAAGAGTCAAAGGACCTTATAAGGCAGCTGAACCAGGCCCAGCTGGTGACGATCCTATCTCTCGCAAGGCTCACTGAATACAGGGACCATGATACAGGAACACACCTTGAAAGGATCATGCGTTATACAGAGCTGATCGCGCATGAACTTTCCCGGTTCAGTGAATATAAAAACTACATTTCCAGTGAATACATCACAGACCTTGTAAACTCATGCCCCCTGCATGATATAGGGAAGGTCGGAATACCGGACCAGATCCTGCATAAGCCCGGAAAACTCACCAGGGAAGAGTTTGAAATAATGAAGAACCATACCACGATCGGAGGCAACACAATACTTGAAGCGGAACAGAAAATCCGGGGACGATCATATCTTAATCTGGGCAAGGAGGTAGCCTTCTTCCATCATGAGAAGTGGGACGGGAGCGGTTACCCCAAGGGCCTGAAGGGTGATGAGATACCCCTGTCCGCGCGCATTGTGGCCATTGCTGATGTATATGACGCGCTCACAAGCAAGCGTCCCTATAAAGAGGCCTTTTCGCACGAAAAGGCGCGTAAGATCATACTGGACAGCACCAACAGCCATTTTGACGAGTCCATTATCAGGGCCTTCCTTAACCGTGAAGATGATTTTATTCAGTACAGAAAAGAATGCTGCACTCATGCCGGGAATACTACCCATTGATCCGCTCCCTTTAATAATAACATGCGCTATATTCTATTTGACTGAAATACCAGGTTTATTTAAAGCTACCTGTACGCACATTTCAGGATTAACCCCACAATCCACTTCGACACAGCTCATTTCGGCAAGCTCAATGCAGGCAGTGCGACGCCCAAGGGGGGGCGAGCAAAGCGAGCCGGGGGCTTTTGTTTGAATTGTGGGAATGCGTGAGTCTGTAAATGGTCAGCAGGGGCATTTTCTCGCCTCGTATGCTGCGGGAATAAAATAAATGAAAACAATTGATGACATCAGGGTTGTACTCCTTGCCGAAGGCAGTGACGATAACGAAATTGTGCGTCAGTTCACAGGTCTCCCCGGTAAAGAGTATCTCAGATACACGGACGAAATTTCCCTTGGGAAGCTTCTTGAATCACTGAAAGAACAGGGATACCTGTCCAAGGAGGTGCTGATACTCAAGGCCTTCAACGGCAGGATATATCAGCAGTGCCCGGGATCGCCCGGAATGATATGCTGTAACTACCGGCTACTGAATACCTGTTTCGGCTGTCTCTATGACTGCACGTACTGTTTTCTCAACTCCTACCTGAATTCCTTTGGTATTGTCCAGTTTACCTCTTTCCCCGATATAGCGGCTGAAGTTGCGGCAAATACCTCCGCTGACCGCGACATGCTCTACCGTGTGGGGACAGGGGAGTTCACGGATTCACTCATGATGGATGATGTTACAGGCCTGGGAAGTAAAATCATTCATGACACCCTGGGACTGCGGAATGTGATCATGGAATTCAAGACCAAGTCATCTTCAGTGGACCACCTCCTTGACATTGAGGAGAAGGGAAACACTGTCATGGCCTGGACCCTGAATACTCCCACAAATGTTGGACTGTATGAGGCGGGCACAGCAAACCTTGACGAACGACTCGCAGCGGCATCACGCGCGGGCCGGGCAGGTTACAACCTCGCATTTCATTTTGACCCTGTTATCATGTATGACGGTTTCCTGGATGACTATATCGAGGTCATTGACCGGCTTTTCAGCGAGGTGCCCGCGGAAAAGATCCTCTGGATCTCAATAGGATGTTTCAGGTACAGTCCGGGTTTCAAAGATATTATTGCCGATGCCTTTCCGGGAGAACAGCTCACCACAGGGGAACTGTTTCCGGGGCAGGACGGCAAGTACAGGTACCTTAAAAAACATCGAGTTGCCGTGTACAGGACAATACGCGAAGCAATATATAAATATACCACCA
>Ga0272441_10000896_pt1 | contig 65122 bp, 58 predicted proteins | sample SSMProp6N_FD_193582 | JGI IMG/M metagenome (GOLD analysis project Ga0272441, IMG submission 193582) | Marine sediment archaeal communities from Little Sippewissett salt marsh, Falmouth, MA, United States - SSM-Prop-6N | ecosystem: Environmental > Aquatic > Marine > Wetlands > Sediment ... | reverse complement strand
CCTAATTAACGTGATAAGAAAGTTAAACTGGGTGTATTGATAGCACCAAAGAGATTTACACTGTGATGATAGATAAGCTAAGTAGCGATCCTTACATGTTGTCTATCATAAAAGCCGAAAAACACTATATTAATCTACCAGTCAAAGTTACCATATTGAATATGGTGTTTATAAATAGTGTTTATAATTTAGTAGAGAATTATAAAGATTATAATCATGTAAGCATTGTAAGTTATTTCTTTTTAATTTAAAATCAATTAGAAACAATAATTAGTCAGCTACAATGGTAAGAAATATAAATAAAACAATAACCAGGAAAAAAGGCAATAGTGGCAAATACATGTGATGCTGACTTCACATGTATTTTGTATATTTTTAAAAAACATCAAATGGAAAAAACAATACTACAAACACTAACAGAAACCTTTGGTTTAATAGCAGCAATAACTGCAATACTATTCATTGCAACAGGATTAAAAGCAGAAATAGTAAGGTCAAAAGGAAATTGGCTCAAAGCCAAGAAATTAGATAGAATAGGAAATATATTCATAACAATAACTGGAATATTCTTTATAATAATCTTAATATTATTAAATATACCATGAATATACCAATGAAACATTCTTTTCTCACAAGAAGAGAAATAAAAAGAAACATATGCAGATCTGGTAGGCTACTATTCAAACCAACTGTAAATCCCTCTTGGTTTAATAAAAGTAGCAAACTAAATAAAGACCAAAGAATAAATGTTCAAAACATATTAAAAGAAAAGAACATTCACATATCTTCCAACCAACTAAACAATCTAACTGAAAGAGATGCCTTAAAACTAATAAAATAATCATCAGCAAATTAACATTTTAACACATAACAAAAATAAAACAAAATGAGTTCAAAAAAAACAATTAAAGACTTAAATCCTAATTTATTCCCAAAATCAGGAGAATTACCAGGAGTTATCCCTTATGAAGTAATACTTGTATCACGAAAAATAACAAAAGTAGATGAAAAAGGTAATAAACTCACTTTTGAAACCTTTAAACATACTACTAATCCAAGCCAAGAAGCTATAGATGCAGGCATAAAAAAAGACAATTACTTCAGAGCCTTCATGGTACCTGCAGGATTAACAAAAGTCGTTACCAACGAAACAACAAACGAAACAACCGTCACAATAAGGTCAAAGAAAAAAGCACCACCACATAACATTTTTAAAAATACACAAACCTTATTGTACGATGAAATCGAAAAAGTACTCAGAGAATATGAAGAAGACACCCCAATTTCTGAAAGAGCAAATTTCCTGAAAAATAACGGTCTTTTCATAGCTCAAGGTACAACCCGTGGTGATTTTGAAACAGGAGAAAATAAGCAAAAAAAGTACAAAATTAATGGATTAGCAATCCTTGGTCTACTGATTGCCATGAACGTGCCCAAATATGCAGTACATAGAATAAACGCAAAAGGTGAAATTGTACCTCTAACATCAACCAGGCGTGACAGCAAAGGTAATTACCATAAAGACCAACCAGTACACTTATCGATATACAGATTTTGGGCAGATGAAGACGATATCGAAGAACTTGCTGAAACATGCACAAGACATTATGAAAATAATGTAAAAGACTTTGAAGTCGCCGAAACTGTAGTGACTAAAAAGACAACTCACAAAGAAGAAAAAGAAATCATTTCACCAAAACTGGATGAAGCACCAGCAGTAGACAATGATGTTGAAGATGAAACTAATGTTGACACTGTTGAAAGTGATAATGAAGAATAAATCAAAAGCTTCGTGATTTCCTAGCTTATATTTCCACTAATTTATTGATGAAAAGGGCTACATGAAAAGTGTAGCTCTTTTTTTTACTATATTCGGTTATAAAACTAGCTACAAAAATATAAAGAATCAATGAAGGAAAAAATCAGAAATTTTTTAAATAAGTTAATAAGAGAATATTATTCTCAAGGAGATAATTATTTCGTATTACAAACAAAAAAGGGAGATTGGACATTTGGTTATTCAAATGATTATCCTTTACAACATGGTAAAGGGAAAAAATTTCAGTTACCAACTAAAATAATTGAAATATTAATGTCCAGTAAAGATCAAATATCAACAGACGACATTAATAAAATTATTGAACAAACATATAAACAAGATGATTATAGTAAAACTAATAATAGATACAACGAAGGGTGGAATGATGCTTGTTATGTATTAGGTCTGAAAATAAAAGAATTTTTAACCAATAAACAATAGAGATGAAAACAGTATATGACAAAGAAGAATATACTGATAAAAAGAATTTTTTAAAGAATATTTTAAACTTGGTCTTTATGAAAATAAGGGCTATTGATGCAATAAAGTTTACAGAGCAATACTGTGAGGAGAAGACCTGCGAGTGGAAATATGATGAAGAATTTTGTTTTTACGATACAGAATGTGATGAGGCTTATCAGTTAGAAGTAGGTGATTTGGATGAAAACAAACATAATTACTGCCCTTTTTGTGGAGGTAAAATAGTTTTAAACAAACCAATAAACAATAATATCATGAAAACAGACTTAGAAAATGCCATTAATGTTTTGACAGACAGTTTAGCTGAGGACTCTGACTATTATCATGGATGGCTTGCTAATATAGCTATGGCAATGTATGACGAATTTAAAGAAGCTGGTATTTCTCATCCGCAATTACATGAACTTTGTAACAAAGGAGCAAAAAGGTTTTTGGACTATTTGATTAATCTATAAACAATAGAGATGAAAGCATACGATATAGAATACGGCATAAAAGTAAAGCTGCTTGAAGATGCAAAGATACCACCTGGTGCAATACCTGTTAATAAGGGTGATATTATTACTATATGTAGACTTGACGGGATATATTGCAATGGATATAATGCGGATGGAGATAGAATATATATTGCAGCATACACAGAAGTGGAATTTTATAAACCTAACCAATAAATAATGAATGAAATAGACAAAAAGTTAATTGACTATATGGATAATCTTCATGCTTTTAACTTATTAAATGAAAGACATATTATTCTTTTATCAGTAGCATTTAATGTTGATTGTAAAAAGTTATGTAAAGAAAATGGTATAGTATATGATTTAAGAGAACATGATAAAGCAAATGAAAAACAAATTTTTTAAAAAAAAGGAAAGTCCATCAAATAGTTGCGAAACGAAAGATGAGTCAGGGTGAGCTGGGGGAGGAAACATCTAAAACAACTTTTCCCCATTATAATAAAATTACAAAGATGTTTAAAATAATAAAATATTTATATTGGCTTTATAATTTAAGAAAACTTAAATCAATAGACCCGTGTGCAGTAAAAGAAACCGCAAAAATATTAGCAAAATATCGAAAACGGAAATGTTAAACGATTACATTAAAGCAAATAGACGAGGTAGTCGTGAAGCTACCTTAGATAATGGATTTACAAGGATAACTAAAATTCATACTAGTAAAAAGATTTATACTCGTAAGATTAAACATAAAAATCAACTAAAATGAATACTCATAAAGCTAAAGCTTACACTGTAAATGCAATAGTTTACAGATGGGCTTGTACTCATTGTTCTAATAAAAACGCAACAGTACAATCAGAACTAATGCCAAATAAAAATAATCCAGATACTCGTTTAGCAGCATGTAGTTGTTGTGGAACAGTAACTGAATTAGAACATCATACATTCAAAAGAATATAATGGAAATAATAATAGCATCCATAATAGTATTAATTTTGGTTACTAAATTGGGTCCAGCATTGTTAACATTTTTCACATACCCATATAAAAAAAAGAAAAAATGGAAAAATTAATACAATTAATAAAAAGAAAAATCAAAAACTACAAAAAAAGAAATGATAAGTATTATTTTGGAAGAGTAAGAACAATAACACCAATCAATTTACGTAAAGGTTCCAAAGTAATAACTCCACAAGGAGCTGGTTTTGTCAAAGAAACATGGGGTGATAATAAAGCTGAAATATATTTAGAAACAAAATATAGGAGATATACTAAATTGTTTGATATAAGAGAATTAAAACAATTCGTAGTTTATAATCCATTTTTTAATCAAACAATAGAAATATCTGCTCATTCTTATCCATATATTTACAGAGATAAACAACCAATTGAATATAGAATAACAACGCGTGGTAAAGCCATGTTAACTGATTATTCTATGGAAAAATATGAATTTGTTAAAATATTAACCAAAATCAGGTATGGTAGATCTGTACTTGATTCCTTAGAAAAAAGAGGATATAAAATCAAAAAAAATGTCACAAAAAACCATCGTTCTCCGAGGAGATATCAAATCCTTAGAAGATTTGAAATCAAATATTTACATTAAAAAAGCAGATATTGCTAATCAGCAAGCTGTTGAAAATCTAAAAAAATTCTGTAACCAATATGAGGATACAGGAAGCATTTTAGCGTTAGCCAAAGTTTTAGAAGCAAGAAAAAAAATGCTAACAGGAGTTGCAAATGTTTATATTGAACATAATCAAGATAAATTATTTGAAGCTACTGTTGAAGAAATCGAACTAATTGAATCATTTTTCGAAGAAAAAGATTGAATTATTTTAATATTAAATCGATTGTGAAATGTTGTTAGCTGTATATATTCATTAAACAAAAATCAATATGAACAATAAAAATACAGCTCATAATCTCTATGAACTTGACAATCGTTGGTTGTTCGATGGCATTAAAGAAAACTTTAATGTCTCTACAATTAATGAATTGTTATTTAAGCCAAACGAAGTAATCGAAGTTATTGAATATTGGCAAAAAAGGAAAATGCATGTATGTGATGATGCTAAAGCAGTTTGTGATATAGAAATATCACGACTTGAAGCTATATTATTACGCCTAACTGATGTTAACGCTGATGTTATGAGTATTAATTCAGAAGCTATGGCATCTAGAATCGATGCAATAGGAACAGATCAATCAATGCCATTTGAAAAAACTAAAGACTCAAAAACTGTTAGTTTACTTAATGGTGAAAAAATAATTGAAATTCCTGAGTTCAAAGATTTAACACGGGCTTGCATTAATTTAATCAAAAAGAATAGGAAAGAAGTTGCTATTGATTTAGCAACTAAACATTTAGCTGAAGCTAAATATATTCCTAAAGACAAAACAAAAAAACCACATAAGTGGACTGATAAGGAAATTCAAAGCTGGTTAAAAGATCTTTATGAGAAAATATCTGAAGAAGTCAAACCTACTGAAGTTTCTCAAAAAGAACAAAAAACCAAACAGCACAATGAAGTACTCAAGAGAAAAGCTCTTGATATACTCGATGATGCTAATATTGGTGTAAACAAAATTGATCAAATTGCTAATGCTTATAAAGCAGAAAAAATAGTAGATTTACAATCATACAAGAATCATTTAAAAATTAGAGAAACTTTACGCATTTATGATTTTAGAGATTCAAGTAAAGTTATTTTTACAGAAGATGATAAAAAAGCATTTGATTTATTGTTAAACATCGATACTAATAATGTTATACGTCATAGTACTAGTGATTTAAACAAACTTGATGCTATAATTGAATTTGGTACACCAAAATTAAGATTAAGAGAAGAATTAGAAGCTTTTGATCGAATATCTGGTACATATATTGAATTATATGAAAAATCTAAAGAAGAAGAAGAACTTAAACAAAAAGCTGATGATTTAATAGAGATTTTCTTCAGATTTAGAGGATATAGTACAAATCAAATAGACAAATGGAAGCAAACAATTGTCGAAAAAGAAATTTCAGATCTTGATCATTTTGAAACACTTGGTATCCCATCTATAATATCAGGCGGTCGTAAAGAATTAGTACAATATGAAGATTCTTTTGAAAATCTACGTGCCAAACTTGGTCACGAACTAGTACAGGGTCTTAAAAATAATAATGGAGATCCTGAAACATCTATTAAACAAACAATAGATGAATATGAACCTAAATTGTCCAATACCTATATTTTAAATGCTGAAAATATAAGATATAATATGTATACTCCTATACATGTTATAGATTTTATACGCAGAACTATGAATCAGTTAATGAATGAATTTAAAATAACAGAAGAAAGTGAATTTCGAGATTCTATTCTTGAATCAATAAGAAACCACATTCCTTTAAATCTCATTCTTGATTCTACATTTATGAAACTTGTACAAGATGGTCTTTATAAACAAAAAGATGGTAAAGTCATAGACTTTAGAGATCTCAATAAACTAAAGGAATATACTACTGAAGTATATGATGAAATCATTAAAAATATGAGACCAGATGGTATTGAAAAAGCTGTAACTAAAAAAGAGTTTTATGACTTTATTTTAGAAAATAAATCAAAATCAGTTGAAGATATAATTGATTCAGAAATTGTTGAAAGAATATTTGACAACAATGGATTAATAAGATCTAATACCGATAATATAAAACTTACTTACAAAATAGCTCAATTTAAACATCTTAAAAATTTAAGTAAACATGTTCAATCTATTTTAGATGATCTAAATAAAAAACCATCTAAGGATGATTTGACTCTCACTCGTGCTTCAGAAATATTTCCTAAAGCTAAAAACTTAGTTGATAACTATGGTTATAGTGAGGAAATGTTAGTCGACTGGGCTAAAGAACAAATACTTGAAAATGAAAAGTTTGATAAAGAAAAATCTGATAAAAGTTTATTCAAAAATGAAGAAAAAATCAAATTATTTATCAATCAAATTTATGGTAGGTTCTTTAGCGAAGAAATAGCTTCTGAAACAATTATTCCTAATGTTAAACCAATTGATAAAGATAAGATAAAAGAAATTGCTAAAACAGGCAGTGGATTTGTATCTATCATAAAAAACGTTAGAGAATATCTTTCAAAAAATGGTATAACTATGAATTTAAGTGAAATTAGAGATAATTTTGGAGAAATTATAAACAAAGTTAGACCACGTGCTATAGAAGAAAATGAAAAAGCTATTAAAGAAACAGTTAATGAAATTGAATCAGTTGATGAACCAATTGATGATATACCAGAAGCAGAAATTGTGGAAGATGATCAAGAAATAATTTATTCAAATTTAACAGAATTTGAAAAAGAATATCCTGATATTTGGGAAAAAGTAAAAAAGTTTAATAAACTTGACCAAGTATATAATTTCACAATAGAAAGAGAAGAAGCTTTAGACATTAAAACTGCTATAGAAATGTGTATAAAATTAATAGTAGAAAACAAGCAAATCGAAGATGCTGAAGGTTGGAATGTTGATCAAGTAACACATTGGTTTAATAAAACCTTTTCATCGAAGAATGAATCGGGGGAAGAATTTGTCCCAGAGGACGTCAATACAGTTTCAGATACAAAAACGGGAGAAGATCAAGAGACTGTGAAGACTGTTCCTTTAGAATCTGGGAAGAAAGAAGACAAATCAAAGAATGTCCCATTAGATTATGATGTAACTAAAGCTATTAATGCTGTTAATAAAACACAATATAAAGATGCAGTTCTTGAAATTTTGAAAAAATATGGCACAAACAAAAGTGTAAGAACCGCTATTGTTGATGCTATAAGAAAACATGCTGTCGGCAAATATGCAAGACAAATTTCAAAAAATAATGTTTACGATCTTTATAAAGCAGTAGATAAACAAGCTAAGTTTATAGACGGTAATAAATAACATTAATAAATAACATTTTAAGCCTTGATGTTTATGTATTACAAATTTGTTTTTATATTCTTTATCCTTGGAATATATAATAATAAATCTGTATTAATATCTTAACAGGTAGGCATCAAGGCATTTTTATTTAAATATCATGCCTAAAATAACAAGTAAACAAATAGAAAAAGATTGGCCATTAAAAACACCAATGAAAAACACCAAACGAAAATCAAAAACAGAACAACATGTCAAACATAAAAAAGCAAATCCTAGAGTCCTCCCTCGTAGAAAATTGCGTAAAAAGATCTAGAGAAATAATTTATTTGAAAGCAGCAAAGCTTTCACTTAGAGAGGCTCAACTCTTGTTAAATGGAGTAAACAAAGTGTTTCCAGATTCAGATTCACTAAAAGATTTGTTACAAAGCATTGATGTCTTAATCGAAGATCATAAATTATCAATAGCTAGATCATTAAAACCTATTTTGCAACATCATGGTATAAACATAAAAGAAGAAGAAGGATTTTGGTTTACCAATGATGAAATGCAAAAAGGATATTTACTACTAGGTGATAAAATATTATTTTTAGGTACAGGATACGATGGACCATTTAAAATAGAAATGGGAGAAATACATACTATAGATAATAATATATCAATTGCTTTATCTAGTATAAAACCTATATCAGGGTATGATAGTGATAAATTAAAATATGCAATATCAAAATTAAGAAAATATGACAAATATAAAAGGCAAATTAAGAAAAGGAATGATAATACTTGATACTTCTTCATTTAATGTAAAAAGAAAAATATTATCAAAACCATTTTCAGGAGAACTACCAGATTATTTAGTTAAACTAGGTGGTAAAAAGACAAATAAATATTATGAGAGAATAGTATTATGTAGTCTTACTGAAGATGAAGAAAAAAATACTATTAATTATGCTATGACATATAATAATCAACGATGTGTAATAGTATTTTTAGATGAAATTGAATTACCAAATCAAAATAAATAGTTATGACAATATTAGAAATCGATTCTCCTAAATTAAGTAGGAGTAGTAAAAGAATTTTAAACAGTATCTTTTATGATAAAATATTAGATATTGAAGAAGAAACGGGCATGTTTTCTAAACAACAATTACTAAAAAACATGGCATTGAACCTAACAAGGATAATAGAAAACGAAAGATATTCCAATTTTACTATCGTTATTCCTCATATTGAATCAGATGACAATTTACATCCAGCAAGTGTAATTCCTGATTATAAGTTAATTCTTAAGAATTATGCTTTTGAATTAAAAGATCATAAACCAAGAGAATTTGTAATTATTATAAATAAAGCTTGGGATACTATTAATATATATCAAGCATTAAATAATGCTAAATATCTAAAGGAAAATTATGAAAAATATATTAGATAAACGAATAAGTCCTTTAAAAAATATGATCTTTGATCATATAAAAAAGCATTTCTACACAAATGTGACTTCAAATCACAAAATGTCAGACTTTTTCAGTGTATTAGTATATTATATGAGATTATTAACTATATTATTCAGAACATCAGTTGAGAATACCTTAATATTTGATAATAAAGAATATTATTCTCTTGGTGTAATAACTAAATTTTCAGATTCTGTAATAAATATGAATTGGATATTATTATATTTTGCTTCATTGCTTACAGGAAATAAGTTAATAATCATTCCTAGCAACATTGATAAAATAAAACTGAAAAATATTATTATCAATAATAATATGAGATATATATTTACAGATGGATATATGGAAAATAAATTAGGCTTGAATGACATAAGACTAAATTATTCTTCAATATTTACTAGACATTTAATAAAAGGAATATTTAATCTCTTGACTTTAAAACCTATATATTTTGATGAACCAAAAGCTTTATTAGAATATTATGCTGTAAGAGATATGAATAATCCACCTTTAACTATACAAGAGGTAGATGAAATGTTTGACAAATTCTGTAATAATCAAAAATTAGGAATGTTAGGTTATTATACTAAAGGCACACACAATTTTCAAGAAAAACTTGTAATAGTCGATGAAAGAGAATTAGCACATCATTTGAAAAGAATTATGCAAAGTAGATTTTGGAAAGATCACATGGAAGCTCAAACTACAGTGTTTTCAGCAATACCATATGAATATAGTCACATATTAACAGTATTAATACCTTTTATGAAAAATTGTATTTTTGTTGATAATATGAAAAAGGCAGAAGTTGTAATAGAAGATACTGTTTCTTTTGAAAACGTATGGAAAGAAAAAGTTGATTCTATAATGGAAGGAAGATTTAAACATAATATTTTTAAACATAAGGAACTTCAGTGGTTATTTAAGAAATTAGCATCAAGAAATCTTAAAAGATACTACAACAAACAAACAAAGAAAGAAGCAATAATAGTATATAATTCACAAATACATATGAAAGCTCTCTATCTTGCTAAGGATGTTCTTCCATTAATTACAACATATGGTACTCAAGAAGCAATGCAATTAATAGCATTCAATGATTTTTCTAATAAAGCATTAAACCAATTTATGTGTGCAGGAGAAATTCTACCAAATATATATATTAACTATATTGATAGACTTGTAGAATTACACAATGGAGATGGTTTAGATACTATGTTTCTATCAAAGGATTTTATTAAAATAACAGATAATTTATTATTTGTATATGGTAGAAACATCAATAGAGTAAAATCTATATTTAAGATACCTATACAATTAGATGTAATAGAAAGATTTGTTAAAAGTTTTCCATATGTATCTGAATGTCAAATATATTTGGAAGAACGCAATACTAAATCTTTTAATTATAGACAAGTTTTTTCATTTGTAATAGAACCAAATGTTAAATTTATATCAAGTCTAAATATAGGTTTATTTAAATTACAAACACTTTTGAAAATTCAAATTACAGAATTGATGAAAGAATTATCAGAATATACATCAGATTCTATAATAGAAGTGGCAATTTTAGGTAGACCTTTTACTAAAACTATCGATGGTTTACCATATCAACCATTAACAAGAAGATTAAGATTATATCAATAACTTAGGGTGCACCTGTGATGGTGCACTCCTTTAATTTTTAAATTAAGGGACGTGATATGAACTATTTGTACAATCAATTACTTCCAAATAGAAAACACCATAAGTTATATTTCCTCAGTCTAAGCTACACGCTGAATATGAAATAATCGCCAACAGTGGGTTGGAAAGATGTTGAATAGGATCAATGAGGTCAGGAGGGCATAAATTGCAGTCAGATGTCATAACGTAGAAATATAGTTAAAGCATGCTAGCGTATTTACTACAGACACACTGGGTACATCGTGTTGAACCGAAGGGCTAGACAATGATCTTTTATGTATTGCAACGGACAGGGTGGAATTCCCTGAAAAAATAATTACTCCTAAGGTTGCATTCTGCTACACTCTTTTGAAAGGCATCAAAATTGACAGACAATGTGAGGTTGAAAAGAAGGCAGTAACGTAGGACATACGGGAGCATAAATGTCAGCTACAACCATTTATAAGAGTATGGGGGTAAAAGCAGGAAACAGCTTATTTTGCGGTTGCTCTGTATCAGATATTATTAAATAATAATACAAAATAAGTGAAACTGTTAATGTAGGTATTTATTATTATTTTTGTTGGTTATTAATTGAAATATGATTGAGTCGTATCCAAGAGGAAAGAATTATGCACCAACATCATAATTCTTGAAGTGCAAAGGAATTCTATCGTAATTAGAATGCCTAAAAAGTTTTCTCACATTTATATTATCAATATTTATCCAAAATTACAATAATATAATGTGAACAAAACATATGGCTTCGTAGGTTAGAATCCTACCGCAATAAAATATGAATATTAATAAATAGGAATTGGATAATAATAAAATTAAAATCTCTTAACTAAGTGACCGTGATGTCACTCATAAATAAAATAACAAGTCGGGGTAATATATTCAATTACTTAATAACTATTATATAATCCAGTAACGGTCAAATATGATAGTGTATAGGGTATATTGCAAGCTTAGGTAGCATTAAGCTTTATGAGTATGCTATGATAACACAGTTATAAATAGAATTGAAACATGAGTGAAGATTGAAAATGGGTCTTAGAGATTCCATTAGTCTCGAAACCTACCAACCATATTATATAAACTAGCAAATTTATCAAATATTGGGTGGAGTAAAGCCTATCGTGAAAAATAGGAGTAAATAGCTCTTTCAATTATTACTTATAACGATTATCACTAAAACATATTGCGAAATATGTTAAGTTTTATCAATATAACGTAAATAAGTAAATATATAGTACAAGTGGATTGAACTCCACATAATCACTCTGGTAGTGAATTACATTTCTATGAAGTGTAGCGATATTGTAATCCCTTGACTAACTTAATTGGATATATTGTAATTATAGGAATATAAGTAAAGATATATCATCTATTTTCGTGAAAAAAAGTAGTTGTGATGTCTAAAAACAGTAGAGACAAAGATACTTAGAATTTTTCCCGTTATTCTAGTTAGAGGTTTACTGTCAATTGTATTGGCCATGTACTCATAGCAATATCGTTATTGCTTCAACACATTAATTGCTAAACCACAAATATCATTAAAATGAAAAAAGAAATAAAATTTACTCTTTTAAAAATAGAAGAAAATAAACAGATAGGTGGTTTGAGATTAGTGTATCAAGTGAAAACAAGATTAACTAATGAAATTAAAATTCCTTTATTAGTTAATAATATTTCGTTATCTTTGTATATTCCAAAAACATTAATGTTCAAAAAAGAAAATATAACTTTTTGGAGACCATTAAAATCAGCATGGGATACAAAAAGAAATAGACTCCCAAAGAATTTTTGGGGAAAAGAAAAGGATGAATATACAAACCTTTGGACTATTGTTGATTTTAAAAATATTTATTTTAACGATGAATCCAAAAAAATAGTCCTAATAAAAGACGAATTAAGAAATAGTAAGGATCATATTCTAATTAAATTTCTTAACCGTAAAAAATCAAAATTCACAATATTCACTAATTATTAACATCAAACAAAATGAATAAGACAAATGACATCATTAGTGCCATAAAAGGCGCAAGAGAAAACGCTAAAATACTTGAAGCAACTGTTATTCGTCAACCTATAACAAATCCTAAGGATTTACGTATAGATGACGTTATTTATGGAATAGTATTAACTCCTGTAACAGATGGTAAAAACCTTGATGATAATTCGGTTCGTAAAACAGTAGGCATTGTTGAAAGAACCGTTGAACTCATTGATGGTAGAAAAAAGAACGCAGATAATTATATAATCAATGGTGACATTGAAATGCCAAAACAAGGAGGTACTTTAGTACCTATTGAAAAAGCTTTCTTTTCTGATCTTGAAGTTGCAAAAGCAGTTGCCAAAGAATTAGTTGCTTATGAACTTGAACTTGCTGAAAAACAAGCAGAAGAACTTGAAAAAGAAATTGATTTTCTTACTACACAACTAAAGGAAAATCGGTTTTAAGGAAAATTTATTTAATAATAGCTTGGGTGCTACTTTTAGTAGCATCCACTATTATCTATGACATATCAATAATTAAAGCTAAACATCAAACAATTATGAAAAAGTTTTTATTACTTATTTTGCTTCCTTTTCTATTCAATACATTTTCCTCATTTACATATTATCAGGACAATGATGTTCCATATGTAATACAGGAAGATTCAACTTCATACATGTACGAAGAGGAATCAAAAGTTAATGTACAATTTGAACCAGCTCAGATTATTATTGACGATATAAGGACCACTGAATATCTTAGTCAAATGGGATTAATAACAGAATTGCATTCAATTGCAACAAATAAACTGGTTTCAGCTCTAGATGATTTAAATAGCAATCTATTTACCTATCTACAATTTCAACAAGAAGGGAGGTGGGAAACGATCATTGATCGTTTAGGTAGAGCTACAAATTATACTGAAGAAGACATACTATCTTTAATAAATTTAAAAGCTAAAGTAGATGCAATATATACAATTTGGTTAATTACAATTGTATCTCTTTTCTTATTATTTAGTATTTTCATATTTTATAGAAATGATTATAAACATGGATATTTTGATTGGAAATATATATTAAGAAAAATGGGAATCGTTGCTTTTATATTAGGCAGTATGTTGTTTATTGGTAAACAATTTCTCTATCATATTAATATAGTTAAAATTGATGACATGACAATGTATGACTATAACACAATTGTAGAACATATAAGATTGATGTTATCAGGATAATATTTATGAAAACAATTGATAGAATAATAAATATAACTCAATCAACAAGAGTTAGAGTAAAAAAAATGCTAACAACATTATTTCCTGACGTGAGCTATGTAAGAGTAGCTCACTCAGGTATAATAACATTAAAAAAACATTGGTATTCTTTCAAAAAAGAAAAAATACTAATTACGGATCTAATTATAAAAACCATTCCTGAGAAAATAGCAGATGAAGCAGAAAAAAAAGGCAAAGGAATTGGTTATCGAGTCGTGTTTAATGATACAATTTCAGCAATGTTTCAATTAATGAACATGCGTAGACATTGGGACATACTTGATTATGTTTGGGAACAATTTAATTTATATTGTAACAATATACAAGATATATCAATTTCTGAACAAAGCTCTCTTGAATATTCCTATAATTCGAATATAACATTATCGTTTATATCAAAAAGATCAATATATGGAATAACTACTCTATTCAGACAAAAAATGAAAACGAAAAAAGAAAACACATCAACTTGGTTAGATGATATGAAAAGTCATTTAACTAATTTACCAATAAGAATTAATCGCATTTTTCCCATAAAGCAAATTGCGTAACATTCTAAGTTAACAACATTTAACAATCACATTGGCACCTATTATGGGTGCCTGCCCCTTAAGTAACTACCTTCACGTGGTAGGGGTGTGAGTATACATTGTGGTAGAAACTAAAAGTTACACCACAAAGCAATCAAAATTATGTTAATTAAAAATGCAACCTTTTAAAAACACATACGTACAATAAACGTACATGTCAAACTAAATTTTATATTATGAAGAAATTGCTAAAATTGCTTTTTCTTCTTTTTGCTCTTAATGCTTCAACTGCTTTCGTTGGTGGAGGTGAAATCATCAATGAAAAAAGTAAAAATGATTACATTATATATAGTGAAGAAGTAGAAAAAATAAAAAGCAGAATAGAAGATGAAAGCACTGCAATATATCTTTACTTGGATAGTATTCCAATATACTCTCCAATTAAACCAACTTTAATACAAGGAATAAGTAGTGACTATGGTTATAGATTACATCCAATATATAAACATTGGCACAAACATGTTGGTATAGATATTAAATCAGAATTAAATACTAATGTTCGAGCTACAGCTAATGGAATTGTAGAACTTATTAAATATTCCAAATATGGCTATGGAAACCAAGTAATAATTAAACATGCAAATGGTTATAGAACAAGGTATGCACATTTGAAAAAAATCAATGTAAATAAAGGTGATATTATCAATGTAAAAACAGTATTAGGTACTGTGGGTATTACAGGTTTAACAACAGGATCGCATTTACATTATGAAATAATTAAAAATGGGAAAACAATAGATCCCATGATATTTACTTATAAAAACAAAAAGGAAAGAAGTATAGGTAAATATTTATATACTATGATTGCTTTGGAAAGATATTAGAAAATGCTTGGTATGTATTAATTACTGTTAGAATTGACAGGTTTTCTAATAGTTCCAAAAAATCAAATAGAATATGAAAATAAAACTGCCCCTCACAATAGTAAGAAAAATGAGGGATGAAGTAGAAGAAGAAATAGCAAAAGCTCTCCAATATATCCAAGATTATAATGAAGCAGGAATTGATCTAGATTCAATTTTAATAAGATTAGAAATGTTAGAAGATCAATTTATAGTACTTAAAGAAGCCATTCAGGATGCAAATAAACAAAAACATGCTGATAAAAATACAAATAATTATTATATATATAAATTATTTAATATCAATAATCGAATAAGATTTTTTCAAAATTTAAATATCGATAATAATGATAATGCTTACTTTATAGATACTGAAATTAATGACATTATTAAATCATTGGAAGAAGAAAAGTCTAAAATTAAAACTAAACTAACAAATTTCAACAGAGATACCAAAATTAAAGTTGAAATCGATGACGATTTAAAACTTGCTTCAAAAAAATTATATACAGAAGATAAATAAAAATAAGGGCTGTGTTCAATACACAGCCTTTTATAACAAGTTAGAATCGAATGAATTTTGAATTAAAAGATAGTTTTATAAATAAATATAAAAGTATTAAACCAGAGTTTGGATTTAATGGATTAGGAGAGATAACTTATTTAAGAACATACTCTAGAATAAAAGAGAATGGCTTAAATGAAAAATGGTATGAAACAATTCGAAGAGTTGTAGAAGGCACATATTCTATTCAAAAGCGTTATATTACAGAAAACAACTTAGGTTGGGATGAAGAAAAAGCACATAGATCTGCAGAAGAAATGTATGATCGAATGTTTAATATGAAATTTTTACCACCAGGTCGTGGTTTATGGGCCATGGGAACAGATATAATCGAAAATAGAGGTTTATTTGTTGCTTTAAATAATTGTGCTTTTGTATCTACTGAAAATTTAGATAAAGACTTAAGTAAACCATTTGAATTTATGATGGATTTTTCTATGCTTGGAGTAGGCGTAGGATTTGATGTTAAAGGAGCTAAAAAATTAACTATTTTAAAACCATCTAAAGATTCATATGAATTTACAATACCTGATACCAGAGAAGGTTGGGTAGAATCACTCAAATTAGTTTTAAATGCTTATTTTAAAGGAGAATCACTCCCTGTGTTTAAATATAATAAAATAAGAAAAAAAGGTGAAACTATAAAAACTTTTGGTGGTAAATCGGCAGGAGCCGAACCATTACGTAAATTACATGAACAAATAAAACATCTATTAAGTAAAAGAATAGGTGAAAAAATTACTATTCAAGATATTGTAGATATTATGAATATGATTGGTGTTTGTGTAGTTGCAGGTAATGTTAGAAGAACTGCTCAAATAGTATTTGGTGACCCAAATGACGAAGACTATCTTAAACTTAAAGACTACATTTGGGATAATAAAACTGAAACCTATGTTGGAAGAAACGTGCATCGTGCTCAATGGGGATGGGCAAGTAATAACTCAGTATTTTGTGAACTGGGACAAGATTACAAAGCTGTTGCAAAGCAAGCAGGTAAGAACGGTGAACCTGGATTTGCCTGGCTTGATAACATGCGTAACTTCGGAAGACTCGGAGATAATAGTAACAGAAGAGACTTACGTAGTGTCGGAGCTAATCCATGCATGGAACAAACCTTAGAATCATATGAAATGTGTTGCTTGGTAGAAACATTTCCAACAATGCATGAGTCCTTAGAGGACTTTAAACGCACATTAAAATTCGCATACCTATATGCAAAAACTGTAACTTTAGGTACAACTCATTGGTCAGAAACAAATAGAGTACAATTACGTAATAGACGCATTGGAACTTCTGTTAGTGGAATAGCTCAATTCCTTGACAGTAATGGTATTCACCAATTATATGAATGGTTGGACGATGGATACAATATAATACAATACTATGATAAAATATATAGTGACTGGTTTGCTATACCTAGAAGTATAAAAACAACCAGCATTAAACCTTCAGGTACAGTGTCTTTATTACCTGGAGTAACACCAGGAATGCATTTTCCTGAGGGAAACTATTATAAAAGAAGAATTAGAATATCTAATAATTCTAATTTACTTGAATATATTAAAAAAGCTAACTATAAAGTAGAATTAGATGTAAATGATCCAGAAAATACTTCTGTTATTGAGATTCCTGTGGCAATTACAGGAACTCGTACACTATCTGAAGTAAGTATGTGGGAACAATTATCTTTAGCCGCATTTTTACAAGAGTACTGGGCAGATAACCAAGTATCGTGTACAATAACATTTAAAAAAGAAGAAAAAGATCAAATAGCATCTGCTCTTAATTATTTTCAATATAAATTGAAAGGAGTTAGCTTTTTACCAAAATTAGAGAAAACTTCATATCCACAAATGCCATATGAAGAAATATCTGAAGATGAATACAAAAAAATGATTCGCAAATTAAAACCATTTGAATTAAATGGTGTAAGTGAAGAATCTAAACCAGAACTATTTTGTAATAATGATACTTGCGAAATAGTCTAGATTTGCATAATATGCAATTCAAAGACCAGGGCTACTGTGAAAAGTAGCCCTTTATTTTTAAAATATAACAAACATAACAAATATGGAAGTATTAAAGGGATTAAAAACCTCTGATAAATTTATTGGTAAAGTTAAATTAAATAATGATAATTCTAATGTAACAACTGGAGAATTCAAAGTAATTGAAAATACAGAAAAGTACATTAAAATAAAAACCCCTACTGGAGTAATAGTAAAAGTTCCTCATAATAAAGTTACTTTTGAAAAATTTCCACCGAAAAAATCAAAAGAAAAAGACGGAGAAGAAGGCAAAGGTAAAGGCGAAGATGGTGAAAATGAAAAAAAAGAAGCTAAGAAGACAGAATCAGGACAAGGCGAAGGTGCAAATAAAAAAGTAAAAGTTGATTTTAAAATAGAAACTTTAAATAATATTTTTGTAGACGAAGAAACTATTCTTAATACTATACAAGCAGGTATAAAAAATCTATGGCTTGTAGGACCAGCTGGCTGTGGCAAAACAGTAATGTCAGAAAATGTAGCCAAACGTTTAAAAAGAGAAAGTTTCGTAATTTCTTGTGGTTTAGGAACAAGTGCAACAGAGTTTTTAGGATATAAATATCCAAGTCGAGAATCTACTAAATTTGCAGATTTTTATGAAAAAGCATCTGTAATAATATTAGATGAGTTTACAGCTCTTGATCCATCAGTAGCTCAAGTTGCTAACTCAGCTTTAGCAAACGGATTTGTTAATACTACAACAGGTATTAAACGACGACACGAAGATTGTATAATCATTGCTACTTCTAATACATTCGGACAAGGTGCTAATAGACAATATGTATCTAATAATCAATTAGATGCATCAACTATCGATAGATTTGTTGGCGGCATACTTGAAGTAGATTATTCTATAGAATATGAATCTCAATTTGATAATGACGTTGTAAACTACATATGGTTGTTAAGAGATGTCATTAAAAAGAATGCTCTTCGTAGAATTGCATCTACGAGAATGATAATAAATGGTTGTAATATAAAAAAACATTTTCCAACCGATTGGAGAGAAAGATTAATATTAAACTGGTCTCCTAATGAACTAAATATGTTACAAAGATATATTGAACCAGATACCAATGAAGTAAATATTGATTTTGAAGAAATTACCGATACAGTAGGATTACGCGAAATTAGAAAAGATACATGAAAAATGAAAGTGATGGAGTAAATTTATATTTCAAATTTGACTCTCTAGATGATTTTTATACTGAATGTGGAATAATAGATCATGAAGCAGGAGGATGTGAAGAGAGAATAAAAGATGAAATATTTAACGATAATCCAGGTTTTAGAGGATTAACAAATATAGATATTGAAAAATATAAATATGGTTATACTCCAGGAATAGAAAAATTACAAGAAATTGAAGATATGTTTCCTGAATTAGGATCATCTAAATTTAAATATAAATGGAATGATATAGACGGAGACACTATGGATATTGAAAGATTGTATGAAGGAAAACAATTTTTAAAAGAACGTGTAAGAGACAAAGGTAACCAAAATGGTAAATTTGTTGATATGTACGTTATGGTAGGTGAAAATGCTTTTGTATCACCAGAAGAAATGTTATATAAAGCATTTGCAGCAGTTACTATTGCAGATTATTTAGAAAATTTAAGTTATAAAGTAAGAATATATGCAGTAGAAAGCGGTAAAAATACTGGATATTATCATGACAAACCAATTGATTATCTAAGTATAGAAATACTTGTAAAAGATTACACTGAACCAATAAACAAATCTTTATTATTAAATATATTTTCTCCATGGTTTTTGAGATATTGGCTATTTCAAATCATGATAGGAAAAATAGCTGGAAACTATGGATTAGGACAAGCAGTTTCTATACTTAGTAACACTGTTGACGAATGGTCCTGGGATAACTCAGAACCAGAACCAGGTATAGAAATAGATGTTTCTGAAAGTAGAGAATTCGTAGTTATTGATAAAGGAGATTGTTTATCAGAAGAAAAAGTTGCTGAAAAACTAGAAGAAATCCAAAAATTATTTGGAGAAGAGTAAATTAACGGGAAGGCCCTATTATTATCACAGAATTAAGGTAGTAGCTTACTATAAATTTAGTATGAGTCCTTGGTGCGAACCCAAGTAGGGCCACCCTTTTTAAATATTAAAACATCAAAATATGAATACATCAAAAAAAGTAACAGGTAAAGGAAATTATAGTGGAATAGGTTCTAAAGTTATAAAAGAAATAGCTAAGAAATTAGAAATAGACATGAACTTATTTTATGTACATTCCTTTAAAGTAAAAGAAGGTTGGTGGAATACATCAGCTAAAAAACGAGAACAAGAATTAACATGGACTATTGAGACTCAACCAGATGAAAAAGGAAACATGATCAAACAACAACTTATGGATGGTCATAGTCAACATTTTCCAGAATTTATGGTAGCTAAAAATGAAACCAATTCAGTTGAGGTAACATTCATGCGTAAACCTATTGAAGCTGATATTCTTAAATCTTTTGAAGAAATAGTAAAAGATATGCCAGCTTATAAACCACCAGAAGTTCTTACTCTTAGTAAACACTATGAAAATGGTATAGCTGCAGAATTAACAACTTTTGATGCTCATTTAGCAAAATTAGCATGGTTGCAAGAAACAGGTTATAGGAATTATGATCTCAATATTGCATTAAAAGATTATCAATATGCAACAGATGAAAATCTTGCATTGATAGCTCCACATAAACCTGAAAAGATATTTTATATCATAGGACAAGACATGTATCATATGGATAACATGGCGGGAAATACAACGGGTGGTCAACATACTTTAGATGTTGATGGTAGAATAACAAAAGTACATAAGAAAGCTTTTATTATAAGCAAAGATAACATTATTAAAGCAAGTAAGATTGCCCCTGTTGAAGTTATATGGATACCTGGTAATCATGACTTCTTAGCATCATTCATGCTATGTCATGCATTAGAACAATATTTCCGTAATTATAAACGAGTTACTTTTGATACAAGCGAAGATCCAAGCAAAGCCAGACTATGGGGCACCTTATTAGTAGGATGGACTCATAGAATTACAGGCAAACAAAACACTTGGAGTAATGAACTTGCCCAGAAATTCCCAGAAATGTGGGGTAAAAGTAAATTTAGAGAATGGCATCATGGTCATTTACACAAAAAACAAGATATAAAAGTTGCACCAATATTTACTAGTGGTGGAGTTTTATGTCGTCAAATAACCGCTTTATCACCAGTTGACAAATGGCATGCAGATAATGTATTTACTGATGCTATACCAGGTGGAGAATCATTCTTATGGTCAAAAGAAATGGGAATATTTGCCAACTTTACGATTTGGACTGGTCAATATGAAGCAAATAGAAATAAATTAGTCAATAAAAAAAATAAATCAAATGAACACAGATGAAAAAAAAGATGCTCTTATGCATCAAATAAAAATTCTTGATGAAAAAAACACAGAAACAATAACAAATCTTGTAGGAATACACTATGCTGAAGCAGAGCTAGATAGAGCTCTTCCTTTCATAGAAAAAGATTATTATGATGTTAGAAAAAAACAACTTAAAAAAGAACGATCAAAAATTCTAAGAGAAAATAACATCTACGAGAAGAATGACTAAAAACAAAGCTCTTAGTAGAGCTTTCAGACTTACTTATTATAATTTATATAGGACACCTTCTTTAGGAGAATTTTCTAAGGAAGGTTTCCTTTATGAAAGACCAAATGTTATTTTTCGTAAACCGAATGGAGAAATCACAATATTTTATGTAGAAGAAACTGTAGGTAAAAACGGAGAAGATCATTATTATGCAAATAGAAAAGAAGAATTGAAGAAAGCTTTACAAAAAAACTATATAAAAGTGAAAAAATATTTCAAAACTGATTATCTTTATAGGTTATTACATTATGATAATTTACCATTAATGTTCAAAATAAGAGGATTAAAAGTAGTAGTATATCCTAAAAAAGATAATCAATGTTATGAACATGATGTATATGTAGAAGGTATACATCAAAGACTTCTTAGCCAATTTGATATGATTCAAAAACCGATATATGATAAATGGTTTACTAAAAATAAAATAAATGATCCTATAAATCAAGATTGGCGATATCTTTTAAGATTAGATAGTAGAAATCCAATTGCAGATGTTCCAAATGATAATATTGGCAAATGTTTCTTAGGTATATATGCTAATTCATTAAAAGACAAAGAAGAAAAACAAAAGAAAATACGCAATAGGCACGGTAATATACCAGCCAAAAATACTAAAGTAATACATGAAACTAAGTTGTATGTATTACTTACCAATGGTACTAAAATAGCAGTATAATATGACTAAAGAAAACAATACTCCTTCGCCTATTGGTAAAGGAGATAGACGAATACGTAGAGGCAATCAAAAACGAAGATTAAATTCAAGATTTGCTAAACTACAAACAATAAAAATAGAACCAAAAGACAAATGGATTGAAAAACGAATTAAAGTTAATCGACCCATTTTTTATTATACTCTTTGGACCGATAGATTTTCAGATGGTACAGAAAGAATACGTATAAATAGTAAAGGTGAATACTTATATAAAAAGATATTGGCAGGATATGAAGAAAAAATAGTTATAGTAAAACGTATTGCTAAACCTAAATATAAAACAATAATACAATATAACTATCCTCCAGAAATATCTAAAAAAATCTTCGAATATAGGAAACAAATTGAAGAGGAAAAACGTAAAAGAGAAGAGGAACAGAAAAAACTTGAAGAACACTATAAAAAGAATAAAGTATGTCCAACTTGTAAAAAAAGAGAACGTGGTAAAATAGAAGATAAACTTTGTACAGATCCATGGCATACTATTCATGAACAAGTGAAAAAACAAAAAGAGAAAACAAAATAAGACGATTTAAGGCATTTTAAGACTCAGGTATATAAGAGTACCAACAAGTTAGATAAAATGCCTTATGCTGTCTTTAAATACATTTAAAAATGATTTGGATATACGATATAGAAACATACATTAATTATTTTTCTGTTATATTTAAAAATCCAAATACCAAAGAACTAAAAGAATTTATCATATTTGATGATAAAAGCGATATGGATGAATTATATCAGTTTATAAATGATTCTGAAAAGTGGTTAGTAGGTTATAATAATTATACTTTTGATAACCAAATATTAAATTATATATATAAGAATCATTTTTCTTTAACTATGAGACCACCAGAAGAGCAAGCTAATGAATTATTTAAATTTGCTAAAATATTAATAGATAGTGATTTTACTGATTATAGATATAATTTACCATTTAAATTTTTAGATTTAATGAAAATAGGATTTTATCGTAAATCATTAAAACTAATAGGAGTCTCATTAAAATGGCCTAAATTACAAGATTTACCAATACCTATGAATAATGTGATTAAAGCTAATGAAGTAGATATAATTCGTGAATATAATTTAAATGATGTTTTAATAACTGAAAAATTATTTTACCATCTAGAAGATAATATTAAACTAAGATTTGAACTGGCTAAAAAATATAAAGTAAATGTTTTTTCAGAATCTGATAGTGGAATAGCTAATAGATTACTTGAAAAATTTTATTCTGAAACATCAGGACTTCAGTTCAAATATTTTAAAGGGTTAAGAACTAAAAGACCTTTCATACGATTTGATTGGGTTGTATTAGATAATGTACGATTCAATACAAATACTTTAGATGAAGTTTTAGAAAATGTTAAAAACCATGTCTATTATAAAGACATGCCGTTCTTTAATAAAGTTTTCGTATTTGATGGCACTAAATATAAAATGGGGGTAGGAGGTCTCCATTCAGTAGATAAAGGTGCAATGTTTGAAGAAACAGATGATACATATATAATTGATGCAGATATAGCTTCAATGTATCCAGCAACCTTTATTAACTATGAATTAACTCCTGCTCATTTAGGTAATAAATTTCTTAAAAACTTTATAGATTTAAGAAACACTAGAATAAAAGCTAAGAAAGAGGGAGATATGACTACCAGTGAAGGATTAAAAATAGTATTAAATGCTACAGTAGGAAAAACTTTAAATCCTAATCATTGGCTTTATGATCCATTAGTTAGCGTTAAGGTAAGTATAAATGGACAATTATTTTTATTAATGTTAATAGAACAATTATCATTAAATGGATTTAAAACTATATCTGCTAATACAGATGGTATCACAGTTTTAGTACCTAAGAATAAGAAAGACAAATATTTTGAAATATGCAAAAGATGGGAACAATATACTAAATATGAATTAGAATATGCATATTATACTAAGTATATTAGAAGAGATGTAAATAATTATATAGCAATAAAACGAGGAGGTGAAGTAAAGACTAAAGGAATATTTATAAAAGATTTTCCTAAAAAGTTTTCAAATATGACAGATCCTTTAAATAAAGGTTGGGATAAACCAATTGTTTCTATTGCATTATACAATTACTTTGTAAAAAACATACCAATAAAAGATACAATATATAACAATAAGGATATATATAATTTTTGCATTGCTAAAAAAATAGATGAAAGATTTCAAAATGAATTTCATTATGTAAAGAATGGAAAAGTTCATAAAACCTTACTTCAAAGATCAGTGCGATATTATGTTTCAACTGATGGTGGAACATTATTAAAAACAAATAGAGAAGAAGATATAATAACTAATTATGAGGCAAACAAAAGAGTTACTATATTTAACACCTTTGAAGAAAAAGAAATTAATGAATACAATATAGATTACAATTATTACATTAATACAACTCAAAAGATAATTGATGCTATTATAGATAGACAATTATCTTTATTCAATTAAATTAAATGTCACAAAAAGTACCAAAAAAACTTCGCAAAAGATTAGAAGAAGAAATTCTAAATAATATAAATAATTTAAGTGATAAATTTGGAAGCATAACATGCATAACTTTTGATAATGAATTACACATAATTAATGGTAAAGTTGATATAGGTGGTTATAGACCAAATGTCAAAGAATTACGATTAGCTCTTGAATTAATTGATGTTATGTATCCATTATATAAAAAAGCAGATAAAAGAACAAAAGCTGAATTTGTTAAAGATGTATTTAAATATGATGTTGAAATAGATCATATTATGAAAATACAACCATTTAAAAAAATACTATTTAGAAAAAAAATAGTTGAAGTAAAAAAAATAAAAGAAGGTAAATATAAAACAATAATTAAAAGAGTGAGAATTAAATAATTCTACAAATTTACCAAATGTAATCACTCTCTATAATTTAACACAACATGATAATAGAGATTGATTTACAATACTTAAAAAGAAAGAGAATAACAGCTCACCAATATCTAATACTAAAATTAGCTTTAGACAATAAACACTCTCAATTAAACAATTATTTGAGAACTACAGAAACACATCTCACTTTATTTCAAGATTGGAAATATCTGTATAGTATAGGTCTATTAAGCGAACCTCCAGACGAATATGTAAGTGTCAACAAAATACAACCATCTTCGGATTTTTTAAAAGAATTATCTTTCTCAGAAGATCCTTTTGAAGAATTCTATAAAACTTATCCTGTAAAAGTTTTAAGACCAGATGGTGGTTATGATTATTTAAGAATGGATCGTAAGAGGTGCAAAAAGATTTACAATAACATTATCTCAGGTAATCCTAGTAAACATAGGTTTATAATAAAATGTCTAGAAAAAGAAATAGAATACAGAGAATCTCATGGTTCGATGCGTTTTATGAAACGTATGCCTACATGGCTCTCATCTGAAGCCTGGACGACATTTACAGATATGGCCGAAGACGACCATGTAACCATTCCAGATGACAAAACTATAGGCTATGGAACAGACATCGAATAATATACTGCCTTTTAGACATATAAAAGAGCCAACTAACGAGATAGTCCATTATATTGACAACAGACGTAAAGGAGTTGTCAAATCTCTAAAAACTAGATGGTCTAAATTTAATCGTCAGTGTATGGGTGGTATAGAACCAAGTACGATATACAGCATTGCTGGTATATCTGGTAGTGGTAAATCTTCATTTGTTAATAGTTTAGAAACGGATTTGTTTGATTTAAATCCAACTGAAAATTTTATAGTCTTATCTTTCAATTTTGAAATGCTTAGTAGCAGACAAATTGGAAGAAAATTAAGTTACAAATTAAAAAAGACAACTAGTGAACTTTACAGTGGTGATGATCGAATAAAAACAATGCAGGATTCTGAATTTGAACAAATAAAACATCATGCGAAACTAATCGAAAAGTATCCTATCTACTATGTAGATCGCCCTGGTACAGTAGATGAAATAAAAAATACTATTGACTATTTTCATAAAAAGTTTGTCCCCAAAGGTACATGGATAGTTATTATCCTTGATCATACCTTATTAACTAAAAACAAACAAGGACAAAAAGAAAGAGAAACATTGTACGAGTTACAAAGAGTATTTATGGAAGCTAAGAAAGTAGGTAAAACTACTATTATTCAGTTAAGTCAAATGAACAGAGAAATAGAAAGCTCTGAAAGAATCAATAATCCTTCGTTACATTTTCCAATGCGAAGAGATTTATTTGGTTCTGATTCTATATTTCAAATTTCGGATTATGTTATAGTATTACATCGTCCTGAACTTTTACAAATATCAAGATATGGACCAAGCAAAAAACCTGTCGAGAATATAATTTATATGCATTTTTTAAAAGTTCGGGAAGGAGAGCCTAAAATTTTCACCTTCTATAATAATTTGAAATATAATTCTATAGAAGAAATAAACATTAATGAAGTAAAATAAATAAACATATATGACAAATATATTTGGCGTAAGCGCCTTTACAGAAAAAGTAACAAATAATAACAAATCTGGCAAAAAATACCCATTTGTGGTACTTAATGATGCTACTAATGGGTATGCCAAACTTCTATTTGGACTTTTTCAAGTTGAAGTAATTGAAAATGAACTTGTTAATAAAAGAGGAACTCCTCATATTAGCCAAGCTAAAGAAGGTGATGTAATTGTGTTCGGAGATGGACGTAATTATGATTACCGCATACTCAAAGATCCAAAAGAAGTTTTTTCTCTTGACGAGAGAAAATATTGTCATACTAAAAACATATTTAGTATAATGGAATTTGAGAAACTAATAGGTTTTGTACATAAGTATTCAAAAGCAAATACTGCTACTGTATCTTATGAAGATGATGATATAAGATTTGATTGTATCTGCATCGAAGAACCAATAAAAAGAAGAAAACCAAAAAGGAAACCTAAAAAGAGTAAGAAAGAAAAACCAATTCTAATACATGTTCTTGGTGGTATCGTAGCCGAAGGTGTAGTAGTTTTGCTTGAAGAGAAAAATGTAGATAGTGTACATATATTTCGTAACTGGGTAAAAATCGGTTATGATCAATATGACATCTACGTAGACCTTTTTGGAAATGAGTTTATTATCGTTGACGGTACTAAACTTTTCATTAACGAAGATTATAGAGGTAGAAAATATCTCGATTTCGAAATTCGTTAATTTTATTAATTAACTATATATAGTACCAAAATTGAGGCTATGGGGCAAGATTGTAACGTCGTCCATAGACAATATGCAATGCCACCGTGGACAGAAATGTACCCGAACGCAATAGCGGTTACTTGCCCCAGGTACTATTTTAAAAAAACAAACTATAATGAAAGTAACGCCATACCAATTCGCATTAGTTGGTATGCCAGGTAAAGGAAAGACAATGGCACTTCGAAATTTAGATCCAGAAACTACTGGATTTGTAAATATGGAGAATAAACCATTGCCTTTCATTAACAATTTTAAACATTATAGTACTCCGAATAATTGGCAAGAATGTTATCAGAAACTTATCGAATACGCAAAAGACGATACTATAGAGTTAGTTGTATTAGACAGTTTATCGGCATACTTTGATAGTTTACACAAAACTGCTCATGAAACAAAGAAAGGTTTTGATATTTGGAATTATTTTAACGAAGAAGTTGGAAAACTATTATTCATGATAAAAAAATATCCAAAACATATTGTTGTAACAGCACATTATGATTGGGTAGAAACAGAACGTGGTGCAGAGGAAAAAAGAATGTATGTACCAGGTGGTAAATGGAAAGGTAAAGTGGAAAAAGAATTTACTATTGTACATTTCACCGAAATGAATATTGTAGATGACAAACGTAATTATTATATAATATTAAACTCAGATGGATATAATTCTGCGAAAACTCCACCAGTGTTTTTAGATGATCCTGAATCTATGAGTATGGATACTATACCTAATGATTATGCAGAATTCGTTAAAAAAGTAAACGAGAAATTAAGTAATAAATAATATAGGAGTATTATAAACATGTACGATGTAACTTTAGAAATAAATTCTGAAACAACTGGAGTAAATTTCATAGATGTAGGTATTCATGAAAATGTAAAACTTACAAATGTGGAATATAAAGAAAGCACCGAAGGTAATAAATTTATGGTGTTTACTTTTGAGAAAGAGGGTAAAACTCTTCCACATACAGAATGGGAACCCAAAGATCCTGATCCTGTTAAACTTAAAAATAAGAAAGCAAATCAGATGAAAAGGGTAAAACATATAGTAACAAAATTTATACCAGAAGAAGCATATGTATTTAAAGCAGAAGATTTTAAATCATTTTGTGAAAATACTATAAAGCTTTTAGATGATAAATTTAACAACAAGTTAGTCAGAATTAAAGTTGTTTATTCGAACAACAATTATACATCATTACCAAATTATGTTCCTTTTATAGAAAGCATGGATGTACCTAAGGAAAAGTCCAAACTTGAAATCATATCCATAGATAAGATGAAAAGAGATAGGGTAGATAACGAACCTAAGGTTGAGTCCAATCCTTTTGCAGGGACAGAAAGTAATGATACACAATCAGAAACAACAGGCGGTACTGAAGGACTGCCATTCTAATATATAATCAAGGGCTTGGTAGACAGGGAACGTAAGTTCGTGAAATGACACGCAATGCGACACCGAGCCCTTTTATATTTATAATTATGTACGATACAACCAAAGTAACAGACGAAGTAACTTATGAGAAAATTTTAAAATATGTTGATGAATATCAAATATATAGTCATTACTTAGGTTACAATTTAAAAGTTAACAAACCAATGTCATCTCCATTTAGAACTGATAAACATCCATCTTGGAGTATATTCAGAAATAAAGTAGGCAACTTATTATGGAAAGATTTTGCAACAGGTGAAGCAGGCAATGTAATAACCTTTGTACAAAAATTATTTGATCTAAAGTTTAATAAAGCATTAGAGAAAGTATGGGAAGATATTATAGCAGGTAAAGAACTAAAGCCTAAAATTAAATCTATTAAACCAGCAGAAAGAGTATCTATACCAAGCACTATAATAGGAATAACTCGTAAATACTTCACTAAAGCTGATGATGAGTATTGGGAACAATATGGAATAGATAGGGAAATACTAAAGTATTTTAACGTCTTTCCAATACAAACCTTTTGGGTAAATGGAGAACCATCTGGATTTACTTATAATAAAGATAATCCTATATATGCATATAAAATATATGATAAGTTTAAAATCTATAGACCATATGCTAAAGTAAGAAAAAACAAATGGAGAAACAATTGTAGTTCTTATGATTTACAAGGATTAGAACAATTACCAGACTCTGGTGATTTACTTATAATAACTAAATCTCTAAAAGATGTAATGACCCTACATTCATTAGGTTATACTTCAGTAGCACCACAAAGTGAACAATCTACCATACCTAAAAAAATAATGGATAATTTGAAACAAAGATTCAAAAAAATCGTAATATTCTTTGACTACGATGATGGTGGCGTTGAAGGTGCAAAAAAACTATCTAAACGATATAATCTTAAATCAGTATTTATACCAAAACATTATCTTGAAATATACAAAGTAAAAGATATAAGTGACTTTCGTAAAGAGATGAGTAAAGAGAAGACAATTGAATTATTAAAAGAATTGTTCAAAGAAGAGGTTTTAAAATAAAATGAAAATGAATTTGATTGAAAATACAATTGAACTATATAGAAATTCGATTGAAACAATGAAAGTTAAAAATGCTGATTATTCAGGTAAAGATCATAAGTTTGGTCTTAGAAATTTTGAATTATCAGCCAACTTAGCTAAAATAAAAATGTCACAAGGTATCTTAGTTAGAATTATGGATAAGATAACTAGGATTAGTAATCTTATAGAACAAGATGCTAATGTGAAAGATGAAAGCATCTATGATACTATATCGGATGCTATAAACTATCTAGCAATATTATATTATGCAATACAAGAGGAAAATAAAGAAGAAAAACAAGAAAGTTCGTAACGCTACTCCTCTTAAATATAATGGAATACAATTTAAAAGTAAACTTGAACTATATTGTTATAAAAAATTAAAAGAAGCTAAACTTTTATTCCAATATGAAGAAAATAAATTTGAACTAATGCCGTCGTTTACATTTGAAAACGATAGTTATGAATTATTTAAAAGAAAAGGAGTAAGAACGTTTGGTTTACAACGTCCCTTAATAAGAAGCATAAATTACACTCCTGATTTTGTAGGTACATATGCATTTAATCCTGAAATAATAGGATGGATAATAGAAACTAAAGGAAATCCCAACGATGCTTTTCCTTTAAGATGGAAATTATTTAAATATTATATATATAGAAATGATCTATTGTTAGATTTATACATGCCTAGAAATCAGAAACAAGTAGATGAAGTAATTGAAATAATAAAAAGTAAAAATGAAGGATTACTACAAAGAAAAAAAGGTAAGTAATTCCTCTTTGTCGTGGTTTCAAGTATCTCCCAAATACTTTAAACTAATGTTAGACAAAGAAATTGAAGAAATTATACCTTCTTATTTTGAAAAAGGTCAAGAAATACATATGTATATACTTGAACCTGAAGAATTTGATAAACAATACATCTTTATGGATTATCCACAACCTAAAAGTAGTCAACAAAAAGCATTTTGTGAGACTTTTTCTAGATTAAGGAAAGGAAAAAAAGATGAAAAACTTATAAAAGCGTATAAATCTGCATACTCTACTAAAGAAAATGATGAAATTATACTAGAAAAAGCTAAAAAATTAGTAAAAGATTTCGAAGATTATATAAAATATTTAAAACTTTCACATAAGTATACTAAAATACTACCAACAAAAGTATTAAATGATTACAATAACATCAAACATAGTTTATTAACCCACAAAAAAGCAAGAGAATTAATGTATAATGAAACAAATGCAACATTTGGAAACTCAGATAAATTATACATTAAAAACGAATTGCCTATTTATTGGGTTTATAAAAATGGTATACCATGTAAATCAATGGTTGATAGGATTATAATTAACCATGAAGAAAAAAAAGTAATTCTAGTAGATTTGAAAACATCTAGTCACTTATCAGAGTTCGCAGACAAAGCCATAGAATATAAGTATAATCGTCAACTAGCTTTTTATTGGATAGCTGTAGGTTGGTATTTTAAAAATGAACTAAACCTCGATATTGACGAATATGAAAAAGAGACATTCATAGTAGCAACAAGTACAAAAGAAATTCCAGAAACAAAAGTATTTAAAATGTCGGAAAGACGATTACTTGAAGGACTAGAGGAAATAGAGAAGTTAATGAATGAATTAAAATGGCATTTTGATAATAATGAATGGGAACATTCTCGTTTATATTATGAAGGTGAAGGAATAGAATTAATATAAATCACATGAATCCAATATTGCTAAATAAAAACAATACAACAAAGTTTATTTTGCCTATGGTATTAAGTGATGACAAAACATATAAAGACATTTTAACAGATAATTTTATAAATGCTTATATTGCAGATTTTAATAAGCCAGAATATGATAACATGATACTAGTTGTTTTTTATGAAGAAGAGGAAATAGGTGGATGGAAAGAAGTATACATTCACAATAATCATGTTATATATGTTTTTGAAACCCCAAAAGAACAAGAAGAAGATTTTTTTAGTTCAATGGCAGGCTTATATTCAACTTTAACTGATGAATATAAGAAACGATTGTTACAATTTTGGGAACAAGAAGAAGGCTCAGACATGCATTGCATATTATATAAAATAAACAAAAAGAAAAATGATAAACAAGTCAAGTTAGAATATGATATCAATTGGAGCAGAATTGATGAATTATTTGACAGGTTTGATTTAAATTATGAAATTTATGATATGGGGGCTAGAGTTGATTAGCCCCCTTTTTAATTCCAAATATAAATAAAGGTATGTCGTTTTAAAAAAACGATAAAAAAACAATGAGAGAAAACATGTTAGAACAATTTCAAGTACAATTTATAGCATATCATATAATGAATATCTTTAAAGCTACTTTGAAAGAAGATGAAACTATAGATGAAAAAAACTTGCTAATGGAAATATTAGCAAAACTATCATTAGTGCCTATAGAAAGATACGAAGAAATTGAAAAAAGAATAATGTCGGAAATAGACATAGATAAATATAAAAGTTAAATTGGCTCTAATAACTATTTTAAAGCGATTTAAAGACATTTAAGGGTATCAGTAATATGATACCCTTATTTAATTAAAAAATTGATTAGAAGAACTTAAAACAATATTAAAATACATTTTTTGTTTTTGTGTTATGGTTAAACTGATGTTTAATTATGAGGGGTTAGTGAGGGCTAACCCCTTTTTAATTAAAAAAGGCTACTAATTAAAGTAACCTTTTTAAATTTGTTATCGCTGTTCTAAAACTAGCTACCTAGTTCTTAAACCATGGTATTTGTTCTTCAACATCTCGTGCTTTATAATATTGTTTATATAATGGAACAAAATTAATCATAGTCTTTTTAATCTTATATTCTCCTTTCCATGGTCCACGTTCATATTCATCAAACGGATGAAATATTTGACCTAACATTTTAATTATATTTTCTACAACTGACATGCTCGCCATAGGAGAACGTAATATAGTTATCGCCTCGTCTAATTTAGGTGAGAAAAACAACAATTCAGTTTGTAACCTAAAAAACTGATATGCAAGAAAAGCATTGAAACGATCATCGTCATCGTCGTCCTCTTTTAGCCTGAAGAATACATTAGCTAATATAGTAGTACCTATAACAAATGCTACTTCTGCTATTGTACGATATATATTAGCTCTTTCGTGATCATTTAATTTAGCCCATTCTTCTGACATTAAAGCAAGTTTAAATATTTTTAAATCTTGAAATAAATTGGCCACAAATTTAGCAGTAGTAATATAATTACCCTCTACAAATTGATCTAATCTTTGTATATATTTTCTCCTACCATATCTACGTTTAATACCAGGTATTACAAATTTACGAAACATATACGCCATACGACCTAATGCTAATCTTTGTATAGCTACACGACCTAATTCACTATATTCACCGTGCATTCTGGAAAGTAACCCCTTGGCTCTTTGTTTAAAAGCTGCCTGATCTTTTGCTGTCCACTTTGATTTAATCAAATCAACTTTTGGATTAATAATTAATTTACCATTTTTAACTTGATACTGTTCAAGCATACTACCTATTTCATTGCCTTCCTTATCATAAGCCTTTTTGTCTAACAACAACGCAAATAAAAATCTAGCTTGCATCCAATGTTCCCCCGCTTGTTGTATAAAATACAAAGAACCGTAGTTTAATTGTTGACCTACACGAGTACGCATAGCAAAATTAGTATATCTAGGATCTCCGTGTAATATACCGAATCGTTCTATAATCAAAGACCCTTTGTGTTGAGGTTGTTTCAGACCAGAATCTAACATCATTTTAGGCAACCACGAATGATATATAAGATTAGCTTTGGTAAAACTCTTCATATTAACATGTTCTCCAGCAAAAGTATCTATCGCTTGCATTGTTTCTCCTATTAGCACATTAGCTACACCTTGCACTAGATTGCCCCCGAGTAAATTTAATGAGGTATATCTATTCAATGCATCTACTGCTTTACTGGTATCTAATACCCAATTTTCATTTATCTTTATTAATCCACTAGGTGTTCCCTTGTTAGTATCTTTAGTCTTACGACCATATACTGCCAACTCAAACCAATCACTAAACATAGCAGCTAGATTACTACCACTCATTCTTTCTGGTTGATCGTCATCATCTTCCCCTTTGTTTATCTTCCTTGGTATAATTTTATTTAACACGCTTCTTTTTTTCACATCCCTTGTTTCAACAAAAAATTTAGTCATTTCCATTTCAGATAATATCTGACGTTTGTGGCTGTATTCATTAGCAGAACTCCAACGCTTATAAAATATACCAGGAAGATCATACGATTGATTTTTTGGTTCTATCTGAGCAGTGTAATGAATAGGAATAAAATATTTTGCTCTGCCTAATTCATCTTTGAATTGCATCGATTCCCCACGTTCTATATCTTCTGGACGTAAAAACAAACTACTTTTAAATTCTTCTTTAAAAAAAGTAGCAGGGGATTGACCTGATCTAACTCGTTCATGAGAAGTTTTGGCTACTCCAGGCAAACGATACCCTAATCTATAACTATAAGGTACCATACTATCAGCTTCTTTGGCTAATTTCATTAAAACATTATATAATTTAGCTTTTGGATGGGTTGATTTTTCAACTTCTGCCATCTGTTCATATATAGGTAATTCTGTTGATATACCTAATTCTTTAACAAACTCAGACCATTTAGGATTAATTGCTTTAGTGACTTTTTTAGTTTTAGGATCTGTATAATCTTTAAATTGACTATATTTCCATCTATTAAGTTTCATCCATTCTAATGCTTGATCTGCAGCAAATTCACTTATTTCTCCTTCTTCGGCCATTTCATGTAAATCTCGATATTCTTCTTGTACTAAATTTGTTATAATAATATCTACTTCATTGTTTCGTATAAGCTTCTCTTCACCTACAACAAATAAATTTAAATGTGCCTCTAAACCATCATAATATGCTTCTTTATCAGTAGGCATGAATTCTTTACGCCATTCTGCTAAATTCTTCTTAGCTTGTGCTGAATCATAATCTTTAAATAATTCTGCCGCATGCTTTTTTTCTATCTGTTCAAAAGCACTTGTCCAAGGTTTAAGTAAATATTGAGTTAATTCACCATCTTCATCACGTTCTAATATAAATGAATACAATTCTTCTTCTGAGGTAAGTAAGCCTTTTGGATTGGTTTTTTCAAATTCTGTTAAATCGTCTATGAGCTCTGCTCTTTTGTTTAAAGCTTCGACTTCATGAAGATCATCTTTTTCCATAAACGCATTGACTGCAGCAGAAACCACTGGATCACTAGCATCTAACATATTATCTAACCATCTGGTTAATTCACTTACATCTCTAGATGCTAATGTTAATTCTTTGTATAATAATTCATAAGTTTTTTTAGCTATATCTGTACCTTTTAAAGTTAATTGTTCTTGTACATATTCTTCCTCTGTGCCTAATTCTTCACGTGCTTTTATTCTAGCTTCTTTCTTAGAATTGCCTTCTTTTCTAAATTTTCTCGTTTTATTAGTCAAATCTACTCTATACTTCCTCAGTATTTTCTCCCTAATTTCTGCTCTAATTCCATTATAATATGGAGCCAACCACTCTGCTATAATTTCCTTACCAATAGTTAAAAATTTATGTTTTATAAAATTCTTAACATCGATTGCAGAATTTAACATATCCATTGTTTTAGGATCACTAAACATACTAGGATCATCCATTACTAAGTTTTTGATATCATCTAATACTTCAAATACAACTAAGTAATCTTTCCACTGATATAATGTTTCTGCAGTAGGTCTTTCCCCTTTTTTAATTAAATCATCATACTGTTTTTTAACTATATTGGTTTGCTTATATGCATAAGTTACTATTTGTAAAAAAGCAGAAGTAGCATTTTGAGATGTAACTAATTCATCCATGAATTTTTCAAAACCTTCTCTTTTACTAAAAGAATATCTTGCTTGCATTATATCAAGCCTCTTATTGAATTTATTTAAAGTTTCTTTCAATAAAGTTTCAGCTTCTGTTAATTTTGATTTTTCTGATGCTAACAATAAAAATTCAGGCAAATCCATATAACTGTCAGCACGTATATCTTCTTTTACTCTATCTATTAAAGCACTAGCAGAATATCTTACAGGCTTATCTCCATACGTTCCAGCAAAATCCGATTCCATGGTTTCAAATCTATCTATACCACTATCAAAAATAGTATTGTCTAATTCTACATCAACTATTTCATCACCAACAACATCAGGTTGTAACATAACAACGTTCATACTAGCGACCAGCTTAAATGGAAACATTTTATCAAGCATGTGCTTATAGAAGTTTAATTGCATATGGTACTTCTTTTTATCAGACACTCCATATTTAGTACTATTGTACCATCTAAACCCCTTTTCTTTAGTCTTAAAATCAAATAAATGTACTCTACCAGTTTTGTCAATTATTATTAAATCGATTGTACCGGCTCTGCTTTTTTCAGGATGTGCAACTAGCACTTCTGATAAAGCAATACCAGATTCTCCCTTAAGGTCTTCTATTATTTTTATAAGACTTTTAATAGCTTGTTCTCCAACTTTAAATCCAGTTTCCTCTTCTATATCATACGCTACGTCTTCTACTATACTTTCAACACTTCTATGCATGGCATTCCCCAAATTTCCACCTCTCTCTACGGCAACACTAATTACTTCCCCTTCACCTTTAAAAGAAGATTTATTTTTAATGCCAACAAAAGTTTGCCCTTTCTTATATAAAACTTTATTGTATGTAATTTCACCTTTTGCTATTACATATTCTTTACCTTCTTTTATTTCAAACACTCTAACTCCACCTATGCCCACAGAAGCTAAAAATTCAGTCGTAGATGTGAACCAAGTACCAGTAGGCTTATGATAATATGTATGCTCTTTTTTGTCAAATATAAAGTCATTAGCAATAGAACGCAAAGCTTTTGCTATCTCTTTCGGTCTGCCTTCAAGAATGTGCCTTATTTTTTCTTTAATGCTGTCTCTTGCTGCAACATACTTCTTAGCATTATCGTCTCGCTTAGAATAAGTAGTTGGACTAACAGGCATAAACTTAGTTTGATTTTCTATAAAGCTGTTAACTACCCTATCGACTTTATCATAAGTAAAATCCCCTTTTTTAGAAATATCTACACCAACTGCATTTAATAAATCAACAAAAAAGTTGTAAACTGCATGCCTTATGCGTTTTATAATAGTTGGTTTTAAAGAAGCAGCAAAGTCGCTATTAGAATTAAAAGCACTTATAAACTCATGAACATCATTTACAACTTCCCCAGTCTTTTTATTTTCTTTAGTCCAAGCACTTTGATACATCTCTATGTAATCAGTATTGTCTTTATTTGTCTCTAAAAAGGTTTCAAATATCTTTTCGATTTCTGCTTTAAACTTGCGTTCTGCTTCAGAAGTTGGATCATCAATTGCTTTAGCTGTCATACCATGATATGCCTCATGAACTAATATCTCTGCAAAAGCCTCTAAACTAGGCTCTTCTATTAAATTTTCAACATTAAAACCTATGAGATGAAAAGTAGGATCATACACAGCATATGCATTAGGACTATCATGTTCTGGTAGATTATAGACACGTAAAGTTTTTAACTTCTCCTCTTGTCTAATTATGAAATCAAATTTAGCTTTTAAGAGAGGATTATTCTCAAGTACTTCTCCATACTCTGAACGAAAAGTTTTAAGTAAAGATATAACATTAGTTTTAGGTCTATTTACAAACCCCAACAGTCTCCTTATATGAGGAGCATCTTCTTCTTTGGTTTGTATTTCCCTACCAGCAACAGTCATGTATTTATACCTATCTCCCTTAATGCCAATAGGAACTCCTGGAACTACATAATATTTAACTGTGTTACCTCTATATGTTTTACGTATATCTGCTAAATGTCCCTTTGCCCTTATTTCACTTGCTATTCTCTCAGCTCTGTCTCTCCTATATTTACGATAATGTTTTATTCTTCTGCCTAATAGAGTAGTCCATTTATCTACCAACTCCCCTTTGTCATTCTTCTCTTTTTCAAGCAAATCAAACTCCTTCTCTATATCCCAAGACAATGGATTATTAAAATCATTTATTTCACCTGGTTTGTATTTAGGATTTTCTAATGCTTCTTTTACTTTAGGATGTTTTCTGTTTTTAGTTATTTCATCTTCGTCTTCTTCAGTAACAAACAAACTACTTGCAACAGGTTCTCCGTTTTCATCTCTTTCACCATCGAACATCGTTTTAAAATCTTCAGTATATATCTGAGCTTTTAATTCTAACGCATCTTCCCTATTACCAGATAAAGCAAACAAATCATTAAATAAATTACTATACTCTCCGTTTGGAGCATGATCTAATGGTTGCCCGCCGTTTTCGTTCCACAGATAATATGTTAAATCTTCACCAAATATAGAGACCATTTCTCTATATTCTTCATTATTTGGATTTATGCAAAATGGATTACTCATTACACTTCTCTTTAGTTTCTTTACCTTTTTCTATGTCTTTTTCCGAAAATTCAAATGATGTTTGTATAGATCCTGTGGTAGCACGAATAGTTGGAGACATTTTAACCAACTTAGATATGTTATTATGTTCTTTTCTACTTTTAGCTAATGTGTCTGCTTTTTCGTTACCAGGTATACCAACATGCCCAGGAATCCACTCAAATCTAACAGAACCACCATGAGATTCAATCGCAGCAATATGTTCCCTAGCTTTTTGTACAAGATCTTTTATCCAAAGTTTCTTCTGCTTCCATTCACCTTTTATCCACTTCTGTACTCCATCATAATCTTGTCTAATTAATAAATGTTCACCTGTTTTAGAAAATTGTTCTAATACTTTAACTGTGCCTAATAATTCCATAGTTGGATTAGATATTGCATTAGTTATATCTGTTTCAGATATGTTATAAAAATCAGCAAAAGCTTTTTTATCAGATATGCCACTCATAGTATAATCAACACCAATAAAATTAGCATACGCCCCATAGCCTATTTGACCAGTACCTTTGATATCAGACCCATCTACATATATTGTTATTGGATGATTACGAGTGGATAAACTTTCCGTTCTAAATTCTGGAATGTCAGATGTTGTAGTAAATGATATGGATAATTGAGTTGTATCCGTAGTTGTATCAGGTTCTGCCCCAATGGTCTCTTTAAACACTCTCTTAAATTCACGTAATTGCTCAGGAGATAACTTAGAAAGTCTGGAACCAGCAACATTTAAAGTTCTAACTTTATATTTCCTAAGTAATCTTTGTAACTCATTTGAACTAGAGAAACCAATTCCCCACTCTTTACGCTCCCATGTTTGTCCTTCGGGGGTATACATAAAGAAAGGCTTGGAATGTCTTTGAGCAGCACCTAGAGTAGCTGGTAAACCGCCGTCAGTTGCATTTATATCTGCCGAAAAATACACCGTGGCATCAGAATTTATAACATTCAATTCGGTACGTGGCAAATAATACAACGATTTAGGATCGTTTCTGTATGGATACGCTTCTTTAAATGCTTCTTCTTGCTTTTCTGTTACTGCTTCTACACCAAATTGTTGTGCTTTACTCTTAACTTTATTATTTCCTTCTTGACCATAATCTCTAGTAGTAGTGCCACCTGTTTCATAATTGAATTCTTTAGCCAAAGATAGCAATTCTTCATCCATGCCTGATTGAAAACCAGATATTATTTTTTTAGTCGGAATAGCGTTAGGATCTTCCATAGTTTCATCCCCTTCAGTTTGTACATCAATACCGCCTCTATAATCTATTAGATATGGATTTTCTTCTTTTTTACGTACTATAAGTTGTGCTTCCATAGGAACATGCACAAAATTATCAACATTACGTAATTTTTCAACCGCTTGTTCTACAGTTAAATATTGTAATTTTCCTTTTTCTAATTCCTCATCTTTTTCAGCTAAGAAATTACGTTGTAAATAAAACGGATCGTTAGATAAAAGAATACTGTTGCCCATCTTTTTACCTATGTTATATTCGTTTAATACTTTACCCCTAAACCTATAACCTTTTCTAGGTACAATAACATAGATAGGATTTTTAGTTTCTTGATTATATCCAACGTATTCTAATAATACATTTTTTTCACCAAAAAGTTCCATTTTGATATAAGGAGCAAATAAGGATTGACCATCTGCATTTAAACCAACTTTGAATCTTGTTAACTTTTTAGAACTTAATTCAAATGCATATTGAGCGCCTTTATCCCCATATGTGAAACTATCTTCTATAGCAGTGATAGGCACTACTTTAACAATCTCATCGTTTTGCCAGTTGTTTTTAAATACTTCTCTTTTAGCAGACGAAAGCATAGACGTATTTCCCTCTTCGCTATTAAGAAATTCAACAATCTTTTTTACATGTCTGTCAAAACTAACAATTTTACCATTTTGTAATCTAATTGCTTTATTGATTTCATTAGGTATAAACGTATTATAACCAAACATCGTACGCCTAAAACCAGTAGAATAAAAAGAATAAATATATAACACTCTAGCTAAATCACGTATCTCTTTAGCTTCATGAGTAAATAACTTATTAAAATCTTCTATAAGATCGTCCGTGCTCCACTTTTCATTAAACGAATGAAACGGAGTACGTATAAAAGTTTTGACAACTCCCTCTGGATCTACATCTATTGTTAAAAATTGTATAAATTTATTATTAGACAACTCTGCGTAATATTTACTATTTTTACTACGCGCTTTATTGAGCATATTAAAGACAGAATCAGGTATTAAATCATTACTTAAATCTTTACCTTCATCCGTTGGATGTAAACCAAAGAACAATCTATACAATTGTTTTTGTGTCATCTTCAATCCGTCTTCTGCATCTATGAAAAAACCACTAATGAAATAAGTATATAATTCTTCGCTTAATTCTTTAAGTATCCTAGAAGATTTACCCCCAGGTATAGAATCATATATATCACGAATAGTTTTAGCAAAACCTGTAGTAGCAAACATACTTTTGTCTCCCATTAGTTCTAAGCCTAATAAGACACTGTTTTTAAGTAAAGCAGATAAATGTATTCCTCCATCTACAACCTCACCGTCTGAACTAATCAGTTTTTCTAAATTAACAAATTTGTTTTTATTTTCTAGTGTTTGTATATTATATAAAAATTGTCTAAGTTCTATTGGATTACTACCATAATCCTTTGTATCAACCCTCGTGGCCAGGACCAATGCATTTAACGCTTTAGCATCTTGATTTATAGATATAAAATGTCGTAATACATTTAACTGTCTTATATAAAAAGCTGAATTGTTTTGTTTATTTGCATCTATATCTTCTTCTAATTGTGTCTGATTTAAAATAGCAGGCAAGTCTATCCTATTTTCATCTTCATTAAACAAATCTTCAGCACTTACATCTGGATTAACTTTTTCTGCCCAAATAGCCATGATGTTATCTGCCACTAGTTTTTCTATATTACCTGAAGAATATCGATTAATACTACCAGATGCATTAAAATATTCAAAAGCATAGTGTTTTAGAATTGGTTGAGACACAAAAGAAAAAGTAGTAAGACCTAATCCTGCTCTTAACAATAAGTTGACAACACTTTGTGTAGCATCATTAACGTTAAGTTTCATTATGAAAGGATTTTTAACAGCATCTACAAACGCATCAATTTGAGTAGAAGTCCAATCAAGTATCTTTCTACCATCTTCTCCAACTTCCCTACTTAAATCAAGCCTGCCTTTTTCATTCCAACCATAGTTATTTCTAGTTTTTAGTTGTATTTCAGTCAATTGAGTTAATACATGATGTACGTTAGTTAAAGCAGCAGGACCAATACCCATATCAGAAGATATGAATTTAAACCTTGTTTCCGATTGATATTTAGGAGTAAGTGTTTCCAATGATTCCAACCCTTTGTTTTTATCCTTTTTGGCCAAAGTTTCATACTTATCTGCTGTTTCTTCGAGCAATTTAACCAAATTGCCCAATGGAGTAGAAATATTAAGATATTGTTTTTCATCAGTAAGTATAGTTGTATATATATCAAAAAGTCTATTTTTTAAAGCTTTTTCAGTATTCTGTTGTTCTATTGGTAATTTAGCAAACACTTCTATATCACCAGAAATTAAACCAGCTTTAACCAAAAGATCTTTTATAGTTTGGAATTTAACATCTTCAACAGCTAATATAATATCGTTTATTCCACCAGTTTCTACATCTGTTCTTTTTTCTTCAACTATTGCTATCCTTTCTTGAATGTCATATATTACATCCATTATTGACTCTTTGTCTTGTTCAGGAGCTAATTGGTACTTACTTTTAAGTATTTTTAATTCATCGTACAAAGGTTTAAGTTCGTTATAACTACCGTCATTATATATTTTACTTTTTTCTAATCTGGCCGAATGTTCAACTTTCTTAAATGTTTCAACTTTTTCACGAATACTCTTAGGTATAACAACTTCGTTAAATTTATGTATATTATATAATTCATTTATTTTAGCTATATACCTGCTTTTTACTGCTTCTGATGAATCAGATGTACTAAATTTAACAGGAACGGCTTCGCCTTTCTTGTTAACTTTATAATACTTACGCATAACAAACAGCTTATCAATATCAAAATCAGAACCAGTAAGTGCAGTAAATTCCAGTGGTACATGTATTACATCTCCAGATTGTTCTGGTAATAAATCAGCTATTTTCATCACAACTATGGAGTTTTGCCCTTGTACAGGTACACGATAAGCTATTAAAGTTATATCATTTTTCTTTATAAAAGCTTTTCTTTGTTCATGAGTTAGTTTTGCATAATTAGGTATTATATCTCTAAGTAATCTTTCAGAGACTTTAGATTCCATTCTAATAAATTCGTTTTTTTCGTCCATATAAGAAAAACCAAGTTCTTCATCCACACCTACCCCTTGGCCATAATCTGGGACTTGTATCAATTGATTACCAGGAAAAGTCAAATCAATCGTTTTTTCACTTATCATGGGCATAAGTCTAGAATATACCCAAGCTCTATTAGTCATAGCATCAATGCTAAGATATATTTCATTTCTTTCTTCATCGTATCTCAAGGCATTTATTAAATCTTCTGATTTATTAGCAGACGTAGCTGCTCTTAATAAAGTAGCAACTAATCTTTTATCTGATATACGACCATTTTCTATATTAAAATCCGCCTTTACTTTCTCTGTCCCTATATTACTTAATTCTGATATTGTCTTAACAAAATCCTGAATTAATTCCCTACCTGTTTTATCACCATACGTTGCATCTTTTTGTATATTACCCATAGCAACTTTTGCAACTTGACTAGCTACATTTTGTTCAACGACATCATGAACATCAGTTACAAGTTGATATCTCAAATTTTCATACATTTGTGGAGTAATTACAGCATTTTTAAGACCATCTACGTTAACCTGTTTTCTATTCTCAGGATCTAAATAAAAATCAATACCTCTCACGTTACCTACTTTGGTAGCAGAATCAAATTTGAAAGCATGTATTTTATCCAACCCTTTAAATTCTCCAACTGCTTCCATTCTATCAAGTAACATCTTCATGTGTTTGTTTGTAACCACTTGTCTAAATATAGGAAACATAGCCATTTTATCATAAATAAAATGATCAACTCCATTGTTATTTTGACTACCTACATATACTGTTTTGATTGGTTGCAATACAATGTTTCTGGCAATAACTTCTTCCTCAGGAGTAAGTTTTTTATTTGATTGCAAAAGTTCAAATGCTTTTTGATTTTCATTAGACCATGCTCCTAACCTCATCATAAGAGAACGATAAAACTCAGGAGATATTAACATGGCACCATCTGTAGCATCTACTTTTTCATATGCTTTTAATGCTATTTGTGCAGCTTTTTCAGCATGATCTTGTTTATCTTCACCGAATATTTGTTTGTTTAACTCTACGTGCTTAGCAAACAAACGATCATAATATTTACTTTTAAACGTTTGTGTGTTAAGAGTAACAACATTATAAGTAGTATCCATCATACTATCCGTTTGTTCAGCAAATTTCTCACCTGTCGAACCTGGGCCAAACCAACGTTTATAAACATCATCTGCAACATCAAATTTAGATCCTTTGTCTTTTTTAAACATAGCCGGATCAGCAAAAAACATCTTTTCCGATTCCAGTATAGAAGACATGTGATTAACTAAATATTCAGCTATTCTAACTTTAAGAGCAGGACTCTCTAAATCACTACCTAATTCTTTACTTGTTTCTGATAGATAATCTTCTATATCCATGAGTTTATTCTCTTGTAATAATAAATTGGATATATTACCCTCTCCTTCGTTTAATATAACATCTATACCAACAAGATAATCTATTTCGTCTTTTAATCTAGCGTTTAGATCATCATTAATTAAATTTTTTATCTCCTTTTTAGAAAGTTTACTTAAATTTTTACCATTAAAAACTTTAAAGTGTATAAAATTTCTGGCGTTTCCTGTTTTAAAATCAAACGAACCATCGTGATGATAATTTAATATCATTCTAGAACGTATTTCTGCTTTACCATCTTCGTCGGCTGCTTTATACTCCTTCTCTAATTTTTTAATTTCTTCTATGCGTTCTTTTTCATCTAAGAAATAACCATAAAATCTTTCTAAAGTAGTATCACTAAAAGTCACATAACCATCTTCTGTTATATTAGTTACAACTTCATTAAAATTAAGAACAGGCAAACCTTTCATAAAATAATACTTACTACGATTAGCTTGAACTGGCATTGGCATAAAACCATTCTCTAAAGCAGCAAATTTAATTAAATAAGTTTCTATTACAGATAATTTATTAAAAGAACTACCTTTATCTCTAATTCTTTCATTACGCATTAAATTAAAAGTAACAATATCAAAATTTCTTCTATTTTCTTCAGATTCCAATAAATGTTGTAAACCAATACTATGATGATTATAAAATCTGCTCTTTTTTCCTCTTATAAAATCAGGATCTGTTTTATACTTAAGTACATTTTCAGTTATTAAATTATGTTGAGAAAAAGTATAATACCTTGAATTCTCAGCCCCTAATACCATGTCACTAAACTTTTCAGGATGTGCTTTTGCATAAGCTTCGCTCAAAGATTGCTCCGTATTTTCTCTGCCACTATAAAATACTCTGTCGTTAATAAAGGATCGTGGTATCTTTTCCACTGCTTCCTCTTCTTCCGCTTTACGTGCAAATTCTCCAACAAATACTTTTTCAACAAAAGATATAAGAGAACCAACTCTTTCTTCTTCTGTTTTTTTATCAAAAGTATCAGCAAGTGTTTGTAAAGTAGCAACATCAACGCCTACATGAATTCTATCAAATAATTCAGATAATTTATCATATGTATCTGATATAACTTTAGCATCTACTTTATTTGTATCTAATTTCTCTTCATAATCAGAGGACAAATTTGTAAAATCAGCATTCAATTTATGAAAGAATTCTCTGTTTAAATATTTATTACCATCCATACCCGTACTAACTATACTAGGATCTAAATAAAAACATTCATTCCACATAAGCACTACTTCACGAGCCAACTGTTTACTGCTAGATTCTCTAATAACAAAGTTATAACTAAAACCACCTCTGGGTTTTTTAAAACCCATTTCTATAAACAAACTCTTATGTTTTCTAAAAGTAGATAAAAATTGATTTCTTATCTGTTCATTTTTCCCATCTTTTCGTTTTTCTAATTTATTTGCTAAATCATAGTAATAATACCTGTTTTCTTTTTCAGCAAAAGCACGCATTTCATCTATCATCTCTTCTATAGTAGAATAAATATGTAAATCATTTAATGCTCTGCTCCATACTTCATGTAAATCCACAAATTTTGTCAATCCTGTTGTTTCATCTATTGCTTTAATAGGAATAATCTTAACAGTACCATCTTCTTGAACTTCTCTTTCAATGTCTGCCACTTCATATAATGTTCCAACTAAAAACTTAACACTAGCCATTGATCTATCTAAAACCGAAACCTCATACGATTTAAGAGTGTTGTCCATTCTAACTTTACCTACAACTTCTTCGTTTTCATCAAATGTGTCTACTTCTTTAGTTTTTCTTACTCCTAAATCTTTTAAATAGGCGTTTATATATTCATGAAATATAGGAAAATTTTCTGCAACTCCTTCTTCATTATCGCCTAGTATTTCAACAAACAGAGCTTTAACTTTAGTAGCTCTTTGTTTTTGAATTTCTGGTATACCTTCTTTTGTTTCAAGAACACTAAATATCTTTATTTGTCTTCTTAAATAATTTATTAGTTTGTTTGGATCTATAGCAACCACATTATTAAGATCTGTAACATTATTTACCGCTAAGAGTTTAGCCGCTAGAGTTTTAGTTATGTTTTTTAAAGAATCCCTAGACACTATAGTGTCAAATTCTTTATCTTTTATAGCTCTAGCATATTTTTTGCCATTTTTTATTCTATTTTCTTCTAATTTTTTAGAAAATCTATAATCTCCTCTATAAATAGATTCAAAAAAAGCATCTAATTCATTCTTAGTCATACCATTTGGACGTACAAAAAACGCACGTATGAAATTTAATATGTCTTTGAGAATTTTCATTATACCACGTGGAGCATTTTCCTCTTGTAACAACACGTAAGTCCTAAATTCTTCTGCCAAACGTTCTTCTATTTCGTCATCAGTGGCATCCTCTTTGAGTTTATAAAATTCTTTAGCTAAACTGTACAACCGCTTACGTTCTATAGGTTTTAAATAACCTAAACTAACTCTATGAAAAGTCTCATGATATATAGTACCCTCTTCTGCTGCTTCGTATAATACAATAGCATCGTGCGAATAAGCTGCCCAATCAAGTTTACCATTTCCAGTAAGATCAACCAGACGTTTAATTAATTTGATATCGTTTACATCACGCCCTATCATCTTAAGAACTCGTTTGAGTTCCTTTTCCAAATCTTGTTCAGTATAATTTTTTAACTCTTTCCTGACCTGTCTGGGTTTAAACAAATCATCGTTGTTATCAAGATCTTCAAAAACACTATTAAGATCATCTATAGATACATCCTCTATTGTTTCAATATCTTCTTCAGCAACTTGTTCAACTTCTTTTTTAACCTTAGCTGGTTTTACAACTTCGTCTTCGTCTTTATACTCTTCTACTACATTTGGTACAACTTTAGGAGCAACGGCCTCTTCAGTTGGAGAACCTTTGGCCCCATCAGTTAAAGTTTCCCCATATTTATACTCATCTATTAAAGTACGAGTAATAACTCCAGCAACACGCATTTTGATATATTCCTTGATGGGTTTATTAAGTTCACCTCGTCTATCGCCAAAAACGATTGCATCGTATGTTTCTGTATCTTTTAAAAGTTTATCTACTATTTCTGAAGGAGTATAAGGAGTGGACTTATCAGTAGTAATAAGTTCTTCTAGGTGCCTAGAAATATTTTCTACAAGCACTATGGTTTCTTGATCAGTTAATTTACTTGGTATATTTTCTCTAAATACAGTGACTCTACGTGCTCTACGTGTATTAAATGGATTTTTGTACTCTACCTCTGCTTCTTTCTTTGCTTTTTCAGACTCAACCTCTGCCTTAGATTTGATCTTTTCTTGTTCAGGCACAACAGGTTGTACGGGTTTATTGTCTTTTGTAAATATCCTTTGATTACCTTTACCATCGGTTATATTAAGATCTACAAAAGGCGCCCTATACAGATTACCATCGGCCAAACGTTCAAAATCAGCTGTTATTAAATTATTTCTAACAACAAAACCATTATATCTATCCCCCCTTTTGCGTTCTATTGGATCTTTCTTTCCTATTCTAAAAGTACGACCGTCTAAAAAATTCTTATTTAATTCTAAATGAAGCGCTCTGTTTTCAAGATGTACAGGATAAACTAAATTTTTAGTAGCCCACTTAATAAAATCATCTTTCTTTTCTAAAACATCACTATAGTTAAGTAAGTTGATCATTTTTTTATCCTTACCGTACACCAAAGCAACAGTTGGTTTACCACCAAATACTTTCAAAGCACGATCCCCTATATCAAGATACAAAGTTTTATTTTCAAGTGCCTTTAATAATTTTGGATCTTTGCCTTTAGCATTAAATCTAGGATCAGTTGGATCTGTTCTATGACGACCGTGATAAGTTAATAATTCAAGTACTTGACCAGTAGTTAAACCTTCAACAGCATCTTCATCTATTAAAGAACTTTCACTAAATACAAAAGGTTTAAGAAATCTAGTTTCATATATATCCTTGCCTTTAGGTTTTCTTACTCCATATGCTTGTTGTCTAAATGCTTCAAGTACAATCAAAGCATGTTCTTCAGACATGTTTCGTTTGTTTGTATGAATAGCATATGGTTCACCGTTAAGTGTTTCTTCTTCATCACGTATATATACCCCACCAGCAGATTTGTAACCACGACCAAATTTAGACTCTTTGCCTCCTGAAGTAACAGGTCCAGAATATAAAGTTATACCAGTTGTACCTTTGCTTAACGTACCATTAGCAATTAAAAGTTTACAATCATTGAATTTTTTCTTTAAAACTTTTGCTAAATTTCTTTGTCTTTTGCTTTTAGGCAAACTCTTATCAATAGTTTTAAGAGATCCTCTACCTATTTTCAATCCAGTAGTATAAGGTTCTTCTCCTTTTAAATATGCCCAAAAAATAGCAGAACGATTACTCCTAGCTATACTTTTCTTTTCTTCTTTATATTGATCAATAGCAGCTTGTCCTTTTTTCTTTGTACTATTAGGCACATGCATACGATCATGACCAGTAGCATGTAAATACATACCACCATCGAACACCTCATCCCCCTGTACTATTTTTACAAATATAGGTATTCTATCTAAAAGAGAATTATAAGCACGTCTCTTTTTATGTATTCTGTTTGATATAACCTCTTCTTCTTTAGTTAAATCTTCCCCTTTTTTGATTTTATTTTCAACTGAATATTCTTCTTTTGTTAAAGGATATGAAACAATGGTCAAAGCACCTATCTCTTTTTTGGTAAGTTTTTTATCAGAGTTTTCCTGCTGTATCTTCTTTAGTTTTTTTATAACTGCTTTCTGAGCATCAGTAAGTATATCTTCTAACTCATCATATATTTTATCAAAACTCTCACTATTGACATCAATATAATAATATGCTTTAGCTTTAGACCAATCTCTGTTTTTGTCTCTAAGAGCTTTATCTAAAGCTTCATTGCGTATTTCCAAATTTTTGGCTTTATCGAAATGAGTATAAGACAAACCATTAATAGCATCTGATCCTTCAGAGCCTATCTCTTCATCTTCACTAAATATTTCAAACCACTTCTCCTCTTCTGTAGTTAAAGGAGAACTAATATCATCTATACTATCTTCTAATGCAGTAGAATCTTTAAAGTGATCTTGTATTTCTTCCGGATCAAGTACAATAGTTTGATCTGTAAGTTTACCTTCTTCGTCTAATAGTCTAACAACATACATGGGATTAGTCGCAGATTCATCCTCTAATAATATATCATCTATTTTACCACGTACTGTTTGACCATCTTTATTTACATATTCAACTGTGTCATCTATATTTGGACTATCTTCTTTGCGTGTTTTTTCATCTTCTCCCGCTGTATCTTCTTTATCTTTAGAAGTAGCAAAGGGTTTACCGGACTCTATATACTTCTTTTCTGCATCCAATTGATCTAATGCGAGTTCTGTCCATGCTTTCTTTTTCTTAGCAGAAAAATATTCCTTAAGAGTAGGTTCATCTAAAAGAATTTGTTTATCGTTTTTCCTTTCTTCTTTAGTATATTTTTGTCTAAGTTCTTTGAGATCACCTTTTGCTCGTTGTAATCTATTTTTCGCAACTGATATTGCAAGTTTACTTTGAGCTTTTTCAACTTCTCCCATAGTATCATCATGGGCATCCATATAAGCTTGTCGCTTAGCTATGGTGTCTTCCAATGACTGTTTATAATACTCAAGTTGTTTTATAGCACGTCCAGTATCTGAATATATTAAATTCTCTCCTTGTTCATTTACTTCATCTGTTGAATTGACAAAACCAGGAAGATCACTCTCTATTTGGGATATTTCATCATTGATTGAATTTAACTCCTTAGAAGTTTTTTCTTTCAAAAACCTATTATGAGTAAGAGCAGCTGCTGCTTTGAGTTTGTCTTCCGCTGATATTTTATCGTTTTTATCTACTTCTTTAGTATATGTACGTAAAAGTTTATCAATTCTGTTCATATCAGATTTGATGGTATCTTTGAGTTCTGGATTTTCAGATAAAAAACTAATATGTTCTTTTTGTACATTAAAATTAGCCAAAGTTGCATCATCCGGATTATCAGCCATTTGTTCTATAAATTCAACAAAATTGTCAGCATTGCCACTTAGATCTGCTTTGATGGCGTTGATTGCAATAAAACTATTGTATGCTTGTCTTTGTTTAATAGGATCATCAGACGCTAAAGCAGCAGAATATTCTTGATATGCCTGTGCCATAGCTGGGCTCCAGCTACGTATATTCTCTATTTTACGTTTATCAGCTTTTCCCATAAAAAGTTTATTAGCACCACGACCAACTGCTTGCATTGCACCAGCGCCTAAAGCACCAAAAACAGCAGATGTCCATAATTCTCCATCGTCATAGTTTTCTTTTATAATATCTAAAAAACTATGTTTGACATCAGGATCAAACGCTTTACGCATCAAAGCTTTTGATTGCTCATTAATAATAAATTGATAAGCTTCTTCTCCTCCTTCTCCCAACATATCAAAAGCAACAGAACGAGCTTTATTAGCAAATAACTTAGTAACATCCATCCCCATAGCACGAGCCACTTTACCACTTAAATTAGTTGTCTTTGCGGCCTTTGTCGCCTTTCCAACAACGCCACCAAGTCCAGGTGGCATACCAAACAACAAATACTGTGGTATATCCTGCATAACAGTAACCCATTGTTTTTTATATGTATTAGCTGCTGCTTTAGAAGCATGAATTTTAGCTTGTTCGTTTATTATTTTTTCCCACTTGGTATTTATGACTTCAGCCGCTGCTAATTTTTCTTCTTCTGTAGCAAATGGATTTTTTAAAGCACTTTGACTAAGTTCTTGATTTATTTGATCAGCATATTGTTTTATAAGTTCCTGTTTAGCTATTTGATACGACTCTTCATGTACACCAGAAGCTTCCATGAGATTTTCCATATGTCTAGATACAAGCGCTCGACCAATCCCAGTGGCCATCCAACCAGCAGTCCTACCAATTTTTTGACCTATGTTAAGTGCTTTACCTAACAACGATATCCCTTTAACAGCACCTGTTGCAGGTATCAACAACGACAACGTAGAACCAATAGATGGCATATTAGACATCCACCACGACCAACTACCTGGATTAAACTTAGGCGCAGTGGGACTAACATAAATTGGACTCACTTCTTGTGTCCAAGTTCTAAGATCTTTACCTACATCACTTAACCAATTACCCCACTCTTGTTCTGTACCATTTACTAAATCCCCATATTGTTGTATATCTAATAAATACCCAATACCTTCAATGGTGCCACCTATAATTTCTCCAACAATCATTTGATTTAACATATTACCAAACTGTCCAACCCAAGATTGTTCTTCTGCTAATTGTTGCTGAGTAGCTGTAAAACCAAATTCAGGGTGATAGCCTTCCTCTCCGAGTATACGCTCGTAAGATTTTGGAACTCTCCCCCTGATAGTTGTAACACCAAGACTTGAACCAGTTAATCCCTCAAACAATTTTTTCTTATCTTCTTCTGTAAGACCTGTTTTTGGATTAACTGGTTCTTGACCTAATGGTGTATCTTTTTTATCGCTCCCTAAAGAAGCGAATATGTCTTTTTTATCCAACATGTTTAAAATATTAATCTTTTATTGTAAAAACATTGTACGTTTGTTAATTTCGTACATAAATTGATAAAGAAGCTTTTTAACATATTCTCTACTACCTTTGTACTCAATTCCTTGATAATTTACTACATATGTGCCTGGAAAATCTCCTGGTTTTACATCTACTGCATCGCCGGTTGGTAAATCAATAGAAGTAGGTTCATCATATTCCATTTCATCTACCTGTTTAGTTACATTTCCAGAACTTAATATAGTGGCCGTTTCTATATTACCTGCTTTCATATGATCATTAACAAGAGCTTGATGTTGTCTCTCATTGTTTACAGCCATCTTCACGGTTATGATATCGTTTTCATCATCTCTTCTTTGTAAATTAATTTCTACTACGGGTTTATATTGATATTGAAAACGTAACTCCGTTTGAGTATTTATATTAATTGGTATATATTCTTTTAATATGTTTTTATCAAAATTCTTTATAGGTTTACCATCTTTGCCTTCAGTTCCTATAATACTAATGTCTTTAGGATTTAATAAATTCACTTTCATAATAGGAGAAAAATCAGAAGGACCCACATTTTCACCTGTAAATCTGTTTACAATGTAATCTACTCCAGCACTATATGTAATTGGTGGTTCTAAAGTATAATCAACTTGAACTGTTTCATTTAACAAGTCAAGAGTAAGTCCTTCGATGCCCTTAAGTGTTTCTGATTGAAATTCTTTTAATTTTTTAGCATAATTTACTATTGCTTTCTTTTGCTCTTTGTTTATATCTTTATGAAATTTGCTACTAGCAATAAGATCTGCTGAAAAACCTTCTGTAAAATCTCCAGGTCGTTCCATAATACTGTTTAACAAAGAAGACAAAACAACATCTGGACCAAAACCTTCTAATTCTTTTATAAGATCATCTTTAGCAGTTTCTACATCTGGAGAAATTTTATCTCCAAATTCTTCTTTAATTTTCTCATATACAGCCTCCATTTCCCTGCCTTTTTCTTTCTGAGATTTACTTGAACTAGCTAACAAAGAACCAATTCTCTTTTCTATTTTACGTAAATTCAAATCTCCAATCGACTCTGTTTCAGTACCACTAACATCAAATGGGGCAGGCATATATGGAGGATGAGGTGTTTTTTCATCAGAAGTATTCCAAGTAGAAGATATTTGACTCACTATATAGTTAGGAGCTCTTTTTTTAAGTATTTCCTTAAATCCCTCTTCATCTAGATTATTTCTTTCCATGAACTGCTGGATTGCTGGATTATCTCTCAGCTCACCAGATTCAGAATCAATTAATGCATAAAGTGTATTGATATCTTTATAGTGCTCTATTCCTTTACGATCTGAAGTTACATCAGCAGTACGCCATTTCATTTCGGCTGTCTTAAGGAATTTATCAATAGCATCTTCTGCTTGAGCACCTAAATCCATAACAGGTAAACCAGTAAATATTCCTTTTCCGCCATGTTCTTTTCCTCTAGAACTGTATCCTGTAAAATCAAAATCATCATACACCTTTTGTCCTTTAGCTTCCATGGATGCTTTTTGTTGCATGTACTTTTGCCAACCACCATAAGATTGTTGTATATGATTTATTAAATTCTTATCTAGTCTAGAGTTTATTTCATTATTCATTTGACGAATAACCATAGTATCTGTTAAATCTTTAACAACATATTTATCACGTATCTCATACATAGTTTTTTGTACATCTTCTATATAAGATTGATCCTCACTATTAGGTATAGCGGTCAGTTGTTCTGCTCGAGCTACAGCAGCATCAGCAGCGGCCATAGCCCGATCATATCTCTCTTGTTTTATTTGTCCAACTTTCATCATTTCTTCAAATGGAATCGGCACATATGTGTTTATAAACTGTGCTTGAGCTGGAGTATCGAATCTATTTACACCCATGTTTTATAATTTTTTAATCTCCTATCCTGTTAAAAAAGGAAGTATTTCTTTAAACGTGTCTCTAAACATACCTGATTTTTGCGTATCACTTTGTTGTTGATTACCCATTAACTTATTAATTTGTAACATATTGGCTAAATCAGAAGCAGACTGTGCAAGATGTTGTCTCTGTTTTGCTCTATTAGCAGCATTAATCTGAGCAATCTGAAAATTAATATCAGCCATTTGTTGACCTATATCCATTTCTCCTTGAGCAAGTTCACCAAGATATTGATTATTCACATTAGAAGCTTGTGACAATGCATTAGCATCAGCCACCTGTCTATTAACCATACCTGCCCCCAGATTGTTTAACAATTGTCCTCTATTACCACCAGAAGCATTAGTTACATTCCTATTATAAATATTCTGTGCACCTAGGTTGGCTTGTAACACTGGATCAATATCATATCTACGCTTTCTAAGATTGTCCAAAACCCTATTAGCATAAGGATTATAATAATCAGACGCTCTTTCTTGCTCTGGTTTTTTTAATCCCATGAATAAATTGTAAAAAAACGGAGCTGCAACCCCAGCTTGATAACCAGCATTTCCCCAATCAAATCCGCCATTACCAAAATCAGATGCACTGTATCTATCTCCAAATACACCTCCTGCGTTTGTACCAGCTAATTTATTTGTATTTATAGGTTTAGCTCCCATGTTTACATCATAATTCCCATTAATGGGTTTTATATTAGCACCAACCAAAGGACCTGCGTTCAACCAATCAGCTGGAGTATTCCAAGGTGGCCAATCCATCGAATAGTAAGGACTCTCACCACCACTTAGCATTTTCTTAGGTTTTCTAGAACTAACTCTACCACCACACTTCATTTTATCTACTTTCATACCTTCTTGCTCATTGTATAAAGCATCTAACTTAGCTTGAAGTTTATTTATCATCAATTGTGCTGTATTCTTTTGTATCTTTGTTGCCATAATTTAATTTAACATTTTTTCGTATTTGGCTATTTGTTTTTTTATCTTCTCTGCTTCTTCTGCAAAGGTTTTACCAGTAGTTGTTTGCAACCTATCACTAAATACTCTAGTTCCTGGTTGCAAATACATATCTATTCCACCTTGAGAATGATCTGGAGCATTGACTTGTCCTATCTCACCTTCTGGAGTTTGAAATACTTCCTCTCTTTCTAATTCAACATTAGCTTCTGGGATCATTCCTCCTTCTGGAAAAGTAACATTATATGGATTATAAGAAGATTGAAACGCTTGACGAGCCCTGGCTGAAGCTGCCATTGGACTAATTTGATCTTCATCTTCTTCTTTTTTCTCATGAACATGATCTATCAGACCCCGAACAAGACCTAAACCTGCTCCCATTATTACACCAGGAAGCCCCATACCAGTAAGACCTCCCTTGGCTCCGCCACCAATTGTCTCTTTAGCAATGCCACCAAAAGACATATTTTCAACTTCGCCTCCATCTGCTTTCTTTTTGCGATTACGAGCTATCGTGTGAAAAGCATGACATAATGCCAATGCACGACCAGTACATCCAGGACGATCACAATTAGGACCACATTTGCCTTCGGTACCTCTACGTTTCACAGAAGCTGCTGCTTTCTGTACCCAACCACCTTTTGCCATTTCTTCTTTGTTGTTTAAACCAATAGCAACTCCAGGAACTGCACGTAAACTATTAGCTAATTTTATAATATCTTTATTCCCACCTTTAAGCATACTCGATAGACGTTTGAAGTGACCAAAATCTTTGTGACCAATTGCTTTTGCACCTTCTACTTTTTTTAAAGCCTTTTTTAAATGTAAACCAGTAAATTCTTCCCCTGGTGCCACTCCTGCTAATTGTCTTAGTTGCATAATACGAGCATGTATTTCCGTGGGTTTAGAAAGATAATCATGCATTTTATACATACCTTTTATTTGATCGTTTGATAGACTACTATGAGAATTAGGATAGATATTCTCCACATACTCGACTCGATTTAGTAATTTATTTTCAATCATGTCTATTTCCTCTTTTGACAAGAGTCTGCCTCCTAATGTACTAGCGTGAGTAGCTTCATGAGCAGATATAGAAGTTTTATATTTTGATGGATATTTTCTTATCTCCTCGCTAACTACAGAATAATAGTCATCAGGATCAAATGCTAAAGATGCAGATTGTCCTAAACTATTATTTATCAAATCAGGCTTAACATATTTAGTATTTACTCTTGATGCTCTTCTGGCAATATCCAACCCACGTTCCTTACCGAATTGTTCTATTTTAGCTGGATGGTTAAACCACTCTCTAACAAATCTATCCCCCTCTTGTACAGCTATATCTTCATATGGATCATATAAATAACCAGTAGTTATATATTGTTTTTGAGATAATTTTTTTGTAACTCCACTTTCTAATTCATTAATAATAGGTCCAGAGTTGTATACATTCGAAGAACCACGTTTTCTTAATGATTTAATTGCTCCCGGTAATCGACCAAGAGCTTTACCAGTCAGAGCATCGATCATACTCCATGTAATACCCTTAGAAAGCATTTCAGCTTGACCCATTAATCCAGATCGTGCTCTTTCGAGTTCTTCCTCTGTGGGCATACGTAATTGAGTACCGAGAGTAGATAACGTAGTACCAGCATCTTTAAAATAATTAGCTACACGTTGTCTACGTTCTTCCTTTTCTAACATAGTAGGATCAAGGTGAGCTCCAGTTTCTGTAAGTATTGGCTGCTTCCTATCTGTATATTTTTTTGGATCTTTTGGTTTTTTCTTAGTCATTATCTAAAAGATTTTCTATAATGTAATATCATATCTGATACTACAAATTTATCATGAGTAGTACCATTGTTATATATAAAATTCCCTATTAAGTACTTACCGCGCATACGTTCTTTGAATATTCTACTTGTATCCGTTGCTGTATATATATTCGGATTTGAAGTAACAGCAGTATCTACAATGTTTCTAGGTATATAAGTAGACCAACCACGTTCCCTACGTTTTAAATTTGTACCATAAGTTAAAGTTACTTCTCCGGTGTTTTGATAATCATTATAAAATTGCATAGTATCAAAAAATTCATCATAAGAGGTGTTATCTTGAATGGTCAAACCACTTAACGTTCTATTCCAAGCATTAGCAATAAAAGTAATATTATCAAATACTTTTGTAAATTGGTATTCTGGATTAAATAATATTTCGACATTAGAATCTACAAACCAATCGCTTTCTAAACCTGAACCATCATGTGACCAAAAATAACAACGATCTACATTTTCACTGTCATAAAACCATAAAGTTTCTCTGCTGACGTTCAAATGATCTCCAGTGTTTTCAGTAAGACCATCGTCATCTGTTGTTACCAACAATTTGTTCTTATATGGAATATACAAAGTAGGTTTAATAGAATAAAAAGAAGGAAAAACACCAACGAGTTCATTAAATGCTAAAGTGTAACTTCTATCATAATTACTATCATCATAATTTATTGGATCTAAAAAGAAAGTAAATAAAATTTCATCATTATTTTTATCATAAGCAGATATAATACTTAACCTAGAATCGTAAAAATAATCCATATGCGATTGCATATATTTAGCTCTAGTTAAACTAATTAAACCTTCTCCTAATTTATATAAAGATTTACCTTCTCTATCAAACCAATATAAAGATGACTTAGATTTTACTATACTAAACTTATCTTTACAACCAATGTGTTGTGATATATAATCATATCTGTCCAATACTCCACCTGTGCCTAAAACTAATTGAGTAGTGTTACTATCTTGTATTAACGATCTAGGATTCACAGATACAATACCAAATCCACGATCCTGAAAATAATACAAATCATTATTAAATGTATATATAGCATTCAATGGACCATACTCAGAATCGACTTCTATAGATTCATTTGTAGGAAAATTAGTCCACGAATCACTAGTTTCTCCATTTACTTTAACATCAGAAGATCTAATAGTAGTGTCAAATTCCATATTCTCTGACCAATCCATAGGTTCAGCATATTTATAATCTAAATTAGGTATTTGAGAATAAACAGTATTATACTGATAAGCATCCGTATCTTGAGTATATATGTTTCCACTACTGGCTTCTTCCCATTCTCCAGATTCTTCCTGTATCAAATAATAATATGTAGCCGTACCTCTTATAACATGCATCGGAGAATCATGTCTTAAATCACAATTAATACTACTTTCACAAGGAACATATACAGCTTCTGATAAAGAATCAGTACCACTTTGAGCTGTATCATATAACAATGTATTTACATCAAAAAAGTTTATAAATGTATCACCATATGCTGTAACAGGAGTACCTGTAGCAGTAACCAAACCAGAAATCGCAGTACAATAATTTCTAGTTCTAGCTTCATAAGTATTTCCACCGTATTGAGAATCAAACACATTCCTACAATAATTAGCTAAATTTCTAGTGTTTGTTTCTGCTGTCCAAGCAGTAGTGTTATATTCTACTATATATCCACTTGATCCATATGCCTCTTCCGTATCGCTATAATTCCTACAATCGTATGAACCAACTGTATAATAATAATCTTTTGCAGTAGGAGTGACCTTACGAATAGCACTCACTTCTCTTACATTGTTATCACCCTTTGTACTTACCGTGTGCGATTGAAATTTATGAATACACCTTGAATTGGCACCTATCCCTCCATCTGTAACTTCTGCAAAATAACCCAAATCATAAAGATAATCATTACTACCAAATTTAAGATTTTGATTTATATTAATTTCAGGAGATACTAATTTTATTATAGTTTCTGTATTTGGTAAAGCTACACCTAAAGTTCTAGGTTCAAAATAACTAGTAACTTCTGTCATAGGAATAACCAAGGCTTGTGTAAGAATAGATCTATCACCAGATTCTCTCGGTACTGCAAAAACTTGAGCAGCAACTGCGTCTGTTGGAAAATTTCTATATGTGACTTCAAGTGCTAATGTCTTAGCAACTGTTTCACCTGTACTAGTTGTAGTTAATTCGTACGTAACGGTATCACCGTACGTATCATTCATTTCTGGCATTTTAAGATCACACATCCATTGTGGAAAAGAAGCTTGTCCTTCTTCGTTATAAAACGTAGAAAACAATCTATAAACTTCACCACGTTGAAGTGATCTTTTACCTGTTTTAAACGGACTGGAATAATTTTGATATGATGGATTTTCCCCAGTACCTTCTAAATCAGAATAATATGTATAATCAGCACTAGCTGCTTCGTCTATAACAAAAGTATCTGTAACAACTTCAATTAATATATTAGGACCCTCTGCTCCGACTGTAGATAAATCAGATTGAAACACACACAATTTAGAATCTTTATTAAATTGATCTGGATCATTATAATAATTTATACCATCATGTTCATCTGTGTAATTAGTCCAACCTGCACTATTCCAAGATGAAAGACTATTTGTATCATTAGGTACCTCTATTTCTAAATCACCACCAAGACCAGTATCGTATATCAAAGCTGTCTCATAAGTAGTAGTACCTGGAGCAGTATAGTCATAATGATACATTGTTGATGCTATGTCTACTGAGTCGATTGAGTCAGGTACTCCAGATCCACCAAATATACTTACAGATGTATTTACATAAAAAGTGAGAGTAGTGGATGCATAGTTTTCATTATCAGTAGTTATACCAGAGGTAAACCACTTATGGTATTGTACACTATCAATCGTATAATATATCTCCAAATGTGAAGTCTCTACGTCATCAACATCTGTAACAGTCCTAGAGGTAGGAACTGCTGCCCAAGTGGGCCATCCACTAATACTGATTTGTATACTATTGTCATCTATATATCCAGCACTGACACTTGGATCACTATCAACAGTGTTTTTGTATATAGTATCTTCACCAGATGCCGGTTCTGTGTAATCTCGATATCTTACAACTCTAGAGTCATATGTACCTATATCGAAAACATCTGTAGATATATTAGCAGCAAACAACCTGTTATCTTTAGTAGCAAGATCTTGGGCGATTAATTTTTCAAAATCAGATATTAATAAACTGACCTCTGCGACTGTAAGTTCACTAATGAAATCCCCAGTATCTATTATATCTATAGATTCACCTTCTGGATTTATACACTCCTCTGTTACAATATTAACATTAGGCGTTTCATTTATAGCCGTATATTGTATCCTTACCAATCTTAATCTATCATAACCAGGATTTTCATTATTATTAATATTAATTCTTAATCCTTTGCCAGTAGAAACCGTTATATCTGATTCACCCTTGTATTCAGAATCATCTGGAGCATAATCATCAGAATTAGTTATATGAATAATATCACTCAGTGGAGAATAAGCTGTTTCAGAACCATTCACTGTATAAAGTTGATATGTATATTGTATCATTCCTGGAAGTAATGTACCACTAACTATGTCTGTAATTGCAGGTTTAGTATATGTAAAATCTGGTGTCAACGCAAACTTATCAGTTGGCATATAATCATTACTAGAATAAGCGGTACCATCTATAGTAAGATTATTACTAATAATTGCATATCTTATTTCATTATAACCATCGACCCAATATACTTTTTGTATATTATCTGTTTCATATCTACTTATTGTTTTGATTGGATAATATGTACTAAAAGTAAGAAAATCAGTTGAATTAGTACCTGCGTTTAAATTATCATCATATATCTTAGTTAAAGAATCTTGTTCTTCATCTTCATTATCTACTATTAATTTATATATACAGCTTTTACCTGCAGTAGGACTACTAGAAGTATTATTCGTAGTAAACAATATGATCTCATCTCTCATTTGAATCCCACCTACAATCATCTGACCATCATCTATTACATAAGAAGATGGTATAATTCTAACTACTCCAGTATACCCAGTGGTTTTTGCTACAGCAGTGCCAACCATAGAAAAATGTTCACCAGCTACATAATCCGTACCAGCACCACCATTATCTGTAATTTCACCAGCTAACACAAAATAATCAACTCCATTGCTGTAAGTATCTCCTTCGTCCATCATATCAGCAAAGGGTATAATGGATTTATTACCACGAATATTTTCCAATGAACCTGTTGTACTACCCTGAGTAGTAACAAGCCTAAAGTTATTAGCTTCTAGATATGCTTTGTTTGATATTAATCCACGATCAACATCTTTATTCATACCTTCAACATATGTATTAACTGAAGTTTGCCTCATTATCTATTAGCATTATATATAATTTGCCTTTGCCCTAATGTTGAAGAAGCAGTGGCGTGTTCATTTATTTCTGGTATTATTCTTAACCATGTGTTTTTAATACTTTCCATTTGATCTTTATTTGGCATGAGAGCATTACCATATGCCTGTTTACAATAATAATTCCAAGAACGTCTTGCATCATAATATACAGCGTCCCTTATTCTGCCATTTTTCCATTGAGGATATAAAATTTTCATAGTTATATACCAATATATAGCTTCCATAAAAGAAACATGATCTGGTATTAATGGAAATCCTTCATCATCTGTTGGTATTGCTTGATAAGCCAACATTATATAACCGGTTTCTTGATTTGTTTTTATATAACTCGGTGTTATTAAATATGTGTAATCTAAAGTTTGATCATCTACTATATTATTAACACTTCTATTGTCCATATCTGAGATCATAGAATTAATAAGACTACGAGTAGCAGGTTCGTCATTTAGTTTTTCTAATGCTTGTTCGTATGTAAGATCATATAAACTCATAGTTATATTAATAAGAGAACTTTCTGGATAAACAATACTATCACTAGTACTTTCATTTATAACAGACCCATAATCAAAACTACCAGTTGCATATCTCATAGGATAATAAGGCCCAGCTTCATTTTCAGAAAAAGATACCTGAATAAGTCTATAAAAATCACAAGGTAGTTTAGTTTGATAGTTAAAGACTTCTAATATTGGAACTCCATCTTTACCGGTGACTTTGTTTATAAATGATGAAAACACACCGATTTTTTCCAAAGCTTCGCCTGCCCATTCTATCATATCATTAATTTTATGATCTCCTTCTTGAAGATCAAGATCGGCAAACACTTTTGCTATTACACGTTTTACACTTACGTTTTTGTATATCATTGTTTATAATTTAAATGCAGCTAGTTTAGCTTTCTTTAATGTATCTTCTGCTTGTTCTCCTGTACTACCAGCAGAAGTTGTACTTGCTACCCCACTAGCATTAGTATCAGTATTCATTATTGGAGTAATATCATCTGTAGTAAATATAGCTCTCCACAAAATATTTATTCTATTAATTATACCTCTTAAGGTATCCCCGGCTATATTAGCATACTTAACCATTTATTTTTCAAAATAATCATATTCTCCTGTCTTAATTAACCTAGCTAGTTCACGTTTATTAGCACGACTAGGAACGAATCTATACAGGAATGCATTTTTTAAACAATGTGACTTTTTTTTCCATCTAAACATGTATTTATATCCTCTGCTATGTTCATTTAAATGATAAACTCTTTTTCCTATTTTAGAAGTTTCTTTCCAATTCATTTGTCTAGCACTCAAATGCTTTAGACTCATTTTTTTCTTAAATACCTTTATATCACCTAATCTAAATGGCATTTTAAATGTTTTAGCATCAAGTAATATAATATTCATCATCTCTTTATAAAATTCAGAAACAATATCTCTATATAATGAATATTCAATTTGATACAATTCATCATGAGTATCTTGATATCTCTTATAGAAATCAGGCATTGTATATGGTTTCTGTATTCTATTTTTTCCTCTGCCGTAAAACGCCATATTTATATTGGATTATCTGAACTATCATTAGTAGTATCAGAGGGAGTAACTGATTCAATCTTTAACTCATTTGTTAATATCATTTCTTTCAATACAGGTATCATGTTTATAGGAATAGGATATTTACTGTCTTCGTTGAAGTAAGGTTGATCTGTCTTGGCATTAACAAATCTACCAACTTCAGACGGTACCTCAAATATACCACGAATAGTAAGGTATTCAAGTGGTTCGTTATTCCTAACATATATCCTATTATCTTTTAAGAAACAAATTGGTTGAGTAGATGTATATTTCCTATACTGTTGCCATGTCTGCCTACCTTCTGGGACCAACTGTATCTCATCTCCTGTAGGAGAACCTATAAACATAAAACCTGATTTATAGTTTAAATCAATAGTTTTAGGTATAGTCAAAGAAGTACGATATATATATTCATCTGTCAATAAACTATCTGTACTTGTAGCATCTCCAGCTAAATCTATTTTCTCTAATTTAATATGACTAATGACTTGAATATAATCAGGATTAGGATATTTGCCTTTGTCTATATCTTGTTTAAGCAACAAGGCTCTATATTCATGAACCCATGCTTCTAACTGACGCTTAGATATAGATTCACTACCAGATATATTAGATCCTCTAATTATATTAAGTAAATCGGTCGTTATAGTATTTAATGTTACAAACGTTACTGCCATTATTTCTCTTTCTTGTTTGTATATATCTTTTCCATAATTTTCTCTGCTCCTCTAGAACCAAAATAGAACATATATTGAAGCCCCATCAAACTTTTAAATAATTCTATATACAAATCATCTACAACAAAACTACCAAAATTACCATCTGTAATAGCTAACGCCGATACAACTATTGTAGTAAATATCAACGAAAGAGGTCTTATCATCTTTGTTAATTTATTATCGCTTTGCATCTCTATCTTTAGACGCTCTGTAACTTCACTATCTACTTCTACTTGATATGCTAATAGTACTTCTGTTATTTCTTTCTGAGCAGCTAATCTTTCTTTCTTATTAGTCACATTTCTATCAATAGCGTTTCCTATACTGTCTATAATAGCAGCAAAAGTACTACCAAAAAAATCTTTTAAACTAAACTTTGCCATAATTAATGTTTAAAATCATTACGAATATTCTTTATTACAGCAGAAATTACCGTTTCAACAAACTCATGAAATCTACATCTTTTTAACATATACTTATATGTATACATTGCCTCTCTTATCTCAAGGCTTAAATCTGATGTTAACAATTTTCTACTCATTTTATATCAATTCTATATGTGGAAAATCTACAAAATTCTCATCTGACACTATTTCTCCATCTACATCCCAATTTGCGCCCCAACGAACATTGTGAGCGATCTTGCCTTCTGAATAAAGTCTGTTGCCTAAAACAACAAACATATGGCCCACAGCTGCCATGTGAATTTTGTCATAACTCATAAAAGGTTTACCAGGTATATAAATACAAAAATCAAAGGCCAGAGAAGGATTGTAATTGTGTTTACTCTTCTTTACAACTCCATCTACATAAGTAACAACCTTTGATTTATCTACTATGACCCATTGGCCATCTATTTCTTCACGACCTTTTTTATAATATTCCATTTGCTTTTCTACAGGTCTATGCCCTTCTACTATTGCAAAATCAATATTAGAGACTTTTAAAGCCTCATCTATTATAATACGTAAATCTTCATGTAAAGTTACGTATTTTGTCTTAGATTTTTCGCTTAATTTAAACATTTTAATGGGATATTAATGGTAGCAACTTGAACAATATACTAATCAAAAAACCAGCCACTGCACCTCCTCCTGCTGCCATCCATATTAATTTATTAAACCTTGTTTGTAATTCTGTAATGCATTTTTCATGCTGTTTGAGTTGATGAAGTGCTCCTGACGGATTATATTCATTGCCCAAAAGAGCAACTTTTATTTCTGCTATATCAGCTTGCATCCTTTCCCATATCTCGTTTGGAATAGTTTTTATCTTAACTTCTTCTTTCTCCATCTTGTAAATCTTGTTTTTCCATTCTATTTAATCATTTGTAATATCATAGCAACACCACCAACTAAGGCAATGAATCTGCCAAATAACTCTGCACCACATGGTACTTTAAATCTACCTAATACTGAATCCCATA
>Ga0272441_10000895_pt1 | contig 65137 bp, 65 predicted proteins | sample SSMProp6N_FD_193582 | JGI IMG/M metagenome (GOLD analysis project Ga0272441, IMG submission 193582) | Marine sediment archaeal communities from Little Sippewissett salt marsh, Falmouth, MA, United States - SSM-Prop-6N | ecosystem: Environmental > Aquatic > Marine > Wetlands > Sediment ... | reverse complement strand
AAACACATCTTGTCAACTTGGTTCAACATTTCAATTTATTTTTTATCTTTCTTTTCTTTCTTCTCTTTTTTAGCCTTATCTTTTTCTTCCTTTTCTTTAGCCTTCTTTTCTTCTTCCTTGGCTTTCTTTTCTTCTTCTTTCTTCTTTTTCTTTTCGTCTTCCTTATCTTTCTTTACCTTTTTCTTTTTCACAACAGCCTTTTTCTTTTTGCCTTCTTGAAGAACTTCTTCATCATCAGGCATGAATCTGTTAGCAGCTGCAACATAGTGGTCTAACAATGTTGCTGGTTGTTTAGGCATACCTTCTGCTTGTGGATGGTTTACTTGTGAAATTGATGCTCCACCAGCTGGCATTGACGGTGCTTTGGGCATTCCCTCGCCAGGTTGAGGTGTATAACTTAAGGCTGCATTAGATGGTGTCTTACCATCTTTAGGCATACCTTCTGCTTGTGGCATGTTATGAGTCTGAGGTGACTGTGTATAACCACTTGCAGTTTTTTCTTTCTTCTTCATGTCTTTTGCATCAGCACCAGTTGTTTTAGGTTCGCCTTCAGCTTGTGGCATGTTATGTTTCGAAATTGAATTTCCACTCTTATTCACTTCAGATGCTGGACCTTTAGGCATACCTTCTGCTTGTGGCATGTTATGTTTTGAAATTGTTCCACCAGCTTTTGCTTCCCAACCAGTCATTTTAGGTTCGCCTTCAGACTTGTTGCTTGATGTTTTAGGAAGGCTATCTGGTTGACCCTTGCTTGGTGATGCAGGTTTTGCTTTCCATCCAGCTTCTCCAAAAAGAATCTTCCTTGCTGATATAATATCATCATGAATTGAATCGCCTTCAGGGTCATAACCTTCTTCAGCTACTTCTTCTTCATCTTCACCTTCATCGGCTTCCATTGCACCTTCTTCATCTTCCTCAACTTCATCTTCATCGTCTTTAAGATTTTCTTCGCTTTTCTCAAGTTCAGCAATCTGGTCAAGATCAAATGTCAATTCTTCGCCATCTGGATCTTCGACATTAATTGTCTGTTCATCTTCGTCTACGCTAAGAACAAGATATTTTGTATCTTCGTCTTCGCCTTCGATGGTTACTTTATCGCCCTCTTCGACTTCTTCCTCTTTTTCCTCATCTTCTTCTGCGGCTTCTTCTTCAGGTGATTCTTCTGGAACTTCATCCACAGGAGTTTCATCTTCAGGGGCAGTTTCTATTTCTTCTTCTTCTTCAACAACTTCTTCTTCAACAACTTCTTCAGTTTCTTCTTCAACATTTTCTTCTTCAACATCTTCTTTGATATTCTCTCTGAAGTCGCCTTCAATGTCTTCCCATGTGATTGTGTTTTCTTTTTTCATAATATTATCCTCTTTTTGTATATTTTCATTTGAATTATTTTCTTCTTTAGATTCATCAACTGGAGGTTTATTTTCTTCAACTGTTTCTTCTTCAACAACTTCTTCAGTTTCTTCAGTTTCTTCTTCAACATTTTCTTCAACTGCAGGTTCTTCAGGGTCAACTGCTTTCTTTTTAGGTCTACCTCTTCCTTTTTTCTTTGCTGTTTTACCACATGCTTCCATCTCAAGGTCTATACCATCAGTAGCAGGTCCAGTTACAACGACAGGCTCAACAGGTGCTGAAGCTGGAGATCTTCTACCTTTATCAACATCATTATTGATAATAATCTTTATATCGCCTTCAGAAAGTTCTTCAACCTTCCCAACGATATAATTCATATTCTCTTTAAGAAATTCCACATCAACAGACTCAGGTGTCTTTTTAACAAATTCGTTTTGGATTTTGTGTAGTGCATAACTCTTGTTAGTGTACTTCTCTCCAAAGGCTTCCTTAATTACAGCAATAGTTTTATCCCATCTCTCTTTAATTATCTTTTTGGTATTGCTGACATCCTCTTGTTCAAATTCTTGTAGATAATCCAAAAAATCTAACATGTGTAACTCCTTTATTCTTTATCGAAATCTAATTCTTTATCTCTTTCATCATCTTGAAAACCGTAATAATCCTCAAAGTCTTCAAAGTTCTCAATGTCGTTTTCATCCTTATCAATATTATTTATATTCTTTTCATTCCTGTCAACCATATATTTTTCTTTCTACTAAGTATTTATAATATTATCATGTTATTTTTTTCTAAATTAGCTTGTTTATCTAAAATTTGAAGGTTTTTCCAATTAAAACATAATCTCTGGTGATAGCTACATTTAAGATTAAAAGCTGAACATGGAACTATATGATCTATATGATATTCTTTACCACTATAATTATTTATATTAAAATCTAAATATCCATTCTTAATAGCTGTTTCTTGAAGATGGTTCTTTAAAAAGTCCAAAGAACAATCCAAAAGTTGTAAAGATGAATGCTGTCTTTGATTTCTTTTCAAAAACTTTCTTATAGACCTTCTCAAAAGACTAGCTATTCTAAAATTAGTATCCTCCATATATTTTTTTCTTTCATATTGACTAATTTTATCTCTATTATTTTTTCTTTTTAATAATACTTTCTTTTTATTTTTATAATAATATTTTTTAGAATTGATACGCAATTTATTTCTATTTTTATTAGAATATTTTATATTATATTCTTTTACACAATCTTTACATTCTGGTCTTTTATATCTCTTATTTTTGTATATAGTATTATTAGAAAAACAACTAATATCTAATTCTCTACCACATTTTTTACATATCTTAATCATATTATTCACTTTTGTAAAGATTTTTGATATTGAACTTATGAGATATGATCCAATCCTTTTTGTCTTTAAAATTAAGCACGAATACATACTTATTATGAGGTTCAATATCTTCAGGTTTAACATCAATCAAACACCAATTCTGCAAGCAGAACACCGTTGCTTTAAGTCTTAAAATATCATCTTCACAGATGGTATTATAAGCATTTTCTCTTGTTAACTGGAATAACTCTTTGAAATGTGCAATATATGTTTTACCATCTTTTTCATAAAAATAGCACGATGGAAACAAAATTTTCTTTTTTTTGTTGGCTATTCCAATCCGAGAAACTGTTTCGATTATAACTTTCTTATCTGCTTTAAGTTTCACTTCAATCATACTATCTCCTTTTCTATATACTAACTGACAACAAACTTATTTATTATCTTTACTTAATTAAATCTCTACTGACAATCCAATTTTTATATTTTCTATTGTGTTTAATAGAAGCTTGAACTCCACATCTTTGTAAATTATATTGTTTACAAAAATTGTCTAATTTTGTTATATTATTATATTTAATTCCGTTTGGATCAATTAATAAATATTTATATGTTAATCTGTGCGTATTTCCTAACATTTTTTCTTTCATTTTTTTAATAGATTCTTTAGAATGTTTTTTACCTTTATTCGATGGTGATTTTCCCAATCTAGCTAAGCTCATTTTTCTTTTTGCTTCTTTAGAATGGTGTTTTCCATATAACGGATGATTTTTTCCGGCTGTTTTTCCTATTCGATTAATCGATATTTTTTCTCGTATTTCATCGGTTATTTCAGACATTCCTTCACCACCATCTGTCATATTAGTTAAAGGTCCTAAATGAATATTTTTTCTTCCAATATTTTTAATCATTGAAGTTTCTAAATCTAAAGCTTCTTTATGAAACAATGATTCTTTATATTTTATTAAAATTGGATTGTTTTTTGTTATTCTTTTAATTTTTCTAATTTTATTACATTTAAAAGAATTATTATCTATATTATAATATGCTTCATACAAATGAGAATATATTCTTGTTCCTTGACCTTTACCAACATAAAATGGTTCATAATCAAATTCATATTCACCATAATTATGTTTACCTGGTTTTCTTGGATCAAGATAAACATAAACATAATATTTATTAATATTTTTCATACTAATATACTAAACCTCTCGTATAAGATTTCAGAATAGCTGAAGTTACAAGTAAATGTTATTTCTTCTGCTGAACCAGTTGTTAATGCCATAGAACTTAAAGAAAGAAGAAAAGCTTCGGTAAATCTAATCCTAGCAATCAATCTTTTTTGATTATCATTTAAGTGTAATATGATAGATTTAATAGTATATTTTCTTATAAGTTCATCAGTATAATCATCAGAAAGTTCACCATATTTTAATTCTTGCATGTATTGAAATAAAGCAAGATAATTAGACATATCTTCATTTAACTTAAATTCTATTTGAACCTGTGATAAATCTATATTTGTTCTTGGCGCAACTGGATGACGAATCTGAAATGTTTTATATTGGGAAGTTATTTCACCCATATTATAATCTGGTAGAACTAAACTTTTAACAAAGTTATCAAACTGGGCAAGGTCTGATTGACCAGATAATGATGGCATATTTGAAAAAGTTACTTGCCACGAATCACTATGAAACGTGTTTATGTTGAAATTCATAGCCATATTATAACATAGCCTCTATTTCTTCGTCTGTTTCTTTAATAAGATGTTTAAGAATCATATGATCATTTATGTCATATTTATCCGGAAAATAATTAAAAGAAATTTTACAAACATCAATTTCAATTTCTTCGTTCATCAATTCATTAAACTGTCTTATATTTTCTTGGTGTTGTTTAACTACTTCTTTATATTCTTCTTTTAGTTTTTCTGTTCTTTCTCTGGCTTCTTCTTGTTTTTCATTAATATCAAAGACTTCGTTAATACCTCTTTTGATTAATTTAGGATTTCCTTTTTCATCTCTATCAGCACATTCTTTACCTATTTGTTGAAGTTTGTCTTGAAACTCTTGAATACCATCTGGTTCTTTTTGAGTTTCTCTAATGGCGTTTATTTCTGGTTCAAAGTTTTCAATATTACGATGAACTCCAAAAATAAATCTTTTGTCATATTTTTCCTTATCTTTGTTATTAACAATATCGATAAGAAGCATATTCAACGACACTAACTCTGATCTCTTCAATTTCATTTTAACTCTCCTTTTTAAATTAATTAATCATAATAAACTATTACTTTAAGCTTTACTCCAGAAGTTCGTAATTGACTGCCTATTACTATATCAGTCGAATCCTCACCATTGGACAATTGCGTATTTGTATTTGTATTCCTTATTAAATAAACTTTATAATCTTCATAACTACCCCAACCAATACCACCAGGACTAAAATTAGGCATTGCTACATTAATCCAATAATTTGTGTCAGCTGCGCCAAGTGTAATATTTGAAATAACACTCGAATTTCCATTTGCAATAGCTGTATAACTTTTAATATTATCAAAAGGAACGGCTATATTTTGTGTAGCTGGAACACTAGCAGTTACAACATAAGTATACCATTTAAGTTCGTGAGACTGATCATTATCATCCAAAGAGATAATATCATCATATGCATATATATCTCCAGAAACTGTTAAGCCTCCTCTAACTGTAACATTAGATGCTGTTATGTTTGTAATATCCGCATTAGTGGCATTTATATCATCAGATGTAATATCTGAAACATCATGTATATTTCCAACATAAAGATCCGTTACCCAAATTTCTGATATTCTGTAAAAATTTCTTCCAATATAAACTTCTTCATCAAGACCATATGGTATTATATGTGTTTCACCATTTTCACCTCTAGTTTTATATCTGGCTATATTTAATCCAAAAAATCTATTATCATTAGTATTATATGTACTTCCAGCAGAAAGTTCTGGATCATAAGAATCAATAAATATTTTTTCAGAATGGATTTCTCTAAACTTATATTCGTTGCTTCCCAAATTAAATCCTCTAAAGTTTTGATAATTATCTCCTGGATCTGTATAAAATCCTGGTATAATATTTCCCCATATTTTAATAGTACCGGCCTGGATATATAATTCTGAAGCGCTCTGAATATAATTGTTATTAATTATAGGATTCCAAATAGCATTAGTAATGTTTTGTTCAAGCATCCAATCATATTGTTGTTCAAAGTTTGTAAAACCGTCCGTAGTATTAAGTTTTAATCCTGCTATTATAGCCGTATATTTACGCTTCGCAGCTATTACTCCCCAATCACTTATATTAGAATAAACAGCAGAATCTCTAGGAACATAATTAATTTCAAGAGGTCCAAAAACTCTAAATCCACCTCTTGCAACAATATTTGCTGTTGCTGAATTAACCCAGTTAGTAGATGATAACTCTGTTATACCATTAACATCTGCAATATTATTCGTATGTCTTGATGCCATATTATCAGTTGGTTTTGCTTGGTTAGAACCACCTGCTAATATATAAATATTTTTAAATCTTGTTTGTACTACTAAATCATTATCATTTCTAACTATGTCGGCTCCATATACAACATTATGATATGTAGCTGAAACAGGAGATTGATATGTATTAGCCGTTTCATTACCATCATAAAAATATAATCTGCTTCTATCTAATTTTAAATAAAGATCTTTTGTTCTTAATAAATTATAAGATGAATAATCTCCTGATATTTCTGCTTCACCTCTAAATGTAAGACGATTAATAGGTCGAGTTAAATCTCCATAATTAACATTAGTAGCTGATGATTGTGGTACAAAATTAAGACTAATACTACTAGCAGTCTCCTTTGTTAGACTTGTATATTCCAACATAATATCAGCCCATTCGATACCAGTTGTTGCGCCACCACTAACAGTATGATCTATACCTGTTTCGTTTTCATCTTCCATTCTTAGTTGTGGTATATCTGCATATCTAGCACTAGTTCCACTAAAAACTCTACCAATATGCATAGTTGCTTGTGGTTCATTATTATCGCTTTCAAATACACCAACACTTACTTTTTCAGATGAATATAATCCGTTAGGAACTTTTGACCAGTAGTCAGCTGATGTTCCATAGAAAACTGATTCTGGTGTTAATCCACCACTTGCTGATAATGTAAGTTGAATATCGAAATCAAACTCATTTGCACCATCACCAAAGAATGATTTCTTTTGTGGTGTTTCAATATATGCTTCACCAAAGAATCCTGGGTCACCAGTTTGTACTCCATTTACATATTGTCTAGCAAACAATGCTATTTTATTAAATTTAAATGTTCCCAAATCACCTATTATTCTACAATTAAATTTTCCTTTAAGGTAATCATATCCACTTTCTCTAACAGGAGTATAATCGTTAACTGCATACATTTTAGTTGTATCAGCATAGTCGGATAAATTACTTCCAGCACTTGTTAATAATGAAGGTGAAAATACATAATTTCCTGTTCCAGATTGTGTTATAGTTTGACCTGCATATTGATCACTTAGTGTTACACCATTATAGTGGTTTGTATCAACTGGACCTTCTATTTGTGGAGATCCCAAAACTTGTCCGGTAGCTGTAGTTTCTCCAATACCTGATATAATATATCTAGAACCATCTGTTGATGATATTGTATACAAATTGCCTTGATTCCATATAGCTTCACCAAATGGTTGGGTTAATCCTGCGGTCTCCTCGGCTACGGCTGATATAGCTGAAATAACAGGAGATGCAACTTGTGGGTCTATTCTATAATCATAAATCGGAAGAAAGTGTGTAATTGCTATCAATGCGCCATTTGTGTGTGCGCTTGTAACAAAACTTGTTCCGACACTTGTAACAACTGTGTTTGACATTTTTACCTCTCAAATTAATTATTGTATTTTATAATATATTCTCATCCTAGTATTTATAAAAATATTGACTACCGGAAGATCAAATGTAGCTAATCCAACTAGTCTTTCGAAAACTGTATTTATTGGTCTTACTGATTCTATTGCATCAAGAATCTTTTGTCTTCTATCATCATCAAAAGTAATTGAACCTGTACTTTCAATAATATCAACACCTACCGCAAAGTGCGGCGATGCATAATAATCATCTGGAATATTTTCAACGCTACCATTTTCATCTGCTAATTTCCACTTATATATATAATCTTGTGTATAATATGGTAACATTCCACCAATTAAACCAAAAGAATACAACATAACTTTAATAGCATTATCAGTCGTTTTAATCTTATACCATTGTGGTAAACTAGCTACTAAAAATCTTAAATATTTAACAATATCAGCGGCTGATGTTGCTAAATTTTCTGTGGATGCTAAATCTGTAATTGAACCAGTATAAGCCAACTGTTCTCTTGATACATCAACTTGATAACCAAAATTTTTAGCCAATAGTGTAATAAAATCATAATTGCTATAATTAGCATCTTGTTCTATTTTAATTGGTATAAGATCGGGGTCTTGTAATTCTGTTAATCTTTTAGTTTTTTCTAATATTGATATTTTTCTATCATCATCATAAGCATTCGTTGGCAACCCAATTACAATTTTTTGTGTATCATCATATGTATCTGTAGGTATAGCTGAAGTTGCTGATGCTATATTTGTATCTGAACTTTCCAAATCATATGTAAATTCTCTAAAATTAATATAATCACCTGATGTTATATTATCAGCTGATACATATTCACCTGACGTTAGATAATTTCTAGTTATAGTTAGGTCTATTGAACTAAGACTAAAACCATCCTCACCCTCAAACATATTATTAAGATAGTCTTCAAATTGATATAAAAATGCACTTGTATCTGTTATCTTAACATTATTAGGTAAGAAATATGTTAGATTAATTAATTTATTAGAACCATATCTATTTACTTCATAAGGTCCAGTTAATTCTATATATTCATTTTTTAATTTACAAACATCTCCAACAAACATACCTATATTGTAAGTTGCTGTTACGGTATTGCCACTTATATCGTATAATGTTGCTGTAATAATATAAGTATCAGCTGATGTATATTGATGAACTGCTGATGTGTCTAAATCTAGCCAATCATCGTTTCCATCACCAAATTCCCAATGAACAGTATCAATATTTGTACTAGTAGTTTCATAATTAGTTATACTAAATGTTATATCATTATTTATTATGAATGTTCCTGTTGCTGTTATTTCGGGAACTAAATTAAAAGTTATAGGCCATTCTAACCAAGGCGATTCTACAAAACCAGAAGCAACATCTGGTGTAATTTTTCCTCTTGGTGCATAATCTGGTGGGTTTGATTCATAGTATATTTTATTTAAACTATATTCCGTTCCACTAGTTCCAACTATTATAGTGTTTACACTACTTGTCGAACCATCCCCGTGATCAAATTCAAAATCTGTTTGAATTCCCGTATTACCAGCACCATAATCAACAATCAAAGCAAAGTCTATAGAAGTTTGGTCATAAAATGCAATATTAGTATTTGCTGATATATATGCGTTCATTATTTCTGATGTATATGTATCAGTAGCCGAATTTCCACTTATATCATACACAACGGCTGAAACTGTATAACTTCCAGCTGCGCTATATGATGCTACTGCATCATCTTGAATTCCTAGTGATGCTGATGTAGATCCGTTTCCAAAATCCCAGTCGACTGCTGAAATAGTTGAATCATCAAATTCATACCAATTACCTATTGTGAATGTTTGATTTTCGTTAATCAAACCGCTACCACTTCTAATTATATTTGGATATGGATTAATAACTATTGATACAGAAGTTGCTGAACTATTAGGAAGTGAATTAGTTCCTTGTCGTACTATAATTGGATCATAATAAAATAGCAAACTACCATTTGGATCTTCATATGGTCTATCAGACGCTCCATATGTTTTTTCATAAGTTGCCGAAGAACTTGCGGTTAAATCACCATTACCCAAATTAAAATAATATAGTGCTGATACATCTGGATGAAACGAGTCAGCTGAAATGGTAAATGTAATAGGTTGATTTATAAAAGCAACTGTTGGATTGGCTGAAAATGTTACAACTGGATATGGATAAAATATAAAAGCTCCAGGTCCTGTTCTTGGTGTTTTTTCAAAACAATCCGTATAATCATTAGCTGACCAAGTATTATATCTTGTATCGAATGTTTGTGGAACATTAAAATCTCTATAATTTAATTTATGATTTGTAAGGTGATCAATAATATTATCAAAATAATATTTTGTTTCAAGATAACTAGGGAAAGTTCCACCATAATCCCAATCAAATGTACAATTAGTAAATATTGCTAAACTTGCAGCTACTTGAGTTTCAATACTATACTGATCTAACGAGAATAAACAATTAGTTGCACTAAAAGTTCCAGCGCTTATACTATCATCATCAATATATGAATTAACAAAAACACAATCATTAAAATTATATTGTGACGATTTAGGACCTCCACCATAACTTATAATACTTAAATTATCAGCAAAAGTACAACCATTAAAATAAACATTTATCGCGCTACTACCTATAACTGAATTTGGATCTTCAAAAAAGATACAATTTCTAAACTCAATAGAATTATTATTCATAAGTGGAGAAACTGATAAATCAAAACTTATGGCAGTATTAAAAATACCATTAATTATTGTAATTTTTTTATTAGTTGGCGGTGATGATGAATCAGCAAAAATATCCATGTCATAAGTTGATAAAGAAACATACCAAGGCCAATTATCTTCCCACGAAGTTGCTGATATATTAAAATCCCAATTACTGAGAGTTGTAAATACTGCGGCTGTTGAAAATTCTCCCTTTAATTTTAAAACATCACCTTCACTAGCTGATGATGCCCAATTAGCTATTTGACTATAGTTATAAGGGTTGGCAGAAGTTCCAGCGCCAGCTGCATATTTATCTAGATCTGCATAATGGATTGTCATTTTTAATTACCTTTAAATTTTATCTTTACCTAAATTAAGATGAACATAGTGTTCTTTATCAATTTTTTTAATTTCATTTGTTAATTTTGATCTAATCATAGTTTTAAAAATCCATATTTTTGATTTTAATATGTCAATATTTTCAATTTCGGTAACTCTATAAATAGAACTTTCTAATATTTTTTTAAACAAATCATTATTATTTCCATTATAAAACATATAATAATCAAATGTTTTTCTTCCATGTGGTGAAAAATAAACCTGATTATTATCAAATTTTGGTAAACTTTTAAGTTTAACATCAGTATCTATATATAACACATTTTTATGATTTATAGCATAATGAAATCTTATAACATCTGATATTGTTGTATTAATTGCTTTATATTTATGACTATTAAAATATTTCCAAAAATCCTTAGTTATTTTATCTTTTTTTATCTTCTTTATATATTCTTTATAGGGAATCCAATTAATAGAATCATCTTCTAAGAAATTAGTATTTGAAATTAATGTATATGTATCTTTTTTTCTAAGTTGTTTTCTAACACTTTTAATACATGCCATTATTTTCCTATTAGGTTTTTTACCTATCCATATTTGTAAAAATTCCATATTAAACGCTCTCTATAGTTACACAACATCTAACATCAAATTTTTGACCACTATATCCATTATAAATATGTGTTATTGTTGGTGATGTAGTTGTTTCGGTGACTGTTGGATAATTACCATAATCGAAATACCAAATATATTCTTTTACCTTATATTTATTAAAATATGCTCCTCCAAAAGTTACTGTTGCAGTAAAATCAACAACTAAAGGCGAAGTTCCTATTCTTGGAACTCCAACAAAATCAATTTTAATATCACTTGTTGTAAATACTGTTGAACCAAGAGGTGTAATCCATATTGTTGAAATAGGAGCCGTTATTGTTACTGAAACAGGATCAGTTATCGTAACTTCTGGTAAGAAAGAACTAACTGTTATAGTTGATATTGGTGCTGTTATATTTTGTACTATAGGCCCAAAATAAAATGCACCTATATGACCACCTTTCAATTCTGTTTCCAACATTTCATATGCACCTATATCAGTTCCATCAGTAGTAGGTGTATATCCTGGAATAACTTGAGGTCTTGATGTTCCTCTATAATCTGTCAAAACTAATCCACTTAAACCAGTATCAATACACGGAGAATTTGTCCATATTCTAAAATCATCATTTGCAGTATCAAAAAAGATAGGATCTGCTGAAAAACTACTAGTACCAATATTTGTAGATACATTATAACCCTCCGCGACAGCTGCGGAAGTACATCTCCAAAAATCATTATAATCTTCTGAAACACCATATCCACTTGTATAATAAACTCCCCAACTAAAACCTCCCGACCTATTGTTACCATCTATTATATTATTATATATTTTAGCAGTACGATCTTGTAATGCATTTATTCCAATATTTGCAAAATCAAAAACAGTATTATTATAATATTCAGTTGATGCCGAAACCGGAGTTATTGATTGTGTTTGACTAATACCATTATATACTTTTGCTACAACATTATTTGTAATACTACAATAACCATATCCATCAATAGTAATTCCTCTTGCAAGATTTGCCGAAGCGCCTGTAACATTACACCATATCATGCATCCTGATATACAACCACTTACACTTTTATTACCACAATAAATTGAAAAAATGTAACCAGCCAAACTTCCTTGTGATTCGTCTTTATATATTTTTAAATTTTCAACATTGCATGTAAAATCATAATCGGAATCAATGTAAATTCCATATCCACTATTTTTAACTTTTATTGTTGGTTTACTTGTAACTCTATTTGTTCCATCAGTTCCATATGATCTTATAGTTACTGTTCCGCTTTCATTCATAACTAAAGTTATATTTTCACCAGAATCATCAATTTCTCCATCATTAACAACTTCTATAGTATATCCATCTTCAAGTATTCCTCCTAATCCAGCACTTAAAGCTGAAAAAGATGTGAATCCCTTAGATGGTGTATTCCAAGGATATATATTACTTCCATTTGCATTTACATAAAAAAGTGTACCTAATTCAACTGGGTCAAAAGGCGGATAACCCTGAGAACCTACATAGTCGTTATAATCACCATCATTCCAATCTTCATAATCAAATTCACCAGCACTAGTTATTAACATTCTGGATACACCATCGGCATTATAGGCAGATGAAGACCAAAAAGTTGGTCCTCCACCAGTTGTATACCAAGGATTTCTTCTGGGATTTCCTGTATAATAAGTAAAAATCGCACTAGTAGCTGCATCTGTTCCAGCTGCTCTTATAACTATTTCTTGTCCGGTTACATTATTTGTTATACCATGATCAGCAAATACAATAGTTGATGAAGTTTCACCACCTGTCCAAATAGGAATATCATTAACTCCCGATCTGCCAGACCAAGCATAATCTTCTATTGTTGGTAAAGTTGTTTCACTTTCTAATAAAGCAGAATCACTATCATTAACACAAACAAACCAATTAAATGTAAATCCACCGGAACCCACTCCTTTAATAATAGTTAATGCGCTTAGTGAATATAAATCTGATGATGGTAATGAAAGTGTTCTATTTCCTTGATATTCAAAATCTGGACTGGAATTTGGTCCTCCCATTGGCCCATTTGGTGCTAAAACTCGTCTATCTGATTTTAAAACTACAAGACCATTATTACCATCTGTATGTCTTGTAATATATGTAATAGTTCTATTATCTCCAACCTCATATATATCACCAGCATATGTTGGTGAACCTTTCGCCGCTGATAAATCATCATCAATAAAATCTTCATATTTTCCACCTAACCAAGGTGATTCACTTCCAGATACTTCTAAGTATGTTTTATAGAATCTTGTACCGGATACTGGTTCAACATTACTATTAGCTACATACAATTGTCCAGCTGACAATGAATGCTCTAGAGTCTCATTAGCTGATGTTCCAGCACTAAGAGTAACCGTAAAATCTATTTCATAAAAATATCCCATATTATTTTCCTATTTAATCTGGTCTAATATAATCTGGTCTACTATATCCAAACAATCCTGTTTCGTATCCTGGATATTCTGGACTATTATACCCAGGATTAGGTGGTGTTGTTATACCACTAAAAGGTGCTATAATTGATGGATTAGCACTTAGCCAAGTTAAGTTTTGATCATATCCATATGATGAACCAGCCGACCTTACAAAAGGATAGTTTGTTGGTGGTGTCCAACTATATTGGTTATTACTGTCTGCCGATACATTAAAATCTGATGCTATTGCTGTTTGGGCTCTATTGAAAGTGTTATTATACATATTAATCGTAACTGCACTAGTATCATTCAATGCCTCTAATCCAACAATTACAGAATCTTCTATATTAAATGATCCGCTCATTGAACTTAAACTTGATGCAGAATATACTCTACCAGTTTCAAAACCAGTATCTGTATAAATAGTGCAACCAATGATATTTATATTTCCAGTTCCAGATGTTAAATAATAAGCTGATGTATATACAGCTGATGTACCTGATACCGCATCATCATATGGTAATCCACTTTCGTCTTTATCTACTCCAATTGCACTTATATTAATAAAACTAAGTAATCCTTTTGATGAACCTTCACCTGAAACAGAATATGAACAAGATGATAATGGAACAGTATTTGAATAAGGTACCCATGTAGCTCCAGATGTTAAACTATAAGATGCTGAAGCTACTCCACTTAAAATTTCTATTCTACCATAAAGAAAAGCGTATGCTGTAAATGGCAATGCCGCTGCATCACTTTCAACAAGCACATCAGATCCAGGACCTGTATGGTTTGTACCCGATATTAAATCAACATCACCAGTAGTTTCATTATATCTTATTCCAACATAAGAACTGTTACAATCTGTAACATAAATTTTAAAAGATATATTAGGCCCTAAATTATTAGGTCCTAATTGTTCGCCATATTCAACTAATATATGGTTTGCTGATATATTATGAGGTGTCATTGTAAGAAAAGCGGAGACATTATAAAATAAAACTCCATAGTCGCTTGATGTCGGTGCATATGCAGAAATAGTTGATGACAATTCAAGTTGTGATGACCACCATGAATCATATGATGATGTATCAAAATTATCATTTATATAAGCATACGTTGCTGGGTCTGCTGATGTTCCACTAGCACTTAAAACTGCCGAAACTGCTGAAATCTGAGTTTCGTAAATATATGATTCAATATCAGAATTTAAACCCTGATTAACTATGAACATATTTTTTAAATTACTTATTTTAATTGCACTTCCATAATCAACTAAATCTTCAACTCTAGGTTTATTATAATATAAACCACCAATAGCACTTGAACCCATAAATGACATTGTTTCATTCTCAAGATAGTTATCATCTTTAACAATCATCCAAGGACCATAAGCCGATAAATCCCATGCATCAATAGTATAACCAGCTAAATAATTAGTATTAATAATTTCAGATGTTGATGAAATTTCTCTAAATCCTTTAAGTTTATAAGTATCATAATTAACACCAATTCCACCAGAAGTTGTCATATCAACTAATTCACCATAATCTAAAGGATCTACAGTTGTACCAGTATGAGTAGCAGTTGAGTCATAACTTCTATTAATATCTACATATAATATTCTAGTTGATACTTCTTCTATATCTAAAGTATTGGCACTCAATTCAGTTGATTGTGAAGCATCGTTTGTTAGTGTAACTATAATAACATAACTTCCACCATTAGAATAAGTATGTTCTGAATAAACTCTATCCACATATGAAACATCTGAGGAACTGGTTCCATCTCCCCAATCAACGTCATACGTTGTTGGTGATCCAGATATAAATGTTGAAGAAACTGCAATACTATTATTAATATATGCACTAGTAATGGTAGCTGATGTGGCAGTATCTAATGTAACTATTGCTCCCGATAATACTGCATCATACGCCGAAACATCTATAGAATCGTTAACACTATACCAACTATTTTTAGAATATGCTGTAATAGATGGTGAATAAATATCTACTGATGTATATATATGTTCTAAGTATGTTGATGAAACTCCAGCGCTAGTAGTTCCGTCACCGAAATTATAATCATATAAGGATGTTGATGTATTTGTACCAGAAAAAGTTGCAGATATATTAACAGTTAATGGTATATTTCCAGATGTTGATGATGCTGATGTTACCAAATGTAAATATGGAAAATATAATGCGCCTACACCATCTCTAGCTGATTCACCCCAAAACAAATCAGTATACGTGCTATTTCCAGTAGATGATATTTCATTCCACGTAGCTGATAGATAATCAACATCATTTTGGTTTATAGCTGAAATGTCTGCACTTAAAGCACTAGATTCCGTCCAATTTTCATAGAAAGAACCAATTGACATATTTGAATATGCATTATACGCTGTAAGATCTTTAGTAAAAACCGAATTATCAATAGTGATATTATCTGATGTAAGAGTAGTTGATATATTCTCAACAGCAAAAATTGAATTTATTGCTGATAAATATCCATTACTTAAAAGTAAATAATTAGCTTTTAAATTTGAATTAATAAATTGAATATTACTGTTAGTTGCATTTTCATGCACTATATTATTAGTTTCTGCATAAACCCAACAATTCTTAAAAATAAATAATTTATTATTACCAATTAAATTAAAATTTTGGTTCTGACATTGAATCATTAAATTATTAAAAGTAACACTACCAACATCAACATTTTTAAAACTAACACCAGATGTAAAAGTTATTTTAATTGGACTGTTATATCCCGATACCGAATAAATATTGATTATATCAGACAGTCCACTAAATTCCCAAGTTTCATCATCACTTGAAATAACTTTTGTACCTGAAAGATAATAATCTCTATTCCCGAGATCTGGATTAGACTGTGTTGCTGGAACACCACCACTTATACTCTGTATAAACTGTGTATAATTATATGGTGTTAATGATGAACCATCACCATTAGTAACAGATTGTAAATTTACATATAATACTGTTGCCATTTATTTAATTCCTATTAGACTTTATATTCGTAGACTAATTGCACGTCCATTTTTGCTATTTCATTACCAAGACTATAACCACCTCTAATCAACTGATTATTAGAGTTATATTCCGGAGCTATATTTCCACTAGTATCCAACATGTTATATCTTATTATTTTTAATAGATCTTTATGTATTAATCCCATTTCTTTCATAAAATATTCACTATTTGCCCAATTGGTTATAACAGTATTATTATAAGCTATCAAATCATTATAAACATTTTTAACATAAGATGAAAAGAAATTTCTTTCATTAACTGCAGATTTCCAATCGAGTTTATATTCTTGTGTAAGATATGTATATGTTGTAACATTTAATTCACTTGTATTTGGATCTGATTGTAAACCTGATATTAAATAAGTAGCTAAATTATTTTCAATAGCTTCTTTAATAGCATACCAGTTTCCACCCTCGGATCCCGGTTCTGGAAATCCTTCATTAAAATATTTATTTCTACCATCATTATAAAATGTTCCATCAAAAGGTGTATATTCACCTTGAACTGCTGTTAATGTTTGTGGTTCAAAATAAACATTACAATATTTAACATTATTAAACCCATTAATAATATCAATTACATTTGATTTATAAATAAGAACATTATAATCAGCATTTATATTTAACCAATTATAAATAGCATCGGCTATTTCAACTCTTAAAGCTTCTTTATCTGTAAGAGGATCAACAAACACTTTTCCTTTAATATTAAAATTCTGAATAACTGGACTTATATAAATATTTTGAACTGTAATTAAACTTCTTTCTTTTAGTTTATTTGTTACATCTATTATCTTGTCACTTAAAACTACTGATTTTTCCTCAAAACTAACTTCAACAGTTTTACGTGGAGATGTTGGAAATCCCAAAGCATTTAAGAAAGACTCGTCTGGATTTGCCGATAATGCATAAACATAACAATTATCTAATTCTGTATCAACTTTAATTGTTATCTTCTTTTCCGTACTATCATATGTTACTGTAGCATTTCCAAATGCTGGTTGACCATTAGTAGGTGATCCTGTTCTTTGATCTATAAAACTAGCATTATTTAATTGTGTTTGTAATTGGCTAGCAAAGTTTGTAGCTATTTGATCAACATTTGTACTTGTGGTAGCCATGGTAGCTGTTACTGTGGTACTTCCAATATTATCAAACGATTCAGACTTATAATTAACAACTATTGGTTGTTCATCTTCATCGGTTATCAAAGCATTTAACTCATTTACTGTAGCTGTTATTTCGTTACCATCTATCCTATAAAAATATGATGATACTTCATATTCTTTAAGTTGTTGAACAACATTTTGAAATGTATAAACATTATAGTAGTTTCTTTTAGCTATTTCATTTTCATCAAAATCATTATCTAAAACTGTAAGACTAAGACCATTATTTTTAGTTCTTGCATAATATGGTGATTCTGATGTTTGATACATATCTCCAATAACAGTATAAAAAACTATATTAAATAATTTTTTAATAGCATTAACACCTTGAGCTCTGGCTTCTTCTTGCTCTCCCCAGGCAATTGCGTTTCTAACAACTATTGGACTTGTTAATGTTTTAAGATAGCTTTCATAATCTTTAGATGTTACTAATCTATCCAACGAGTAATAAATATTAGGAGCGTTGACTCTTATAGAATCAATATCTTCCATATCTGCTCCACCAATTAAATTACTTTTAAAATAAAATTCAATTTTATCGGTTATATCATGTGATTCTGCATCTTGGTTTTGAATTGATATTTGATTACTAAAGTTTATTTTCTTACCAACAACTCCTGTTTTATTTCCTTTAGAACCCTTTGTTCCCAAATATTGTACAAAAATATTATCATATGTAGTAATTGCTCCTGTTGATGAAACTTCTGCTCCAATAGCTGTATATTTTCCATCTCCAAATTGTAAATCAATATCTTCATTAATACTAGTTCTAATAACACAAAGTTTATTATTAGAAGGGTCTAACAATGAAAAGTTCTGCCAGTTGACAAGAGATTTTCTATCTATTGTATATTCTGTATCTTTAGTTTCTCCAATCCAGACTCTTGTAGTTGGTGGTATATAATCTTCATCTCCATAAATATTACTAAATTCTTCATCTTCTATTCTGTATGATTGAAATTTTCGACTGACTTGTGGATTAGTTAGACCTTCAATAACTTTTTCTCTAATTTCTCCTTGAACAAGTTCAATATCTGCATTATCATCATCAACAGTTATAAAATTAGATTCAAATTCTGCACCAAGAGTATTCATATCTGTTATCATAGAATCTGGTATTGTATATACTAATGTCTTTTTAAGAATTAGATCAAAACCTTCATATGTAAAAACTGAATGAAAAGGAATTTGAACTTTTGTTGCAAAACCAGTATCTAATCCCAAATCGGAAAAATCGCCTTTAAGTTTAAATTTAAGTTTAGCAGTTGCTGGAATAGGTCTTTGGACTACATATCCAAGTTGTCTTGAAAGAAGAATTACAGAACTTCTAAGTTGTGCAGTATCGAAATAGCATTCTTCTGCTCTACGTTGAAGATAATAGTTAGTAATATCAACAGCACCAGCGAATATTTCTATTAACTGTTGAACGATTGCGGATTCTCTGTAATTATCAAATCTAGGATCTGCATTAAGTCTATCCTGAATTTCTCTTACAATATCTGCATATTCGACATTAGTGTACTTAAAATTTGTAGCCATTTTTTATCCTCTTAAAAGTTAACAAGTTTCTTTTTAAATACTGAAGTTACTCCAGTTTTCTTAACATAATATGGAATAATAAGAATAAGTGAATTTTGATCTCTATTAAATATAAGCCTCATTTGTGCTTCAATTACTTGAATTCTATCTTCCCATCTTTTTATGGCAGCTGCTACTTCATCTAATAACTCTTCAGCTAAGGCTGGAGACATATTCTCAAAAACCTTTCTGGTTAAACTACAACCAAAGGTTAAATTGAATAATCTTTCACCATAAATTGTAACTAGAATCATTTCAATACTTTGAGCCAACACATCTGTATCTTTAATCTCTCCATTAGATGTTCCATTCTTATCGAGATCTTGTGCCCAGTTATCTGAAAGTAAAAATCTATTTGCCATAATAATACCTTTATTTATGCCTTAATTATATTTATAATAATTATAAGTTGTATATCTATCTATGTATCCTTTTATATTTATTATTACAATTCAAAAACTGGTTCACCCTTTCTAAGTCTTTCTAAAATTTCTTCTGGATTAATTGCGGCAACTTGGGCATTGATACTTGTTTTCTTTCCATTCGCATAAGTCATAAATGCTGTTTCGATTGGCGTTATCACAGCAAGTTGTGCCGCATAATCCGGATCTGTTGTACTTACTTCCGAACCAGGTAAAGGAGTTACTAATTTTTGTGCCTCATATGCCTCTTCATTGGCCACAAAAGTCGCTGCAGTTGATGGATTATTAGCAAATCCCTCATTAGCTGTCTTCGTTGCCGCCAATAGTGCTGTTGCCGTCGTAAGTGCATTCGTATTTTCAGTAATTTTTACGTTAGCTTGTGCCTTCACAACATTACCTAAAAGAAGAACAAAGGCGGCAATTTTTGCATAATCAACCAACACTTCTTCATATGAAAAAACATCATCGTCATTAAAAAAATACTTTAACTGAACCGCTATATTTACGAGTTTACTTGAAGTTATCTCCTTAATTGACTCTATTCCAACAGTTCCGAAATTACTGGTTGCCTTATTAACCGATGTTATTACATTTTCTATAGCTGTATTTATCTTTGGTAGAACTTCAATAAAGTCTGGGAGAATTTCCTCAAGATAAATAGAATAACCATAAGGTACAATGGTTGTCATGGCAGTCTTCCATATCGGTATTCTCGTAACACTTGTAAATAATTTGGCTCCATTTTCGAGATGGTCTCCTATACTACTCATTAATTCGTCAGCAACATCGTTAACTAAAATCAACGTTCTCATTATATCCAAAACATGAATAACAATCTGAACTTCAGTTAATTCAGAATCTCTCACCAATTTCCTATACACAAAATCACTTTCAGTATTGATTGCTCGTTTAGTTGCCTCTTCAAGATTATCCAATATGTTTGTAACATTTCCTTCAACCCTTGGTAACATATAGTTCGTTTCCATTATCACATTAGCATTCATCAAAACATCTTTGTATATGATAGTCGGAAAATCTGGGTTTACCTTTACAGAATAAGGGACTACAATATCTGGTATACCAAGAATACCATCCAAAATCTGAAAATCAACATGGGTATAAAAGTCCGTTTTAAATTCAGCTGTGCCTTCAATATATCCAAAATACGGTGGAAGCAATGGAACAGCGGCTGGTAGAGTCGCATTATAGATAGCACCAATTCCAACGTCAACTGCAGTTGAAAAAAGCCCATTCATATTCAATAAATCAACTATACCAGATGCCGTAACATCCCAATATTTTTTAAAAGAAACCGTTCCTTGTAATGTCAATTCATCCATTTTATTCAGAACAGCATCTACTACATTATCAACATCTTCGTATGCCGGGCCAAATCCAAAATTTAATCTTGAATCAAAGTAGAATTTGTCGTCAAGATAGTGCGTTGTTGCTTCCAAAAACGGTACACTAAACCAAAGAATAGCTGTTCTTAGTAACTTTCGCATTGCCTCTTCTCGGTCTGTAATATACGCATTATCATCTCTCAATGTCATCGGCATCATATACAATGGAAAATAATCAATATCACTAGAACTCGGCAATCCCACCGTCGAAACATTTAGATTGTCAAATCCAATCTCCAATCCTACTGCATAGCCGTTGGCTGTTAAAGGAATATGACAATAGTTATTGGCATATTCTTTTAAACCATTCACAACCGAAATATGTCCTAAAACACCAAGCCTTCTTGGAATAACATCTGGGTCTTCTGACTCCACAAAAAGTGCATAAATATCAGAATCCGGGATATTAAATTCGTTGAAATATTCGTCTATTCTATGTCTAATAATTGCCGAAAGTTTTTCACCCTCTGAAGTTATCTGTTGAACAGCCATTTAAAACTCCTTAATTAAGGTACTGGAGGCCCCGTTGGTGCAGTATTTCCAGAATGTGGAGCGCCAGTATATAAACAACTCGGTAATGCACATAAAGGTCCACCTGGTGGTGGTATTGGTGTCGCTACAATACCTTGAACTTTCAACGAACCTGTATGATTCAATTTTAAATCACCTACTGTAGTAATAGTTTGATCTTTTCTAACAGTTATTTCAATTGAACCTTCTTTATCTATTACTATTTTTGTTCCCGAATTATGATTAAATGTCGTTTCCTTAGTTTTTCTATTTACAGTTAAATAATCTCCATCATCAGTTTCAAACAAAACCATATTATCTGGATAATCTGTATCCTTTTGAGATGGTTGGTTGTTTTCATCTACTACTTTAGTTGTATAATGTGGTTGATAAATGTCACCTGCATTAAAATAGACTTTTACTAAAGCGTCTACAGGTGGAACAACAAAAGAACCCAATTTAGAACCTACAAAATTCATATCAGGAGTTGCCCAAGGTAAATCATCATTTGGTATCTCACCACCAAAAACACCATATACTCTTATCTTACATCTACCAAGTTTATCAGGATCATTATTATCAATAACTTTTCCAACAAATGTATTATAATAATCGATATATGATTCTCTGATAGATGTACCATATTCTTTATAAACGGTTTGATCCATTTGTTTTGTTAATTGTCTTTGAAAATTTTCTCTAACATTCTTAACCATAATTAATAATTCCTTGGTATAAACTGTTTCTGGTCTGGTTTATTAAAACCGTTTCTACTTAAAAATATTCTTTTTTGAAAAATTCCATTTTCTTCAATTATATATTGAATTTCAGTTATTAAATAGTTTCCAGAATACATTCTATCTGGTGCATTTGCCATTCTAGATTTAATATCCAGTTTTATAGAATCAAACAAATTAACTTCAGCAACTGAATTTATATTTAATTGAATATTAAATCCAAGTAATATATTTCTTAGGAAATAATTTCTAAGATAAGATTCAAAATATCCATCCCCAGTTTCACCATACATGTTTCTATTATTAAAAAAACCACCATAAAAACCAAAAATTGTTTTTCCTTTTAATTCTTTATCTATAAAAGAAAGTTCTGCCATTTTATTAAAATCTGAATACTCTATGGGAACTGGTTTAGTTAAATCATAATAACAACAACAACCACCATAATTAGAATCTTTATTAAATGTTCCTTGTAAGTTTATTATTTCATAAGAATTATACCAAAGTGTTTCATCCTTTTCTTCTGGATTCCAATTTGAAAAATTTTCAGCACTAAATTTAGCTAGTTTTCCACCAGTCTTATTAATTTCTTTATTTAATGATGTATAAATTAATTCTCCTTTATGATTAGCATAAACAAAAATACCATCATTGTGTATATAAGCTCTTTTCACAACATGTTCTATAAAATCCAAATTTCTTTGACCTAATTGATACCAATTCATTTTATCTGATGGAATAACATTTTGTGGATTTTTAAAAACTAGTCCTGCATCGGTAGCAACTTCCTGTAAAACTTGTTCTGATGTTTTCGATGGATAACTCATAGTTTGTGTTTGAAACATATTTTTGGTTTTCAAAAATCCTGTTATCTCTATAAACCATCCGGAATCATCTGGCATAACTGCTATTTTATAATCATGAATAACTCCATCAATTTTAGTTATATTTGGATTTCTTGGTTCGTTAGCCATCTCAATAGAAAATTCATCATTATCTTCTATGGCAAACTGTTCAAAAAATGATGGATCGTATTTCAACTGTAAGTCTATTTTTGGTAAAACTTCATAAACTCGTTCTACTACAGTAACAGATATAATATTATTAGGATCAAGTTTTTTGCCTTTAATAGTAAAACTAAGATAATATTTTTGTCCACCTGGAGTTATTGTTTGTGTTTCTGGCATTATGTGCTATTCCTAGTCGTCAACGATAAAACATTTACATACCAATCATCTATATCTCTAATATCTGGTATAGCAATAGTAGCTCCGATTTCAACATCATTCCACCAATCATCTATACCATTATATTTTGAAATAATCCACCAATATTGAACATCTTTATAAACAAAATATGAAAGTAAATCTGGTCTTTGTTGATAATGTCTAGAAAGATTTATGAAAGTTAATGGTCTTTTAATCTCAAATAATTCCCAGTAATTTCTAACTAAATCATTTTCTAAACGATTATTTACTGTTACCTGCTTATAAAAATTTACTCTGCTATATTTTGCCATAACTATTCCTTAGTTGCATAATTTCTAGTAGCTTTTTCATCTGATTCTTCAAAATATCTTTGTTTTGAAACTCGACTTTGAAAACCAATATCATCAGTTCCCCCAATAATTTTCCTAGAAGTCAACTGTAAATTAACATCAACATATAAAGGTCCATTTTTAGTCATTTCTTTTGAAAACGAAAGATTAGCATTCGTAAGAACCATATCATAATGGTGGAAATATTGACCTATAACAACTTCTAAAGGAACCGGTGCTGATCTAATAGAAAGATAATCTTCTTCAACTTCCTGCATTATATTATTAAATATATTTTCTACTGGCTGGCCAACTCCGGCTTTATCTCCAAGTTGTTTCAAATTCTCTTTAAGATATGTAATTGCATCGGCTGTTAAACCAACACCTTGATTAAGAAGTTCTACAACTTTTTGTATTTGTTCAGGACTATCCTCAGTCCAATCTTTTAATAGATTCAATATGTCATCAAAAATATTTGAATTAGATTCAAAAGGTGTACAAAAACTAGCTATTAAAAATGCTCCTTTTAATGGATCTGCATTTCCTTTCCAATCTACAATTCTAAATGATGGGTTTATTTGTAAATATCCACTTTTTTGATAAACTAACTTTGATGCAAAAACTGATCCAATAGCTGCTCCACCAGCTAAAGTTGATAGTCTAGTTCCTGCTCCTTCGGCTGTTCCTACAAGACCAGCTGCGCCGCCACCTATTAATGGAATACTTTGAACAATATTAGATAAACTTCCCAAAGGTTCCCATGATGCTTGATAGTTGAGTTCTAGGTTTCCTTTAATTATACCAATAACAGAAGGTTCTTTTTGGTCTTGTTTGATTCTTTTAATGGTTGGTTTTAACATAATACAAGAATAACCCGGAAGAAAACCAAACTTACTATCAGTAGAGTTTTTACCTATTGCACCCTTATATGATTCCTCTGTAAAGAGTGACTTACCTAACATGTTTTTTATAAATCCCATAATTATTCCTTATGTTAATTAAAAAGAACCACTAGCACCCATTGAAGGTTTTCTAGGAGATCCTTCTTTAGCTCTTCTATTTCTATCTAATTCAGCAACAAAAGCCTTTGATAAATTTTCAATAGATGTATCTGCAATTTTAACTTCTTGTGTCTTTTCTTCTTTCTTTTCTGGTTCTTTTAAATACTCTTGTGGTAGATTTTTTAATCTAGATTCTTTATCTATACCCGGAGTTCTTTCAATTAACCACTTTCTTGCTTTAACCATACCTCTTATTGATGCATCTAAACCACCACTAAGTAATCCACCAGTTTTATCCACTGTGCCACCAGCAATATCACCAATTATATCTCCCATTCCCCTTTTGAATTGAGATGGATCAACTGATTCACCTGTTAATAAAGCTATATTTTGAGAAGCTCTTCTTCCAACTTGTTTTGCATATAAACTTTTTCCTATTGCTTCTTTTATTCCCTCTTTATCTCCACCTGTAATAGCTGTAACCAAATTACCCCAATATTTTCCGCTACCTCTAGTAAACCATCCGGGACCCATATTATACGTTAAATCTATAACCGCAGCTTTTGCATTTGCATCTAATTTTTGAAAACTTCGTGGAGGATTAGGTCCAAAATTATTTCTTATATTACCAACCACTTTATTATAATCTTCTTGGAATAATCTATCTGCTTCTTTTTCCGTTATTGTTTTGCCTTTTAAAGATTTGCCAGCAACAAAATGTCCATATCCTATAGAATAACCTTTTGATGTATCTTGATAAGCTTTTAATCTTAATCCCTCGTTCCTTTTTATCATTTCTTGAATGGATTCCCGACCTGTTATTCTAGGAGATGTGAAAGACGCGGCTCCAGTTACAGCGTCTACTCCACTAGTACTAACTGGAGGAGAAGTTGATTCTTCTCCTATATCTTTTGCAAAATTACTAATAAATCCCCATGTTTTACCTAAAATTTTAGCAGCTGCGCCACCAGGAAAAGCACCAAGAAGCGCATTACCTATTGCTTTAAGTCCAGCCATCTTTTTACCAGATGTAACTTTTTTAATACCATCCCAAATACCAACAAAAAGTCCAATTCCTGGTACTTTCTTTAATTTATCAAGCGACCATTTAGTAGCTGATAATGCTTTATCTTGAATTTTTTTATCAAGCGCTTTACCACCTTTTAAATCTCTAAAAATCAATGCGCCATCAATAGCAATACTAATAGCAGTACCAACACCAGGAAAGATTGAAGCAATACCCGATCCAACTTCCATTAATCCACCAATAACATCACCTTTCATAAAACGCTGAATACCAAAAACTAAACCTATAATAGCACCAACTACTGGTATCTTTTTAGCCGCTGTTTTTGACACTCCTTTTCCAATAGCTTTTCCGCCTGCTTTTAGTCCGGCTTTTCCTGCAATTTTACCAAATATAGAACCAAAAGATTTAAGCAACCATCCTGCTGGGTTTGCTAAAATTTTAAATGATTTTTGAAAAACACCACCTATAGCTTTTGTAATATTTCCATATTTAAACAATGCCTTTGGAATAGCGGAATTCATGTTCATAACTAAAGCTTTACCAATAGCTGGTAACATATCATCCATTATCCAACCCGTAAACTTATCTTTTATAGTTATGAGTCCTGGTTGCATCCATTCCCATATCTTACCTGTAAACTCAAAAATCTTTTCTCTAATAGGTGCAATAAATTTATTGGAAGTTGTTAACATCCACAATGCACCAGCACCAACGGCTAGCCATTTACCAATATCAAATATTTTTAGAAAACTTAAACTTTCAGATAATTTTTTAAAACTCTTTTGATTATCTTTTTCCATCTCGCTAAGTTGTTTTATTTCTTTAAGCATCAACGCATCATAATTCTTTTTCTTAACAACTTCTGGTTTTTTCTTTTGATTTAGACTTCCAAGATTTTTAATAAATTTATTTAAATCTGAAATATTTTTATTTAATAAACTAAATGTATCAAGAACCTTTTTATCTCCAAATTTAGATAGAGGTCCTGTGCTTTTAGCATCCCTAGATTTTAAAAGTTGTTTAATAGTAAGGAAAGTCGAAGTTTGTGTATTTTCTGTTTTGTCTTTGGTTTTTAACATATTACATTAATCCCTCTGATCTTAACATTTCGGCAGCTGCATCTTTTTGCTCGCCAGCGCCTATATTTAGGCTACTAGTACTATTTATATTTTCATTCTCCTTTTGTTTCTCTTTTACTAGTCTTTCGTAGAGCCAAAGGAATTCAAAGAATTCCAATTGGTCAAAAGTTTGACCAAAAGGAATCTTCATAATGTACGAAATCTGAAATTCAAGTTCAAGGATTTCTTTAAGACTTAAAATTGGGAAATAAGAAAGAGGGGAGAAACGTAATCCCCACAGGGGCTGTACCTCCACAATTATTACATTTTACATTCATATAAGGCTTAATTCCCATTCCATTTTTCTCAATATAATTAGTAATAAAGGAAAAATCTCCTGGATCCATATCAATAACAAACCTATATTTCTCAAGTAAATTTAATTTTTTACCATCAACTTCTTTAATCATTTCAGCAATATTAACAATTTCATTATCAATTTCACCTAATAATTTTGTATTCATTTCCTTAAATCTTTCGATTTTTAAATTATCCTTAACAGTTAAAAAGTTAATTTTAACTTTCTCTCCACTTTTTAATGGAATAAGTTTTTCTGGATCATATTCTTCATCAAGATACTGCACATCCAAATTATCTATTTCAAAATGATACTGCGACTCTGAGTCACATTTTGTACATGAAAAATCAACAACATATCCAGTTTCTCTATATGTATTAGCTCTAAGCCAGAAAACTATAAATAGTTTATCCGAAACATATAAATCGTCTATATTAATACCTTTAATAGTCTTACGCAATACTTCATTAATAACATAGTCGGCATTTGATTCATTTATAGATGACAATTTTTTAATTTCTAAAACCTTCAGCGGTCTTCCATAAATTTTTGTACCTTCAGGATATAACATATATCTTGATGGAATATTATCTATAACCCAATAATTTGATTTATCTTCAGGCATAATCATAGGATTTTGCTCGGCGGCTCGTGCTACAGTTTTCTTTTCCATAGCCGCGATTGATTGCCTTACAACTTCATCTTGTTCGTCTTTGCTAATTGCTGTTGGTTTTTTCGAACCAGATATTGCTTGTTTCAATTCCTGATCACTTACATCTTCAATATTCATAAAAACTTCCTTTCAATAATGTTTAAATAAAATATATAAAAAATTATAATATTAGAAACCGCCGGTAAATACTACCTTTTGTAATGCATTAATAGCACTATATTTGGTAAACAATGTTTCAATTCTATCAACTCCAAATGTTATATTCCTTTTAATACTATCATTAGAATCATATGAATATGATACATCTGTTACATTTAAAAAGAATAAATCCTTATAATAATAATAAAGAATAGGCAATCCATTAGGATCTGTAATTTCAATTACTAAATGCCCTATTCTATTCTTTAAAGGAGCTACATAATAACCATCTTTATCTATTATACTTCTTTGACACCAACTTATAAAAAATTCAACAGTTCCAAATTCATCTTCTTCAAGTTCTACCGATACTGTTAATTCTTTAGCATTATCAACATTAAGAACGGGAAATGAAACCGGAACTTGTCCATAAATTAAAGCCTCTTTTGTAAAACTATAAGTTGGCATAGACACTCTCAAAAAATGATGAGGTCTAATTACAGGCATTGGACCTATCTCTTTTCTATTGCCACCCTTATTAAATGGATTATCAAGAAAAGTTGCATAGAAACTATACGACCTTTGTACTGATTTTCCGAATAATGTCGATGGAAGTTTAAAATATGACATTAATTCAAGCTTCTGAATTCCAATTGGCATATTTATAACCCCATTGTGTTTCTTAAAAAATTAGAAGAATTTTAAAAGAGGGATCTTAAATCCCTCTTTTTATATCATGTTAAACTTATTTATCAATTAAATCATAGTAATCATACTGAAAAGTAACAGCATACTGAACAGCTGATTCATCACTATAAGCAACAGCAACCGAACCAACGGACTGTACTATGGCATTAACAAATCTAAATTTCTTATCAGCTTCAGTTCCATCAACTTTAAACAATTGCAATTCACAAGTTTTAGCAACTAATCCTTTTTTCTGACCTGTTGGAATAGATGCGACATTTGAATAACCCTGATTGACAGTTTTATCACTTGTTCCGAAAATTGCTTCTTGCCATTGTTCTAAGAACTTTTTAATATACATATCTTCAGTTTCTTCAACTGTTACTGCGAAAGTTCCTTCAAATGTTGGTTTGCCCATAAAATACTGAACCATACCACCAAAGTTACTAGTGATGATACCCTGTGATCTTCCAGGAATAGTAGCATTTCTACAATGTACTAAAAACCTTTCGGAATCATATCCATCAATTCCAGCCAATGTTGGAACTTCAATAACTAATTCCCATAACCAAGTTCTTTGTACGTCTTTGAAACCAGCAGCGAAAGCACGACCTTCTATAGTAAAGTTTGAACTTGCCATTTATTTCTCCTTTTTATAATTATTTCTAATTATTTTGTAATTTTTATATATTCCATCTTCTCTAATACAACTTTTAACATATGATAATGGAAAATTATTCAAATTACAAAATTCTCTTAAATTATATGTATTAAAAATTAAAACGTCATCCTTATAAATTTTATAATAATATTTTGAGTTTGAATTACCTTTACCACTATATTTTATACTTCTTTCTTTTCTATTATTTTCATCATTCCAATATTCAAACCATTGTTTACTTTTTTGTTTTTTATAATCTTCAGTTTGTGATTTTCCTTTTTTAGCTTTACTTATATTTATAGAATGTTGTTTTCTTTGTTTTTTTGTAGCTTTATTCCAAAAAGTCTCTTTTATATTAGAACTATCTCCACCATCTGTTGAATTATATCCATTATTTTTACAATCAAAAAATTTAATATAATATTTTTCTAAATCGTTTAATTTATCTCTATCATTTTCTTCGTTTATAATTTCCCATTTAAAATTATTTAAACCATATTTTCTTAAAGCTCTATGAAATTTTAAATTAGATTCTTTTAACGTATCATTAATATGTCTTCTTTTTCTTACTTTTAATCTTTGTATAGTCTGACCAATATAACATTTATTATTAATTAAATTAGTTACCTTATAAATCATCTTTAACCCCCCTAAAAGGTTTTAATTTAAAAGAAGTAATCCCTACTCTTTAGGGTTTCGGGAAACGTATGCCTACGCTGTCCTTCTTTTATATTTTTATTTTTAAGCTATAGCTACTTCTTCAAAGCTAATACCTGTTCTTGTTATAATTGTTCTCAACTGTATAAATTCTATTGCTCTTGTTGGTTGAACATAAATATCGACATTCATTTGATTTGCATCAATAATATCAGCAGTATTATTTGTTTCGTCAACAACTAATTTATAATCAGTCAATCCACCACCGGCTTTAACTTGTGCTAAGAAAGGATCAATTAATGAAAATACTCTAGCTCTTGTTCTAACGGTATTATTTTCGAAAATAAACTGAACAAGACTTGCTTCTACATTATTTTCAATGTAAAGTAAGTTTCTTCTAACATTGATTCTATCCAATGCTGATTTCTTTAACTGTGCAGTTTTCTGACCCCACATGACAAAACCAGTACCAGGAATAAATCTTATTGAGTTAATATTCTTATCATATATTTGACCTATTTCATCAAATGTTAATATTCTTCTCTGATCAAATACTTGAAGTGTTGCTCTGTTGATACCAGCAGGTGCATCCCAAGGATTTGCAATATTATCAACTCTTGCAAATAACATTGCTCCATAAACTGCGTTTGGCAGATAAACAAATCTGTCATTGTATTTGTCGTATGCTTTTGACCAACCACAATAAAGTGCCATATAAGATGGGTTTAAGTATCCATATGCTTCCTCATTATAAATAGCAGCCGCATTATCTTCTTTAGTTGGATCTGCAACCTGAGCAACTGCAATACAATCAGCCCTCGAAGCTGCTATTCTTGCAACTTCTTGTTTAACATTTGTATTCCATGTTGGTGCAATAAGAATTCCGATAGCTGCATTTTCTCTATTTTCAAACAATGCATATGAAATTACCTGGTCAGATCCCAGACCGGCATTAGCAGGAACATTAGAATCTCCACCAGCAAGTTGAAACAATCTATAATAATTAACATATTCTAGATCATTGGAATCCCTTCTTACAGGACGATTAGTCTCAGCCATTCCGTTTCCTGTAACCGAAAATGTTCCACCCGGTGCCTTAACATAAATATAATCTGAATTTCCATTAACAACATCTTCAATATATAGCTGGTTTTTATTACCATCTAAAAGAGGTTCCGTTGTTCCATAAAAAGATTCTACAGGTGTAATTCTAAGTCTTTCTGCTCCAACAGTATCATCAGCACTCAATGATTCAAAATCAGTCCAACTAGCTGTTGATGCTTTCTTAAAAACATTAAGTTTAAATACTTGTGATGCTATTGTATGAGCCGAGGCAGCTATAGCTGATGTATAGTTATCATATGCATTAGCCCAATCACAAGCTGAGTTATACAATTCAACAGTTACAGCAATGTTATTACCATCGCTATCTGGAGCTAGTGCTCCAACTAATAAAGCCTCACTTGTAACTCCTGTTGCGTAAGAGTCTATGTTCTGAATTCTGTCTACTTTATCTGGAGTCGTTGTTGTTGAAGCTGGAATACCACTAAAACTAGTTGAATAAAGTGCGGAAGATCCTGCTATTGAAGAAACTGCTGTGCTTTGATCTGGTTCAACAGTTAAACCAGCGTATGAGTCGCCGTCATTAATATTTCTAACAACATACAAAACACTTGATTCCTTTAAAAACTCAAGAGCAGCGTATGAACCGTATCCGTACTCCGGATAAAAAGCTTTAATAGCGGCACCGTTTAATGGGCTAGTTAAAGTTGCTCCACTAACAAAATATGTTTCACCAAATACATCTATAAATTCTTTATCATTTGTAACTAAAACTGGTCTATTTACAGGTCCTTTGTCGGAATTTATAACTATTCCACCATTAGAAATACCGGCTGGTACTAAAATCTCTGATACGTCGATTTCTTCGCGATAAACTCCAGGTGTTGAATATACTCTTGGCATTATTGACCTCCTCTAAATTTATTTCTCTCTTTAAGCTAAAGCTATATAATCTACTTATCCACTAATATTTATAATATTATCACTAACTATATTTATTATTTTATTCAAATATAAATACAGGGCCATCTTCATCATCTTCATCGTCTGCATTCTCTACCTTATATTTATCATCTATTTTCCTAATATCTGTCGATTTTCCTTCATAATAGTCTGTTATTACGAAATATAGAGCCCATAACATAGAAGTCACAGTATCATCGTTTTCTTGGTTTCCACATTTAAAAACATTTGGTCTAACTTCTTCATATCGGCTCAATTCATAAACAGTTTGTTGATCTACAATTTCCAACCATTCTCTTTCCATATATTCTTTTAAATTTACATTAGCCTTAAGTTTGGTTTTTCTTGTGCTTCTAATTCCCAGTCCTTTAGGGTCAACATTTACAATTCTGTCACATTCATATTCGTACCATATAGTATCACAAAGGGATTGCCCTATGTCATTGTTTTCTATCATCATTTGAGCTTCATTATAATAATCTGAAATTGATATACATATTTGGGAAAAATCATGTGGAGCAATATCATTATTTCTATATACCGCAACTTGTTTTATTTCATGTTCATTATAAATTCTTAAAACCTGAATAACTGAATAATCATTCTTGGTTCCTTTGGCACAATCTATACCAAGAATATATAATGCTTCTTTTACAGGTAATTCATAAATTAAGAATAAGTTAGTCCACTTTGTTGTAACTGGTTGTTTAGGATCAATTCTTTCAAGAATATCCGAATCAATAAGTGTTGATGATGAACCCAAGAATTTACAACTATATTCTTGGTCAAATCGTTTTTGTCCAATATCAGAAATAGTCTTTCTTTTCCACTCTTCATCTCGACCCGGAATTTCCCACCAACCAACTCTAATTGGATAGAAGTTGTTTTTTCTTCTCATTGCCGATGACCAGAATTCATAAAAATGGTTCATGCCCTTAGGTGTTGATACCATTATTATCTTTGAAGTTTTACCAGAAGATATAACAGGATAAGTTGATGCTATGAATTCTTCGGCAACGTGAGGTGGAACTTTTGCAAACTCATCAAGATAAAGTAAGTTAACTGTAAAACCAGTTACTGATTCAGAACCAGTTGCAAATGCATAAACTTTTGAACCGTTTTCTAATGTTATAGATTTCTGGTTCCAACCCCCATCAATTACACCAACTTGAAGCCACAATGGTAAATTCTTAAAACCAAATTTAATTCTATCCAGAATTTCTATTGCTAGTTTTTCTTGGTGAGCAAGTACAGCAACAAATTTATCTTTATTAAATAAAATATAATGCAACATAAAAATAGAAAATATGGTTGTCTTACCATATTGTCTAGCGATCTTACAAATAATGTGTTGTTTTTCTTCTGGTGTTTCTAGGCAGGCTTTAAGAATTTTCTTTTGAAAATCATAAAGTTCAATTAAATGTTTACCTCTATCAATGGTAACAATATAAAAATATTTTTCAGCAAAATAAATTATATCTTTTTTACATTTAATATATTCTTGAATTTGGTCTTCGGTATATTTAAACTGCTCTCCAGCCTTACGGAGAGTTCGGTTTCCCATGTACATGTAATCACCTTCTAAACATATTTAAGGACAAGTCTCTCCCAATTTGGGTTACCGCTTGCAGCTATTGTAACGGCTTTATCAAAAGTTCTCAAGTCTAGGTTGGACTTCATTTGTTTCTGATTCTTTTCCATGAATGCTAATACTTTATTCTTCAATTCCATAGAAACATTTGGCTGAATATTTTCCATGACTTGTCTAATTCTTGCAATAATATCTTCTCGTCTTAAAGTAACATCTATATGATAAGATCTAGATCTAAGAGCTTCATTGATACTCTCTGCGCTTTTATTTGTAATAAAAATGATTCTTCCTGTAAATTTAAATTTATTTGGATATTTCGGAACTTTACCAGTTGTTTGTGATTTTATCCACTCTTCTGATTCATCACTCGGATCAAAAGTAAAAGGAGAATCCCAAGAAATAGTTCTTTCTGGTTTATTATCAAGAGCGGCTAAAAGAATTGAAATACTATTCTTATCTTGTAAAACTCTATCACTATCATCATAAACAATAACTTTATCATTATTATTATAAAGTGTTTGGTATAATGCATATGGAGTTGTTACACCCTTATTATGAATGTAAAAATCTCCTTCTTTACCATATTCATCTAATATCTTAGTTGTTGTGTAAGTCTTTCCAGTTCCGGGCATTCCTGTAATTAAAAGACTATAAACTTTTCCGTCGGCAACCAATCTAACTAAGGAATCTAAATCATCATAAACATATTTTACATCTGCCATTTTAATATTGTCTAGTTTCTTTTGTTCTTTTTCAACATCTGGATTATTATCTGTTTCTGAAGATCCAGGACTTACGTTAATTGTTTCTTCTTTTAAAAAAGATTCAGCAACTGCTTCTTCTTTTGTTTCAACTTCAAATTTACCGGCCTTTGGAACTTCAAGAGTCTTTGCTATAAATGGTAATATAGTCGCGACCGATAATCCTTTTGTTTCGATTCTGACAGCTGGATCTTTTGATTCTGGTTTCCAAATATCAATTGAATCTATTTGACCATTAGCAAAATTAAATCTCAAAGACCTTCCATCTTCAAGAAAATATCTTAATCCTTCACCAGAACCTTTACTGTTTTTAAAATAGTCTACTCCATGCTTCTGATAAAGTTTACTACCAATATTCTTTTCAAGATATGATTTAATTAATCCAACTGCTTTTTGCATATCTTTTTCTTGAAAAGCTTCTCTAATATAATAATAATCATTAAAACTCATGTTATTTATCCTCATCTTCTTCGATGGTAAAGGTTGCATCTACCTTACTAATTTGACTATTCTTTTCTATACTATTAACATAATCTGCTAATGAATTAGCATCTAAAACTATAGTTGCTCTCTTATCACTATTTATATCTCTACCCAACTTATGTTTCTCTAATTCAAGTTGAACAACAGATGTATTAAGTTCTCTTAACTCTTTAAGTTGACCAGCAACTGTTGATGCTAATCTTGCATATGAATCCCAATAACCCGATTTTGTTCCAACTTTAATTTCACATTCAAGTTTGGATAACATAGTTCTTGTGCTTATTATAAGAGATTTTAACTCTTTCTCAAGAAAAGATTGATCTTTTAAAACCAATTCTCTTTTATTTAAAACCAAATCATTTTTCTTTTCTTCTATCAGTTTGATTTGTTTTTCGGTTTTTTCAATTAGTTCTTCTGCATCTTCATCTTTCATTTTAAAAGATGTATCAAATGCGCTTGTAAGACCTTCAAAATTCTTTTCAATGTTATTCATAATTAACCACTTTCATCTGTTGCAGAGAAATTTCTATACCAATTAAATTCCTTTTCACTATCATCATATGTTCCACTAAAATCATATGAAGTTGGAATATCTGATGCTGATAGTGGAACTCCACCAGAAGTCAAATATCCTGATGTACTATATGTTTCTGTTAATACAGATCCAGATGTGAAGGCCGATGTTGCGCTTGTAGTTGTAACTACTGTATTCATAAAATATCTTGTATTAATAACCTTAATGATTTGACTATAAGTCCAAGGTCTGTATAAAAATGCTTCAACAGTTAAATCTAAACTTGCATTAACTTCTCTGCGATCTGTTTCTCCCATATCTCTTGAAAACTCTAATGGAATTCCACCAATACTAACAGGTAAATCTCTATCAATATTCAAAAATGAAAATTCTTTGACTCTCAAATAAAGTTTTGGATTAAAATAAGGAAGAATATTTTCCATTATTTGTGCAAAATAATCCATTGAGTTTGTCATTATAGCAAGGTTAAAATTAAGATTATATGGCGTTGGTTGATAATCTGAAAATATTCTTTCAAGGTCTGTTGCTGTTAAATCTAATGATTGCTGTAACCAATATCTCCATTCATTTACACCATATGCTCTATCGGGGTCATATGTTATACTTTCTAGAGTTAAAGCCATTCGTGGTGTTGACAGAAAATATTTTCGACCTTGTTGTTCAACTTGTGTATATCCGCTAAGATCGGTTGCTGATGTATCAAAATAATGATCTTCTATTCTATCTTGATGATATTTTTGAACAGGCCCAAACGTAAAGAAAACTGGATATGAATCAGCAGATGTACCACTAGAATCATATTTATATACCTTAAGATCATTAAATAGATCCATAAGGGCAACAACGCATCCCTTAATAGTTTGCGGATAATAGTACTGGATCATAATATTTTATTCCACAGATTCTTCTTCGGATTCCTCTGTTTCTTCTTCGGTTGGAAGTTCCTCAACTTCTTCTTCATCTTCAACTTCTTCTTCCTCTGGAACTTCTTCAGTTGGTTCTTCATCAACTGGAGCTTCTTCCTCTGGAGATTCTTCTTCTGCTGGTTCTGGTTCTTCGTCACCGATTTTCTTCAAAAGGTCATCCGAAACTTCTTGACCTCTAACAAGTTTAACAATAGTATCACGATCAACTTCTCTAACTTTTTCTTTGAGTTCTGGATCATTTTCAATCATATTTTTAATAATAGTCTGAACTTTTGTTGTCGATGTAGAAATCTTTTGGCTATTAAAATATATACCACCATCTTCATCTTTATAAAGCATTGGTGTAGCATTAAAGTTTAATGACCATCCTCTTTCATCTGGTTCATCATCTTTATCCATATCCAACGGAACTCTTGTTATTTTAAGATTTGCTGTTCCCCATATTGGAGACCAAGTATCTGTTCTAACACCATATTTAGGAGCTTCTTCCTTGTTGTGTGGATATTCATTATTAATAAACTTTCTAATAACTTCTTCATTAGAAACCTCTGTAAGTAACATTTTATCAACAGCTTCTTCGATTTCATTTAAAATTGACATATCTTTCTCCTTGAATTAGTCTTGTGTTATATCCACAAAACCCAATTTTGTTAGTTTCTTTATATAATTTTTTGTTCTTTCTTCATCTTTAATCTCAGCTATAATAACTTTATATTTTTTGGGTTTGTCTTGAGCAACTTTCATATCTTCTGATGCTTTACTCTCCTTATCTATAAAGTTAACACAACATACTGCATCTTTTTCATGCAATATTGTATAACCTTTTCTAATAGGTTCCATCACAAAACCATCGACTAAATCATCCTTTTCGGAACATTCAACATCTTTGAGATAGTAAAAAAGACCATCAATTAATGACATAGTGCTACTCCTGTATTAAATTTTTATATATTCTAGTTATATATTCTTTAAAATCTTTTAAATTGTTAATAATATTATTAATAATCTTCTAAAGAAAATTCAGCTGATATACCATAATCCTGAAAAATATCATTAAGTTCATTAGCTGCCATTTCAGACCACACACCATCTTCATCTTGATCAGCAATATTTTTTAAATTATTATAAATTGGTACAAATTGTTTAACTATATTTTGAACTTGTTTAATTTGTTGCCTATTAAGAGCATTTTTACTTTCTTTTAAATATTCTTTAAATCCCATTTGTTTCTCCTTTTAAGTTGATATTTTATCTCTAATTAGGATTTACCGCTTTTCGGGAGCTACCCTAGACTTTATTCTATTAACCTTTATCTTTATATTTATCTTCCATTTCTTTTAAATGTGTATAATATAATTTATCTTCTGTTAAATGGTCAAGTGCGATTCGTCTTGCTATCGCATCTGAATCTGTATGTTCTTTCTCGACTTTAATACCCATTTGTAATTCTTTTTCGTCTGGTTCAACAGGTTTCTTGTTATACTCACCCTTAGATAAAAATGAGGATAACAATCCATAAATCATTCTTTCTAGTTCATCATGTTCAATTCCCATATCCTCTGCAAGTTTATGAACTTCTTTATCGGATGGATCTGGATTATTAGTAAAGAAGTCAAAAATGATTCCCATTTTATCATTTTTCTTTTCATCTGCTTCTTTTAAATATTTTTTAAAACTCATTATAACTCCTCTGTGGAACAATATCTCTTATATGATTCCTTATAAAAGTTGTAAACAATTCATATTGTGATGGACCTTTTGTTGCCATTCCTTTTGATTGTTTATCAAGTTCACTTTTTGCTTTATAAGCAAGAGAAATAATATTATTAACAGTTTCCAATTTTGATTCAATATCTTTAATATTTTCTGGTTCAACTGGTTTAATCTCATCACTATTTGTATCAACATAAACTTCAAATGTTCCACCATCATCTGGTTTTAAAATCATTTTTGGAGAATCAGATGAATCAGATGCTTTTGTGTTTATAATGATATGTTCTTTTCCATTATATAAAACTTTTTGACCTTTATAAAATCTACTATTTTCTCTTATATATTCTTTGAAACTCATGTGTTCCCCTTAACTGCTTACTGGTGTTGATGGATGAGTTGTCGATGGCACTACTACTCCTGCTCCTTTAATCGAATCATATAGTCTTTGTATATCGGGTAGCACACTATCTACAATTTTATTTCTAACTGTAGCAATTGGTTGTGCAAAACTAATACTTCCAAATGATCTTGTTCTATCTTCTCCGGTTGTCATTGCTTCAAGTTCATCCAAAGTATTTAATATTTTTTGAAAGTCTCCTAAGATACCATTGACCTTTTCAAGAACTTCCATTGGATTATCTTTTTCAGTTAAATATTGTTTAAATGACATTAGTATCTATCCCTTACTCTGTCTTTGGATCTCATGAGTTCTTCATGTGTTTCATCTGATGCTTGGTATCCTTGTCTTATATCTGCCTTATCAAGTTGTAACATTGCTATCTGTTTTGCTTTATCAAAATCTTTTACAATAGCAACTACATCATCAGTTTCTAAACCGCCACGACCTTGAATCATTATAGATTTAATAGTAGCTGGAAACAAAACATCAATAAGTTCAGAATCCGGTGTTGCTTTTGTAACAACATAAAACATTCCTATATCATCAACATCACCAGGATTATTATACTTGACTGCATCCTGTCTTGACATAACAAATGGATCTTCTGTTTCTTTTAAATATTTTTTGAATGACATATATTCTCCTAGTCTGTTGCTTTCTTTGTAACTTCAATTTCTTTATACTTTCTCTTAACAGCCGATGCGACTTTCTTCTTTAATTGTTCCAAAGAACCTTTATACCATTTAGGTGATTTCTTATACTTATTTGCTTGTGATAAAGCATTTCTTGCCTGATTCTCACTATTGATTGGAAAATGATCCTTATCGTCTGTTACATCTTTAGAACCGGCTGGGAAAACTACATCGCCACGATTTCTTACTTCTGCTTTTGGATCCTTCTTCTTTGTACCCTCAGTAACAACTTCTTCATTTGTTGATTCTTGTTTAACTTCTGGTTGAATATCTTCTATCGTTCTCATTAATGAATCGAATATTGACATAATTTTCCTCCTACTAAATTATTATATATAAGTATTTATTATATTACTCAAATTGACTTTCTAATATTTTATCTATCAATTTTATATCTCTAATTCTAACTAAATCTATATTATTATCTTTACAATATTTATTTTTAATTTGATCGGTTAATATAGTTTGTTTAAATCTTCTAATTCCACCAAAATGTTTTATTGGTTTAATATGTTGTTGACCATCAAATTCGATACAAGTATTATATTCTGGTAAATAAAAATCAAAAGGTAATAAGTTTTTTAAACCCCTACAATTTTTAAATTTATATTGTTGTTTAAATTTAATTAAATGTGAATTTAAATAATTTTCTATTTTAATTTCTCCTTTTGATATTTTACATCTCGGACATCCATTTTTATTTGAAATACTTATATGATTGTTTGGTGACTGTTTAAATATTTTTTTACATTTGTTACATATTATTTTAACATTAGTTTTATTATTAATATATTCAACCAAACTATAATCATATTTATCACCATGAACTTTTTTAGCTTTCTGAATAAAAATTTCTAAACTATCTCTATATTTTTCTGATATATGTTCGTTTCTACAATCCCAACAACCATTCCCTTTTAAATGTGACATGGGTACTTGTTCAAAAACTCCATGTATGGGGCAAATAATTTTAACTTTTATTTTATTATTAATATATTGAACCAAACTATAATCATATTTATTATTATGTATTTTTCTGCTCTTTTTAATAAATAAATTATTATTTAATTTGAATTTTCCACCACAAATAATACAACCACAACCTTTTAAATGATCTCCAGGTCTTTGTTCAAAAACTCCGTGTTTTTTACAAACAATCTTAACTTTTTGTTTGCTATGTTTATAATCAACTAGATTATAAACATATTTATCACCATGAACTTTTTTAGCTTTTTCTATAAATTCTTCTTTTTTCATAATTTTTAAAATAATATGTTATGCGATATAAAAGTCAGGAGGAGAACTTTCACTTCTCATCCACCCCAAATATCGTTCTTCTTCAGCTTGACCTTCTGATAATATTGCACTTCCGTTAATACTCAATCCATCAGGCATTGTTCCTTCATATTTACTGATGTTTCTTCCCCATTGTATCTTTGCTCTGGCAACTGCCAATTTTCTAACTAATTCATCATTAAATAGATCTGTAGCTAGATTTCTTCTATAAACAACTAGTGCTCCCTGAACATTTGTAGATGGAGTCGGAACAACTTTAATAACTCTTTTATTTGGTATCCAGTTAGCTATATAATATTTTCCAAATGCTTCTCTAATTTGGTCTATATACATCATCGCAACATAAAAATTACTCAAGGTCATTCCTATTCCAGCATTGTCAACTGGACCTCCAGGATAACCTCCTTGAGTAACATATTGGTCATAAAGTAGTATGTGAGTTGGACTGAATAATGTGTTTAATCCATCAAGACCATCTCTGACTGAAAAATCATATATAGCCTCAATATCATCATAATATGCACTTGTTTTAAAATCCATAATGGCTGAAGAAGCATACTCTGATACACCAGCAGAACATTGGAAAAGAATAATATCCATGTAACTACCTCTATCATAATTATAATGCCAAAAATCTCTTATTGTATCTTCAATACATAAGTTTAACTGGTCTTCAGTCATTTCAACATTTATAACAGGGTGGCCTAATTTTTGTAGAATGTATGTTCTCATTCCATCCCACGATGTAATTGATACCATTGCCATAGTTTATTCCTCTTTTTTGTTTCGTTTTTTTGTTAAAGCTTTTCTTCTCTTTGCTTTAATTTTCCTGCCTTTCAATGGCTTTTTCTTAACTTCTACTTTTTTTTCAACTGGTTTTTCTTCAACAAATTCATCATCTTCAAGACTAATCTCAACTATTTCAGGTTTAACTTCAGTTATTACAGTTGTGGGTATCAAATCTGTATTTATTAATTTGGGTCTGGGTGGAACCAAAACTCTAAAAACATTATCATATTTCTTACCCTTAAACAAATCTAAAAGTTCATCTGGAACCTGATGTGGTCTGTTATCATTCGGGAGTATCACAATTCTACCATCAGTCAACTTAACCTTATAGGGAAAGCCAACAATATTAACAACTACCATAATAAATCCTTTCGTTTCAATTTTTTATATCAATCCCACTACTATTTATAATATTATGCAAATAAAAAAAGGGATGGAAGTTAATCCATCCCTAATTTTCAATACTACTAACCAATTAAATATTCCACTCATATTTTAAATTACCTGAATCATATATTCTATAAAAATCATTTTCTAGCATAATATCATGTTCGGATTTATTTTTATCAAACCCTTGTTTAACTAAAACATCCTTTCTATATTTAAAACGATTTTCTCTACATCCATCTATAATATAGAAATAGTTTGGTAAAGTTTTTGTAATTAATTTAAAATTCAATTTATCATACAATGTTTTACTGTTGTTCATTGTCCAGCTTCTATCGGCATAACTAATTATTTTAATTGGATTATATTTTTTAACAAAATAAATAAATAATTTATTAGCGCCTCCAACAATAGTAGTATTAATTTTATTACAAAACCTCAATAACTCAAAATATCCTTCTTTACTTATTTGACCTAAATTTTTTCGCAATTTACCAAAAGTCATTAAAGATACTAATTCATTATTATAATATAAACCTAAATTATATTTTCCAATATTATATCCTTGAATATGATTTTTAATCAAAAATATTTTATATTCTTTAAATTCTATTTGTTCTTTAATCTCACATTCTCTAGCATAAATAACTTTAGATTTTCCTAATAAATTTAAAATACGACTTTTAACTATATCTTGTTTATACAACCAATCGTCCTCGTAAATATGTATTAAATGTATTTCTTGTTGTTCGCATAAATTAGTCTTATTTAAATGATAATTTTTATCCTTCTCTAATTCACAATGCCAATATAAACCATTAAACTCAAAAGCCAATTTAATATCAGGTAAATAAATATCTAATTCATAAGGTGATATAATTTGTTTTGAATTTTTAATAATTTCTTTATTATAATTATTTTCAATAAAATTTAATAACTCAACTTCTATATTAGAAATAGGTTTTTGATATGGGTTGCAAACATTACAAACTATTAAATTTTTTATTGATCTTAATCTAAATAACTGGGGTTGTATATTAAAATCATTATTACAATTATTACAATGAAATATATAATTATTATCTTTAATTTCTTTAAATATTATTGGTAAATTAAATTTTTTGATTTTTTCTTCAATATTATCTATTTGTCTTTTTTTATTACTTTCTTTAAAAATATTTAAAACTTTTGGATGTAATCCCCCATATTTTTGTATGTTTGTTATTTTAGCTTTTTCTGGATTAACATATTTTTCATTCCCGTATTTAATTAATTTTGTATTTCTTGATTTATTTTTAAAATCAGATGATTTATTATGACAAGATACTGAACAACATTTCGCATAACCTTTTAATAATCCGTAAAATTTTGTATCCTTACCACAAACAACACATTTTCCTTCATTAGCTTTTTTAATAAATTTATTATAATAATTAACAACTGAAATATTATGTTGAGATAGAATATGAGATGAAAAACCTAAAGGTATAATATCTTTATTACAAATTTGACATTTAATCTTCATTTATATTTTTCCTATTTTTGTTATAATAATCATCAATTATATTTCTTACAACGGCTGTAAATGTTCTTTCTTCTTTTTCTGATTGTTCTAATATTTGTTTATATTCTGTATCAGAAAAACATATCAATTTATTTTTCATAAAAATCTCCTTTCTATATAATATTTATCATTTTATTTATATAAAAATTATATAAAAAATTTTAGCTATATAAAAAAGGGATGGAAGCATATCCACCCCTTTATTTTCAATACTTCTTATTAAGTTGTTACTCTATATTAAAGAGCAGCTCCTGCAATAAGGTTAGCAACATTGAAGAACGGAATCAATCTGTAATAACGTCCAGCTCCAAGTAACGAGTTGGTAATGGCGTATCTTGCCATAGTTCCGATACGAGGTGCGAAGTCATCAGGATTGATAGCTCTCATTGTAAGACCCATGATGTAAGGGCTAAATATGACACCAGCATCGCTGATACCAGGTCCCTTAAATCCAACAAGTGCATACTCTGTCTGTGCATACTGATCTCTGTAAACATCCAATGTTCCGTTAAGCTTACCAACGGCAGCCATAACATGAGTTGGGTTCACATTCTGAGTGAACTGGACAAACTGGTGACCAGCACTCTGAAGTGCAGTAATGATACCAGGAGATGCAACACAGAAGTTACCTGGACCTCTACGAGTCTTAATTGCAATCTTATTCTGCTGATAGATGATTGAAGCAATGATGTTCATGTATTTTTCACCAGACCATCTGCCGTCAATACCTGTGCCAGAACCTGTAAGGTCGATTGCACTAATAACCTCTCCGCCATTTGCAGTATCAACAGCGGCGTCTTTAACTGCGGTAAGAAGTTCTCTGTCGAGTTCGGCAGTTACTTCATACTGCAAGAAGTTAACCATTTCACGTTCAATGTCAAGACCCTGCATAGCCTTAACGTCCTGAGCGGCTTCAAGTGAGAAGCTAGCTGCAAGTTTTCTGGTTTTTGCTGTAATAGCAAGCTGGTCGATTCTCATGTTAAGCTGTGGCCAGCTACCACAACCTGTACCTGTACCGGAACCACAACCGGCTGAAATTGTCCAGCCTTCTGCGGCTGATGTAGCAGCACCAGTTCCTGAAGTGTCTTTGACACCATCAGAAGCCGATGTGTTTCCACCAGTTCCCTTAAGAGTAGCAGATGTGCCCGGCTGTGAGCCAGAATATCCACCATAATAAGGTACGTCATCCCAAGCAGCTTCGTTACCTTGACCATCTGCATAGATTACGCGAAGTGCGTATGCAAGACCAACAGGTGTTGACATTGCCTGCACACCGACAATCTTATTTGCAAAAAGGTCCGGGAAAGTACGTCTAACAAGGGCAAGTGCGATCGGACGGAACTTCCATGAATCAGCATCGGCTACACCGTCTGTATATCCACCGAGAGATCCGGTATTAATACTTCCAGTTGAAGCTTCTGTAATAAGCTGACCAGAGAAGTCTTTCTGTTCTTGGTTCTCAAGAAGAACGGCCATGTTCTCTTTAACATCTCTATCCTTGATGTTTTTAACAGAGATTCCACCCTTCTGAGATGACCATTTCTCAACTAATGCTTTTTTAGATATTGTCATAATGTCTCCTCCTCTATAAAATTGACAAGACGTTCTATTTTCTTTTTGATTAGTCCATCATAAATCTATTAGCAGCTTCTGCTAATGTAGGTTTATTCTGTTCCTCTTTTTCCTCTATTTCTTCTTTTTCCTCTTTGATGACTTCTTTCTTATCTTCAGGTGCTGTACCTTCTGAAAGAACTGAATCTATTTTCTTTGAAGTCTTTTCCTCTACCTTTTTAGGTTCATTAGACTCTTTGACCATAGAAACGAATTCATCAATAGTTTCTTTAATCTCGCTGAAAGGTTTGCTCTTAAACATCTTCACAACTCTCTGTTTCTGTGAAGGTGTAAGACCTTCAGTCTTTTCTGAAATAAGCAAGAAAGCTGCTGATTTTTCAAGTCTTTCCTCAGACTCAACAATTTTCTTTGTCATTTCTTTTACTTTCTCCTGAAGTTCAGCAATATCAGCATCTTTCTTTTTAAGAAGCTCTGAACCTTCAGAATCAAGATCAACATAATGCTCTGAAAAAAGTTTCTTAATATTAACAATAAGAGGAAGTGCAACTTCGTTTACTGCAATCTTATTAAGAGTTTCATCAGAGATTTGTTCTGTGATTACATGCTCAAGGTAGCTATCAAGCTTACTAACAATTTTCTTTTCAAGATTATTGAGCTTTTCATCGTATGACTCAATGATAGTTGCTTTTTCATTTTCAACTCTTTCAACAACTTCTTTCTTGCAATATTCTTCTGCAAGTTCATCATACTTGTTTTTCATTTCTTCTTCTCTCAAGGCTACGCGGGTGTCAATCAATTTCTGAATGGCATCCTCTAAAACCTTTTGATCGGAAGGAGTTAACATTTCTTTAATTTTATCGGTAATCTTTTTTGACATAATTAAATCTCCTTCTAATTAAGACTTTATCAATTACTTATATTTATATTTTTAACCTTATAAAAAATCAATAAAAAAATTCAATTGGTTTTTTACTAGTTATCCCTTTATTTTTCAATTACTTTTTGCCATTTAACTTGTTTAAGAAATTAGTCATATGCTCTAACATTAATTTTGAACTAGCATTTTTATCGACATCTTCCTTTAACTCCTTAACAGCCTTCTCAACTAAGTTATCTTTTTTAACCTGCTTTTTCACTTTTTCAATAACTTTCTTCTCGGTATTTTCCTCATTCAACTCCTTCTTTACCTGATTATCTCTTACAAGTCTGCATGTTCCATCGGAACAAACCCACTTTGAACCCTTAAGAATCCAATCTGTATTCTCAACAACTGAATGTACAAATGCTTTGGGTGCTGAAGGGTTGTTAACCAAGTCTATAGAGATAAGTTGAAAATCTTCCTTAACCATGTCATTTTCAAGAGATCCAACACCTCTAGTTGACATACCAAGAACGATGCCCTCATCAACAAGAGCTTTAGCTATTCTTCCACATGGTGTATCAAGCAATCTTGCTTTTCCTTTACCATTGTCACCCTCCATCTTTAATGAAACGATAACATGTGAAATCCTATCTAAATCTATGTTTGGAGTCTCGCCATGGTCTAAAGTTCCAACTGCAAGGTTGTTAGAAACCTTTTCTTTACAATAGTTTCCAACTTCTCTAACAAGAATTTCGTGAGGATAAATTCTACCATTCCTATTTTTAACACCTGCTTGAAGCATGATGCCTTCAAGATAGTATGCTTTTTGTTTCTTTCCATCAACCTCTATGTCTTCTTTAATAACTTCAAGATCTCTGAAGTCAATGAATTCTCTGAGTAATTTCATTTTATTTACTCCTCGTTTTTAATTGATGTAATCTCTTTCATCTTATCAACATCAACCCCATTAAGATTTGCAAGAACGTCTGTTTTCTTATCTTCAATTCTTGCTTTAACCTTATCAGCTGCGAGTTTTTCAACGTCTGCCTGTACTGAAGGCCACTCATCTTTAAGAACTCTTTTAATAATTGATTCCATAAAAACCTCTCTATGTTAAAATTTTAGACTTATAACTATTTATTATTTTCTTACTTAATTAAGTCAATGTCTTTATTAAACCTATCTTTAATATTTTTATCAGCATCTTGCCAGTCATCAAAAAGACTAGTTTGTTTACCATGTCTTCCATTATTTTTATTTCTATATTGAGTTGATTCAGCTGGCGCGGCGGCGGCTTCGGCTCCCGTTTCAGGTGCTGGAGGTGCTTCTCCACCGGCTTCCATTCCTGCTTCCATGCCACCAGCTCCGGCCATTTCAGGTCCGGCTCCAAATTCGCCTCCACCCATTTCGGCTCCGCCAAATCCACCTCCAAGTTCAGCACCAGGTGCAGCGGCTGTAGGTGTTTGCATTTCTTCTTTCTTTATCAATTTTTGGTTTTCAATATAGTCATCATCATCCATTTTAAAGAATTTTCTAAGTGCAAATTCTTTTGAGAATAATCCACCAGGATTATTATTCTTGTCATAAATATATGTTGAGATTGATGCAAGAACTCCCATCTTTGCTTCAACTAATTCAAACTCTTTATATTCTCTGAATAGATTAGATTCAGTAAATTTAACTTTGAAATAGTCCTCATCAATATATCTTTCTTCTATTCCTCTAAGTCTTAACAATGTAATGAAAGGGTCAAGAAGAATATATTTAAATCTATTCTGAAGTCTTTTCACAAAATTAGAAAACTTAATTTCTTCTCTTAATATTTCACCTGACTTACCACTTGAATACATTGCTGTAGTCGGTTCTTCCCAACGGGAACGAGGCAGTTTAAGAGTCTTGTAAAGTTTCTGTAAGAAATAGTTTATGTCGTTAAGTTCACCAAGTTGCATTCCACCACCGATAGTTTCAACTGTTGTTCCCTCACCATTTTCATTTCTTGTGAACCAGAAGTCTTCGGTAAGTGACTGAATGTTCATTGTTGAATCTATTTCACCACTATCGGCATTGTATATAATTTTCTTTCTATATCTCTGAATAAGACCTTTAAGATATTCTTCTGCTTTTCCTTTTGGCATTCTACCAATAGCAACATTCCACACTCTTCTTTCAGGTGCGCGAACAAGTCTATAAACAACAAGAGCATCTTCAAGATTTTTTAACTGATTATAAGTTCGAATTGCTGATTCAAGATAACCTCTTACATCAAGCATGTTTGCGCCATAAAGACCATAGTTAACATATGAAATCTGGTCTTTATCAAAGACTATACTTCCTTGTTGTTGTTGTCTAACATCTTGTGCGTTTGGGTTACCAATCTTAGTCTGCATGTATCCAGCGATTTTATTTTCTTGATAGACTGGCATCATTGTATGTGCGGGCAGAACCTTTATTCCTATTATATTGTTACCTTCTTCGTTAAGAATTAATTCGATATATAGTTCTGCTTCTATAAGCCATTTTCTGAATAAATCCCATCCTCTTTCATTAAAAGCAAAAACCGTGCTGACAAGATAATCCCAAATATCTCTAACTTCTTCTTCAACATGAGTTGGCATTTCTTCAATAACATCAAGGTCAACAATATCATTTTCATCATCGTTGACTACAGCTTCGTCACAAACGGCATCAAGTCCATCAGAAACTTCTGGGAAGAGTGCCATCTCTTTATATTTTTGTATTCTTCCATGTTTGTTTGCAAAGTATTGTTCAAAAGAAATTCCAATGTAAGTTACAGCCGAACCCGGCGACATTAGATAATCATAGTTAATATAATTATATAAGTCGATTTGTTCTTGGCTGACACCAACAGAGTTTTGAATTTGCTCTTGGTCAATTCTTTCTTCACCACCACGAGCGGTTCTAAAGAATTTTGCGAATGGGTTGAACTGGAAAACGCGGTCGAGAAGGCTCATTTGTTAATCTCCTTTTCAAGTAATTTATCAACTATATTTATATTCCAATATGGTATTCTGATTAAATCAATATTTTTATATTTACAATAATTATTCTTAATTTTATCTTTTTTAACAGTTTCGTTAAATTGTAATCTTGCTTCTTTTAAATTCATTCCATTAAACCTAACTGGTTTAAAATGTTGCTTGCCATCATATTCAATACAAGTATTATAATTTGATAAATAAAAATCAAAAGATAACGGTCTTATATCTCTACAATCATTAAATCTTTTTTGTGAAATATATTTAATATTATTATTTATTAACCAATTTTTAATTACTTTTTCCCCTTTAGACCTATCACACCCACACCTTTGACCTAATAAAAAATTAGCCAATCTTATTTTAGATATATTACCACACGAGCATCGATATTTTAATAATTCATCATTTCTTTTATATTTATTACTTAATAATTTACATCCTTCTTTTTTAAAAATTTCTTTAATATCATCTAAATTATATTTAATATTTTTGGGATTTAATATATTACTACATTTAGTACAAATATCTCTAGTCCTATTATTCTTAATATCATTATATTCATACCAATAAACTTTATCTATTTTTCCACAATTATCACATTTTCTATCAACTAAAACTGATGATCTAGGTGGTAAATCGTTTACGTCAACTAAAATACTAGAACCTCTTTTAACTGTCATTCTATTCCAATTATCTAAAGATTTTGGTAATTTATATCCTCTATTTTCCCAATATTTCATATTACCTATAAGTTTAATTTTAACTTTATTTGAAATTAACATTTTAAAACTCTATTCAAATAGTTTGTCAATATAATTGTTCACATTTATAGATTCGTTCTTCTTTTTCTTCTTCTTCTTTTTCTTCTTTTTACTGGAAACTCTAGTTCTTTTAAATAAATATGATGAATCGGGTTTATATTTTCCCAGAGTATCATAATTTGGTTTCTCACCAAGTTTAGCAGCGAACTGACCTCCGACACTTGCAGTTGTTATTCCACCCGTACTCATTTCATTTTTTTCAAAATAGTTTATAATTGATTGCTCAAGATCTATTCCAGAATTTTCTTCATATATTGTTTTAATAATTTCATTTGCTTCTTCAGTTGTAATATCATATCCTAGTTCTTCTGCAATTCTTTTTGCATTCATTATATCTTCTTCTGTTATTTCATATGGTTTTCTGGGTCCTTGTCTATATCCAAATCTATAACTAATTGCATTTGATGTATTTCTAGCTGCTCCAGGACTTTGAACTGATGGATATGAAGGATCTAATGACATACCTGCAGTTGGTTGATTATCTTCTTTGACATTCATTGATGCCGAATATCCCAATTTCTTACTCATTTCTGCTTCTTTTTCTTCTGGTGACTTAGCTTTCATTTTATTAACTTTTGCTTGTTGATATTCCAATTCTTTAACTTTAGCTCGTCCAGATTTAGTCATTTTGTTAATTAAACCAACTTCTCTTTTAAGTTTTTGTAATTTTCTATTTTCGGCATCTAAACCAGCATCATAAGCGGCTGCGCCTTTTCTAATAACTTCAGCATCTTCTTCTTCTATAAGTTCTTTCAAAGAATCATTTAAATATTCTCTAATTTCTTTATTCATCGTTATCTCCGTAGTCTTCTAATAACAGTAGTATATCATCTATATTTATATTATTATTTTCTAGTTTCATTTTAACGTCTTTCTTAATTCTTCTTATTTCAGAGCGTTGCTCTACAGTTCCTTTAACGATTAGTTTATTGTAAAAATCATTATGTAATGTTTGTGTATATAAAAACTTATGAAGGTTTACTAATCTACCTCCCAATAATCTTTTAAGTTTAAAGACAAACCTATCCAATGGCGTTAAGGCTGCTAGTTCAGTTTTAGTCTGAGGGTCTTTAATTATCTTACCAGCGGCATTAACTAGCTTAAGCTTATAAGCTTTTGTTCTTACAATTGGAAGAACTAATTTCTTAATAAGCATATAAAGTAGAATGGTATCTACATTTCTTTTATGCTCAAGACTTGCCATATTATGAAACTACTGTACAACCTGTTGCTAATGTAACACCCGCTGAAGTCAAATATGCTTTAGATGCTTTAAGATTGTTTGAACCATCTACATAAGAAATATAGACTGTGCTTCCGTTAATTTCTATAGATGTAATAGTAGCACCAGTTTCCACCGTGTTACCATTATTATCTAAAATTGTTGCGCCTGTTATTTTCATTTTATTCTCCTTTAACTAATTTAAATAGTTATTTCTATTTTTCCGACTATTATATCATTTTATTCAAGGTTTTTTTCACCAATTTGCCCAAGGGTTATTACTTGGTTTCTCATTTGATGGTGGTTGATATTTTATTGGAACTTTTCTTGTATCGACATTTGAATTTGTATCGAATCTGTCTGATTTTCTATTAACCTGGCTTTCCATTTCTGGCATAGTTCCAGAGAGTTCTGCTGGAACTTCGATTTTTTCGTCTCTGAATGGTTTCACTATTAACTCCCATACATGTTGTTTAGACAGCAAATACATTCCTATTTCTTCTTTAACTTCAACTACTTCATAAATAAATTGATTATAGTCTGCCATTATTATATCACCAATTTTTGGTATATATGCATCGTGGGCTGAAGCTGAAACACCTTCCCAGTCGTATTGAGATGCTGTTCTAAAATGTCTTTTAGAAGCATACATACTAAATTGATCCATACCATCTATACCAAATTTAGTCCACAACTTTTCTTCTCTTGGCAACATATAGAAAACCATAATATCAAATTTTCTTGAAAATCTTCTATCGTTATCTTCGCCCCATATTCTATCATAGTTTTGGTCATAAGTTACAGCATAATATGTAACACAAACACCTCTCTGGTTATAGACTTCAGTTATCATTAAGTCATATAGTTCTCTTTCATTATTATATCTAGGCCCTGTGCATTTTGTAATCCAAGATGGCATATCACTATATTCTCTATAGTAACCGGACGTACTAGTAGGTGCTGGTATTTGTTCTTGAATTTCGAACCAACCATTTGTAAATATACTAATATAGTCAGCATTTGTAATTACTTCTGCCATTAGTCAGTCCTTCTTCTTGTAAGACTTGTAGAAGTGTTTTGGAATGCAACAGTTGTTCCATCCTGTTTATAATATGTAAATACTTGATTAACTCTATTAACATTACCAACAGCATCGGCAAGGAGAATTGTAAATATGTCTGATAATGTTTTTGTATCTACAGTTCCAGAAAGAATATCTTGAACGGCGGCGGATGTTATATTACTAACTGTTATAGATTCTTGTATAGAATAATCTGAAAGTATAACTAATATTGTTTGTTCCTTGATTTCATCAGCATTCAACTTAATAACCATATAGTCATCATTACCAGAGTTAGGATTCATTTCACTAGCTGTTGCCGAGAGGCTCCATTCTCCTGTTGATCCTAGTTGTTGTGGTGTTCCACTAATTGTAGTTGAGTTTGGTAATGTTACAGAATCACTCCATGAATAAGCTGATATTAACTGATTTGTCATTCCTGCCCATGTTGATTGTGTATAATATCCATCTGAACTAGCTGATAATAATGGAAAAACTAATGTAGTTGCTTGATTTTTCTTACGAAATAGTTCCATGTTTTAATTTCCCTTTATACAATATTATATTATTTACCTAATTATATTTATAATATTCAACTAAATGTATTTTAAATTACCTATATTTTATAATATTCCTCTCCCAATTCCTCTATACATTCCTCTACCTACAGTATGTTCAGGTTCCTCTGAACTGCTTGACTCACTAGATGAACTTGATTCACTACTTGAACTTGATTCACTAGATGAACTAGATTCTGAACTTGAACTTTCAGAACTACTACTTGATTCACTTGAACTACTTGATTCGCTACTTGAACTTGACTCACTAGATGAACTTGACTCACTACTTGAACTTGATTCACTAGATGAACTAGATTCTGAACTTGAACTTTCAGAACTACTACTTGATTCACTTGAACTAGACTCTGATGATGAGCTTGACTCAGAAGAGCTACTTGATTCTGAACTTGAACTTTCAGAACTACTGCTTGACTCACTACTAGAACTTGATTCAGAACTACTGCTTGATTCACTTGAACTAGACTCACTAGAAGAACTTGACTCTGATGATGAACTCTCGGATGATGAGCTAGATTCACTAGAACTTGATTCAGATGAACTAGACTCTGATGATGAGCTTGACTCTGATGATGAACTCTCGGATGATGAGCTAGATTCACTAGAACTTGATTCAGATGAACTAGACTCACTTGAACTTGACTCACTAGATGAACTAGATTCTGATGATGAACTAGATTCACTTGTACTTGACTCACTAGATAAACTTGATTCAGAACTAGAACTTGATTCAGATGAACTAGATGACTCTGATGATGAACTTGATTCTGAACTTGAACTTTCAGAACTAGAACTTGATTCAGATGAACTAGATGACTCTGATGATGAACTTGATTCTGAACTACTACTTGACTCACTAGAACTTGATTCAGAACTACTGCTTGATTCTGAACTTGATGACTCAGAACTAGAACTTGATTCTGAAGAGCTACTTGATTCTGAACTTGACGACTCAGAACTAGAACTTGATTCTGAACTTGACGACTCAGAACTAGAACTTGATTCTGAACTACTGCTTGACTCACTAGAACTAGACTCACTAGAAGAACTTGACTCTGATGATGAACTCTCGGATGATGAGCTTGATTCACTAGAACTGCTTGACTCAGAAGAACTAGACTCACTTGAACTACTTGATTCCGAACTTGAACTAGACTCACTAGAAGAACTTGACTCTGATGATGAACTCTCGGATGATGAGCTTGATTCTGAACTTGAACTAGACTCACTTGAACTACTTGATTCAGAACTTGAAGATTCATCTTCTTCATCTTGTGTTATTGATGCTATTAATGTATCATCCGTCTTTTGGTTTTCATAACATAACTTTCTCCAAGAGTCTGAACGGAGACTTGATTCAATTCTTACTTCATCAATGTATCCATCCCATGTTCTTGATCCTCCATCATTATTTCCAATACATAAATTGTTACCAGCATCAGTAGCAACTCCACCAGAACCATTTGTTTCTGTACCATATGATACCTCTACAGCACTAGTATATAAATGTATACCAGAAAACTGATCACTTCTTGTCCATGTTACAGTAATAAGAGACCAAACATTAAATGCTGGTGTTCCTGCATCAGTAGAAAATCTTTCAACATTGCCTGTATCACAGGGAGCATATAGTCTAAGTCCACCATTTGAAGGTGTAAATAATGATGCCCATGCTGGACCTGAAGTAGCTGCACCAGCTTTGTCCAATATTCTACCACCAGCCAATCCATCTGAACGCATGTATACCCAAGATGACCATTGAACATTAGCCATATCATCAATATCGGCACTACTACCACAGTTAATTTTATCATCAACGCCATCGAACTCCAAAGCACCATAAATATGACCAGTCACATCATGTAAGTTGGTATCTTCATTCATGGTAGCATCATTAGGTCCACCGCTTACAGAATCAGCAACATTCGTATTATTGGCATTATCGTTCATGTGGAAGACTCTTACAAATCCATCTTCCGCTCTAAAGGTTGAAGGCCCATCTGATGAGGTCGAACAAGCACTATTTCCATAATACATTTTAATATTCTGTGTGGTAGAATTACCACTAACCGTTGGTACTCTTACCCAAACAATTCCAGTTGAAGCAGAACTTGAATAATGTTCAATTTCAAGGTTTAACTCTGTACCTTCGGTTGTAGCAAATCTTAAATCTGCTCCATCTTCTTGTGTTGCACTAAATACAAAGTCGGCATTGGCACTTGTTAATCGAATAAGAACAGGAAAAGGTCCAACATCAGCTGATATGTTTGCACCAGTTGATGATGTATCAAAAGCTATTGTTGCTGTATAATCCCAATCTGGATATGGTTCTGGTTCTCCAGAACTAGAACTTGATTCAGAACTAGAACTTTCTGAAGACTCTGAACTGCTTGATTCTGAACTAGAACTTTCTGATGAGGAACTTGATTCTGAACTAGAACTTTCTGATGAGGAACTTGATTCTGCATCTTCTTCTTCGGGTCCTCCACCAGCAGATAGTGTTGGAGGTCCACCAGATGTTAAATTTGCTCCAGTTCCATTATTATCAGTACCATTCCACTCAAAATAAACAAGAGGTGTTGATAATCCTTCACCAGCAGAAATTGGAGCTTTACCACCATTATAAAATAAATCTCTATTAGATTCTTGAGATAGGTCAACGTATATTCCATGACCATCCCAAACTTCTGATAAATATCCTTTGAAATCATCAGTTTGTGCTGGAGTTGTTCCAACATAGTAATTCAGATATGCAAGATCAATTGTGTCATCAGTAAAAGTTGGAGCGTTCAACTGTTCTTCACCGTCAACATACATATGCCTTTTGTTTGTATCAGACATATCAACAGACATCATAAAATGATGCCAATCAGAATCGGTATATGTAGCAGAAGTCAATAACTGAAGAATTAAAGTTCCGTCTGAACTTCTACCAAGAACCTCTATTTTATCTGTGGAATCTAACTTTATTGTTGCTCGTGCATTATTACCTAACAGTCTATTATCTACACCTGTATTACCATCACGCTTGAACCATAGTGATACTGTCCATTGTTTTGAATCAGTACCATATGCCCCTACGTTCCTGAAAAAATCATTAGAACCATTGTAATATGCAGCGTCTTTGTAAGACATTATTTACCTTTAGTTTACCCAATCATTTGTAGTATTTTGTTGCTATCCCATGCCATACTAAAAGTTCCATTAGTTGATATTTTAGGATTACCTTCTGATACTCCATTAAATTGAACAATATTAATAACTAAATTGCTTGTACTCCTATATAATGAAAACCCATATGCAGAAATAGTTGCGTTAGTCCAGTTAACACTATTTCCGTTAAAATAGGCTCTGTTATCAACATCACTTGAATATGCTGATACTCCAGATAGTGATACTCCACCAGCTTTATAATTAGTTCCAGATATTTCATTTGCAGACAAAACCGTCCAGCTTCCAATATCTTTTATAGTATCTTCTGCTGAAAGTACAATATTGTCTAATAATGCAATCTTCAAATCAGATCCACTAACAGCTGAAATCATTGTTTCTTTTGCTAGGTTTGTAACAATGTTTGGCATATTTTTTTCTCCTACTTAATTATTTAAAAATTGGGATGGAACTTGACTGGTATTTACATTTGAAAACATTTGTTGTAACTTACGAGTATCGTCCATCATCTTTTGAATTTCCGGTGGTATTTCCTTTTGACTATTTTCCTCTGCTATTTTCTCTATCTTCTCCTGTTGTTTTACATGTTGTTTATATTCTGGTGGCAACATTTCTGGTGGAACATGTTTTAACATTTCTTCATCCATTTTCGGAACTTCCATCAATGGTCTTGCTGTTGTGTTTATTCTTGATTCAGGTGGTAAATCAGCGACACCGTCTATTTCAACGCTACTATCTCCACCCAATAAATCTGAAGCTGCTTCTGTTATACTTTGATTGTTAACAGATTTATCCACTTTTCCAGAGTCATCATAGAATCTTGTTGATAAAGGCATTCCACCAGATGAACCCGCTTCATCAATTCCATCTAAAATAGCAGTTGCTCTATCAACTTCATTTTCTGTTATTGTTTCTTTCTTTTCTATTTTATCAATATTACCATCAATATAACTTTGTAAAACTTTAACAGCTTGACTAACACTCTCTGGTGATTCTTTACCAGTATTTTCTTTCATGAAATTTTGTAATATACTAGTTGCTTTGTTAACGTCTAAGTCATTGTTTTCGTTAACATATCTTTTCTTTTTAATTACAAATTTCTTTTTAACTTTCTTTTTACTTGGTTTTTGTATTTCAGCTTGTTCTCGGATTATTTTTTGTTCCATATTTTTATCAAAATCATCCAAGTATTCTAGAAAATTACCCATACTTAGCCTCCAATTAAATTATAACAAAAGATCATTAACTTCATTTATATATGATTCATAGACTGTGCTTTCAAGTGCAGCGACTTCTTGTTCTTGAGTTGGTGCTTCTGATTCTGCTGGTGCTTCTTCTGTTGGAGCCTCAGCTGGTTTTTCTTCTTCAACTTCTTCTTTTTCCTCTTTTTGTTCTTCTTCTTCGTCTTCTTCTTTTTCTTCAGTTTCTTCTTCTTCGGTTTCTTCTTCGTGTTCTTCAACTTCTGGTTTTGTTCCCATCAAGTCATATTCAAATGCGATTTCTTTTGTTGAACTAAGCCACTTCTCCAAAAATTTTCTAACTGTTGGATCATCAACAAAAAGAAGTTTTTTCAAATCTCTAGCTATTTCTTCCTTTTCTTCTTTTTGATAATAGTTGTTCGCAACATTAAATTCTGTTATTTTCTTTAACAAAACTCTAGCTTCATCTCTTGTATTTTTCTCTGCCATTTTTAAACTCCTATTATTTCTTTGTTATAAAATTATCTATCTCATTTTTAAATTCTTGATCTAAATCGACCATCTTTTTTACACTTGTGTTTTTAGCTTCTTTGGCTTTAATATAAACATCAAAAACTAAATCTTCAAAAGCTCTTTCATCGAAACTATTAAATCTTTCTTCAATTTGAATATATGAATCTTTAAAATAAGAATTCATCATATAGTTTCTTGCAATAGCCAATAAGTCTTTTGCTTTATCTTTAACATAATCTGCGAACTCTTTTCCACTTAAATCTTCAAAACCATTTTCTTTAAATGTTCTTCTAACTTCTCTCCTAGATAATTCTATTGCATTTAATAAACATTCTCTATAATTAATATACTCTTTATCTAATTCTTTTGAACTTGCCTTCTTATCGGTAGTCTCTAGTTTTTTATTCTGTTGTTCTTTATATGTTCTTAACAATTCTAGAATAAGCATTTCGATTTTTTGCTCGGCATAGTTCATCTGGGTTTCCAATATTCTTCTTGAAATCTGATCTATTTGTGTTTTATATTTTTCAGATATTCCAAATATAATTAGAATACAATCACCACAACTTCTCTTTTTTGCTACAAATTTTTCAAAAATCCAAACAGATAATTTTCTTATCTGTGGAGTTAATATTATAATAAGTAACACTATTATAAGAGTAGTTATACCTTGCCACGATGGTAATTTATCAAGGAAGTTAAAAAACCCAGTAAAGAAACTTGAAATAACACTCATTAGACCTCCTCATTTTTTTTGACAATTATCTTAAGCTTAACTTTGTTTTTACCGGCTGATTTTTCCTCCCTATCAATATTAAAGTAATTACCATATGTTCTATATATTTCATTAGTTATATACATGAAAAGAGTTTCTAAAAAATAACTATATTTGGCATCCTCTTTACCAACAATAAAAGTAAAATGTGCCTCTCTATCCGCAATTTGTATAGAAAATTTTACACTATTTTGATAAAAATGTTTATCAATAGTATCTCTAACTATTTTAACAACCTCGTATAAAATAAGATTATCAGCAATATCAAATCTTTTACCACGACCATATATCTCCATTGCCCTAGCATTGGAATACATTATATCATCAGTCGATTTTAAAACATCTGAATATGATTTTTCTTCAAATTCTTGAAGATATTTTTTGTAATGCATTTATTCTCCACTAGTTAAAATAAAACTAAAGCTTTACCTTATTATTTATAATTTTTCTAAGTCTATTTGTTTGTTAACAAATTTAAAGCCTTGTTTCTTGTAATAACTTAGCCTTTTTAACCAATGAGAATAAACATAATTTTTGTGGAGAATTTCTTTACCTGCTCTATATGTTTTATATGTCAAATCATCAACTATATCCCATAATATTAACTTGCTCTTACTTTCATGCTTTCTCAACCCACGACCAATACTTTGTAGTACCTTAATTTTACTTTTATAACTAGAATAAAATACGACCTGATGTAACCTTGGAATGTTAACTCCAGTTGATAAAGTTCCATATGATGCTAATAAAATATTACCGCCTTTACCTCTCATTTCATTTCTAATCTTTTCCCTCTGATTAGCTGTAGTCTTTCCATAAATTATATGTAAATTCCAGTCCTCAAAATGATTCTCTATGTAATCCTTAACTACCAATAAATGGTCCTCAATTTCATGACATAAAATAAGTATGTTATTATCCTTTTTAGAATGATTTATTATGTAATCTAAAATCTTATTCCTATTGGCGTAACTCTGTATAATATCAACCTCTTCCACATAACTGTAACTTTCATATTTTGTTAAATCAACAATATCTTTTGGATACTTAATAAATATGTTAGCAACCATAATATCGGATAGAAAACCTTTATCAATTAAATCACTAGTTTTCTCCTTAGCAATCACAGGCCCTAAATAACCTGAAATTGTCAGAAAATCAGCCTTTTCATTCTTGATATTAATATCTTGTAATGAACCTGTAAGTCCAATTCTGTAGTCAGCATTTGAGCTCTTTTCTAAGATTGATTTTAGACTAGCTGCTTTAGCTCCATGTGTTTCATCAATTATGACCATTCCAAAGTCCCTGAAAAACTCAGGACTCTTTTTATGAATACTTTGCCAAGTAGATATTATTATTGGCTTATTCCAATCTCGTTTCTTAGCAGCGCCATAAATTAATGTCGCATATGATTCACATGATGACCAACCATAATCAACAAAATCACTAAACATTTGTTTAACTAAATTTATACTCGGAACAACCAATAAAACCTTCTTTTCAGTCGTAGCCAAGATAAATCTAATTAATGTATATAAGACTAGAGATTTACCGCTGGCAGTCGGGTGTTCTATAATACCTCTCTTGTTGCGTAATGCCTTTTTGATGGCATAATCTTGATAATCTCTAGGTATATATCCTTTTTTAAAGATGCTTTTGTAAAGTTTATCAACATCATCATCATCAATCTCACACTTAAGTTCTGATATATCAAAATTAAATTTATAGTTATAATTAAATTTCTTACAGAACCTAATAAATTGTGGTAAAAGACCGATAGGAAATTGATTGGTGTTTCTATTGTAATATTTTAACTCACCTGACCATTCACCTGTTCTAAACTTAGGATGGAACCAGAAGTCTTTAGCTTTACAGGAAAACTCTTCTCCTAATTCCAATTGTTGTTCAATTGTTATTTTAGAAGGTGAAATATAAACTTCATCAACTTTATCTAAAATAATTGTATAATCTATCATTCTAATTTATCCATATATTTAACTATGAAGCCCCATTTTAAGCTTAAGAAGCTCTATAAAATTTTTGATACGATAACCAGTATTTGTTATATTTTGAAGTGTCATTTCTAAGTAAGATACAATAATTTCTTGATTTTGAAAATCAAGGCACTTATTATAATACTTATCATCAGCCTTAACATAGACATCAATTTCTTTATTTGAGTCTAGTTGATAGTCGCTTTTAAATTTAAATTTGTGATATAATTCACCGTAAATTTTATCTTTTTCAGCTGAAAGATTTTTAAGAATTCTCAATTCTTGCATATACAAGGAAACATATTTGCTATATAGTCTTGAGAAGTTAAGGGATTTTTCAGCGGCGTTTGTTTCGTCTACGAGTAAATCATTTTCAACTTTTAGTTTCAATTTTTTGAAATCTTCAATTTTCATATAAACCTCCATTTCTACATATATTTATCATATTAACAACATCAACAATCCGCAGGATTGTTGGTTGCGCCAGCAACAATTCAGGTCTTTCCACTAAAGTGTCTTAGGTTTATTTAAAACCTTAAGTTGATCTAGAAATTAAGTTTAAAGGTCTAGGTTCTAGATAAATTTAATAACTTAAAGTTTCATTAAGATTATATCTATATATAAACCCCCCTATATACTATATTAATAAAAAATCATCCCCCCTTGAAATGATTTCAGAACACCTTGACTTTAAAGTTTTATTTAAATGTTTAAATAATTATTTAAATGTTTAAATAAATGTTGACAAGATAGAAATAAAATGTTATATTAATTACAGTAATAAAGTTCAGTTGATATTTTAAGTTAAAGGTCTGGAGTATGATAATATCATTTAAGCAATTGAAATTCAAAAACATTCTATCCTTTGGTGCAAAAGAAACCGTAATTGATTTTACTAAAGGTATAAATCTTATATCTGGAAAAAATGGTTCTGGCAAATCAGCAATATTAGATGCTTTGTCGTTTTGTCTTTTTGGAAAACCATATCGTAATATTAAAATTAAAGAATTAATAAACAGAAGAAATAAAAGAAATACAGAAGTTACATGTGAATTTACAATAGATAATCGTAGTTCATATGTAATAAAACGTACACTTGAACCATACTCCTTAGAAATAGTGAAAGATGGAAACGAAGAAGATTTACTTTCATCTAAAAGATTGAACCAAGAAGAACTTGACAAAATCATAGGAATTAATTATTACTTATTCAAACAAGTAATCTCATTGGCAGTCAACTATAACAAACCATTCCTTTCATTATCTTCAATGGAAAAAAGACAAATCATTGAACAAATTTTTAACATCACAGTCTTTGGTCAAATGTTAAAAGAGGCAAAAAGAAAAAATGCCGATACGTTTGTTCGATATGAAATGAGTTTGAATTCAATTAAAATTCTTGAAGAAAATTTAAAAACACTTAGAAAAAATCTTAAAGAAATAACAACAGCAACTAAAGATTTTGAAAAAAATAAACAAACGGAAATTCAAAGTATAGAAAAGAGGATACAGAAATATCATGAAGATATATACGCAATAAAAACCGATATTGATAGAGTTGAAAAAGAATTAATCTCATTTTCACTATTAAATATGGAAGAAACAATAACAGAAAATAAATTAAAATTATCAGAAATAACCAAAATAACAAATACCACAGAATATACAATTGAAAATAATCATAATACAATTCATAATTTAGAAAATGATGTAGTTTGTCCGAGATGTAAAACAATATTAACAAAAGAACATAAACAAAAAGAAATAGAAAAATTAAATAATGAATTAAAAAATCTTAAAAAAGAATTGGAAACCAAAGAGAGCGAAAGGAAAGAATATGTAGAGCATCTTGAATATTTAGAAAGTCTAAAAGTAAACTATAACAAATATCAAGGAGAAAAGAAAAATTTAGAAGAAAAAAAGAAAATGTTAGAATCTGAATTGAAACATTTAAATGAAAATTTAAATAAAGTTTCAAATAGAAAAATTGATATTGATGTTGATTCTATTACTAATGATTTCCACAAAAAAATTGAAGAATATAAAATAGTCTTTAAAGATTCACAAAATCTAAAAAACATAATTGAGAACTATGAATTGGTTTACAACATTTTATCAGAATCAGGAATCAAAGCATTCTTTTTCAGAAAACTAGTTCCGATTCTTAATTCAAAAATAAATGAGTATCTCCAATTGTTTGAAATCCCGATTGTTTTATCATTTAATGAATTAATGGAAGAAAAAATAACGAACTATGAAAACATGAAGAGTGACATTTCATACTGTTCGTATTCCGAGGGAGAAAAGAAAAGAATTGATATGTCGATTCTTTTATCATTCATTAGTATTACAAAAACAATATCAAATTGGAATTGCAACCTTCTATTAATTGATGAATTATTAGATAGTGCAATTGATGAGTCCGGTTTAGATAAACTAGTCACGAGTCTTAAAAATATGACTTATGAAAGTAATTTATCTGTTTACATTATATCTCATCGTTTACAACAAGATTATAGTTCGAAATTTAATAATTGCTTACAAGTAGAAAAAGTAGATTCTTTTTCAAAAATAGAATATATTTAATAATAGATATGGAGGTTGTAAATGATGTATTGTAAAAATTCGGATTTCTTGAAAATGCTCAAGGAATACGAAAAAACAAAATCAAGGAGAGTTAAGAACGAAATAGGAAAAACATTTGTTAATATTGCTGAAAGATTTTTAAGGAAAGCAAGTTTTGTAGATTATACAGAAGATAGAAAAAAAGAAATGGTTTCTGATGCAACATATTATATGTGGCGATTTGTTGGAAATTTTGACTTAACACAAAAAAATCCATTTTCGTTTTTTACAACTATTGTTAAACATGCGGTTTACCAATATTTAAATGATAGAAAAAAATATGACTCTATGTTTACTTGTGTTGACTATGTTGACTTTTTTAAAAAAACCGATAACAACAGGATTGAAAATTAATGAATTCTAATTTAGTATGTTTATGTAGCGACTTTCATTTTGGTGTAAAGAAAAATTCTGAAATTTATTTTCGTAATCAGAAAAATTTTATAGTCAATCAATTTGTTCCATATCTCAAAGAAAATAAAATAAAAAGAATTTTCATTCTTGGTGATGTATTTGATAACAGGAGTAGTATTAATACCAAAATACAAAATGAAGTTTTTAATATATTTAATGACTATTTTAAAGATTTTGAAATTTTTATATTAGTTGGAAATCATGATTGTTATTTTAATAGTACGATTAATGTTAACTCAATTAAATTTTTGGGCAAGTTTGAAAATATAACAATCGTAGAAGAAAACATGATTATTGAAAATAATGGTAAGAAAATATTATTGACACCTTGGATTGTTAATTTTTCTGATTTTATAGATTATATTAGTGACAAAGAATTTGATGTGAGTTTTGGTCATTACAATGTTAAAGGTTTTCATTATAACAAATATAAAACTAGTGAAGATGGATTAGATGGATCCTTGTTCGGTAATAAATGCAAGAAAGTATTTTCTGGTCACTTTCACATCAGGAGTAAACAAACATTCAAAGATTGTGAAATAATCTATATAGGTTCTCCATATCAAATAACAAGAAATGATAGAGATGAAGAAAGAGGATTTGTAATTTTAAATACAGACGATCTAACTTATGAACACATCGACAATACAATTTCAATGAAATTTATTAAGTTACAATTTCCACAAAAATTCACTAGACAATTAATTAATGGAAATATTATTGATGTTCATGTTAAGTATGATAAAAATTATTCAGAAGAAAAAGTCGATAAATACATTAAAAGAATAATAGAATATCAACCAGCATTTGAGCCTGTAATAGCAATTGAAACTGATGATATGCTTAATGCAGGTTTAGATTTAAATCTCAATTTAAGATCAATTCCAGACTTGATAAGAGAATATATAGATACAATAGAAATGAGAAACAAAGACGACGTTTATCAAATTTTAATAGATTTATACGATGAAACAAAATAAGGAGATTTTAGATGCCAAAATTACCATGTAGTAACATTGACCAATTTAGAAGTCAATTGTCTAAACCAAATGAAGCTTATACAATTCAAGAACAAGAAAATGTTGGTGAGATAGCCAAAGTACAAAAACATTTAGTTGTAAGTCATACTTCGGATAGCACAGGTTGTGGTCACATTAGAAATATATTTCCTATGACTTATCTTAATTCTATTTTTGGTAAATCAGGTAGATTTAATATTATCATATCACCTGTATTAATAATGCAACCCGATATTCTTATGAAAGTTAGATCTGTTTACTTTCAAAGAACCATGGCACCCGGACATAGAGCAGCTGTTGAACAATATAAAGCATTACAACAAAAATATGGATATAAAATGATATATGATATTGATGACTTTATTTGGGATGGACCTGATGAAGGTGAATGTATACCACCTTATAACTTTGGTGGATATTCAATTGGTGATGACGTTAAACAAGCAGCCATTGATATTATGAACAAGATGGATTTGGTTTGTACATCTACAGACTTCCTTGGTCAGTATATTAAAAAAAGAGGAGTTACAGTTCCAATTACAACTGTACCTAACTCAATATCACAATATTTCTGGGGTAACCAAAGAAAAAAACCAATTAAGAAAAAAATTGTAAAACCTAAAGTTATTTATACTGGATCTCCAACTCATTATTGGAATGAAAAAAGAATGCCGGGAGATTGGGAAAATTCATGGA